>Ga0325401_1000644_pt1 | contig 26370 bp, 5 predicted proteins | sample PopdelMetagenome_FD_205666 | JGI IMG/M metagenome (GOLD analysis project Ga0325401, IMG submission 205666) | Populus deltoides microbial communities from Bellville, Georgia, United States - Xylem-PdKOR-R2 | ecosystem: Host-associated > Plants > Phyllosphere > Stem > Wood/Secondary xylem | place...
CCAAAACTGTGAATGCTTAGCATGTTTCTTCCCATCTCCCGCTGTTAAATGAGGAGAATAACACGTGTCATGTCCAAATTCGTAATCTGGAGTGGAGCATTAATAAAACATTTTTCACATGTTTTCCAAAATATAATAGAAACATACGAAGCTGGGAAGTGTTTTTCAATTGAATTTTTTCCTTTATTTTAACAAGAATTTCCTTTTTTTTAGATAAATTTTTAGGAAAAGAGGCCTTGATTTCTCTAACTGAACAGACTTCTATCGTGAAAAAGAAAAGAGCACGGGAAAATGGTCGGAGACTCAAAGCAAAATTCCTAGAGGATACTGAATACGTTTGGCTACGCATTAGAGTTTGCGTTTTGTCAAAAACACACGAAGTAAACGTTTAGTTAACAAAAAAAACGATTTACTATACATGGTCCCACCATAAATTGCGTGTGAAATGCAAGCAGATGAAAAGCAGAAAAATGATGCTTTCTTGCGCGGCTCTCAATTCAGAGGTTGGTACACTGTTCAGTGAAGAGTCTAGCATGATACACTGTTCACTGAACAGTGTATCATTGAACAGTGGAGCTTGTGAACAGTGCAAGAATTGCACTGTTCACGTGAAATTCTTTTTTTTTTTTTAGTGTGTTAATTTTTTTAATATTAAAAAAAAACACTAGTATAAAATGAATTAACCTGATAATATTTTATCTACGCTAAAAAAATTATGAAAATTGTAATTCTTTTCGGATGAATTTTGCATGTAATGACATTATAAATAGTTTAATGGAATAATAAAAAGTATTTTTTATAAAATATTTTTTATTTCATGATGTAATAAGAGTAATTAATTCTACAATATTTAAATTTAAAATCATTAATATTAATATATATTTTTAAATTATTTTATAACCTCAATTTCAAAAGCATTCTTAACCAAACACATTAAACTACTTTTTCTTCAACCTCAATTTCAAACACAGTTTTAACCAAACACCTATTTTTTCAAACCAACCTCAACTAAAAGTACTTTTTATAAAATAACTTTTTTTAAACCACAACCACAACAGCTACCGCAATACCAAACACACTCACTGTTTGACTGGCACCTACGCCGCGGGTAGCAGTAAAACTTTCTTTAACATAAAAATAAATAAATAAATTTAAAAGCTTTCCATTCAATTTTTAACTAGTTTTATTTTAAATTAAATTGTATAAAAAATAATTTTACATGATCTAATTAATTTAATAAATACAGAAAAAAATCAAATAACTAGAGAAGAAATTCAGATTCATGGATTTAAAAATAACCTGAAAAATTAATAAAATCAGGGCTTGATTTTAATATTTTTCTCAAGATGATGTCGTTTTTGAAATATAAAGATGGGAATATATTAAATTAACTTTGTTTGATTGTAGACTTTACTAGGTTAAAAAAAAACATAAAAGAAGGTTGATGAAAGTCATTAAGGGGTTTATGAGATTAATAATTTATATTAAACTTATTCTCGCTCGAAACATTTAATAAACACTATAAAAAAACCATTTCAAATTACTAAATAACCAAAAACCCAAAAACATCATAAAATTACCTTAAAAAACAAAAGTTAATTAAATTAAAAATCTCTAATCCAATCTATGTGGGACAAAAGATAAAAAAAACATCACCACTAAAAAACCTTGATGGTCAAATAAAACCCTTTGGATGGTTAGTTTAAAAATATAAAATAAAAAAAATCCAATATAAAATAGACAAAATATCTAAAAAATCTAACTATTTAGATGAATAACTTGCATTAATGGTTACCCAATTGATTAAACTTTATGTGGCCTTTAATCATCGTTTTCTTCTAACCCCTCCTTTTCTTTTTTTTTTCTTCCCCCAAAATTATCACCACAATTGACTCTGAAAGGGCTCACTTTCATATTCCTATCTCTTCATCAACGAGCATGACTTGTAGTTGAGTTTCTGTATATATGCTTCTTGTTCTTGCCCTTTATGACGTCGTTTATAAAAACATACACTTCTAATTATTAATGAAATTTAAATCAATCAAATCAATTACCAATCCAAGTAAATTTGGTGTGATAGCCGCACCATGCCTCAAGACGAGGACGAATACCCTGTGTAGTGCAGCCTTTCCACGATTCCATCCCTTCCCGGACCATCTTTCTAAATTATTTTATTACTATTATTATTTTCATATCATATATATAATAATTAATTTTTTATTATTAAAATTCAAATAAAAATTTATAATAATATTTAAAAGTAATTTTAAAACTAAAAAGTAAATAAATCTAATAATTTTTTTAAATGATAAAACAAATAGAACTAATCCACATGCATGGCCTAGAAGCTAGGAATGCCCACATTACCTTGTTTTTATATTTTTGTTTCATGTTATTAGATCATCTGTAGCTTTTCAGTATTGTGGTTGTGATTTAAAAAAAGTAGTTTATTAAAAGTGTTTTTTGTGATATTTGTCTTAAAATTTGATATATTTAGTTAAAATCGCGGTTGAAATTATGATTGAAAAAAACAGTTTCTTGTATTTGGTTAATATGCTTTTTGTATGATTTTTTATTGTAAAATTACCTAAAAGAACATATATCTATATATATACAATGGCAAAACATTATTATTTTATAATTATAATTACATAATCTTTGTACGTTAATAAAAGTTTTTCAGTACCCCATCAAACTATTTAAAAAAACATAATAAAAAATAATATTACAAGTCGGTGATAGTCCAGGTAACGCAAGAACAGGTAAAAAATATAAAGAAAAACACAAACAAGTTTGAGGTGTAAAATAAGAAATTCAATCTTAAAGGTATTCAAGCATTTTTAATGTTCATGTAAAAAGGAAATTACAACACAGCCTCTGCACAAAAAAGTTTTTTTTAAGAGGTTATTTTAGTAATACCATTATTAAAAAAAAAAAGTAAAACAAAAGCATGTTACTTCAGTTACTTTTGACAAATAGTCTTCATTTTATTGAAAACTCGTATTTTTGCTCCATGGCAAAACAGCGCTGGAAAAGTTTTGCAATGTTAATTAAATTTATACAGTGTTGGTGAGAGAGAGAGAGAGAGAGAGAGAGAGAGAGAGAGAGAGAGAGAGAGAGAGAGAGAGAGGAGAGCACACCAACGAAAAGCAATGGTAAGTTGCTTTTCACAGACTGAGAGGGTGTTTGGGTGTGAGGTGTGGCAAAAAGCCACCACACTTCTTACTAAAAAGCATGTATTTTTTGCTTTTAGAAAGTGTGGTGTGTGCTTTAAGAGGGTGGTACCTTAAAAAAAAAGCTACCACACCTCCCACCCAAACACACCCTGAGGGTGGTCCTCAATTTTTAAGTGGGGTCCACGTGAAAAAGAAAAAATGATTAGCATTAACTAAACATTTTAAAACAACTTTTAATTTTAACCACAGCCACAACAGCAGCAGATCCAAACACCCATTTAGAAGAAAATATCACCTCCTCTGGCTTCTAGAGCCTTTTTTGTATAGATAATGATTGCATTTTAAAATTTTAAAATGTTATTTAAAAAAAATATATTAAGGTAATATTTTTTTATTTTTTATATCATCACAACAAAACAAAATAAAAATATAAAAAAAATTAATTTGAACCAAATAAAAAATTTTAAAAAAATTATTTTTTTAAATACTTTTAAAATATAAAAATAAACGGCGAAGTGAACGTGGCTGCGGCCGCGTTCGCAGCCATGTTCCCAAAAAATTTACATTTTTTTTATTAAGATTTAATATGGTTTGTATGTTTTGGATCGTTTTGATGTGCTGATGTCAAAAATGATTTTTAAAAAATGAAAAAACATCATTGACATGCATTTTGGCACAAAAAGTTATTTGAAAAGCACCCGCAATCACACTGCCAAACACGCTCGAACTCTGGATTTAAAAACGTATGCTAACTAAGCACGCTACACCACAAAATTATTATCATATGAATCAAATAAATATATTGAACAATGAAGTACCCAAAAAAAAATCCAAATTGGAGGATGGGACATGCTCTAATAAATGGGGTTGGGGGTCCGGGGGGGGGGCTTTCCTTGTCTTTTATGGATGCCAATGCCTGAACCACGGTTGAGTGGTGGGAAATATAAACACCAAATCACCAGACCTAGGAGCGTTGATGAGAAAACCGTACATGTACTATGCGAAGAAAAAGCATTAGATACTTGCAGCAAGAAATCCTATTGCTTGATTTAATCGTGTTCTAGAAAAATTAAAATAATGGAAGAGGAAGCATCATTTTATCCACAATGCAGTGCAACTGCCTACTCAATCGCGGTACGATTTCATGGATCTGATAAAAATCAACCTTATGATAGGTGGTTAGGTACCTGCGAAACGCAGACAGCAAAGACCTACTCTTTGAGAGCGAAATTATCAGAAATTTATACCATTTTGACAATGCTTTTATCACTTTGTTTAAGTTATCTATGGCCATTTGGAGCAAAATGATGGTAAAAGGTAACATGAAGAGAAATACACATTAATTAGAATCAAGAAATTGATAATTGGAAGATGATATCAGGGGAATGAGAGAAGCTAACTTTGATTCTACCATCTACAATATTTTGACTGTAGGTACGAGACAGATAAGCTACCGAGGTCTATCGACAGTATTTTTTCTTCTTTTCTGATGCTTGGAGGCTTTGAGCCTTGCAGAAACTTGTGTGAAACCTTAGGAACAATGCTGCAGTTGAGGTACTCTTCAAAGAGAAGACTAATGGCGAGGGATAACCTGAAGCAAGAAAAGAGGGAAGGTGGAATTCTCAGGGATTGCAATTTGCAGGGTTAATCATATGCGTGCTTACGCCAGGGCCAGCGCTGAAGCACTCTTCTTTGATAATTTCTATCCTCTGGGTCTGGTGGGTGCAAGGACCATTATTTGACCTTCGGAGTTACTTCCAGAGGTAGTGAGATTGCTAACATAGAGATGCTAACGGCTGTAATTACTTCAGAATTGCTTGAATAAAAGGTAAACTGAAAACTGAATTACTATCTGTCTGTCCTATACAAAAGTGGCCTGCAAGTTTTGAGATCAGTAATCATTCCTGTTCCTCTCTCTCTCTCTCATATGACTTCTTACATGACATAAATTTCCACAACCAATCAAGAATTCCACGTTCAACAAATTCATTCATCTGACAGAAAACTTTGATATAAAGTCCTTTTCAAACACAAAGCCCTGAAAGTGAACGCATGGAGATGAACAAGAAAAGTTGAATTCAATAGCCTCCGCCCTTCAGCATCATGGCATAAAGTTGTTGGCTTTAGTATCCTAGAGCCTTCCTTGTCGCCACGAAAACCTGCAACAACACTCAAAATTCTTGAAGATGAATCGACAACAATTTGAACAGCAATGCTGTCATCTTGAACCTCGTCATTTGATGCTGATTTGCAATCATTTCTTTTAACAAGCTCAGTAGGAGAAGGGAACCCGACCCGAGAGCGCAAATTGGTGCACGAAACACTACACAATTGCTTGGCACAGAACCGATTCACTGACTCAGTAACCCCAAATCTGTCAGTGATTTCAATGTAACTTGACCCAGTGGCCAGTCTAAACAAACCGATGCCTAGCCAGAGCTCGGTTGAGAGGTTTATCGTTGTTCCAATTGGGTCACGACACTCTAGTAACGGTTCAAGCAAACCAGACAACTATTCAAACGTTGAAGAGCTCCTTCTGAAGGCGGTTTTGAAAGAGTCAAGATGAGAAGAAACTCGGTTCAACTCACTAAGTCGATTTGCAAGTTAGTCGAGATGTCCATGACCGTCTTGAAACTTCAACATAAACAGAGATCCCTATGCGAAAATTGAACTGCGAAAGCCACTTATCATTGAAGAATGAAAAGAAAGAAGTAAACAGACTGCACATGCTGAACGTTGTTTGGAACTAGCAGGGCACGGTGATCAATGAAGCCCGATAGGTTGAAATCGGATCACCAATCTAATGCTAGATGCATCATATTTGCCCACATTTTCTGCTACCGAGCCAAAGCCCAATCCATGCACCAACACAAGGCCACAAAAAAACAAGTTCAATTGTGGTTCTAGTCCATAACATTATTTTTATATATTTTTAAATAAAATATATTTTAAAAAATAATAATACGAAACTAGTGATTCGCTCTCCTGCATGGGTGTGTGGTATGAGAAAAGAAACAGGAATTTGATATACCTTAAAAAAAAAAAAAACACTAACTAGTGTCTAGAAACGAAGATCATTTCTTCGCATGATTACTAGAAACAAATAAGAGAATTGCTCCTGCCTTTATCTCCACTCTACGTTAAGTTTCTCTTCCACTACACAACCAAACAGCGGTGGTGTTGGTTGAGGTTAGTCCAACTTGTCCATTATCACCATTTGAATACAAACTAATTCGAATGCACTGGAAGCATAGCACCCATCAAGTCTCCCGTGGATAAAAGCCCTCTGATTAATAGGAATCCAAAGCTGACTCCATCCCATGTACTTACATCCTCGGCTTCACTAGAATAAAACCATCACATTCTGGGCCAGCAAGGTCGGTCAAAAACATTCTATAAAAAGACCAGCCCAAGATCCCGAGATTGGGCCTGGACATAAACTGACGGTTTTGCAGTCTCCTGTTAACATCATCGCTCGCCACAAAACATAATAGATAAACAGATCACATCTAATAAGGTTAGATGTAAGAACTCGGGCAAATTGTACCAAACAAATGCAAAGAAAAACACAAACTCGAATCCAATGTATCCCCCCATTTTCAGAGTGGTGTGTCGACTTGTCTTTGCCCATTCCCAAATTTCTTCCACTTTCATTTTCAACTTCTCATTTTCCTGCCCACATAAAAAAAATAAAGGAAAATGAATAAATAAATGAACAAGATGGAGAGAGGAAGGTCCCGTGGTGATGCATGAAAGCTACGTGTACAACAATAAATTTGCCCTCTAAGCACTTAAGAGAACCACCCCTTCACCACACATACCATCACCAAATTAAATAATAATAAAAAAAAATTAAGTGCGCAGATTACAGACATTTCACCCATTTTAATCTTTCATTGCCCAATTGTTGTTTTGTTTTGTCTTTTATTTTTTCCTCTTTTTCCATCCCTTCCAATTATCTCTTTCTTAAAGTAACCGAAGCCATTCGAACATAATTTTTTTTTTAAGGAAAAAAACAAAAAAAAGGAGATTTTTTACGTTTCTAATTCTTTCCGCTTGTTTTTTTTTTTAATTTACAAAACCCGTTTGATCTTTTTGAAGTTTCATTTTGGATCTTCTCTCATTTCAATCTCTTTTCCTCTCAGGTACTTCTCTTGATCTATGTAATTATTGTAATTTCTTTCGATAATCTTAATTTTCTAGTTGATCTCTATTCATGGCTGCAATAATCAACATTCTTAATCTTGTTTTCCGGAATTTTTTATTATGCGGCTGTGTTTAGTTTTAGGTGTTTGTGGCAGAGGAAGAAGAAAGATCAGGCTGACCCATGTTGGATTTATTTTTTTTATTTTGTGATTGTGCATGCATTTGATCATTGTTTTTTTTTTTTATGGGTCTTTTGTTAGCACCTTTTTTATCTTTTTTTTTAAAAAAAAAAACTAGGTGGAGTAGCTGCTTTTCGCCATTTTCAAAATTTTATTTTGTTTCTTTATTTTCGAAATTTGGGTTTTCTTTTGGTCTTGTGAGAGTGTTGAGTGTGATAAATTTTGTTGCGCAAAGATAGAAAATATTGATTCTGCATACATTTCGATTTGTACACTTTTATGGGTTTGGGTTCAAGTTGTTGGCTTCTAATCTCGGTATTGAAATCTGTGAGCTGAAGCTAAAATCTTCTCCTTTTGGTGGTTTTCGAATGCTGTTAATCTACTATTGGCAAGCACATTACGTTTGATGCAACTTTTCATTAAGTACACGTTATTACTCTCTATTATAGAGCTTGCACATTAGCATCATAGTTAAGAAAATTGTGCAGAAATAAGAATGCTGCACCGATATCTGTGCGGCTGAGCTGTTGCTATGGCGTTGTCTTAACTTTTCATTAAATATGATCCAAAAGGGTGAAATGATGTCGTGGATAAGTGAGACCTTATGCAATGCTGCCTAGCAAAGAGCTATCGGGATATGGAATAAATTTCAGTTTAGGAATGGAATGGAATGGAGAAATATAAGGAAAGAGGAATCTGTATATATAGTGTGCCCATGATTGTAGTTCAGCATCAGAGTATATAATGGCTGATGTCTGGTGTTTGTGATAAAAGAGCTAGAAATAGATTGGTATGAATTTAGTTAGTAATGTGGCTAGAATAACGATAATGATGATAGTCTTTAGACAAAAAGACTTAGCATGTATAGCTGGTGAGACTGGTTGGGACGTGTGGCAGCAAGAGATGGGGTATGGGTGCTGCCGCTATGGGAAGTCGAATTAGATTTACTACCTGGAGTCTGGCATTTGAATGCCAGAGGCAATCTGTTTAGTCTGAATCTTGTCTATGTAAGCCCACTCATCTTTCCTCGAGAAATATCTGAGAGAAAAAAAATCATGATAATAAATTCCTGAAAGGCAGATGAGTATCTCATTTTCCCGAACAAGGTAGGAAGAACTGGTTGTTGTTTTTAGGATGTGAGAGGGATCCAAGTGGAAAGTTTGATATAATATCTTTTGATTATGTGTTACGGTTTATAATTTTTGCAAAATTCCAATTGATTGTTATATTGTATGATGCGGTGTTTGTGAGACAAATGGAAAGATTTGAAATAGTATCTTTTTTTGTCTGATTGTTCTGTCAATTTGTTGTTGAAACACACATGGTTCTTTTACTTTTTTGTGGTGTGTAAATTTCTGTAAATGCTTAAAGATGCCCTAAAGCTTCAGATTTTGCGGCCAGGATGCTAATTCATCTATGTTTTTGGGGACAAATGCGGGATTTTATTTAAGCACATGCTTAAATGCATCTGGTCTTCTTGTCAGCATTGAAACAAGCTGGCAAAGCAGAGTTTACCACTACATTTGTAAGCAAAGACTGCCTTTTTTAATCTCTCGCTCCTCTTCTCTTTGCAGTCCATTCATTTTTTCTTTACTCTTTTGGAAATAATATGTAAAAATTTGCATCATCTTGTCACAGGCGCTGGAATTTTAATTTATGAGATACTAAAGTGTGATTTTTATCCTTCTCTGCTGTTATGTACACATAGGTATTGCTGATTAGGGCATAACGTGAAGCACCGTTCCTGCCGAAAACTTGGAGTATTTTTCAGCGTCTTATACATTATATTAGGGGGAACACATTGTGCCTGATGCATAGGCAAAGGGGTGCATTTCATACCTTTTCTGAAACTATTGACATTGATCAGGGATCTGTTTCAGACAATATCGGTACAAGTCAGCAAACTTCTTTTGGTAACATGCTAAATCCAGTAGATAGCAGATTGTCAAATAATGCTGTATCTTCTGGTGATGTATCATGTTCAAATGCTATGACTCATGATATCCAGAACTTCAGTGGCTGGAATTCAGGTGAATCTAGCTCAAGTTTAAGTCTGCAAAATCAGCTGAATGATGATGAGATAAAAATGGAAGAAAGGTGGTCTTCTTCAGTCAATGCTTACCCTGCAGTTGGTCAAAGATCAGATGAAAGGCTATTTGAAACAACTGATATCCTTTTTCCAGGTAGAGGCAATATGGGGATCAGTGGCAATCAGGTTAGGAGTGGACCTCTATTCTTGCAGGGCTCCAGCTCTAATCATATCCCACCAAATGAAAGTCCAAATGCAGGTCATATTGGAGACACCATTAATGGGCCTATTACAGGAGCTGTCCTAGGCCTTAATCGTCTCAACCCTGGTGGATTAGAAATAGAGTTGGCATCATCTTCTGATGTTTCTTCTGATGATGTTGGCACTTCATCTGGAAGTTCTGGTTGTATAGTAGAGGAGACAAATGGCGGTTCAGGATCTTCTCTGGGGGGTTGGGGCTTATCCTGCAAGAGAAAGGCCCTTGAAGGTACTTCTGGACAGTCTTTTCCTGGTGCAAGCTCAAGTTGCTTTCCACAAGCTGAAAACAGTGCATGGCATAATGGCCCCAATAATCATAGTGTTTCTAGCAGCTTAAGTTTATCCACTCCCACTTGGAATGCTCCTAGTGTTACTCCTCCTGAACAGTTGAACCCAAGATTTGGTTATGGAATGAGAGCAGCACCTTCTGATGCGTTTCCTTCATCAAATGTTAGTGGAAATGCGGACACTCTGAGAAATTTTGATAGGAGGACAAGTCCAGGACTTCAACAGGAATCTGCTGCTTTCAATGTATCAACAACAGGAGGTTCCAGGCGAGGGTCCTTGCAGCACCCTCCCAGACCTGTCTCAGTTAGTGACTATCTGGAGTCAAGATCACCAGAACCTGCAAATTCAAATGCTACTCAGGGCCAGCTTCATGCCATCAACCCATCAGCTTTATCTAGAAGCATGCTTCGGTGGAATGATTTTTCAAGTTCAAGAGTTGCAAATTCACCAAGTTCCCTCATCCCTGGAGAGCTAGGTGCTGCATTAAGAGAAGAAACAAACTCAAGAAGATTTCAGAGAAATAATGCAGAGCATCCAATGTTTGCACCTGCAACTGAAATGAGAAGCATGATACAAGATCCAACACGTTGGGGTTTGGCCACTGGGAACATGAGCACCTCAGGTAGTGTTTCTTCTACCAGAATTGGCCCCAGTTCAAGTGTCCGTCCGTTTCCCACTCCTCGATGGATTCATCGCAACCCTACAACACATAATCAGCAAAGATTCTCAGAATTTTCTACTTGGTCTCTTTTCCCACCAATGGACTCAGAACCTGGAGATCATAGTGGTCATTTCTCCCCATTGCCTTCTGGTCCTTCTTCTTCTGCACAGGACACAGTGATTTCTTCCGGATCTAATAGCCAGGGACATAATCCACCATTTCCAAGGTCAGCACTTCTCATGGAAGAACAAAGTGATGACATTCTTGGTATGCCCCGTTCATTGAGGGTTTTAGCTGCTGATATTGAAGGGAGACATCGGCTAATATCTGAGGTTTGTATTCATCTCTCCCTCCTTCCTTGTATTTGTATATATGTGCTGCCATTTGTCTTTACTGCTTGTGTTATTGCTATAAAGGATATGTTCTTAGGAGTGGTATTTTCTCATTTAAATGTGGAATGGTGGTAATGCTGACATTCTGAATGTAAGTGGCATTGAATTGTAGTAACTACGTTGCACTAGCTCAATTCTAAGCATTGCTATGAATCTTGCTATCCTCATTTTCCATACTTAATGAAACTTATGGCTTTCAGAAATCCAAAATACACGATGGTATGTTTGTGATTTGCATGCCTGTTAGAATTGAATGCATGCTTGGTGCTTAAATAACTTGTTTGATGGTGCTTGACCTCTGAATTATTGTGCCACAGAGGATGTATTGGTTTTCACACTTTGCTGCAGTCAATAGTTGCTAGCTGGTTTAAACTTTGTCCAAATCCCAGTTCCCAGGACTCGGAGTTTGTAACTGTAGTATCAGATGCTTTGCTTTTTAGCTAAATTTGTACACTATGCTTGCATATTTATTAAAAATTTAATATTGTTATAACGACACTATCTAGTTATGGTATCTGTTTGGTTTGGGAAAGTGTGTTTATCATTTTTGTAACTAGATATTAACTGATGCTTGAAATAATAGCCCGTTTGCTTCTGTGTGTAACAGATTCGTCAAGTGTTGAATGCCATGCGCAGGGGTGAAAACCTTCGAGTTGAGGTTTGATTGATTCTTAAACTGATCTATATTTATTTATATCATTGTGGCTGTTATTTAATGCTGTAAACTTAGTGTGTTAGTAATACTGGTCCGTCTCTTTGGTTTCAAGTCAATGAACAGTGTCAAAAACAATCTTTACACAAACTTGGAATCATTAATGGAACAGATGCTAGTTTAAGAAATTTCAAGAACTCTCTACTTGATTAAAATTTTTTTTACAATACTCGTTTATGTTTTACCAGCTAAATTTGTACGCTGTGAGTACCAGCTGAAATATTGACAATATGTCAAAAGAATGATCAGTTCAGCAGATACTCTTTAGAAATTTCAAGTGCACTCTTTAGGTTTTCAAAATAAAAGAAGGAAAATAACGATAGAAAAGGTATACCGTTGAGGTCTTTGTTTTGTAATTTTGGCAAACGCAATGTCTTGTCCTCGATGTCTGAAAGCTTTTTTTTGGATGTGGTCCTATTTAAAGATTTTCTATTTTAGTCGAAGTTAGAGTATCACTTGTAAGTTGTATTCAAGTAAAATTGGAGACGTAGAATATGTTGATCAATGACATAAGGCTCTAGAATTTCCTCATATCAGTGATTCCCCCTCATTTGGAACTGAAATTATCTAAATAGGTTGGAGAATGAAATTTCTTGTAAAAAGAGCCAGGACTAAACTAAGTGTAATTGAAATTTTTTGGGGATGAAATTTATGGTTTTGCTTTTAATTTTTTCAACTCTATGATGTCTATAGGCCATTGACCTAGCTTCTTGACTTGTTGACCGCCTCTTAAGGACACCATCTAGCATACTACATTGCTAGCATATTTTATGGAAGAAAAGTGCATATATTCTTTCAGTTCTAAGCTTCTTTTTTATGAATGCCCCACTAGGAGATGCACTATTTGCCGAGGGGAAAGCTTTGGCATTTGCCTTTTAGCACTGGCGAAGATATTGTGTAACATTTGAACTTGAAATGGTATCTCAGGAATTTTGTTTTATTGGTATGGTAACCTCTCAGGATTATATGCTTTTTGACCCGTTGATCTATCATGGGATGGCTGAAATGCATGATCAGCATAGGGATATGCGCCTCGATGTTGATAACATGTCCTATGAGGTGAGATTGAGAAATTAATTCCCCTGATAGTCATCCTCTGAAGGTTGTTTCCTTGATGAAAAGATTGGAATATCAGGAATTGTTGGCATTGGAAGAACGCATAGGAGACGTGAGCACTGGACTAAGTGGGGAAACCATTTTGAAGTTAATGAAACAGCAAAAGCATGTGCCTGTTAGCACAGAATCTCCAGCAGATTTGGAGCCTTGCTGTATCTGTCAGGTACGAGCTACTTACTGTTGATATATACAAATTAGGAGAAGAAACAGATGCTGCTTTTATTCATTTCCGCTGGCCGTTCTACTGGTTTCTTAGTTTTGTTTTAACTATCATTATTCATAATCACAGGAAGAATATGTGGATGGGGATGTTATGGGAATAATCGATTGTGGACATGACTTTCATGCCAACTGCATCAAACAGTGGCTAATGCAGAAAAACCTTTGTCCCATTTGTAAGATGACAGCCCTAATCACTTGAGAGGGAAGATATTGTCAGGTCCTGGGAATTTTATTTTCTTAAAAACGGACAATCATATCCAAAAACTGGGTAGATGATATCCTATTTATACACATCGTTTGGTGCAAACCCATTTTATTTGCTCATGAACTGCATAAATTTGATGAGCCGAACAGCTGTATGTTATAAATTGCACCATGAGTGATAAGAGGGTCTGTTCTCTACCTTCAAACTCATGAGAAATAAATTCTGACATTATCATAGCTTTTAGCAGGATGCAGATCGCAATTAGCTGAATGCTTAGAATTATTCAGTTATGTCTCTGATGTTTGGCAAATAATTATATAAGGGTATTTTTCTTCTTTTTTTTAAGAATGTACACAACTTGATTTACATTAATTCGACAAATTCTTGATATATAGATACAAACATGATAGTAACTAATTAATAATTAAGGCTAAATTAACTATTCTTCAAGGGACCGTTGTTTGCTGATAACTTTTCCGCCCGTTGACCATATAAAATTAATATACTAATTGGATTACTTTTTTTGTTTTTCAAATTACTTTTTCTTGTAATGCAAACTAACACTATAATGAACTTATTCCTTGGTAATTTGGTATTATGTTTTTAGGCAAATTTTCACATATTGAAACCATTCAAGTTCCTCTTTCGTTTGGTGGCAAACTACGTGCATGTTCATTGGTTTTTCTTTTTCTTGTAAAAAGTATTAAGATAGAAAAATACGGTTGAAAAGCCCTCTTTTTATCTCTCCCTGTCAGCCCACTTGTCTGTTTTTTTAATAAAAATAAAAATAAAAATAGGATGTCTGAAAAACCGATCTTAATGACGGAGTACGCTTAGAATAAATCTAGATTTGTGTGCGTTGAGCAGGCCCCTAGAACGAGTGGAAACATGAACTTATAGGCCCCCACCAAACGTGACTGTCTTAGAAAAAAACTCAGCCCATTTGTGTGGTTCCGTCTTAATTTAAGGCCCATTTTTGACATCGGCGCCTTCTCTCGCTCGGTGTTCTTAATTCAACCCATCACAAGACAAACCATCTAATTGCTTATTTGTTTCTTCTTTTTTATTTATTTTTAAATAATTTTGAAAATGATCTTTCTTTTTACTCTGAGATTCATTTATATTTTGAAGAAAAAACTCATTTAAAATACATGTTGATTTAGAAGCATGCTAGATTGTTCAAGAATTGACATGTCAAATTTGTGATTCAGGTCATGAAATTGCGATAACCTCATAAAAAATAAACAAAATACATAATCTAAGTCAACTTGATTTAATCTATTAAACCTGCAATCAAGGTTATAAGAATGTGATACACTCATAAAAAACGAATCAAAACAATTCTCAATAAACTCATTATTGAAGGTTTAAAATTAAAAACAAAATTAATCTAAAAATAGGATACGATAAAACAAACTGAGTCTACCCAGGTTAACTCATAAAACACATGATTTGAGTCATAAAACTAAGATAACCTCATAGAAAACAAACCAGAATTAACCATGAATTCTAATTTTTAATTAACTCAATATTGAATAATAAAATTAAAAAAAATATCAATTAAAAAAACAAAAAAAACTCGAGTCAATCAAGTTAAGTAGTTAACCCGTCAAACTCGTGACATGACACCGAGCTAACCACGTATAAAGCAAATCACCATAAATTATAAAACTTATATATATATATAGAGAGAGAGAGAGAGAGAGAGAGAGAGAGAGAGAGAGAGAGAGAGAGAGATATTGAAATGACTAGTGATATCCGAGAACAACACCTCTTTTAATTTCTGCTACAATAATCTTCTAACGTAAATATAAAACAACTACTTAAGAATAGTCTGGTAAGTAGTCACGTCCATTTATATGGTTGCCCTTGCTGTAATGGCAGTCAACGGGAGGGAGACCACATGCGTCTTCATGTGTGTGTATCAGTACATGGTATAACTCCACGACCCCTACGGCGAGGGAATAGAATTTTGAAACTAGACAGCCAATTTCAGGTAAGCAAGGGCAGAAAACAGCTACTGCTTGTGTACAACACACTTACATGCATTTGAGAAGATGAAAAAGAAGAAGAAGAAGAAGAAGAAGAAGAAGATGGATTGATGAATCAATATTTGCAAACAAATAAGCCATTTGAATGTTATAATCTCTCTCCAAGAGCTTGTCAAAAGAGAAATTTGGTTAGGGGCACATAAATGATATAAATAAATATTTGAAAATGTAATAACGGTTATTTTTAAAGTGTTTTTTTTGTTTAAAAATATATTAAAATAATATTTTTTTAATTTTTAAAAATTGTTTTTACATTGAATATCAAAATAACCTAAAAACATTTAAAAAAATAAAAATAAAAACAAAATAATTATTTTAAAAAATATTTTTTACAAGAAAATAAACAGACATATCCTAAGTAATGGGGTATGGTACATGACTTTTGTATAAGGCAACAAAATAGAGAACTGAACAAATAAAAACACTGCGAAATGATACAAGGAGAAGGCAAATGTAGTGGATGAAAATCAAATCAACTGCATTGTCATCGCTAGAAGCATGGATCAGTGGGTACCCATAGAGCTTCATGAGTGCTTCCAGAGGGTTTTGACAGCCGAAAGAAACATTAATTATTGAGTCCCAAATGTTGCACATCAGAGAGGTTCAAAGACAAACGAACTTTCCTTTTGTTCTTGCTAGCCGTGACTTGAAGAGTGGAGACCAAAGTTTGGTTCAGACAGGTGGGTGCTAGTAGCCATCCCCGAGAGAGAGAACATAAACCAGAACATGTGATCAAGTCCCATGGTTTTCACTCCACAGACACGTGAAGATCATCTCTTACATCTTTAAACCACACACCTCTTTCCAATTTAACTGTGGGTCCTCGAGCACCTCCTTTGCCTTGCTGTTCTTCTTTTACATGGCAAAATTCTCAAGTACACAGCCCTATCCCTATAGCACGCTGGAATGGAGCTGTCTTTGTTAGTCTCGAGTCAAAACCAAGTTGTTCCATCCCTTTTCCAGCATATGATGCCTCTTACATCAGAAGAAAACACGAGCAATAATCTCATGACTTCACTCCTAACCAAGACAACAACCTGATGACAGTCTTCAAGATCTAATTACAAGAAATTATTTAACAGAAAAGCTCTTAACTCTATGGTAAAAGGTCACAAGATTTGGGTTTTGATCTTTGAGAAACACACTGGTATCTTGTGACAGATTACCATTTATGGAAACATTTTTAGCTCATCTCCATGTTGTGTTGTGGGTAAGGTAACTCAACAGGTCATCCCCGCTCTCGGCAGCCATGAGCACCATCTCTCCGGCAATTAACGAACTCAGTAAATCATCCTGATTGCCCAGATTCTAATTCCGGTATTTGGGTTTCAAAGGATTGCAGTTCCTAAACCCTAACCCTCCCAGATGAGATCCCTGAATCCAAGGAAGTCCAGTCAAGTTCTCTGCTTCCCGACGCTCGAATCGGATTTCGAGGAAAACTTTGTCAATCACGGCATGGATAAGCAAATTAAGCCACCAGCCACCAACTTGTTCAAATATTAAGCTACAAAGTCATCCTTTTCAAAGGAGTGTATCCAAAGAAAATAAATAGTAAGATGAACACATAAAATAATCATAAATCTCAACTCGATGTCGCCAATGGCACCCCACGAAATAGAAAAAAACAAAGGCGCAATAAGGAATAGAAAAGAAAAAAAAGGACGACGAAGACGAAGCAGATCTAACTTTCCATTTGCTTTTCAACTTTCCTTAAAAAACTTCTCAACAAAAATTCTTACATACAAAAATTACAATTCCTCTATATACCAAAATCTAAAACCTCAATTTCCAGTCTTTTACTAATTAGAACTAGGAAAATAAAAATAGAATAGAATTAGAAAGTAATCATCATTCACCAAAACAATCATCAAAACGGCACCACTTCACTGCAAAGAAAATCATCAGAATTGCCGACAGAATCCTCAGGCCATGCATCCCTTAACAACTTCAGCAACATCTGCGCCTTCCTCTTGGCCCTATCAGTACAATCACTCTGTACTAACAGCAACAACTGCGTCAATATCCCTGCACAAACCGCCTCCTTCTGACTCAGCTCCGACGCTGAACACAGCGCCAGCAACGCTCCCGCCGCGTACTCCGTCGCTCTATCCGATATCTTCAGGATAGTCTTGACTAACAACGGCACAGTCAGCGCGTGCGCTGCAAATGCTGCGCAACCAACTTGTATTCTGCAAAGTAATTCTATTGTAGCCAGGGCTCTTTCTGCATCACATTTATCAAAATCTGCCAGTCTGTCGATTAATGTCTCCGCCGCTCCGGCGGTGACCGCTTTATGTCTTGTCTGTTTAACTAGGCATAAAGCGAAGAGCGCTTTTATCCCAATTTTAAGCGCTCGAGGGGATGATAAAGGATTTTTTAAAATCTCTATCACTCCTTCGAAGATAATCTCTGTGTTGCTAATTTGAAGTCGAAGATCTGATGATCTTGTTCCTGCAACAACATTTTCAATGAGTGCAGCTGAGTTGACTCGGACTTCGATTGATGAATGGAATAGTAAATTAGCTAAATAACTGATCCGCTCCGGTTCTGAAGATATCCCCACACAGTCGAACTCAGTGAGCGGAAACATAACCAGGATCGCGAGTGACTCGTGGCTCAAATCCGACGACTGAGAGGTTGAAAACACGAGGTTGATAAGAACTTCACGAACGTTATGAGAGGAAATGACAGAGCGGTTCTTATCGGAATCTCGAGCGAGTCCTCTGAGTCGGCGGAGAGCAGAGAGGCGAGAGTGAGATGGATTTGACGCGGAAGCTGCTTGGTTTAACAAGGAACGAACTAAACTCGGTTCGGCAGGCTGCTTCGGGGTTGGAATTCGTTCAACGCCGAAAGCACGATTTGCAACACACCAATCTTGAATCAAACGGCGAAGGGTGTGGTTTGGGATTAAAGTAAAGTCGGTGAGTGGGGCTCGGGTAACAGGACAGGTAGTGTTACCAGTAGCTACCCATGATTCTATGCTGGAACGATCGTAAGTCTGACCTGTGCTAACGGTGACTGGGTCACACATTAGTTCAAGAGAGATCGGACACCGAAAATGGTATGGAATCTGAACAGTTAAATCTAAAGGCTCCAAGCTTCCAGGCATTGGGAAAAAAGATTAGTAGAATTAATTTGGCTGTTTAGAAGAAGAGAAGGGAAATACGAGGGAGTCTGAAAATCCTGTAACAGCTTTGGTAGGCTGTGAGTTGTGGTTTGGGTTCTCTTATACGAAACGGAAATGGAACAGAGAAGCGTGTAGCTAGCAAGGAGAGTGTGTGGGTGTTGGTCTGGGTCGGGGTCTGTTCTTATCTGGCTCTTTGCCACACGTGTCATGGAATTTGCTTGGTTTGTGGGGGGAGGCAAATGGGAAATGGGAAATGATTTTTTTGTTGGTCAAATGAAATTAGTGAGGACTGAACGGGACCCACAAAAACAGGCTCTAAAATCTAACTCCTGTTTACATCAAAGATGAGGTAAAACCATGCGGGCGGGCGGGCGGGCGGCATTTTCAGTTTTGGCCCTGTAGTTTTGTTTTTTCAATGCTTTGGGTGTTGCTCTCTTTGTATTTCGGTAATCGGCCAAACCATGTCTTCTTGCTTTTTATATTATTTATTTATTTATTTTCGCGTTTTAAAAATATTTAAAAAAAATAAAATTTTTTTTTATTTGTTTCACAATACCAAACAAACAGTAGTTAAGTATTATTATTATTGCTGGCAGAGCAGTTCACTTCACTCTCTTTCTTGCTGGATGAAGAGGAATAACTTTACGGTGTCTTCCTTTTTGGGCGTCTGTCAATTATGGATGTTGAGGGCAGCAACATTATGTTAATACATCCTTTACAGTCTGGCGGTGTGTTAAATCCTTGCTTTGCGATGGAAAGGTAATGGATCGAATGGCAACCCCAAATCTCCAAAGTTTCTATGCTTTTTAATTAGACAGCTTTTCGCTTCACTCTTTACAAAATTGTATCATTACATGTCAAGGTTAAAGTTTTTCTTTTCACAAGTAAAACCTTAAAATATTATATAATGGACGAGGACCACGTTGAATTTTCTCCTAGTACAATATCTACTGTAATTAAAAAAATTCTCACTGTGTATGTAGTTAATTAATGCCGTGCAAATCTATCAAAAAAATAATAATTCTCAGTTTTTTTTAGAGGATGATATTGTAATTTCTTGTTTATACAGCAAAAACATGCGGTTTTATTATTTATTTATTGTATCGTAACCCGCAAGAAAAAATGATATTATACTTTCCTTTTCCAGTATCTCTAGTGATTATTTTTGCTGTGTGGCTAGGTTTATTACCAACCGAAGTTAACTTTCTGAAGCAAAGTGAGTGGCTGGCTACATTGACAAGGCTAACGCGTGCCTGCCCGTGACCTCGCTGCAAGTTGTCGTAAAATGCAATAAACCTGCCGAAAGAAAGAATGGTAATAAATGAAATTACCCAAAATGAAAGAACAAAAGAACAAAGAAGCCATCAACATAATTAGGTCAGGATTGTCTGTTTGTGTTACAGTGGTTAGGGCAGTCAAAGGTCAAAGATAAACACATAAAAAAACAGAGGAATGTGCGGGTCCAGGTTGTCTCTCCACCACTTTATTCGAAAAAAATAAAATAAAATCTCGTTCCATGGATAACATTAGCAAGGTGGTTGATGGAGATGGGTCCCTCTATCAAGTGGACGATATTGATTGAGCGGGACCTACTCTTTTCGCTAGCACAAGTGCTAGGGTTGCCAGCCAAGAAATGGTTATCTATCTGGTCTTTTCATTTATTAACACAAAAATCAAAATTGGATAATCCGTGAATATTTACTATTTTTTTTTAAATAATATATAGAGAATTAAGGCTGCCAAGTGTGATTAAATCTGATCAAAGTAATTTATATATCCTCTGTCAATCTCGAGACATGCAACTCACTTGCCGTGGTTGTGAGACACCAAAATTGACATTCAACAGTCGCACGTTTAACTGGGACATTCATCACGTACGTTAAATAATATTAATATATCTTCCCGGCTTATCCCAGACTGCCAGTCTTTGCTATTTTAATTTTTAAAGTACCGACATTTTATATTTTGTGCACAGCATACGTTTTTAAATCCCCTCCTCGTTGAAAAATGTATTGCACGTTTTTATCCGTGCACTCAATATCTTACTTTCACATTTTATCTGCATGCGAAAACTATGCCAGAGTATATATAATTTGACAGAAAACAAAAGTATTATTAATTTTTTAGTCAATTTATGTGTACTTAATCCATATCATGAAGTACAAATGGTCCTTCCAATATAAATCATTTAGAATTAATAAAAAATTGCATATTCAAATGAAATCTTATTGACATGATAGAGAAAAGAGCATGCTCCTTTCTCTATATTAGATTTCAAGATTAGTAAAAAATAAAATCCTTGTTTATTTTATTTTTGATGTAATAAATAGATAATATTTTATTGATGATAAACAGAATTACATATGATATTGTATTGGGTTTGATCTAATAAATAGAATTAATAAACAGAATTACATATGATATTTTATTGGTGATATGTTATATGTACCGATAAATATACCGACAAACAAATAAAAACACTAATGACATTACATACGTTTTCTCTGTCGAAGATATGCTAAATTTACCGATTGAGATATTAGCGGAATGAAACAGATAATTTTTTTATGGCGTGCTTTGTTCTTCTTTAAATTTATTGATGTATTTATTATTAAAGGACTCACCAACAAACTATAAATTATCAAAAGAGTCTTTTCAATGAACTGTGTTTGTCTATGAACCCATTAATATTATATATAACAAAAGCTTGTCAGCGTAAATACGAACATAAATTTCTATAAGTAAAACTGTCAAATTTAATAATGAGTCAAGTGGCAATGAGTATGAAGGAGGTGATATTCCAGGCTTATATCCTACCACTTACATTATACAAGTACGTAAATAGTAGGGATCTGTGGTTGGAATACTCTTCTGCGTAAATTAGCTCTTGAAAGTGGCCCGCTTTCAAAAGCGTGTCCAATATATTAAAAAAAAAAAAAAAACAGCTGAAACTCCTTAAACTTGTCGCACGGGTTAGAGTACTGTAAGGAACCTGCCTGTCCAGTGGTTTTTCTTCTGGGGGTTTGCATTGCATGACAGAACAAACAAAACTGAAAACTGGCAGAGTGGCAGTGAGTAGCAGCAGCAGTAGTTTAATAGAAACAAAGAGGAAACCGAGTCGTGGTATGGTCGAAGAAGAGGAAAGGAGGGGGCGGTGTCGTATAGTGGTATTTTTGCAAATTAAACACACAAGCGTGGGGGTTGTAGAGACAGTGCACCCCACGAGCCACGCCGTCCTGTACCCGGATGTCTCCAGTCAACCAGGCAACAATTGCCTCTCCAGCCCAGCACCATTGCACGTGCACTCCCTCCCTCTCTCGCACGTGTTTCCAGCTCATTTACCTTTCCTTTTCTTTTTTTCTTCTTGCTGTAATTACAAATTATGTACAAGGATTATTGTTTTTTTTACCAGTACGGAATTCCGCTCCATTTATCACGATTATCCAATGGTTTCATACTTGAATGACTGGCCACTCTCTAGACATGTGTGCTCGTCTGTTTGACTTGTTATTGGTTTCCATGCTAGATTTCACTTTGGCCTGACAGAATATCCTGTTTGGGATTCCTTTAGGTGTGTGTCGTGGAACCATTTGGAATTCAAACTAGTTAAGATCTTGCTAAAATAATGGTTGATTCATGTCCTCAAGAGATTATTATTATTATTATTATTATTATTGACCACCCCTTCATTGACTACTTTCAAGAACCATGACACTAACTTAATTTTCTTAAATTACAAACTTAGAATAACAAAATAGAAAACACATAAATTTACTTATCTTATAAATAAATTATATGCAATCTTTTACGCTATATACTCAATAATACACGAGTGATAAACTTAAATTTTATGAATTTAAAAAAATTCTTTAAAATACCTTATTCAATGTCTTCGGACACAAAAAACAACTTCATAGCCTTGTCATAGGAAAGGAGCTCGATTCCATAGTCTTGTTTTAGGAGGAGAGGAGTCCGATTCCATGGACTTGTTCCAGTTAGCGCGTATAAATTTATTTTTCATTTTAAATGGGTTTAAAAAATTTATCCGGGCTCAACTTTTCCTTGTAAAATTTTCAAGATCTCATGCGGGTACTTTAAATATTTTATATTAATAAAATATATATTATTTTAAGTATAATACAATTCAAAACATTACAATAATAAAAATACATTTAAATCCTTACTCTTCACAAAAATAAACTAATTAAATATAAATACATAATAAATCATTCAAGTTTCAGGTTGATAAACTTTTTATTTTTTATATTTATAGCATATATATTTTTATAGTCTCTTTATAATTTCATTATATTTTATCTCTTTACTAATTTATGAATTTAATTATATGTGAGTTTTTACATTCATCAAAAAATAATTTTTTTCAAGTATCACTCCTCCAAATATCTTAGTTAAAAAAAATAAATCAAATTAATTGAACTCGACTATCCAACATTTGTTATTACCAAGCACCGGTAACCATCAACGAGTATTCATTTATCTCTTGGAAGGGATAAAAAGAAATGATAAAGTAACGAAATTATATAAGATTAAGCCAGGAGAAACAAGAAACTGGGGAGAATCACGATGAAATTTCTGTGTACTTTTTTCTTTCTTTTCTTATCTGTTCTCCAACATACCAAACAGAATCCAGTGATGGCGAGAGTCTTATACTTTAATTGAATTTGCATTTTTTTTTATCATGTCCCAATGGTTATAATCTGTGAGTGGATAATTACACACTGACACAGGTGAACGTGAGCCACCACTACAGTCCGGGGGAAGGCTTCATATCATGGAGGCTCTGTTGCAAGATTCTTGCCAAGATTTGTATATCTACCGCCGACACTTGGCCTAACAAGCGAGTCTCCATTTTTTTATTCTCTAACTCACACATGCATGATCCAAGGTGCACAATTTGTATAATCATAAATGAATTCATTGTTTTGATGCTGTTTTGATGTGTTCTGATTTAGATTCTTGTGTAAATAATTTCTGGGTTTCATCCCTCGTTTTTAAAATATTTTATTTTAAAAAAATAAAATCACATGATTTAAATAAAATAATTAACCTGATAATCTACTAGTTTGCACACTAATTTAATGACTCGTGTCCTTCTATGGATCGGCACCTACAAGCAACAGAATAACAATTTCTACCAGAAGGCCTGTCCTCGTTCGACAGACATCCTGCGGGGCTCGTTTTTATTACTGTAAAGAGAAATTAATCAAGTTATGGTGTTCTGTTTCTCTCTCTCTCTTTGTTTATGGCTTAACGTTTGATTTCGAGTAACCCGTGAGATTTTACGTGTCAGTTATTAATTATAAGAAAATAGAAAAAAAAACGTAAATTAATTATATCTCTCTAAAGGGAAAATGAAAAGAAAATTATACATATCAAGATGTATGATAGATAGAAGTGGCAGTATTGTAGAATCAGATTTCAAAGCTTTTTTCATGGTTTTCAGTCAATATTTATTATTTACCCCATTTTAAAGGTATCTCTAATTAAAAAATATTAAATTAATATTTTTTAGTATTTTTTAATTGTTTTGATATAATAATATTAAAATATTTTTTAAATATATATATTTTTTAAAACTACATACACCTCAGTACCATATAAACACATCGTGCTGAACCTCTGAAATCTGCATAGGTGCATTCTATTTATATATTTCTGATCTTAATGAATATATTTCATATTGATAGGGTTGAATTGTATTTTTTTAAAAAAATATTTTTTTATTTTAAATTAATATTTTTTATTTTAAAATTATTTTAACGTGTTGATGTTAAAAATAAAATTTAAAGAATAAAAAAAATATTATTTTAATATATTTTTAAATAAAATATATTTTAAAAACAATCTGCATCACGACGTATACAAAACGATATTAGAGTGTAAAGGAGGCAAACCTAGTTGGATTTGTGATTCGGACTCGGATTTTATTTTGGTGGTCCTATAATCAAATCATTGAACCACTTTCCACGTGGGCTGTCTTGTTGTTGACCACGTATCCAGTCCAACTGTGATGCCGACGTGGTCCATAACCGATGTCACTTCTTTAGTATTGTGTGGTGGAGTTCTCCACGTGGACGTTTCTTCATCGAAAGCTAAAGGCACGTGAGAGTGTGTGGTATTGATTCAAATTCAACCCGAGGCCCGAGGTGGATGAGATCAAAATATTTCACGAAGGACGAGGAAAAAGCTACAAAATATTATTATTATTATTTTGAATTTTAACATGTTTGTGTTTGACTAATCTTATTATGATAAATATCTTAAATTCTGGCATTAATATAAATACAGTAAAAAAAAACCCTTCGGATATATATCGAAGCAATACACCTAATTACGTTCCTTGCAAAATTAATGTAATTAGCTATAAACACAAAAACCATAAAGGACTTGTTCATGTTATGTTTCGTCTGGTGATACACTGAAGAAAAATGACCCTTTAACGGATATACATTAAGAAAATAAATAAATATATTATTGCAGAATAAATCAGTGAATCCCTTGAATTAATTACTCCAATAAATCTTGTGATTTATATTCATAAAATTTCCCAATTGATTCTTATAATTTTGAAAAGTTAATATAATATATATTTATTTAATCCCAGTAGATATTAAAGCTAGTAGAGATTTTATTGGAAACTATATATATATATATGGAGCTTGAAGTTGGCTAAAACTTGAAAGAAAAATTCCTTAAACCTAAAGATTGATGTGGAAATGTGGTTGGGAAAACCATTAAAACCTATAGAAGGTTGCTTGGTAAATACTGAAAGTTAATAACAATAATAAAAGCAATTGACCATAAAGATTAAAGAAATAGTTAAATAAATAAATAAATTATATGGTTTGGTCATAGTGGCCTACTCCATGGACACAAAAGTCACAAGGCACTGTGTGCTGCTTCTCAGTTGGTGAAACATTGAAGATGTTGCGATCGATGGATGGTAATAAAGAAATGGAAATAAATCAAATTAATATATTATTACAAAATAAATCAGTCAATTTCTCCAACCACACTAACAAATCATGTGATTTATTTTTATAAATTTGAAGAGTTAATATACTTTATAATAAATAATCATGAGTTTAGATTTTACTACTCTCATTCTTCCTAGTTAAATTAAATTACAATTTTAATATATGCTAGTGTTATCTTTATAAATTTTAAGTTCCAAAAACTCCCTTGAAGGATATATTAAAATAATTAATAAAAAAACATTGGTGTAGTCTTACTTAATATTTTAAATTTTTAGGTTTAAATGATTATTTTTTAATTTTTTTGCATAATATCAAAGCGAGTCAATTAACCTTGATTTAGTTCTAAGTTTATTGCTTAATTATGCCTCACCACCAAGCATTTTGAAGCCACCTATCCGACTACTTTTAAACACTTAGATTTTATTTTTTTTATTGTTTATTTAATATTTTATTTACCATCTTTTTTAATGATCACAAACATGCTATAAGCTAAACCTAAAATTTATTTATTTATTTATTTTACTAATAATGATATTTTTGATAAGCTACAATTATAATAAGCCGTTAAATTTATAAAAATCAAAATTATCATAAATTCAAGGTGTGCGTGAAAGAAATTGATTGTTATGGAAATAATAAGTTAAATATTTTTGATTATTTTTAAATTAATAAAAAGAAAAAAATTAGGAATTGAGCGATTTAAGATAATTAGAAAACCATTTCAATAATATAATTAAAGGAGATAGTCAATCATTTTATTTTATTGTATTTTCTTATTTGTCTTATGGATAAACAAACTCAACATGATTA
>Ga0325401_1000647_pt1 | contig 26341 bp, 18 predicted proteins | sample PopdelMetagenome_FD_205666 | JGI IMG/M metagenome (GOLD analysis project Ga0325401, IMG submission 205666) | Populus deltoides microbial communities from Bellville, Georgia, United States - Xylem-PdKOR-R2 | ecosystem: Host-associated > Plants > Phyllosphere > Stem > Wood/Secondary xylem | place...
TTAATAACTGAGATTCTGATGCAACGTAATAGACATACCATCGAAGAAGGAAAATATCAAAGTCACAATTTCTTAATTTTCCATGATACTTTATAGCGAAGATGCTAAGAGAAACCCCACCAGAATTTGACATCCACCTAACACCAAGGACTAAAACTGGAACTAAGTTTTTAATTCATGCATTTATAATGAAGGCTTCATTTCCGGTCAATATTGGCAACGCAAATAGTCCACAGCTCCTAATTATGAGTAATTGAATGTTCTAATCACTTAACTTGCCCATGTCCTGCACCTTTCTTTAATCCTTCAAACCAAATCTGTCATTAACTATGGAATGGACACACCAAAGAAGAAGGAATCTTCATCTTTATACTCATTTTAATCAATCAACCTCGAATTTCATTTGATCTATACATTTTATTTTACAGCTCCTCAATGATTTCCCAAGATATCTTGCCTTTTTATGTTTTTTCCCACCATAGTGTGGAACATACTATTTTGCTCGTTGTCATGGAAAAGTTTTTACTCATCTTGTAAGAGAGGTCAGGAGCGTGAGTTTGGTTTGGAGTGACTGAGTGCTATATATATATGATAGCAAGAGATATAATAGCCATCCTTTTGCTGTACAGATGTGTCACGTCCTTCAGTATCAAATAATAACCATGTATAATTTAATTCCAATGTCAAAACCTAAACCTCAACTAAGTTTTCAGCATTTATAATCATTTCATAAATGTATACCAATAGTTCGCAGCTCATAATTACTAGTAGTTGAATGTTCTGATCACTAATTTTACCCTGTCCTTCACCTTCCTCTCAATCATCAAACCAAATCTATCATTTCTTTCCCTTATACATACGTATGCAGGGCAAATAATAATCTAACTGTTACAATACCTCAAGAAAATTTAAGAAGTTTATCTAAACTTTACCTTAGAAATAACAGTTTTTTTGGTCTCATTCCTCAAGAAATGAACAACCTTACACATTTGTATTTGGTACAAATATATTCTAATAGATTGTCTGGGAATCTACCACAAGATGTGTGCCTTGGTGGATTACTTTCATATTTTTCTGCGTTTGAAAATTGTTTCACGGGACCTCTCCCGAAAAGCTTGAAAAATTGCAGCAGTTTGGTGAGACTCAGACTTGAGAGAAACCAACTTAGTGGAAACATATCTGAAGGCTTTGGCACATATCCCCATTTGTACTACATGGACTTGAGTGATAATGAATTGCGTGGTGAACTTGCATGGAAATGGGAGCAGTTTAACAATCTGACAACGTTCAGAATTTCTGGAAACAAAATATCTGGAGAAATGATGTGTTTGTCATCATTCGGCAAGGAAAAGAAGACAAACTTATATGTGGTCATGTAATTCTATTATTACTGTGGATCATCTTTTCATGAACTATGGATGGACTATTATTACTTACACGGTTTTCACTTGTTAAAGGGAAATTTCAGAGCAATGCAATAAGAATGCTATTAAGCCTTTGGCATAGTATGGGAAATTTGGATGGTTAGAAAAAGATTTGTGATTGGGATACATCGTTCGAGCTCATTCTTCATCGCCTCGCTTTATGATTGAATTTAATTGATAAAAACCTCTTATACATAGGATTTGATTTGTTTAGAGGTCTGTCTGGAGGGAATCCCTTTATGGTCTTCCTAACAGGGTTATGTTCAAGGCTCATATATAGGCTTGTTTGGGTATTTCCTTCTTGTATCCCTTCCTGTATTTTCTGTTTCTTTCTCTTTGTATTCCTTCTTGCTATTTAGCCTCCAATTTTGGATCTAGCTTTGGAGGGCAAACTAGCATGGTTTGGAGGGCAATGCTATTCTCGTTACCATAATAATGACATAAATATCGACACCTAAAATAATATTTAAGACATATTATATTATACTTCAAAATACAAGGGAAAGACACTTTAATATGTGCTGTGGTCGTGGGTTGGTGTGATCTTATGGGTTACTGTAGATGGAGCCTCTTAAAAAGGTTGGCTCTTATATATTTCAATTATAAGATTTTATCAAGCACCTTGAAGTCTCAAGAATACACAAAGAAAAGGAAATATCAACACATAAAATATTACAAGCCTATAAATAAAAAATTTCATAGGATTTTTAATTGTACAAGATTTGCAAAAATAAAGTCATGGGATCAACAAAACTTTGTTGTGATTAGTTTACTTTGTTTTTTTTTTTTTTTAATTCTTGGCAGCTATTTTTTATTAAAAAATTTATTTATTTTTAAATTTATTTACGGGATTCATTTTTTCCACATGTCAATGCATCTTGATCACGTCGATATTTTTCAATCTCAATCCTCAAGAAAATAAAAATCAAAAATCAAAAATCAAAATTTATGCACTTTAATAAATAGAATAAAAGATGAGACAGTTTTCTGCAATATTCCATCTTCTTCGTAATTGTACAAAAGCAAATATGTACAAAATTTATAGTCAAGATGCTAAAAAAAACCCCACCAGATTTAGAGTTCATTACATATTGTGATAGTGATTGCATTTTAAATTATTTTTTATTTAAAAATATATTGAAATATTTTTTTATTTTTTAAAATTTATTTTTAACATTAATACATTAAAATAATTTAAAAACACAAAAAACATCAATTTATTTTTAAATTTATTTACAGGATTTATTTTTTCCACATGTCAATGCATCTTGATCACGTCAATATTTTTCAATTTCAATCCTCAAGAAAATAAAAATAAAAAATCAAAATGTAGACACTTAAATAAATAGAATAAAAGATTAGACAGTTTTATGCAATATTCCATCTTCTTGGTAATGGTACACACATAGAAATATCTTTAATACTCATTAAAAATAATTAACTTCAAACATTAATAAATTATTTTTAAAATTTTTCTTATAATTAACATGGCCAAATAATAAAAGCAATTATTTTATTTTCCATGAAAAATAATTTATTTTTCAATAATCCTTTTTTTATGAAAATATTTTAAAGCCCAGCAAACGACAGGCCTAAATTAAAAACTTTTTATTAGGATAAACAAAGCCAGATAATAACAACACACAATATCAGTACCTCAAATCTTAGAAAGAGTGGTTTATATTGAAGAATAAAACTTGTGGAAATAAAACAAACTGATCGGATCTAATATTTCATATTATCAGCTAGCTGAATTAATTTGATTTATGTAAATGAACCGACAAAAGAAGTGAAAAGGAAATTTTAGACAACATATCACGTAAGAATAGTACCTGTCCAAAATTAGAGTACACCTCCCAAGACGCCATTGAATATTCAATCTTCTTACATACTGAGTGGATCATGTAACCCAACATGGAATATCAAGCAGCTTCGTTCTTCCAACATGAGTGCATCTGTTTTTTTATACACTTAAATAAATAGAATATAAGATTAGACAGTTTTATGCAATATTCCATCTTTTTTTATAATTGTACAAAAGCAAATATATATAAAATTTATAGTCAAGATATGCTAAAAGAACCCCACCAGATTTAGTGTTTATTACATACTATGATAATAATTGTATTTTAAATTATTTTTTACTTGAAAATATATTAAAATATTTTTATAATATAATTTTAGAAGTCAATATATATTTATCATACAAAATCACGTAAAAAATAAAAAAAAAATTAATGATAAAAGGATACTTCATTTCTAACGAAGATGCTGGGTGGCTTCCTCTGCCTCCAGCCCTCCCCTTTTAATTGATCTATCTTCCTCCGGCACGAGTTTCTCCACACGATGAACTGACTTTTTTGTAACATAAAAAATAAAATATTACAAGCGTATAAATAAAAATTTTCATGGGATTTTTAATAGTACAAGATTTGCAAAAATAAAGTCATGGGATGAAGATAACTTTGATGTGATTAGTTTTCTTTTCTTTTCTTTTTTTTTTAATTCTTGGCAGCTATTTTTTATAAAAAAAATTGATTTTTAAAAAACATTTATTTATGGAATTCATTTTTTTCACATGTCAATGCATCTTGATCACGCCAATATTTTTTAATCTCAATCCTAAAAAAATAAAAATAAATCAAAATTTAAACATTTAAATAAATAAAATACAAGTTTAGACAGTTTTTTACAATATTTCATCTTTTTTGTAATCATAATGAAGCAAATATTTATAAAATTTGTAGCCAAGATGTTAAAAGAAACCCCACTAAATTTAGTGTCCATTAAGTATTATGGTAGTGGTTGGTTTTTAAATTATTTTTGCTTGAAAATGCATTGAAATATTTTTTTTATTTTTTAAAATTTATTTTTAACATAATACATTAAAATAATCTAAAAACATAAAAAAAATTTAATTAATACAACTACGCTCTTGATTTTTTTTTTGGTAATAAAATTAATTAATACAACATAAACAAAATTTATTTTTTTATTTTATGATAAATAAAAATGAATTATAATAAGCTCTTGATGTTTTGTTATTGGTAATGATAATAAACTTCTTTCAGTATTGATAAATTAGTAATACAACTAAGAATCTTGATAATGTAATAAAAACCACTCCCATTAATTTCCACAATTAATCGAACCAAACTTATCGTGAAAAAAGAGGCCAATGCTTTCTATTTTCTTAAATAAATGATAAAATTTCCAAATTTGAAATTTCATAACGAATGTCACCATTGATAGGTGAAGCCCAAAGACAAGGTTTTTGTTTTTTTGTTTTTTTTCAAAAGAAATTTCACTTCAAGAATGGCAAACTACAGTACTCTAGCTAGCTATATGCAATTGAAGAGTCCTTCCCTGCATCTATTCAAAAGGAAATCTTACACCACCCCCCCCCCCCCCCCCCACACACACACACACACGCTCTCTCTCTCTTGTGGACTGAGGACTGAAAAGTTTTTTAAATATTGTAGCTACGTTTATTTATATTATCTATATTAGTTTTAAGCAGAAATAGTAATATCTTTTATACTTATTAAATATAATCAACTTCAAACATTAATAAATTATTTTTAAAAGATTTCTTGAATAATAAAAACAATTATTTTATTTTCCATGAAATATATTTATTTTTCAATAATCCTTCTTTTATGAAAATATTTTAAAAACCAGCAAATAAGTTCTAAATTAAAAAATTTTTATGAGGATAAACAAAGCCAGATAACAACAACCCACAGTATCACTGTATCAGTGGCTCGAATCTTAGAAAGAGTGGTTTAGATTGAAGAATAAAACTTGTGAAAATAAAACAAACTGATCAATCACTGTTATCTAATCTTCTATTATCAGCTAGCTAAATTGATTTGATTTATCGAAATGAACCGACAAAAGAAGTGAAAAGGGAAATTTTAGACAACATATCACGTAGCAATAGTACCTTTCCATTGAATATTCAATCTTCTTACAAATAGTCTTCATCTCTTAATAATTATCAGGAGTCATGGAATGGTGGGGTACAAGCTAGCTATTATTAATTGTAATGTTCGGATTTCACATCATAGATAAAGCCTAAAATAATTCGGGTAATTAAGGGCGAGATAGAGTTAGATTTGTTGTTTAACACAAGAAATGAATAAACTAGGAGACAAAACAAGAAAATAATATAAAAATGGTTGAAGGATGATCACCCAATGCAGAGTCTCGTATTTTTTTTAATCATGGAATATAATAATTTTATTAAGCACATAATGGTGCAAAATAATATATCTCTCATATTTCATAAATAAATAAAAAAAGTCATCAGAATTGGGCCCATTGCTGAAACCCCAACACAAGTATTCTAATAATAGTGAAAAATACTGCATTTCCCTTATAGAATGGCAATTTAAATGAGTCTACATGTATAACTATTTGCTTGGATGGAATCGAAGTTCAAGTTGTCTTGATAGGTGTCACGAGTTTCTCCACACGGTGAACTGATTTTTTTATAACATAAAAAATAAAATATTATAAGCGTATAAATAAAATTTTTCATGGGATTTTTAATAGTACAAGATTTGCAAAAATAAAGTCATGGGATCAACATAACTTTGGTGTGATTAGTTTACTTTTTTTCATTTTCTTTTTTGTTTTTAATTCTTGAAAGCTAATTTTTATTAAAAAATTGATTTTTTTAAAAAAATTATTTATAAAATTCATTTTTTCTACATGTCAATCCATCTTGATCACGCGAATATTTTTTAATCTCAATCCTCGAGAAAATAAAAACAAATCAAAATTTAAACTCTTAAATAAATAGAATAAAAGTTTAGACAGTTTTTTGTAATACCCCATCTTCTTTGTAATTGTAAAAAAGCAAATGTTTACAAAATTTCTAGTCAAGATGTTAAAAGAAACCCCACCAAATTTTGTGTCCATCAGGTATTATAATAGTGGTTGTTTTTTAAATTATTTTTTACTTGAAAATATATTAAAATATTTTTTTATTTTTTTAAATTTATTTTTAATATCAATACATCAGACTAAAAACATAAAAAAAATTAATTAATACAACTAAGCTCTTGATTTTTTTTTGTTTGGTAAAAAAACTAATTAATACAACATAAACAAAATTTATATTTTTTGTTTTCTAATAAACAAAAATGAATTATAATAAGCTCTTGATGTTTTTTTTATTGGTAATGATAATAAACTTCTTTCAGTATTGATAAATTAGTAATACAACTAAGAATCTTGATGATGTAATAAAAACCAGTCCCATTAATTTCCACAATTAATCAAACCAAACTTATCCTAAAAGAAGTGGCCAATATTGCTTTCTATATATTTTCTTAAATAAATGACAAAATTGTCAAATTTGAAATTTCATAGCGAATGTCACCATTGCTAGGTGAAGCCCAAAGACAAGGTTTTTGTTTTTTTTTAAAGAGAAATTTCACTTCAAGAAGGGCAAACTACAGTACTCTAGCTAGCTACATGCAATTGAATATTCCTTCTTCTCTGTATCTATTCAAAAGGAAATAACACTCACACATTACGCTCTCTTGTCGACTGAAAAGTTTTTTAAATATTGTAACTATGTTTATTTATATTATCTTTTTATTAGGATATACAAAGCCAAATTTATTAGGATATTTTTTGTGTTTTTAGATTATTTGATGTATTGATGCCAAAAGTTTTTTAAAAAAAATTAAAAACATATTTTAATATATTTCCAAACAAAACATAATTTAAAATGCAATAACTAACACAATATATAATAAACTCTAAATCTGGTGGGGCTTCTTTTAGCATCTTGACTATAAATTTTGTACATATTTGCTTTTGTACAATTACAAAGAAGATGGAATATTGCAGAAAACTGTCTAATTTTTTATTCTATTTATTTAAGTGTCTACATTTTGATTTTTTATTTTTATTTTCTTGAAGATTGAGATTGAAAAATATTGACGTGATCAAGATGCATTGACATGTGGAAAAAATGAATCCCATAAATAAATTTAAAAATAAATTTATGTTTTTTTTTGTTTTTAAATTATTTTGATGTATTGATGTCAAAAAAAAATTAAAAAATATTTCAATGTATTTTTAAGAAAAAAATAATTTAAAATGCAACCACAATATGTAATGAACTCTAAATCTGGTGGGGCTTCTTTTAGCATCTTGACTATAAATTTTGTACATATTTGCTTTTGTACAATTACAAAGAAGATGAATTATTGCAAAAACTGTTTAATCTTTTATTTTATTTATTTAAGTGTCTACGTTTTGATTTTGATTTTTATTTTCTTGAAGATTGAGATTGAAAAATATTGACGTGATCAAGATTGCATTGACATGTGGAAAAAATGAATCCCATAAATAAATTTAAAAATAAATTTATGTTTTTTTTGTTTTTAAATTATTTTGATATTGATGCCAAAACTTTTAAAAAAAAAATTGGCCACTTCTTTTAGGATAAGTTTGGTTTGGTTCATTGTGAAAATTAATGGGAGTGGTTTTTATTACGTCATCAAGATTCTTAGTTGTATTACTAATTTATCAATACTAAAAGAAGTTTATTATCATTACCAATAAAAAAACATCAAGAGCTTATTATAATTCATTTTTTTTATCAGAAAACAAATTTTTTTTTTGTTTATGTTGTATTAATTGATTTTATTACCAAACAAAAAAAATCAAGAGCTTAGTTGTATTAATTAATTTTTTATGTTGTTATATTAGTTTATTGTATCGATGTCAAAAATAAATTTTAAAAAATAAAAAAATATTTCAATATATTTTTAAGAAAAACATAATTTTAAAAATAATCCCTACTATGATACCTAATGGACACTAAATTTGGTGGGGTATCTTTCAGTATCTTGACTATAAATTTTGTAAATATTTGGTTTTTTACAATTACAAAGATGATGGAATATTGCAAAACACTGTCTAACCTTTTATTCTATTTATATAAGTATTTAAATTTTGATTTGTTTTTAATTTTTTTGAGGATTGAGATTGAAAAATATTGGCGCGATCAAGATGCATAGAAATGTGGAAAAAATGAATCTCATAAATAAATTTTTTTAAAAAATCATTTTTTTATAAAAAATAGCTGCCAAGAATTAAAAACAAAAAAAGAATAACAAAGTAAACTAATCACACCAAAGTTTTGTTGATCCCACGACTTTATTTTTGCAAATCTTGTACGATTAAAAATCCTATGAAAAATTTTATTTATATGCTTGTAATATTTTATGTGTTGATATTTCCTTTTCTTTGTGTATTCTTGATACTTTCTAAACGATAATTTATCAAGAATACATAACAAAAATACTTTGAATTGTTGATTTTTCACCAAAAATAATTTAGAAACAAGAATTCATTATATGATGGATTTTTCCATTATAATACTGTCATGGAGGTTTCAGAGGAATCTTGAAATGCCATCCTATCTAATTTTTAGTCTTAACATCTCTCATCCTGCTCAACATTCCAAAAGATATCACTATGGGAAGTTTGTATCGAGTTGTAAGTTCATTATCTAATGGATTTTTCCATTATAATACAGTCATGTAGGTTTAGAGGAACCTTGAAATGCAATCATTCCTATCTCATTTTGAGTCTTGACATCTCTCACCCTCAGCATTCCAGAAGAGATCATGGTCTCCACCTCGTAATAAAATCACATACTCACATGACATCGTATTAATAATAATGTAAGTCATTAATATTATTTTAGGTGTCGATATTTATGTCCTTAAATGGGGAGGTTTGTTTTCCCATATTTAGCTATAAATAGAGGCCATTAGTAGGAGCAAAATGAGTACACATCGGCTGCAGTTGGGCAGCAGAGAGATAGAGAGATACGCGAGGCAAAATACAGGGAAACTCAACTTGACAGTAATGTGTTTGTTATTTTATTTCTTATTGCTTGAAACTTCATCACGCCTAGCGAAGAAATAGCTAATAAAAATAATCCTAATTTATATTAAAAGATAATCTAAAATAGTTGTATCGCATCAGAACTCTTTCATAACTTAGAATTCCTTAAACCAGAGGTTCTAACTCTATCAATTGGACCAAGCTGTAACTTTGGAAGTCATTGGTTCACATCAATCATTTCCCTTTGTAATAATGAACTCTTAAAAAGCCAGGAATGGGCAGAGCAGTTACAAAGGTTAGGGATAATTTTGAAGAACAATGAGGAGTTCGATTGAAAAGAACAGCGCTAAGGAGGATGTGTAAAATGATTTTCCCTGCATACATTGTGTTTTTCTTGTGCAGGAATTTATTTGTCTTGGTCATGATCGGAAATTTCTTATGTGGACACTTGTTATTTTTTATGTTACAAAAAAGTCAGTTTCCCTTGTGGAGAAACTCGTGCAACCTATCGAGGAAGATAGATCAATTAAAGGTTGAGGGCTGGTGGCAGAGGAAGCCACCCAGCCAGTCAGCATCTTCGTTAAAAAAATACATGGTTCACTTAGCTAAACCTACTACCTAGATTACAAGATAAGGATAACAAGAATGAAAGGAAACCTGAGAAAATAACGAACTTTATTTTATAAAATAAACAACTTTCGAAGGATGTAATTGGAGGAAAAAAACAATATCAACTTGTGTCATCTTTTCAAACTCATGATCTTAGCTAGTGACTAAACTAGAAGCACTTTCTCTAAAAAACCACCATTTTAAAACTTAATTCAACCTGGTGGGTTGATCTGTGACTTAGGTCAAGCCAGGTTTCAAAAGAAATTTAGGAAGAATTGATCTGGTGTGAAATAGTTAAAAACTGGAGTTGACCAATGATCTTATTATCTTGGGCAAGCTTTCTCAAAATTAGGTCAAAACTTGATGACTATTTTCTTTTATTTTATGTTTTTTCAAAATGATTGCATTTTAACTTTTTATTTTTTTTAAAAAAAGATTTGGTTAACTTGGGTTAACTCAAGTTAACCCACCTGACTCGGTATTTGTCTTGGATCGACTCCTGGATTGGGTTTAAAAGCTTTGAAAAACACCATTAAGACCAGCTCCTAATAAGTTGGTTGACTTGGGTTCACTCAAGTCAACCCACCTGACTCATGACTCGGTATTTGTCTCGGATCGACTCCTGAGTCGGGTCTAAAAGCTTTGAAAAACACCATTAAAATCAATTTCTAATAAGTGAAATGTTGAATGGTGAAATAAATAAAAAATCAACTATACGAAGGGAGGATAAAAAAAATATAATTAAGAGAATAAAAAACTAATTTGAAAAAAAATAAGATAGCAACCTAAAATTTTTAATTAAGGGGAAAAATTAAAAAGAAAAATCAAAATTAACAAAAGAATCCAAAAAAAAAAAAGAGATTGAAGATTAAATTTGAAAAAAAAAATTCAAGATTAGTATTCAAGAATGAAATTGAAAACAAATTAAGATTTTATACATGAATCAAAATTAGAAATAGAACGAAACCTTAAATATCAATGGAAATCTACGTAACACCAAGTTTTTAACTAATGCATTAATTTATAATGAAGACTTCATTTCCGGTCAAGATTGAATGTTCTGATCACTAATCTTACTCGTGCATTTATAATGAAACCAAATCTATCATTTCTTTCCCATATATATACGTATGCAGGGCAAATCATTTTATACATCCTTTTTAAGAAATTAAACCACCAAGGCCATGGCTTCCCACATCTCTCTCTTTTCCACACCTTTTTTGGTTTTTTACTTACTTGCTTATGCTGCCTTCTTTGCTTCTTTTGCTTACTCGGCTAGTACTGGAGCTGCTGAAGTAGCAAATGGAAGGAAGGAAGCGGAAGCTCTTCTAGAATGGAAAGTCAGTCTTGACAACCAAAGCCAGTCTCTCCTGTCTTCTTGGGCTGGAGACAGCCCTTGCAACTGGTTCGGAATCAGTTGCGACCAGTCTGCTAGTGTTACCAACATAAGTCTGTCCAATTCTAGTTTGAGAGGTACGCTTAATAGTCTCAGATTCTCTTCCTTTCCTAACTTGATTGAGCTTACCCTTAGCTACAACTCCCTTTATGGTTATGTACCTTCACATATAGGTATCCTTTCTAACCTCTCCACCCTTGACTTGTCTTTCAATAACATTTCTGGCAACATTCCACCAGAAATTGGAAATTTAGTATCTCTCACTATTTTAGCTTTGTCATCTAATAGATTAACCGGTACAATACCGACATCTTTAGAAAATTTAAAAAGCTTATCTATACTTTATCTTTGGAATAATAGTCTTTTTGGTCCAATTACTTTTATCGGAAACCTAACAAGATCTCTCACTAGTTTAGCTTTGTCATCTAATAAACTAACCGGTATAATACCAACATCTTTAGGAAATTTAAAAAGCTTATCATTACTTAACCTTGCGGATAACAATCTTTTTGGTCCCATACCTCCAGAAATGAACAACCTTACACATTTGTATATGTTTCAAATATATTATAATCGATTGTCTGGAAATCTACCACAAGATGTGTGCCTTGGTGGATTACTTCAATATTTTGGTGCGATGGACAATTATTTCACGGGACCTATCCCCAAAAGCTTGAGAAATTGCAGCAGCTTGTTGAGACTCAGACTTGAGAGAAACCAACTTAGTGGAAACATATCTGAAGCTTTTGGCACACATCCCCATTTGTACTACATGGATTTGAGTGATAATGAATTGCATGGTGAACTTTCATGGAAATGGGAGCAGTTTAACAATCTGACAACCTTCAAGATTTCTGGAAACAAGATTTCTGGAGAAATACCAGCAGCTCTTGGGAAGGCAACTCATCTACAAGCTCTTGACCTGTCGTCAAATCAACTAGTTGGGAGAATTCCCAAAGAATTGGGAAATTTGAAGTTGATTGAACTTGCACTCAACGATAACAGACTTTCAGGTGATATTCCTTTCGATGTTGCATCGCTTTCTGATCTCGAAAGGCTTGGCCTGGCGGCGAACAATTTTAGTGCAACAATTCTTAAACAGCTTGGCAAGTGCTCAAAACTGATATTCTTGAATATGAGCAAGAATAGATTCTCAGGGAGTATTCCTGCTGAGATGGGGTCTTTACAGTCTCTTGAAAATCTTGATCTCAGTTGGAATTCCCTGATGGGAGGTATAGCACCGGAGCTTGGACAGCTGCAGCGGCTAGAGTTTCTGAACCTCTCCCATAATATGCTGTCTGGTCTCATTCCAACCAGTTTTAGTAGACTGCAAAGCCTCACTAAAGTGGATGTATCCTACAACAAGTTAGAGGGTCCCATTCCTGACATCAAAGCCTTTCGCGAGGCACCATTTGAAGCCATTCGCAACAACACCAACCTGTGTGGCAATTCTACTGGTTTGGAGGCTTGTGCTGCTCTCATGAAAAACAAAACTGTGCGCAACAAGGGGACCAAAGCTGTCATTTTGACTGTATTTTCTCTGCTGGGTAGTTTGTTGGGCTTGATTGTAGGGTTTTTTTTCTTTTGCCAAAGCACAAGAAAGAAAAGGTTAGTGGAAGCACAACAACTATTGCATTGTAAAGTGGATGTTTCCGCGAGATGGCGCCCTGATGGGGAACTGAGCTACGAGGACATCATTGAGGCTACTGAGGAATTCGACTCCAAATATTGCATTGGTACAGGAGGGTATGGAGTTGTTTACAAAGCTGTACTTCCATCAGAACAAGTCCTTGCCGTGAAGAAGTTTCACCAAACACCAGAAGTTGAGATGACCACCTTGAAAGCTTTTAGAAGCGAGATTAATGTCTTAAAGGGTATACGGCATCGAAATATTGTGAAGCTGTATGGTTTCTGCTCGCATGCCAAACACTCATTTTTGGTATATGAATTTGTGGAAAGGGGGAGTTTAAGAAAGGTATTGAACGACGGGGAACAAGCAGGAAAGATGGATTGGGATAAAAGGATAAATCTTATCAAAGGCGTAGCCAATGCTTTATCCTACATGCACCATGACTGCTCTCCCCCGATTATTCATAGAGACATTTCCAGCAACAATGTTCTTTTGGATTCAGAATATGAGGCTCATGTCTCTGACTTCGGCACAGCCAGGCTCCTAATGCCTGACTCATCCAATTGGACATCATTTGCTGGCACCTTTGGGTACACAGCTCCAGGTATGCAGTTAAGTTTCAGTATCACCTTCTACAGTAGGTTAGTTTACAAAATCACTAGAAAACAAAATAGGTGCAGTAAATTATTTTGGCAAAATATAGCATGACCAGCCTCTTTTGCAGAGTTGGCATACACAATGAAAGTGGATGAAAAATGTGATGTGTATAGCTTTGGAGTATTAACATTGGAAGTAATGATGGGAAAGCATCCTGGCGATTTCATCTCATCTCTAATGTTTTCTGCTTCCACCTCCTCATCATCACCAATCGGTCACAATACAATCTTGAAGGATGTCTTAGACCAGCGCCTCCCACCTCCTGAAAACGACCTTGCGGACGGTGTGGCGCATGTTGCAGAACTAGCGTTTGCTTGCTTGCAGACCGATCCCAATTATCGACCAACAATGCGACAAGTTTCTACAGAGCTTACAACTCGCTGGCCACCATTGCCAAAGCTATTCTCCACGATAGAATTGGAAGATGAACTGGTTCACGGAAATGTTAATGGTTGAATTTTTAATGTATACTTTCCTGTCAAGGAGCCAGTAGCTCAGCTGTATTAGAGCCCCCCTCCTCTCAAGAGTGTTATTGTCTGTCTTAGATATTCAGTCCAAAGTCTTACATTTCGTCTATTTCTTCGCCTCCTGCTTGTGTATATTAAATGCAGAAACAAGAAACAGAGTTTTCCCATTTCGAACTTAAATTCGCCAGATGAAATATTTCACATATTTTTAGTTTTCGTGAGCAACAATGCAAGAAATCAACATATTTTCTCCTTTTTTTCTGTTTTCCAATAAACGAAAATGAATTATAATAAGCTCTTGATTTTATTTATTTTTAATTGGTAATGATAATAAACTTCTTTCAATATTGCCATATGAGTACAACAACTAAAAATCTTGATGATATAATTAAAAACACAATCAAACAAAACTTGTCCTAAAAGAAGTGGCCAATGCTTTCTATTTTCTTAAATAATTGACAAAATTTCCAAATTTGAGATTTCATAGCAAACAAGTGTTACCATTGATAGGTGAAGCCAAAAGACAAGGTTTTTTTTTTTCTTTTCAAGAATGGCAAACAAGTAGTTAGACTATATTTATTTATATTATCTTTATTATTTTTAACCAGAAATAGTAATATCTCTTACACTCATTAAAAATACCTAACTCAAAATTTTAAAATTTTAATAGCTATTCAACTTGATACCGGTGCTGAAGATTTTTTATTAATTAAAATTGAATTTAAAATTGTTTATTATAAAACTAAAATAAAAAATTAATAAAAAATAAATACTGTATTTATTTTCTCGTTATATATTGAATTTAAATTCTTAATTATTATTTATTTTTGAAAAAAAAAACTATTTTATCACTTAATTTTATTAAAAGAATATTTGCTTAAAATTAGCAAGGGTGAAAATAATACATAATTTAACTTCTATAATATCATATGGTTTTGACAATTTGAAGTATCTTGATATTAAATATTGATTTAATTCGAGAGATAATTTTTCTTGTTTGTTTCTGCATTTACATGTAATTTAAGGGATATTTTTAGGTTGAATGGTTGTTTAAATTGATGTTAGAGTTTAAATTTTGAAATTGAATAATTAATTTACAATAAATTTAAAACTTTTTATTAGGATATACAAAGCAAGATGCCAACACACAATATCATAATGTTTATATTGAAGAATAAAATTTCTGGAAATAAAACAAACGGATTGGTCTAAAGAAGTGGTAGCTTCGAGGAACTCTTCCCCGGCCATATTTAATGAATTCTGTAATTTTGACACCATATTTAATTTGAATGAACTAATCAAGAGTTAAATTTAGCCCGGGTTTGTAATTTTTTATTTTCAATTAAATATTTTATATTAAGTTAATATAAAATCGAGTTTATTATTATTTTATCTTGATTGATTTTACATGCGGTTCTTGTTTTTTAGTTATAATCAACATATTTTTATAATTTGTTGGTATATATAATTCTTGAATTATATTATTGAATGCAATTATTATTTTTTTAGTTTGCAATTAAAATTTTTCATTGAAACGTTAACAGTGCCCACATATTCTTTTGTATTGAGACAAAAAATGCTCCATCCTGCAGCTAACACGTATAATCAAACTAGTAATTACCAAGATAATTATTGAATATTATTTTTGTATCTATCCTAATTAATTAATGATAATTTCATCTCATCCATCAAGCATTTACTAATTATCTGTTAGCAAGATAAACGTGAACATTATCTTTATATAGAAATAGATAATTAGTACATATTATCTTTCTGTTATAGTCATACTATCTTTATGTTATGGTTCCTATATTGTAGCTGAATTTCCTGTAATGCAGTTTATAATTCCTAACTTATAGGAACCCCTTTACTGTACAAATACCAGACCTAAGGTCTGTGTTTATTTTTATTCAATCAATATACAATATTCTTCTATATTTTCATGGTATCATAGCGGAGTTAAGATCCTAATTCATCTTGATCCTTCACTGTTCTTCGCTACATTCAAAACACCTGTGTAGCACCTTTTGCAATCAACACAGGCCTGGGAAATCAAATGGCCGTCCCTGCAACTTCTGCAAATCTCTCAAAAACAAACATCTCAAATCTCTATTTCACTCATCACTCAGACCATCCGGGCTTGGTTTTGGTCTCCAAACCTCTGAACGGAGATAACTACTCCACTTGGAAAAGGGCTATGACTTTAGCCTTGAACTCCAAGAACAAGTTAGGCTTTGTTAACAATTCAATCAAAGCCCCTTCAGAAGAAACTGATCCCGAAGGCTATGCAACATGGTCTCGATGTAACGATATGGTCCACTCATGGATCATGAATGCTCTCAGTCCAGAAATTTCAAACAGCGTGATCTATTATTCCACAACTCGTGAGGTTTGGGAAGATCTCGGTGAACGTTTCTCTCAAAGTAATGCCCCTCGCATCTTTGAAATCCAGAGAGACATTGCTTATCTCAAACAAGAACAACTGTCTGTCTCTTCCTATTACACAAGATTGAAAGGTTTATGGGATGAATTAGCTTCCTACGATAATGCAGTACATGGGGCACAACAGGATCAACAAAAATTAATGCAATTTTTGATGGGGCTGAATGATTCTTACAGTGCTATTCGCGGACAGATCCTCCTTATGAATCCACTTCCCTCAATTCGGCAGGCGTTTTTTTCCGTTTCCCAGGAAGAGAAACTGCGCATCCTCAGTTCATCGCACACCACCATTGAACCCAGTAACAGCGCAGCTATGGCTGTTCAAGGAAGACCCAATCCAGGCAGAAATGAACGATTCAACCGTTCATACGGTTCGCAAGACCCACAAGCGCAAGAGAGGCAAATGGACAACTTCAGGCAAGACAGGCGACGACAGGGCACAGTCGCAGGTAGAGGATGACCCATTTGCTCCCACTGTGGAGAAATGGGGCATTGGGTCCAGACATGTTACGAATTAAATGGGTACCCAGTGGGCCATCAGAAGAAAAAATTTCAGCCGGGCTCACGCGGCTTCCACAACAGGGCCAGGCCTGCAGTGCATAACGTGGCCGAGAGTCCTTGGGCCAGGCCTGCAGCCAATAGTGTTGCCGAGAGCTCTTCCAGAGTTGATGGAAGTCAGTTTATTGGGATTTCGGAAGACCAATTAAAACAACTTTTGTCCCTTGTTAGTAAGAAAGATGACTCTACATCCCAGGCAAATGCTGTGAACAAACCAGGTTTGTCTAAAATCACTTCCCGCAATTGGATCATTGATAGCGGGGCGACAGATCATATTTCTTCATCATCTAAATTATTCCGCAAAAATAAAAGTTATTCATTGCATTCAGTAATACTGCCCAGTGGAGATAAAGTAAAGATTGTCGCGAAAGGATCACTGCCTTTAAACTCTGTCTATTATCTACATAATGTGCTTTGTGTTCCTACTTTCAAAGTTGATCTGATATCGGTTAGTCGTTTGACGAGAAGCCTGAATTGCTCAATAACCTTTTTTCCTTATTGGTGTATTTTGCAGGATCTGGCTACGAGGAGAATGATTGGTTTGGGTAAACAAAGAGACGGTTTATATTATCTGATGGCACTTGTGACGGATAAAACCGTAAACACCACCTCACCACCCACAAAACTGCCGACCTGCAACATTACCATCTCATCCACCGATCTCTGGCATCATCGCTTAGGCCATGCATCATCTCCTTGTTTAAATTTTATTGCCAAGAATTTTCTAAATTTTTCAATTCGGTCAAACAATGCTTGTCATATATGTCCTTTGGCAAAGCAGAGTCGTTTACCTTTCAGTCCTAATACTATCTCTTCAATAAAACCTTTTGAAATAATTCATTGCGATATTTGGGGTCGTTATCGACACTCTTCTCTTACTGGTGCTTATTATTTCCTTACCATTGTGGATGATTTTTCTCGTTTCACATGGATTTTTTTAATGCGACATAAAAATGAAGCACAATCACTTTTAAAAAAATTCTTCAGTTTTGTTCGGACTCAATTTGACTCTCACATTAAAACTTTTCGAAGTGATAACGGTGGAGAATTTATTTCTCTACGTTCTTTTTTTCAAGATCATGGGGTCGTATTTCAACATTCTTGAGTTTACACGCCTTAACAAAATGGGGTTGTGGAACGTAAACATCGTCACATTTTACAAGTGGCTCGCGCTTTAAAATTTCAAGCGCATCTCCCCACACTTTTTTGGGGAGAATGCGCCCTTACCGCCATCCATATAATCAATCGATTGCCCTCTCCGGTCCTTTCTCTAAAGACTCCTTTTGAACTTCTTTTCTCAAAACAACCATCTTTTTCTTATCTCCGTGTTTTTGGTTGTTTAACTTATGCTACTAATATCCGCATTTCTCATAAATTTGATCATCGTTCCATTCCATCAATTTTCATTGGTTATCCCGTTGGACAAAAAGCATACAAATTATTTGATTTGGCAAATAAATTTTTTTACTAGTCGCGATGTCAGATTTCATGAAACCATCTTTCCCTATGCATCTATACAGCCCATTACCCCACCAGACACAGGCCCACCCAATTCCACACCCGAAACTGGCCCAATTCCCATTATGGCCCATGACATCCCTTGGCCCAATCCCACACCTTCCCCGTCAAATGCTCCACCTTTACCAAATCCCCAACCAGCCTCTCCTTTACCAGAGACATCACACCCGTCTTCTCCACGTCATGAATCACCATCCCCTTCGTCACTCACACAGCCATCTCCTTCAGCTCCACCATTTGAAACCACTTCCATCCCTACTCCACAAGCTACACCCACTCCTGCCCCTATTCCTCTCTGTCGTTCACATCGCCAGACCGTTCCACCGATCCGCCTCAAGGATTTCGTCTGCAACAACATTTACACTGACCAATCAACCTCTTTGTCGCTGGGTCCAACTAAAGGTACTCGCCATCCTTTGTCTAATCACCTCTCATATCACCGATACATGCCACATTACAGATCATTTGTTGCTCAAATTGGCTCCATCACTGAACCTAAGTCCTATTCAGAGGCAGTTATTCATCCTGAGTGGCAGAAGGCCATGGCTTCTGAGTTACAGGCTTTGCAAGCTAACAGCACATGGACTCTTACTACACTTCCCACTGGTAAAATTCCCATTGGCTGTCGATGGGTTTATAAGGTCAAGCTCCGATCAGATGGGTCAATTGAAAGGCACAAGGCACGGTTGGTCGCCAAGGGCTTCACCCAACTGGAAGGCATAGACTATCAGGACACATTTTCCCCCACTGCCAAGATAATTTCAGTGCGCTGCTTGCTTGCCTTAGCTGCAGCCCGTGGGTGGTCTTTGCATCAAATGGACGTGAATAACGCCTTTCTTCATGGCGATTTGGCAGAGGAGATTTACATGTCTCCACCGCCTGGTCTACAGCGATAGGGGGAGAATAATCTGGTGTGCCGTCTGCATAAGTCGCTGTACAGGTTGAAACAGGCGTCTAGACAGTGGTTTGCAAAATTCTCAGAGGCTATTTGTTCTGCTGGCTTTGTTCAATCTCGAGCCGATTACTCCTTGTTCACCAAAACACGAGGCAAGCTCTTTACTGCACTTTTGATATTATGGATGACATTTTAATTACTGGAAATGATCATGATAGCATTGTTGACACTAAGAAATTCCTGCATAGTCAATTTAATCTTAAAGACCTTGGTAATCTTAAGTACTTTCTTGGTATTGAAGTTTCTGCATCCAAGAAAGGTATTTTTATCTGTCAGCGTAAATATGCTCTGGAAATTATTGAGGATGTTGGTTTGTTAGGGGCTGCCCCAATTAACACTCCTATGGAAAGAGGTTTAAAGTTATCGAACCAGGGTGTTGTGTTGAAAGAACCGAGTAGGTATAGAAGATTGGTTGGTAGATTGATTTATCTGACAGTTTCGAGGCCAGATATAACATATGCAGTGCATGTTTTGAGTAGATTTATGCATGAGCCCAGAAAGCCTCACATGGAAGCAGCACTTCGGGTTGTCCGATATTTGAAAGGTGCACCGGGTCAAGGTCTATTTTTCTCGTCAAATAATGACTTCAGGTTGAGGGCCTATTGTGACTCGGATTGGGCAGGTTGCCCACTTACTAGGAGATCCACCACAGGTTATTGTGTGTTTCTTGGACCGTCATTAATATCCTGGAGGTCAAAACGACAGAAAACAGTTTCTCTTTCTTCCGTCGAAGCTGAATATCGCGCAATGACAGGAGCCTGCTGTGAGTTGACATGGCTGCGTCAACTGTTGAGAGACTTGGGTCTAATACATCATGAAGCAGCTCTATTGTTTTGTGACAACAAGGCTGCCTTGCATATAGCAGCCAACCCAGTTTCCCATGAGCGGACTAGGCACATTGAGATGGATTGCCATTTCATTAGAGACAAGATTCAAGATGGTTCAGTGATCACGATCACGAGATATGTGAATTCCACACATCAGCTAGCAGATATCTTAACCAAGTCTTTGGGAAAGGAAAGCTTCGTCCCTATGATCCGCAAGTTGGGAGTCCAGGACATTCACTCTACAACTTGAGGGGGAGTGTTAGCAAGATAAACGTGAACATTATCTTTATATAGAAATAGATAATTAGTACATATTATCTTTCTGTTATATTCATACTATCTTTATGTTATGGTTCCTATATTGTAGCTGAATTTCCTGTAATGCAGTTTATAATTCCTAACTTATAGGAACCCCTTTACTGTATAAATACCAGACCTAAGGTCTGTGTTTATTTTTATTCAATCAATATACAATATTCTTCTATATTTTCATTATCATCTAATTCAATTACATTGAATTTTCATTGAATTTGATTTGAAGACAGATAAAATCCAACTTGATTTGATTGGAGTCATATACAGAGGCATGTGAGGGGTTCACTCACCTATCATCTCACCTCATTTTTTTAATTTTTTCATGGTGTTGGACTTTTTATCTCATGATGCTTTGAGGTTTTTTTTATAGATTTATGAATAGATTTAAAACTTAGAATCTAATCTATGACTACGGATGGGGATATAATTTGATTTTTAAGCTTAAATTTGATTTTTGTAAAATTGACTAGGATCTACTATCTAGTTGAAACCCGTTGGATAGAGACAGTCCTTCATCTATCCGACATGACTGGGTTAAAATTGAAGGCAAGTAATGTATTTAGATGTTTGAATTGGATGTAGGTGGAGCAAAATATGACTTCAACACGAGGCAATATTGCCATCTTTAATTATAACCAGTCTAAACTCCTCAATTTTTTTTTAATAAGTTGACGAGCTTGGGCTAGACAGTTAGATACCCTTGATTAATTGACGATGAAGCAACGCTTTAATCCCCCCCATGCAATGAAATTAAGAAACGTGGGTTGTAATAAAAAGCCCTAAGTAGCTAGTATATATAGTTCATTCGAAGTTTTCGAGTTTAATTGTTCGGTAAGAATAGTTAGGAACTTGGAAGGAAATTAACATCGAATTAAAGCGAACCCTTTAAATTACAAAGAAGTGGTTATCTAATCTTACATTATGAGCTAGCTGAATTGATTTGATTGATCAAAATGAACTCACAAAAGAAGTGTAAAGGATATAACTGAGCCCGAAACCCAAAGACGAGTTTTCTTATAATAACAATGACAAATGTTTACTTCCATTTTCCATGACAGACTTGCCTGTGAAGGTCCTGTTGACAGACTAGAAAAGTTTCCAGAACTTGCCTGGGTCACTGTCACCGATCTGCCTATTATGGCCTGGAGCGTATCTTGCATCAAAAAAATCATGTTGAGGTTGGGAAGGGTCATTGGTTTTGATAAACTTAGTCTGCACTTTAGTACTTTAAACACTTTGAAATTCCATATTGCAACTCAGCACACAAAGCACATTGATGAAGATAACTGTTTATGTTAACATATAATTGAACCGATTTAAGAGACTTGATGTACAAAATCAGACAATTTCTCCATTGACGTCAATAGCATCAGTTCAGAGTGTAATGTATGGGAAAAAAATTGTGCAGCAAGGATTTTGGATCTACCAGTGCTAAATGTCAGAATATCAGAGGTCAAATTAGAAATAACCATTTCTGGAGAAAACGACGCCGTTTCGTTTCTACTATTCATCACCTTCTTCATGGATTAATTCGGCAGAAAAGAAACTGCCTCAAACCGGTTGCAATCGTGTACCACGTCTCTTACACAATGCATCTCCAAATATGCATTGTGTAAGAGAGCACATTCAGAGAAAAGACCAAAAAAAGGGGGGGACGACCGCACTGGACGGGGGAGAGACGGGAGAAAAAAACGAAAAAACCAGAGGAGGAGAGAACGAACAATGGGGTTTTTTTCGGAAGCTGAGAAAAATCACAAAAAACAAAGAGAACACAAACAGAGGAGGAAAAAAACCAGAGAACAAGGATGTAAACAGAGGACAGACGAAAACAAAAGAAAGGGAATAAAGGCCAGAGAGAAAGACCAGAACAGGAGGACACAACTCGAGGGGACGAACAGCACAGGGGAGACCTGGAAACGCAAAGAGTGGCGAACGAACAGAAAGAAACCAGGAAATAAAGAACAAAGAAAGCAAAAGAAAAGCAAGAAGAGGGGAGAGTAACAGAAGCAGAAGGGAGAGTAACATCAGCCAGAAAGAACAAGCCTCCATCCTCAGCAGCCCCCTGAAAGTAACAGGTAAGCTTCCTTTCCCTTTGCAAAATTCAAATAAGTCTGGTACCGTGCGAAGGTAATTTTAATTAAGTTTGCACTGTGCACAGTATGTTCACGCATGCGTGCCTCAGCCAAGCAGGTCATTGTATTAGACCAATGACTGGGCTAGGTTGGCTGGGTTCAGGCCAGCCCGAGTGAGATTCAGCCCAAGAAAAAAATAGCTGAGGCTGTATGGGCCTGATTCTCAGGCTCAGCCCGGCCTCAGATGGAATCAGGTAATAAACAGTGGAATTCCAGATTTACTAAGCAGAAACAGCCGCAGGGTGCATATACTATGGAGAGAGATGAAGAGGTTCAGAATATGTTGAATGATGGGGTAAGATTGGGTGTGGGTGACATACAGGAACTGAATTGCTGAATCGATCTGGGAAAATGTGAACAAGGAATTTGAAAATTAGACTGCAAATCAGTAGCGGTCCGGAGACTCTTTTTCGGGTATGGTTTTTTCTCATATCTTGTTTAACATGAAAATCTACTTTTGGACTAAGCGGTCAAGCTATTAAAAAGATGCTTATTCATCATGCGATTGATGTTTATTTTCTGCTTGAGACTAAGCGGGCAGCCTGCACAGAAAAATTTGTCAACTTTCTTTGGAATGAACAGAATATTAGATGGACTTCTATAGATGCTGTTGGGAAATCCGGTGGTGTTTTAGTCTTATGGAATGATAACAACTTCAGAGTTAACTCTATAGAATATGGGGGACAGTGGATTGCTATCTTTGGTGTTCATTCTTCTTCATATTTTGCTTGTGCCGTAGTGGGAGTCTATGCAGCTAGTTTAGTTTTTGAACGACGAACTTTATAGAATGAGCTTACCATGTTAAAATCAGCCTTTGAAGTGCCTATGTTCCTAGTAGGGGACTTTAATGAGACCTTACACCCAAGTGAAAGTAGTAGTGGGTACTTGAATGTTACTGGTTCAAAGGCCTTCAAGTCTTTTCTTTCTAATTGCGACTTCATTGAGTATCCTCTTGTTGGGCGTCGTTATACATGGTTTTGGGGCAGATCAATGAGCAGAATAGACAGAACTTTTGCATCTCCATCTTGTCTCTTACAATTTCCTTTAATGTCTTTGACTAGATACCCCAAGAGGATCCGATCACTGTCATTTAGTTCTTGGCCAGATTCGTGAGAATTGGGGGTGGAGGCCATTTTGTTTTATGAATTGTTGGACTGTCTTGCCACGATTCATGAAAGATATGGAGACTTTCTGGAGAGAATGCGAGCTAAAACATCCTGGAAATTTCGCACTGGTTAAGAAATTGAATTTGTTGGCACATAAATTTCGAACCTGGAACCATGATGTCTTTGGTAATCAGGATAACAGGCTTCAGGAATTGCAGGATAAAATACGTAAGTTGGAATAAGAAATGGAGGTCCGTGATGCTGGGGATTTTCTCGGACCGGTGGTGTTTATGATCATTGTCTATTGGAAGCTTAGCACACTGACATAGAATATTTAATGTGGTTCGACAAATCGCCTATATCCTCAGAAAAAGTCTATATTATTATAGATAAAAAAGGATACAACATAGATACATGAAGGAGGAGAATCACTTTCACTCAAACTCATTGCTCTCACACACACTGCTGCATAAGACAGCAGGCCTGCTACCCTTGGCAGCCACTCCTCTTCCTCTCCTTATGCATTTCTCTCTTGTTCTCCTCTGCACTTCCTCTCGTTTTGATCTCTAAATAATATCTTTATTTATAGACTTCAATGACAGCTTTTTCTGCACTTATAAACAATGGTGGCCATTCTTTACCAATGGTTGGTACAACTTCTTTTGATAATATCCAGCTGCTATCAATAACCCACCATTATAGGCTTTGACAATTGCAATAGGCTACAGATACTTCATTATCAATGAACAGTGCAGTCTATTGATATTAATGGCAACAATTCTAACACGTGACCTATCAGAAACTGAGAGGATCGAATTATATGCCTTAAACACACAACAATGGGATGTAAGCAAACATGTTGAAGCTATTTGGAGGCAAAAATCAAGACAGAACTGGTGTAAATTAGGGGACAGGAATACAAAGTTCTTCCATCTAGCTGCAAAAGTGAGGACATCTCGTGATTATATTACGAAGATAACTCACGATGGGATCACCCCCGCAAGGAATTAAAAATGCTGTTGTTTCATTCTTTTCTATGTTATTCTCTAAACCCAAGACAACAAGGGTTTCAATGGGAGCCATGGGTTAAGACACTATCTATAGAGCAATCCAATTGGCTTGAGAAGGATGCAACTACAGAGGAAGTAAAGCAAGCTGTTTGGGACTATGATGGGTCAAAGGTTTCAAGACCAGATGGATTTACTTTTACTTTCTCATGTAACTATCTAGAAAAATAAATTTTTCAGATGGTGAATATTGAATTCTTCAGGCATGCTAAGCTTCCAATGGGTGTCAACACTTCTTATATTGCTCTTTTACCGAAACCCAAGCTACCCACCGGATTTTCACAGTATAAACCAATTAGTCTGTGCATGCTTTATACAAAATTGTTTCTAAAGTTCTATCATCCAGGTTGAAAAAAGTTATTCCTTGCATTATTAGTTCTAATAAAACAGTTTTTATAGCGGAATCTATAATAAATACGGAAAATGTTTAAAAATATCTCAAAATAAAATAATATAAAAGATTTAAAAGCTCTAAACTTAGAGATCAAAATGTAAATATAACATCGAACCATTTCACCTAATCGAACCTGAACGTAACCCAAACTAATCGAACCCAACTCACTTGATAAAACTCTATTGTCGGGTCAACTAGATTGACCAACAGGTTAACCACTATACAAACCAACCGGTCGGCCAGTTTAAACAGCTTGGTCAGCTAGTATCAACAATTGAACCGGGTGACCAGTTGATCGAGATTTCTAGAATCCCGGCCTGCTAGTCAAAAATCTACATAACCCAAAAATAACAACCATTTTGTTCTTTAATAAACCCATAATTCAGATATCAACCCAGCTGATTTTAGTCCAACTAACACCCTAAAATATCAATTAAAAACTCTTAAATCATTCATATATCAAATCAATATATTAAACATTTTAAAACCCTAAAACATTTTTTTAATCCATCAATTATCAAATCCCCAATAAAAAAACAACAGGTAAGGTAGACGTAATACTTATTTATTTCTTCAACCCTTTATAAAATTCAAAAGCTTAAGTCTAAAGATAGCTGAATTCTTTGATATTTTGATAGGAAAGTCACGGTAAGAGAAGAAAAAAGAGAAAAGAGAGACAACAATGTTCCGACAACCTTTTCTTTAAATACCTAGATTAATTAGGTTGGATTTGTGCTAAATTTTTGCCTTGGATCTGATGGGACAAAACAGGGGTCTCACAATTATGGTAATTACATGTGAATACGAATGAAGCCGCTATTTGATTTTAGAGAACGTCTGAAAATGTGAAACACGAGAAAGCTGTAGATTTCAGAATTCGTGAAAAACATCCATTGGTTGACTTAACGTTCTAAGCTTTTGAGATTTCACATGAATGTAGTTCCCATAGGAAACATCACATGAATG
>Ga0325401_1000648_pt1 | contig 26317 bp, 24 predicted proteins | sample PopdelMetagenome_FD_205666 | JGI IMG/M metagenome (GOLD analysis project Ga0325401, IMG submission 205666) | Populus deltoides microbial communities from Bellville, Georgia, United States - Xylem-PdKOR-R2 | ecosystem: Host-associated > Plants > Phyllosphere > Stem > Wood/Secondary xylem | place...
CCGATGACGCTGGTGGGGCGGCGCGACCTGCCGGCGACGGACCTGGCCGGGCTGGTGGCGTACATGCAGGCCCAGGGGGACCGCTTCAACCTCGCGGACGCGGGGATCGGATCCTCCTCCGCGCTCTGCGGCGCCCTGCTGGCGAACGCCATCGGGGCGCGGCCGACGGTGGTGCCGTTCCGCGGCACCGGGCCGGCGATGCAGGAGATCCTCGGCGGCCGCGTCGACCTCCTGTGCGACCAGACGACGCAGACGACGGAGTACATCCGCGCGGGCAACGTGCGCGTCTTCGCGACGCCCTCCCGCGCCCGCATCGCCACCCTGCCCGACATCCCGACCACCGCCGAGGCCGGGCTGCCCGGCTTCGAGGTGACGGTCTGGCACGGCCTCTACGCCCCGCGCGGCACGCCGGGGCCGGTGCGGGAGCGGCTGACCCGCTCGCTGCAGGCGTCGCTGCGGGACCCGCGGGTGATCGAGCGCTTCGCCGCCATCGGCACCACCCCCGTGTCCCAGTCCGACGCGACGCCCGGGGCGCACCGGCGCTTCTGGGCGGCCGACGTCGCCAAGTGGAAGGCGGTCATCGAGGCGACGGGGGGCTACGCGGATTGACTTACGCGGCGTCCCCAGGGCGTGCCCGGCGAGGCACGGTTTCTGCACAGACTTATCCACAGGGAACAAATGCCGCATTCAGAGCGATTTCAACGGTCAAGCAACGAGGGCGGAGTCCGGCCGGCAGCTTTTCCCACTAAACCGCGGGCGTTGCGTCATCGCATCCTCGGCGCGGCGTGTCCGCCGGCACACAGCCGCGCCGCCACCCGCCCCGTCGCCTGCCCCGTTGCCTGCCCCCCTATCCCGCGTGTATTGCCCGCGCCCGTTCCTTGAACTCCGGCGCGCCGCCCGCGCGCCCCCAACCACGCGTCCCGGCGCGACCGACCCCCGCGCACCCCCGCGCGGCCCACCCCGCGCGCTGCGGCGCGACCAGACGACGGACAGGATCCCCGCCATGGCGAAGATGCAGGCCAACCAGATGCGCGCCGGCATGGTCATCGAGTTCGAGGGCGCGCGCTACACGATCCTCAAGCAGAACATCATGATCCCCGGCAAGGGCGCCGCGGTGATCCAGGTGGACATGCGCAACATCAAGACCGGCGCCAAGAAGGACCAGCGCTGGCGCACGGCGGATACGGTCGAGCGCCTGATGACCGAGGACAAGGAGTTCACCTACTCCTACGCCGACGGCGAGAACCTCGTGCTGATGGATCCCGAGACCTTCGAGCAGACCACCGTCCCCAACTCCATCCTCGGCGACCGCCTGCCCTTCCTGGTGGAGAACATGACCGTCAACGTCCGCCTCATCGAGGGCGAGCCGGTCGGCATGGAGCTGCCCGACACCGTCACGCTCGAGATCGTCGAGGCCGACCCGGTGGTGAAGGGGCAGACCGCCTCCTCCTCCTACAAGCCCGCCGTGCTGTCGAACGGCGTGAAGACGATGGTGCCGCCCTTCATCACCGCCGGCGAGCGGATCGTGGTCCGCACCGAGGACGCCTCCTACCTCGAGCGCGCGAAGGGCTGATCCCGTGTCGGGGGCACAGCCGTCCGCGCGGCTCTCGCCCGCGCTGACCGTGGTGGTGAACGCCTGCCGCAAGGCCGGCCGGCGCCTGCTGCGCGACTTCGGCGAGGTGGAGAACCTCCAGGTCAGCAGCAAGGGCCCGGGCGACTTCGTCTCCCAGGCCGACATCCGCTCGGAGGAGACGCTGCGCGACGAGCTGCGCCGCGCCCGCCCGGGCTTCGCCTTCCTGATGGAGGAGAGCGGCCCGAGCGGCGGCGACGACTGGGAGTGGCGCTGGGTGGTCGACCCGCTCGACGGCACGAGCAACTTCCTCCACGGCATCCCGCAGTGGTGCATCTCGGTCGGCATCGAGCGGCGGATCTCCGACAAGGCGTCGGAGATCATGGCGGGCGTCATCTACAACCCCGCGACCGACGAGCTGTTCTGGGCCGAGAAGGGGCGCGGCGCCTTCCTCAACGACAAGCGCCTCCGCGTCTCCGGCCGGCGGGAGATGAGCACGGCGCTCTTCGCCACCGGCATCCCCTTCGCCAAGGTGCCGCACCGGGCGGAGTTCTCCACCACCCTCGCCCGGCTGATGCCCCAGGTGGCCGGCATCCGCCGCTTCGGCGCGGCCGCCCTCGACCTCGCCTGGGTCGCGGCCGGGCGCTACGAGGGCTACTGGGAGCTCGGCCTGAAGCCCTGGGACTGCGCCGCCGGCATCGTGATGGTGAAGGAGGCCGGCGGCTACGTCACCGGCCCGGGCGACGAGGATCCCTACGCCACGGGCTTCATCGTGGCCGGCAACCCTCACCTGCACCCCAAGCTGCGCGAGGCGGTGGCCGAGGGCATGTCCTTCGTCGCCGGGCGGCGCGGTGCGGCCGGCGAGGCGGCGCCCGCCTGAACGGCGCGGGGGGGTCATCCCTCCGCTCCGCCGCGCGTTGTCCCCCTGCCGCGGGCCCCGCCCGCCGGGAATCCCGCAGGGAACAAGGAACGACGCATGGCCCACGACATCCCCCACAACGCCCTCATCCTCGTCGCCGACGGCGGCAAGGCGATCCTGCTCCGCAACACCGCCAAGGGCGACGGCGAGGTCTCGCTGCGCGAGGAGCGCCGCCTGACCCTCTCCGACTTCTCCAACGACGGCCCCTCCGGCAGCCAGCCGCAGGAGGGCAACGCGCGCGAGGTGGACGAGGCGACCTTCGCCAAGAAGCTCGCCCAGACCCTTCAGTCGATGAAGGCGTCCAACGGCTACGAGGCGCTCGTCATCGCGGCGGACCCGGAGACGCTCGGCCAGATCCGCAACGCCATGCACAAGACGGTCGAGCAGGCGGTGGTGAAGTCGCTGTCGAAGAACCTCACCAACAGCTCCGCCGACGCGATCGCCGCGGCGCTGGCGAAGTAGCCGACCGCGCGTCCGGCGGCGCGATCCCGGCCTCCCCGGCCAGGCGGTCGAGCTGATCGGCCAGGGCGGCGGGCAGCGCCACGCCGCGCGCCGCCCGGTCGCGCCGCCGCTCGCCGCCGGCAGCGCCGTGGACGTCGTCGCCCGCATCGTGTCGGAGGGCATGAGCGAGCGCCTCGGCGGGCGGCTGGTGATCGAGAGCCAGACCGGCGCCTCCGGCATGGTCGGGATGCGCGCCGGCGTCCGCGCCGCGCCGGACGGCTACACCCCGCTCGCCGTCGACGACGCCGTGCTGACGATGCTGCCGAACCTCTCGGCCGATGTCGGCTACGACCCCCTGCGCGACTTCGCGCCGATCGGCCGGATCGTGCGCATCCGCTGGGCGCCGGTGGCGAACCCCAACGCCCCGGCGCGCGACGTGGCGGGCCTCGTCGCGCAGGCCCGCGCCCGCCCCGGGGGCGATCGACGACGCCTCCGGCGGCGCCGGCAGCCCGCAGCACATCGCGATGGAGATGCTCCTCCAGGCCGCCGGCATCCGCATGGCGTGGACGGCAGGGTCCGGCCACCTCGCTTCAAGCCCGCCCCGTCCTCGGCTACCCTCGGGCGGTGAGCAATCCCGACCAGCGCGCCCGCGGCCCGGCCCTCGTCCTGGCCCTCCTCCTCGCCGCCCTGCCCGCCCTCGCCCAGGCCCCGGCGGGCGGTGCGGTGGCGGAGGAGGAGCCCGGCGAGCCCGCCGCCACCGCCCCATCCCCGGCCGACCTGTCGCGCGCGCCCCTGCCATCGCTGCCCGCCGAGGTCGCCGACCTGCCCCTGACGCCCGACATCGCGCGGCTGCCGATCGGGGGCTGGCGCTTCGGCGGCCGCGCCGGGCGCGGCGAGACCGACCCCGCCGCGCGCCTCGCGATCGAGACGATCGGCCGCTACCTCGCGGAGCGGACCACCGGGCGGGTGACCGTCATCGCGGAGGTCTCCGGACCGTCCGACGACCCCTCCGTGGCGCGCCGCACGAGCCTTGCCCGCGCGATCGCCGTGAAGAACGCGCTCGTGAACGGCGGGCTGGCGGGGACCCGGATCGACCTCCGGCCGATGGGCCGCACCGGGGAGGGGCGGGACGCGCTCGACATCCTGGCGCCGCCCCGGCCGCCGGAGCGGCAGGCCGGCCCCGCCCCTAACCCCGCCCCTGGCCCTTCGGCGTCCCCGGCTCCCCCAGGTCCCACCACAGCCCCGCGAAGGCCGTGAGCCCCTCCCGCATCATCGCCGGGATGACGTGCTCGTCCGGCCCGTGCTGCTTGCACCCGTTGTAGGAGTGCGGGATCCAGACGAGCGGCGTGCCGAGCAGGTCGACGAAGACGTCCCCCGGCAGCCCGCCCGACATGCTCGGCGTCACCTGCACCCGCGTGCCGAGCGACCGCTCCATGCTCGCCTTCGCCCACGTCACCCAGGGATCGTCCGGCGGCGTGGCGCTGGCCGGCATCCGGATGCCCGCGCGCTCGATCGCCACCCGCTGTAGCCCGTGGGCGTCGAGGTGCGCGCGCAGCGCCGGCTCGAAGCGCGCCGGATCGCTGTCCCCCGTGTAGCGGATCTGGCAGACCGCGCGCGCGTCCGGCGCCACCGCGTTCACCGGCGCCTCCGGCCGCCCGCTGATCATCGCCAGCACGATGAAGGAGGCCCAGCCGTAGATCTTCTCGGCCGGGGTCAGGCCCGGCTCGCCCCAGCCCTCGTCGATGGTGGCCGCGCCCTCCCCGCCGCCGACCGGGCAGCCCTCCAGCGCCGCGCGGACGCTCTCCGGCACCGTCGCCCCCGGAAGCCAGTCGCGCACCAGCACCTTGCCGTTCCGGTCCGCGACGGTCGCGATGGCGTGGGACAGCAGGATCGCCGGATCGGTCGTCAGCCCGCCCCAGTGGCCGGAATGCACCCCGCCCTGCCGCAGCTTCACGACAAGGTCGAACATGTAGCTGCCGCGCGACCCGGCCGCGATCGTCGGCAGCCCCGGTTCCACCCGCGGCCCGTCGGAGGCGATCAGCGCGTCCGCCGCCAGCGCCTCCCGCTGGCCCTCCACGAAGGCCCGCAGCCCGCGCGAGCCGAGCTCCTCCGACATCTCCAGCACGAGCTTCACGTTGGCCCCGAGCCGGCCGCCGCGCTCCGCCAGCACCGCCTCCAGCGCCGCCAGGTTGATGATGTGCTGGCCCTTGTTGTCCGCCGTGCCGCGCCCGTACCAGAGGCCGTCGCGCTCGGTGATCCCCCAGGGCCGGAGGCCGTCGCTCCAGGCGTCCTCCAGCCCGCGCACGGTGTCCCCGTGCCCGTACAGCAGGACCGTCGGCCGCGACGGGTCCTCGACCCGCGACGCGATCAGGATCGGCCCGCACCCCGCCTCCGGGTTCGGGTGGATCGAGGAGGTGAAGCCCAGCCGCCCCACCCAGGGCGCGATCCCCTCCTCCAGGTAGCGCCGCAGATCCGCCTCGTGCCCCGGGTCCTGCGAGGTGGAGGGGATGGCGATGAAGCTCTCCAGCCGTTCGCGGAAGGCGCCGCTGTCGAACTCGGCGGTGGCGCGGGCGATGGCGGCGTCGCGTCCGGGCATGAGGGTCCCTTTCCTGGTGCCGGACCGGCATAGGGCGGATCGCCCGCCGCGTGGAGGCCCCCGCGCGACGGACCCCGGGCGATTGACGCCGCGGCGCCCCGGTGCCTCGATCGGCCCGGGGCGCGGAACGACGCCCGGAGGACACGCCATGAGAACCGCCCGCCTCGCCGCCCTGCTGGCGGCCCTCGCCGCCCCCGCCCTGGCCCAATCCCCGGCCCACTCCCCGGCCCAGCCGCCACCCGCCGACCTGCCGGCCCGCGTCGAGGTCCTGCCGATCCGCAGCACCACCCCCGACGGCGGCGCCTTCCTGCGGGGGGAGCGCGGCCCCGACGCGGCGCTGGCGGCCCAACTCCTCCTCCCCCGCGGCCCGGCCACGACGCGCGTCCCCGCGGTGGTCCTCGTCCACGGCTCCGGCGGCATCTCCGGCTCCACCGAGCTCTGGGCGCGCCAGCTCACCGAGGCCGGCCTCGCCGTCCTCGTCCTCGACAGCTTCGCCGGCCGCGGCATCACCAGCACGGTCGCCGACCAGGACCTGCTGCACTCGCTCGCGATGATGGCCGACGCCTACCGCGCCCTCGACCGCCTGGCCGAGCACCCGCGCATCCGCGCCGACCGCATCGCCGTGATGGGCTTCTCCAAGGGCGCGGTGGCCGCCGTCTACTCCGCCAGCGAGCGCTTCCGACGCCTGCACGGCAGCGGCGAGCGCCGCTTCGCCGCCCATGTCGGCCTCTACACCCCCTGCAACGTCCGCTACGAGGGCGACGACCGCGTCGCCGCCGTCCCCATCCGCCTGCACCACGGCACCGTGGACGACTACGTCCCCGTCGCCCCCTGCCGCGAGTACGTCGAGCGCCTGCGCGCCGCCGGCGCCGACGCGACGCTGACGGAGTACCCGAACGGCCAGCACAGCTTCGACAACCCGCTCTCGCCGCCCCTCGTGCCCGTGCCGACGGCCCAGAGCACGCGGGACTGCCGGATGCAGGAGGGCGCGGGCGGCGTGATCAACGTCGCCGGCACGAACGAGCCCTTCGCGCAGAAGACCTCGTCCTGCGTCGCCGTCGGCGCCCACACCGGCTACGCCGCGGCCGACGCCGCCGCCGTGCGGGAGAACGCGCGCCGCTTCCTGACGGAGACGCTGCTGCGCTAGGCCCCCGCCTCGCGCGCGATCCGCCGGAGGTGCTCCAGCGACGCCTCGATGAGGTTGTCGCTCGCCTCCGGCGTGCGGAACGCGGAGTGCGCGGCGAGCGTCGCGTTCTCCACCCGCGACAGGAAGTGACCCGCCGGCAGCGGCTCCTCCGCGTAGACGTCCAGCCCGAGATGTCGGATCGCCCCGCTCTCCGCCGCGCGCGCCAGCGCCGCCTCGTCCGCGATGGCGCCGCGCGCCGTGTTCACGAAGATCGCGCCGCGCTTCATCCGCGCGATCCGCTCCGCCGAGAGGAAGCCGCGCGTCTCGTCGCCCAGCAGCAGGTGCAGCGACACCACGTCGCTCCCCGCCAGCAGCGCGTCCAGCTCCACGAACTCCACCCCCGGCGCGTCGCGGGGCGTGCGGTTCCAGGCGATGACCCGCATCCCGGCGCCGTGGCACAGCCGCGCCATCTCCGCGCCGATCCCACCGTACCCGATCAGCCCGACGGTCTTGCCCGTCAGCTCCACCCCGTCCGTGCGGTCCCAGCGCCCGGCGCGGATGCCGCGGTCCATGAAGGCCAGCCCCTTGGCCGCCGCCCACATCAGCGCGAAGGCCATCTCGGCGACCGCCGTGTCGCCGTAGCCCTTGATGAGGTGGACCCGGACGCCGCACTCGGCCTCCAGCGCCTCCGGGTCCATGTAGCTGCGCGCGCCCGTGCCGAGGAACACGACGTGCCGCAGCGTGGGGATCTGCCGCGCGATCTCCACCGGCAGCGCCGTGTGGTCGATGATGGCGATGTCGTGCCCCGCCAGCACCGCCGGCAGCCCGTCCGGCTTGATGTCCGGGTTGCGGTTCACCGTGACGGCCATGTCCGACGGAAGGACGAGCCGGTCCATGACGTCGGCCAGGGCGCCCCCGGCATCGACGAAGCAGGCGCGCATGGATGGGACCTCCGTTTGGCGGCGCGATCCTAGTCGCGCGTCCCCGCGCGTCCAGTCACGCCGGCCAGGCGAACATCAGCTCGTGCTTGTTGCTCGCCCCGTGGAACACCGCGCCCCCCGGGATCGCCGCGAACGCCTCCGCCGTCTCGTGGTCCGTCGCGCCCTGGAACTTCACCGTCACCACGATGTTCCGCGCCGCCCCCGCCTCCATCCAGCGCCGCACCAGCCCCAGCAGCCGCGCCGGGTAGCAGATGACGTCGCTGAACAGCCAGTCCACCGGGTACGGCTCGATCCCGAAGGCGCTTTCCCGCCGCACGGCCACGTTCGGCAGGGCGGCCACGCGCGGGTCCATCTCCGCCTTGTCCACCGCCGTCACCGCCGCCCCCAGCCGCGCCAGCGCCCAGCTCCACCCCCCCGGCACGGCCCCGAGATCGAGGCACGTCTCCCCCGCCCCCGGCCAGCGCCCGATCCGGGTCAGCGCCTCCCACAGCTTCAGGTAGGCCCGGCTCGGCGGCCCCTCCCGGTCCTCCACGAACACGGGGGCGCCGTTCACGAAGGGGCTCGTCTTCGTCGCGCTGGCCAGCATCCGGTCCGGCGCCAGCAGCGTCCACGCCCCCAAATGCGACGCCGGCGGCGGCGCGGGGAAGACGATCGGCTTCGGCCGCAGCACCGGCAGCGCCTCCCGGATCAGCGCCGCGCGGCGGTGATGCGCCACCTCCAGCAGCCCCCAGTTCCGCCCCACCGCCCGCAGCGCGTCCGCCGCCGCCCGGATCGACGGCGCCGCGACCTCCACCGGCGCGGTCCACACGTCCAGCGCCCAGGCCGCCGTCCCCGGCGGATCGGGCGAGAGCGCGAGCGGCCCGTGCCACCCCGCCACCCGCCGCCCCGCGCGCCGCAGCTCCTCCGCGAGGTCCGCCTCGAACCCCTCCGCGGCCAGGTAGGCGGCGCGCAGCGTCCCCTCAGCCATCGCGCGCCAGCGCCTCTCGGTGGCCGCGCACCGGCGCGTCGCGGGTGTCGCGCGCCAGCGCGTCCCGGCGATCGCGCCCCGGCACGTCGCCCGCCCGCAGGAACGGCCAGGCCTCCCCGTCGCCGGCCGCCTCCAGCCGCCGCTCCAGCGCGGCCCATCGCCGCCGCAGGCGCCGGTCGATCGGGAACCACGCGACCGCCGCCGCGGCCAGCGCCGCCGCCAGGGCGAGGCCCGCCGCCGTCCCCACCGCGGCCGACGCGCCCGCGAGGCCGAGCAGGAGCAGCGGCAGCCAGCGCGGACCGGCCCCGATCGGCACGCCGAGATCCTCCACCGGCCACGCGTAGGGCCGATCCAGGAGCAGGAAGGCCTCGCAGCGATCCAGCAGCGCCCGGTGCCGCGGCGCGCCGGCCTCGGGGCCGAGCGACTCCAGCATCGTCCGGATCGCCGGCAGCGCCCGGTCGTCCCCGCCGTCGGGCCAGCCGTCCAGCACGCCCCCCGGCTCCGCCCCGCCGCGCAGCGACGCGACGAGGCCGGCGGCGCGCCGCCGCGGCCCGCTCATGCCCGGGGCGTCGACGCCCGGGTCACCGCCGCGACGATCAGCAGCAGCCACCCCGCCATCAGCAGCATCCCGCCCGTCGGCGCCAGCGGCCCCAGGCTCCGCCCCGTCAGCACCACGGTCCAGACCGCGCCGCAGAACAGCAGCATCCCCGCCAGGAAGGCCGCGCCCGCCCCCGTCACCGCCCAGCCGCCCCAGCGATCCGCCAGGATCCCGGCCGCGATGAGGGCCAGCGCGTGCCAGCCCTGCTGCGTCAGCGCGTTGTCCACCATCCGCGTCCGCCCGGGATCGAGCGCCAGCCCGTGCGCGGCGAGGGCCGAGAGGGCGACGGCGAGAAGGCCGGCGAGCGCGCCGGCCGCGATCAGGAAGCGCGACATGCCCCCCGTCTAGCGCGGTTCGCCCCGCCGCGCACGCGGCGCCGGTCGATCGTCCGCGCACGCGGCGCCGGTCGATCCTCCGCGCACGCGGCGCCGGTTGCCGCGGCCGGCGAACGGGTCTCTGATGCGCCCCTTCCGAGAGAACCGAGGCCCCGTCCCCCGCATGATCCGTCTCGCCCAGCGCCTGAAGGCGGTGGCCCCCTCCGCCTCCGCCCAGATGACCGCGCGCGCCCGCGCCCTGGCCGATGCCGGCACGAACGTCATCAGCCTCTCCTCCGGCGAGCCCGACTTCGACTCCCCCGCCCACGCGGTCGAGGCCGCCCACGCCGCCGCGCTCGCCGGCGACACCAAGTACCCGCCCATCGACGGCACCCGCGCCCTGAAGGAGGCGATCCGCCGCAAGTTCGCCCGCGAGAACGGGCTCGACTACGCGCTCGACGAGATCCTCGTCGGCAACGGCGCCAAGCAGGTCATCTTCGACGCCCTCCAGGCCACGCTCGACCCTGGCGACGAGGTGGTGATCCCCCGCCCCTGCTGGATCTCCTACGCCGACATGGTGAAGCTCTGCGGCGGCGTGCCGGCCTGGGCCGACTGCCCGCAGAACAACGGCTTCAAGCTGCGCCCCGAGGAGCTGGACGCCGCCATCACCGCGCGCACCCGCTGGGTGATGCTCAACTTCCCCAACAACCCCACCGGCGCCGCCTGCTCGCGCGCCGAGATGCGCGCGCTCGCCGACGTGCTGCTCCGCCACCCGCACGTCATGATCCTGACCGACGACATGTACGAGCACCTTCTCTACGAGGGCGAGTTCTGCACCATCGCCGAGGTCGAGCCCGCCCTGCGCGACCGCACCCTCACGGTGAACGGCGTCTCCAAGACCTATGCCATGACCGGCTGGCGCGTCGGCTTCGCCGGCGGCCCGAAGGCGCTCATCAAGGGCATGGCCAACGTCCAGGGCCAGGTCAGCAGCGGCATCTCCACCATCTCCCAGGCCGCCGCCGCCGCCGCGCTCGACGGCCCGCAGGAGCTGGTGCGGGAACGCGCCGCCGAGTTCCGCGCCCGCCGCGACCTCGTGGTCGACATGCTGAACCAGGCCCCCGGCATCCAGTGCCACCGGCCGGAGGGCGCCTTCTACGTCTACCCCGACGTCGCCGGCTGCCTCGGCCGCACGACGGCGGGCGGCCGCCGGGTCAACACGGACACGGATTTCGTCACCGCGCTGCTGGAGGAGCACGCCGTGGCCGCCGTGCAGGGCGAGGCCTACGGTATGAGCCCCTACATCCGCGTCTCCTACGCGACGGACACGGAGAGCCTGCGCGAGGCGTGCGGGCGCATCCAGGACTTCTGCCGCGGCCTGCGGTGAGACGGAGCAACAAGACCGTGCCGATCCGATCCCTTCTGCTCGCCGCCGCCGCGCTGGCCGCCGCCCTCCTGCCGGCGCTGGCCGATGCCCAGCCCGTCACCGCCGGCCCCACCCTGTCGGCCGTGCGCGCCCGCGGCGCCCTTGTCTGCGGCGCCAACACCGGCTCCGCCGGCTTCGGCGCGCCGGACAGCCAGGGCAACTTCCGCGGCTTCGACCCCGACATCTGCCGCGCCGTCGCCGCCGCGATCTTCGGCGACGCGTCCCGGATCCGCTTCGTCCCGCTGACGAGCCAGACCCGGATCCCCGCCCTCCAGTCCGGCGAGGTCGACATCGTCGCCCGCACCTTCACCTGGACCATGTCGCGGGAGGTCGGCGCCGGCCTGCAGTTCGGCCCCACCGTCTTCTTCGACGGCCAGGGCTTCATCGTCCGGCGCGAGGCCAACATCACCCGCGCGCGGGAGCTGGACGGCGCCACGGTCTGCGTCTCCGCCGGCTCGACGAACGAGCTCAACCTCGCCGACTGGGCGCGCGTGAACAACCTCACCATCCGCCCCCTCGTCTTCGAGCAGAACGAGGACGCCCGGAAGGCCTACGAGTCCGGCCGCTGCGACAGCTACACCTTCGACGCCAGCCAGCTCGCCGCCTTCCGCTCCGCCCAGAACGTTCCCGCCGACCACGTCATCCTGCCCGACATCATCAGCAAGGAGCCCTTGACGATCGCCGTCCGCAAGGGCGACGGGCAGTGGTACGACATCATGCGCTGGACCGTGTACGCCCTGATGCTCGCCGAGGAGTTCGGCATCACCGCCGCGAACGCCGAGAGCCGGGTGAACGACCCCAACCCCGACATCCGCCGCCTGCTCGGCGCCAGCGGCGACTTCGGCCCGTCCATGGCGCTCGACCGCCGCTGGGCGCTCAACGCCATCCGCGCGGTGGGCAACTACGGCGAGATCTTCGAGCGCCACCTCGGCCGCGGCACCCAGATCGGCCTCGAGCGCGGCCTCAACAACCTCTGGAACCGCGGCGGCCTCATCTACGCCCCGCCGATCCGCTAGACGGGGACCCCGGCCGGTGCGCGCCGCGACGCGTCTCCTGATCGCCCTGGCCCTGCTCCCCGCCCTCGCGATCCCCGCCGCGGCCGACACCGTCCGCGTGCTCACCGCCGGCGCCTTCAAGGCGGTCGTCCTCGCCGCCGCCCCGGCCTGGGAGCGCGAGACCGGCCACCGCCTCGTCGTGGACAACGACACCGCCGGCGCCCTGCTCCGCCGCGTCTCCGGCGGGGAGGCCTTCGACCTCCTCGTCATCCCCCCGGCGCAGGCCGCGACGCTGGAACGCGCGGGCCGGACCGCCCCGGGGGCGCTGCCGCTGGCGCGCTCCGGCCTCGGCGTCGCCGTGCCGGCCGGCGCGCCGCGCCCCGGCCTCGACAGCGTCGACGCCCTCCGCGCCGCCATCCTCGCCGCGCCGCGGATCGCCTACATCGACCCCGCCTCGGGCGGCTCCAGCGGCCCCTACGTCGCCGGCCTGCTCGACCGCCTCGGCATCGCCGACACGATGCGCGGCCGCAGCGTCCTCGTCCCGGGCGGCCTCGTCGCGGAGCGGGTGGCGGACGGCTCGGCCAGCCTCGCCATCCACCAGATCAGCGAGATCCTGCCCGTGCCCGGCGCCGCCCTCGCCGGCCCGCTGCCGGCGGAGGCGCAGTTCTGGACCGCCTACTCCGGCGCCCTCGCCCCCGGCGCCGGGGAGGCCGCGCGCGGCTTCCTCGCGCGCCTCGCCGGCGAGGAAGGCCGGGCGATCCTGCGGGAGAAGGGCATGGAGCCTCCGGGCTGACCGGCGGCGGGCGACGCGACGGCCGCACCGGCGCTCCCCGATCGGCCGGGCCGCCCCCGCCCGGCTATTCTGGCCGCACCCCCGCGCGGCGGATGAGCTCTCCCATGGACGTCACCTCGCGCCGCAGGAAGGCGTCGTACTCGGGCAGCGTCATCACGAGGGATGCCGCCCCCATCCGCCGCATCGCCTCGCGCGCCGCCGGGGCACTCATGATGGCGGTGATCTCGGCGTGCAGCCGCTCCACCACCGGGCGCGGCGTGGCAGCCGGGGCCATGAGCCCGATCCAGATGGGGTAACTGAAGCCCGGCAGCGTCTCCGCCACCGTCGGAAGATCCGGCAGCATCGGGTCGCGCTCCGCCCCCGTGGTGGCGAGCCCGCGCACCTGCCCGGACGCGATCTGCGGCGCCATGGTCGGCACGCTGTCGAACATGATCGGCACCTGCCCCGAGATCACGGCCACCCGCGCCTCGTTGCTGCCCCTGAAGGAGATCGCGACCGCGTCCACCCCGCCCATCGCCTTCAGCATCTCGGCGGCCAGGTGATAGGGCGTGCCGATCCCGGAATGCGCGTAGTTCCAGCGCCCCGGCTCCCGCTTCAGCACGGCCAGCAGTTCCGGCAGGTCCTGCGCCGGCACGGAGGGATGCACGGCGAGCACGTTGTTCGCCACGTTCACCGGCGCCACCGCGGTCAGGTCCCGCATCAGCACGAAGCCGCGCCCCGGCTGCAGGTGCTCGTTCGCCGCCGTGGTGTTGCCGAGGGAGACGAGCGTGTGCCCGTCCGGCGCCGCGCGGATCGCCTCCGCCGTGCCGATGCTCCCGCCCGCCCCCGTGCGGTTCTCCACCACGACAGGCACGCCGAGGGCGGCCGAGAGCGGCTCCGTCAGGTATCGCACCGCGACGTCGGAGGCGCCGCCCGCGCCGAAGGGAACGACGATGCGCAAGGGCCGGGACGGCCAGGCCGCCTGCGCCCGGACCGATCCGGACCGCAGCCAGGGCTGGGCGAGCGTCGCGCAGCCCACGAACGCGCGCCGCCGCATCGCACCCTCCCCGATCTTTCCGGCGACGCTACGGAAGCGCCGCCGCCGGGGCAAGGCTCATCCCGGGACGACGGCCGGCGCGTCGGACCGCCCCGGACGGCGCGTGATCTAATTCGCCCCCGCCCGCGCCGGCGCCGCCCCCGGCGCCCCGTAGCTCACCAGCCGCGCCACGGCCGTGCCGAACCAGCGGTTGGTCGACTCCACCCGCACCGGCATCACCGGCTGCCCCGGTCCCACCCCCGCCAGCCAGGCGGTGCCGGCCTGGGGACGCCGCGCCGCCTCCACGTCCTCGCCGCGGCGGTACCCGGCCAGGTACACCCCCTCCACCGCGCACTTCGTCGCCACGCCGGACCACTCGTCCCGCGCCGGCGCGAAGCGCTCCTGCCCCCCGCTGCGCGCCGTCAGCTCGCTCAGGCGGCGGCCATCGTAGACCCGCGCGGTGCCGTCGCAGCGCCCGTTCCGCCGCACGCGCCGCACCAGCAGCGCGATGGCGGAGAGGTTGTCCACGGTGTTGCGCTGGTCGGCCTCCGGCACCGGCTCGCGCTCCTCGGTGTTCGGCGGCACCATCACGCGCACCACCGGCTGGCCGTTCGGCCACTCCACCACCGTGCGCCGCGCCTCGCCCCGCCAGGTGCCCTCCGAGACGTAGCGGCGGGGCCGGGCCGCGTCGCCCTGCCACACGCCCTCCACCCGAGTGGTGGACGCCCCGCCGCCGAGCGCCGCGGCCACGCCGCGCAGCCGGCTGCGGAACTCCAGCGCGTAGCCCTGGTCGGTGATCTCCAGCACCGTCTCCAGGTCCATCACCGTCAGCCCGGCCACCTGCACGGCGTAGTTGGCCGCGATCGTCTCCGCCCGCGCCGGCGTCAGGACCGAGAGCGCGAGGAGGAGCGCGGCGGGAAGGGCCCGGGGCGGGATCATGCGGCACCTCTCGTTGACCCGCCGAAGATCGGGTCGATCCCGCCGTCGCGCCAGAGGGTCCGGCCACCGCCTTGACAGCCCGGCGCCCCGGGGGATATCCCCCGCCACCTCCGGGCGCGTAGCTCAGCGGGAGAGCATTCGCTTCACACGCGAAGGGTCACAGGTTCAATCCCTGTCGCGCCCACCACCGGCCCCTCTCTCCCCGGCCGGCTCCACCTCGAACGTTCGACGTCGACACCTTGCCACGGGCCGGGCAGCTCCGCGCCGTCCCGGCCCGCCTCGGCCTACTGCTGCGTGGCGGGCGCCGCGGCCGGGGCCTGCGGCGCGCGCTCGGGACGCGCCGGCCGCTCCCCGCGGGCGCGCGGCGGCCGGATCTCGTCGCGGGACAGGGCGCCGTCGCCGTCCGTGTCGCGGGAGCGGAACATCGCCTCCGCGGCCGGCCGCAGCTCCGCCAGCGTCACCCGCCCGTCGCGATCGGCGTCCAGCCCGCGGAACATCGCCTCGCCCCGCGGCTCCATGCGCGCGGCGCGCTCCGCCCCGCGCGGCCCCATCTGCGCCGCGGCGTAGGCCCGGAACTCGTCCCAGGACACGCCGCCGTCCCGGTTCGCGTCGGCCTCGCCGAAGCGGGCGGACAGGGACGCCAGGGCCTCGTCCTGCGTCACGCGCCCATCGCGGTTCGCGTCCGCCTGGCGGAACATGTCCATCGGGCCGCGCATCGCGTTCTGGGCGCCCGCCGGCGCGGCGGCGACCGCGCCCAGGCCGACGAGGGCCGCGAGGGCGGGGAGGATCGTCTCTCGGATACGGGTCATGCCGGCTTCTCCTCTGTGCGCCCTCGAGATGCGCCCGGCCGTGTAACGGGGCCAGTCCAGCACCGTGATGAAACGTGACCGCGCAACCGTCGCGCGCGCATCCTAGACCCGATTCGCGCCCGCCGGTGAGACCGGGCCACCTGGTCCCGACGCCGGCCCCGACGCTGGTCCGGGGGGACGGGCGGGCCGCGGCGAATCGACCGCCTCCGGCCACCGGCCCCGACCGCGCGGGATCACGCCGGCCGCGGCTCCGGCATCGCCAGCGCCCGCTCCAGCGCCCGCGCCCCGCGCAGGCACAGGTCGTCCCGCCCCTGCGCGGCCACGATCTGCACCGCCCGCGGCATCCCCTCCGCGTCCAGCCCGGCGGGCACGGCGATGGCGGGCTGGCGCGTGAGGTTCTGCGCGAAGGTCCAGGGCGCCCAGTCCCGCCACAGCGCCTCGGTCGGCCGGATCGTCGGCTGATCGGCCGCGAAGGCCGCCGTCGGCGTCGCCGCGGTCAGCACGAGGTCGTGGCGGAGGTGGAACATCGCCATCCGGTGCGCCGCCTCCACCCGCAGCGCGTCGGCGCCGAGGAAGTCGACCGCCGACAGCCCGCCCTCCCGCCGCGCCACCTCCTCCAGCCCGTCGTCGAGCTCCCCGCGCCGCTCGGCGGGGATGGAGGCGACGAGCCTGGCCAGCGCCACCCCCCAGACGCGCCCGAAGATGGCGCGCGTGTCGGGCAGCTCCGGGTCCGCCTCCTCCACCGACGCCCCCTCGGCGCGCAGCGTGTCGGCGGCCCGCGCCAGCGCGGCCTCGCCGTCGGCGTCGAGCGGCGGCTCGTACCCCCAGCGGCGGACGAGGGCGACGCGCAGCCCCCGCACCCCCTCCTCGATCCCCGCGCGCCAGGACCGCGGCTCGTCCGGCAGGCAGAGCGGGTCGCGCGGGTCGGCCCGCCCGATCACGTCGAGCATGAGGGCCGCGTCCCGCACCGTCCGCGTCATCGGCCCGGCGCACGCCACCGCCGAGAAGGCCCCGTGCGGCCACTGCGGCACCCGCCCGTAGCTCGGCTTGAAGCCGACGACGCCGCAATAGGCCGCCGGGATGCGGATCGACCCGCCCGCGTCCGTGCCAACGTGCAGCGCCCCGAACGCCGCCCCCGCCGCCGCCCCCGCGCCGGAGGAGGAGCCGCCGGTGGTCCGCTTCGGGTCCCAAGGGTTGCGCGTGATGCCGTGCAGCGGGCAGTCGCCGGGCGTCTTCCAGCCGAACTCCGTCGTCGTGGTCTTGCCGATGATGACGGCGCCGGCCGCCTTCAGACCCATCACCGCCGGCGCGTCCTCCGCCTGCGGCCGCGGATCGGTGGTGCGGCTGCCGCGTCGCGTCGGGAAGCCCGCCGCGTGCAGCAGGTCCTTCACCGTGCAGGGCACGCCGTCCAGCGGGCCGATCGGCCGGCCCGCGGCCCAGCGCCCCTCGCTCTCCCCCGCCTGGCGCAGCGCGTGCGGGTTCATCACCGCGAAGGCGTTGATCACGGGGTTCAGCCGCGCGACGCGCTCGGTCACCGCCCGCAGCGCCTCCACCGGGGAGAGGGCGCGGCGGGCGTAGAGGGCGATCAGGGTCTCCGCGCTCATCAGCGCGGGGTCGGTCTCGGTCATGCGGGGTCCGGTTCGGGGGGCACCCAGGATGGACCTGCCGGGCGGCGCGCGGAAGGCGCCGCCCGGCCGTGACTCAGGAGGCGGTGATCCCCGCCCCCTTGGCCACCGCCGTCCACTCGGCCGCGAAGCGCGCGATCATGGCGGCGTAGGCGGCGCCCGTCAGCGGCTCGGCCGGCGGGTAGGACGCCAGCCCGGCGAGCTTCTCCCGCAGCTCGGCCCCGGCGAGCGTCGCCAGCACCGCCTCCCGCACCGCCGCCTCCACCGGCGCGGGCAGGCCGCGCGGCCCGGAGATCCCGATCCAGGTCGTGGCCGTCAGCGCCGGCAGCCCGAGCTCGGCGAAGGTCGGCACGTCGGGCACCGCGGGGACCCGGGCGGCGGCGGAGACGGCGAGCGCCGTCACCGTCCCGTCCCGGATGGTCGCGACGTTGGTGGTCAGGGGATCGAACACGCTCTCGATCCGCCCGCCGAACAGGTCCTGCATCGCGGGCGCGCTGCCGCGGTAGGGCACGTGGTCCAGCCGCGGCGCGCGGGCCTCCTTCGTCAGCACCTCGCCCATCAGGTGGGTGATGGAGCCGATGCCGGACGAGCCGTAGCGGGCGCCGGAGGTCCGCGCGAGGTCGAGGAAGGCGTCGAGCGTGCGGGTCGGCGACCCCCGGTTCACCATCAGCACGTTCGCCGTGTCGCAGAGCATGGCGACGTGGGTGAAGTCGCGCACGGGGTCGTAGGGCAGCGACGGGTAGATGCCCGGCGCGATGCCGTGCGGCGAGGCGTGGGAGATGACGAGGGTGCCCCCGTCCGGCGCCGCCTTGGCCGCCGCGTCCGCCCCGATCGTCCCGCCGGCGCCGGGCCGGTTCTCGACGACGAGATTCGTCCCGAGCGCCGCCCCGATCCCCGGCGCGACGAGCCGCGCGACCACGTCGGCCAGCCCGCCCGGCGGGAAGGTCGCGATGAGGCGGATCGGCCCACGCGGCCGCCAGGGGGCCTGGGCGACCGCCGGGGCCGCGAGGCCGGCGGCCCCGGCGGCGAGGAGAGAGCGGCGACGGATCATGCGGCGGTCCTTCGTCACGGGGCGGGCTGCCCCTCGGACCGGCGTTCAGCAAGGGGCGTGCCGCCCCGGTCGGTGAGGGGGCGTGCCGCCCCGGTCGGCGAGAGGGCGTGCCGCCCCGTCCTCACCCCCGCGCGGCGAGGGCCGCCGACCACGGCGACATCGCGTCGCTCACCCCCGTCGCCGCCCCGCCGTCGCGCAGGATGACGTTGGGGCAGGCGAAGTTCACCGGCAGCACCGCGTGCTCCACCACCTCCACCGGCCCGTCCTCCGCCAGCGCCCCGATCACCGCCGCGCCGAGCCGCCGGTCCGCCGTGACGGAATCGGGTCCCGACACGTCGATCCGCGGCGCGTGCGCCGCCTCCTCCGCCTCCATCCCGAAGTCGAGGGTCAGCGCCAGCATCTGCATCACGCTCGCCAGGATGCGCCGCCCGCCGGACGCCCCGCCGGCGAGGACCGGCGTCCCGTCCTCGCCGGCCCGCGTCACCGTCACCGGGCTCATGTTGCACAGCGGCCGCGCGCCCGGCCGGATGGCGTTGGCGCTGCCCGGCGTCGGGTCGAACCACATCATCCCGTTGTTCATCAGCACGCCCGTCGTCGGCAGCACGACGCGGCTGCCCATGGAGGAGAGCAGCGTGGTCGTCACCGACACCATCATCCCGTCCCGGTCGCAGACGGTCAGGTGCGTCGTGCAGGTCTCGCCGCTCTCCCTGGCGGCATCCCCCGCCCCGAGCCCCGAGAGCCGCTCCGCGTAGGCGCCCCGCATCGCGCGCGCGAGCCCGCGGTACCACGCCGCGTCCGGCCGCGCCCCGACCGGCACTTCCCCCATCGCCCGCACCACCGCGGCCATGGTCGGCGCCGCCGTCAGCCCACCCGCCGTGTGGACCGTGTGCGTGCCGCGCCAGTCGATCGGCGTCGCCGCCCGCACCGCCGCGCGGCACCCCGCGAGATCGGCCGCCGTCACCGCGCCCCCCATCGCCGCCACGTCCGCCGCCAGGTCCGCCGCCACCTCGCCCTCGTAGAAGTCGCGCAGCCCGCCGTCCCGCAGCCGCTCCAGCGTCTCCGCCAGCCGCCCGAGCCGGAAGAAGCCCGGCATCCCCTGGTAGGGCGGGATCGGCGGCAGCCCGTCCGGCAGGTAGATCCGCGCGCTCTCCTCGTAGAGCCGCAGCACCTTCGCGGACGCCGAGACCTTCAGCAGCGTGAACCAGTCCCCCGGCAGCCCGCGCCGGGCGAGGGCCACCGCCGGCCCGATCAGCTCGGCCAGCGGCATCCCCGTCCCGAAGCGCTCCCGCAGCAGGTCGTACCCCGCCACCGCGGAGGGCACGACGAAGGAGAGCGGCCCGTGGATGTTCACGTCCCCCGCCACCTCCGGCCAGGCGAACAGGTCCCGCTTCCACCGCCCCGTCAGCGGATAGGCCGCCGGATCGGCCCCCGCCGGCGCCACGGGCCCGAAATCCACCACCTGCGGCGGCGCCCCGGGCCGGTGCACCAGCGCGAAGCCGATCCCCCCCAGCCCGCTGTTCCACGGCTCCACCGCCGGCAGGGCGAGGCAGGCGGCGACCGCCGCGTCCGCCGCGTTGCCGCCCGCCTCCAGCACCGCCACCCCCGCCTCCGCCGCCGCCCGCGCCTGCGAGACGACGATCCCCCCGCCGCCCGAGGCCGCGGGCTTCCTCACCGCCCAGTGCTGGGAGACGTGCGGCGGCGGCGCGTAGGCGCGGAGCCCGGAGGGGGCGTGGTCGTCGGGCATCGGGCACCTGCTTCGGGAACGGTTGGAAGGGTCGCGCCGCACCGACCGGGCCGCAAGGCCATCCGCCGCACCCGTCCGCCGCACCCGCTCACCGGGCCCGCTCACCGGGCGCGTTTGCCGGTTGGGGCGCCGCGTCCTATCAGGCCGGAACAGGGAAGCAGGAGCCGGGAATGAGCGGGACGATCCAGGGCATGACGGTGGCGCCGGCGCTGCGCCGCTTCATCGAGGACGAGGCCATCCCCGGCACCGGCCGGCAGGCCGCCGCCTTCTGGTCCGCGCTGGAGGCCACCCTCCGCACCCTCGGCCCGCGCAACGCCGCCCTCCTCGTCGAGCGCGACGCCCTGGCCGCCCGCATCGATGCCTGGCACCGCGAGAACCCCGCCCGCCCCGTCGACCGCGCCGCCTACGAGGCCTTCCTGCGCGAGATCGGCTACCTCCTCGACCCCCCCGCCCCCTTCCGGGTCCTGACCGCGAACGTCGACGAGGAGATCGCGCGCCTGGCCGGCCCGCAGCTCGTCGTGCCCGTGAACAACGCGCGCTACGCCCTCAACGCCGCCAACGCCCGCTGGGGCAGCCTCTACGACGCGCTCTACGGCACCGACGCCATCCCGCAGGAGGGCCCGAAGGCGCGCGGCTACGACCCCGCCCGCGGCGCCGCCGTGATCGCCCGCGCCCGCGCCGTGCTCGACGAGGCCGCGCCGCTCGAGAGCGGCAGCCACGCCGGCGCCGACGCCTACCGGATCGAGGGCGGCGCGCTGCGCGTCCTCCTCGGCAGCGGCGAGAGCACGGGCCTGCGCGACCCGTCCGGGTTCCGCGGCTACCTCGGCAGCGAGGCCGAGCCGACCTCCGTCCTCCTCGCCCGCCACGGCCTCCACCTGGAGATCGTGATCGACCGGTCCCACCCGATCGGCAGCACCGACCGCGCCGGCGTCGCCGACCTCGTGCTGGAGGCCGCACTCTCCACCATTATGGACGCCGAGGACTCGGTCGCCGCCGTCGACGCCGAGGACAAGGTCGGCGTCTACCGCAACTGGCTCGGCCTGATGCGCGGCGACCTCGTCGCGAGCTTCGAGAAGGGCGGCCAGACCCTGGAGCGCCGCCTGAACCCCGACCGCGTCTTCTCGACCCCCGGCGGCGGGGACCTCACGCTCCACGGCCGCTCCCTCATGCTCGTCCGCAACGTCGGCCACCACATGACGACGGACGCCGTGACCCTGGATGGCGCCGAGACGCCCGAGACGATCCTCGACGCCTACGTCACCGCCCTCATCGCGCTGCACGACATCAACGGCGCGCGGAGGAACAGCCGCGCCGGCAGCGCCTACATCGTCAAGCCGAAGATGCACGGCCCCGCCGAGGTCGCCTGGGCCGTGGCCCTGTTCGGCGAGGTCGAGGCCGCCCTCGGCCTGCCCGCCAACACCCTCAAGATGGGCATCATGGACGAGGAGCGGCGCACCACCGTCAACCTCGCCCGCTGCATCGAGGCGGCGCGCGAGCGGGTGTTCTTCATCAACACCGGCTTCCTCGACCGCACCGGCGACGAGATCCACACCGCGATGGAGGCCGGCCCCGTCGTCCGCAAGAACGACATGCGCAAGGCCGCCTGGATCGCCGCCTACGAGGACAACAACGTCGACGTCGGCCTTGCCTGCGGCCTGCGCGGCCACGCCCAGATCGGCAAGGGCATGTGGGCCGCCCCCGATGCCATGGCCGACATGCTGACCCAGAAGATCGGCCACCCGCGGGCCGGCGCCAGCACCGCCTGGGTCCCCTCCCCCACCGCCGCCGTGCTGCACGCCCTGCACTACCACGGCGTCGACGTCGCCGCCCGCCAGGAGGAGCTGGCGAAGGGCGGCCCGCGCGCGAAGCTCGCCGACCTTCTCACCGTCCCGCTCGCCGAGAACACGAATTTCGCCGACACGGACATCCAGGCCGAGCTCGACAACAACGCCCAGGGCATCCTCGGCTACGTCGTGCGCTGGATCGACGGGGGGGTGGGCTGCTCCAAGGTCCCCGACATCCACGACGTCGGGCTGATGGAGGACCGCGCGACGCTGCGCATCTCCGCCCAGCACATCGCCAACTGGCTCCGCCACGGCATCGTCGACCGCGCCCGCGTGGAGGAGACGATGCGCCGCATGGCCGCCGTGGTGGACGGCCAGAACGCCGGCGACCCGCTCTACCGCCCGATGGCCCCCGCCTACGACGGCGTCGCCTTCGAGGCCGCCTGCGACCTCGTCTTCGAGGGCGCGGCGCAGCCGAACGGCTACACGGAGTTCGTGCTGACGCGGCGCCGGCGGGAGGCCAAGGCGCGCTGACCCGGGACCGCCGGGGGGACCCGCGCTCCGGGCAGGCATGACCCCGCCGCCGGACGGCCCGCTCGTCGCCGCGCACGCCGACTGGTCGGCCCATCCCGGCAAGCGGTGGGTCACCGCCGCCGCCCGCGCCGCCGGGGTCTGGACCGCCGGGGCGGCGGGGCCGGTCGGGGACCCCGGCGCCCTCGTGCGGCGGCTGCTGGAGGCCGGCGCCCCGGCGGTGCTGGGCCTCGACCTGCCGCTCGGCCTGCCCCGCGCCTGGGCGGAGGGGGCGGCGGAGGCGGATTTCCCGTCCTTCCTGCGCGGCCTCGCGGCGCGCCCCGATTTTCTCGTGGTGAACGAGGAGCTGGTGACGGTCTCCCGCGACCGCCCCTTCTATCCCCGCCGCGGCGCGCGGGGGATGACGCGGGCGGCCCACGCCGCGGCGCTCGGCCTCGCCGGGCCGGAGGGGCTGTCCCGCCTCTGCGACCGGGCGACGGCGGAACGGCCCGCGGGGGCGCCCCTGTTCTGGACGCTCGGCGCCAACCAGACCGGCAAGGCCGCCATCGCGGCGTGGCGGGACTGGCTGGCGCCGGCCCTGGCCGCCGGCGCCCCGCTGCGACTCTGGCCCTTCGACGGGGCCTTGCGCGACCTGCTGGCGCCCGGCGTCGCGGTGCTGGCCGAGACCTACCCCGCCGAGGCGATGCGCCAGCTCGGCGTCCGGCTGCCCGGCAGCAAGCGCTCGCGCCCCGCGCGGCTGGCCGCCCTGCCCTCCCTGCGGGAGGCGATGCGGCGGCTGCGGGTCCGCCCCGCGCCGGGGCTGGAGGCGGCGATCGCGGACGGCTTCGGGACCGACGCGGCGGGCGAGGACCGGTTCGACAGCCTGCTCGGCCTTCTCTGCGTCGTCTCGGTGCTGGAGGGGGCCCGCCCCGACTTCGTGCCGGACGACCCGCTCGTCAGGCGGTGGGAGGGGTGGGTGCTGGGACAGACCGCCCTGCCGCGCGGCGGCTGATCCTCCCGGCCCGGCCCTACCGCGGCCGGTGCCGCGACGCCGCCGCCCCCGCGTCCGGCGCCAGCCGGACCGAGAAGGGCACCGTCAGCAGCACGGGCACCGCCGCCACGACGAAGGCGATCGCGAAGTCGCCCACCCCCGGCTCCGCCCGACCCGCCATCGCCGTGGTCAGGGCGAGGCAGGACGCCCCCCAGGTCACGCCCAGCGCGGTGGAGAGCTGCTGCGCCGTCCCCGTGATGGCGGTCGCCGAGGAGAGCTTCGGCGGCGGCACGTCCACGTAGGCGAGGGCGTTGGAGGAGGTGAAGTGCAGGCTGCGCGCCAGCCCCCCGAGCGCCAGCACGGCGAAGACCGCCCAGAGGGGCCAGGCCGGGGTGAAGGCCGCGCAGGCCGCGAGCGAGACGGCGACCGCCAGCGCGTCCCATATCAGCACGCCGCGGAAGCCGAAGTGCCGCAGCGCGAGGCTCGTCATCGGCTTCATCATGAAGGCGCCCAGCGCCCCCGCCAGGGTGATCATCCCCGACACCGTGGCCGAGGCCCCGAAGCCGAGCTGGAGGAAGAGCGGCAGCAGGAAGGGCGAGGCCCCGGCCCCCACCCGGAACAGCGTGCTGACCGCCACCCCGATCCGGAAGGTCGGCACGGCGAAGAGCCCGAGGTCGAGCGCCGGGTTCGGCGCCCGCCGCGCCCAGCGGATCGCCAGCCAGCCGAGCCCCCCCCCGAGGGCGAAGCCGGCCACCGCGAGCCACTCCGGCACCACGCCGCGCCCCACCGTCTCCGCCCCGAACATGAGGCTGGCGAGGGAGGTGCCGATCAGCGTCACCCCGATCAGGTCGAGCCGCGGCGGCCGCTTCTCGCGCTCGGCCGGGATGTACCACCACACCGCCAGCAGCCCGATCGCGGCCACCGGCAGGTTGATCCAGAACACCGCCCGCCAGGTGACGTGGTCCGTCAGCAGCCCGCCCAGCGGCGGCCCGAGGATCGGTCCCAGCAGCCCCGGCATCGTCAGCCAGGTGGTCGCGCGCACCACCTCCTCCGGCTTCACCCGGCGCAGCAGCAGCAGCCGCGCCACCGGCACCATCATGGCGCCCCCCATCCCCTGGAAGACGCGCGCCGCCACCAGTTCCCCCAGCCCCCGCGACACGCCGCAGACCGCGGAGGCGAGCGCGAAGACCGCGATGGCGCACATGAAGACCCGCTTCGCCCCGAAGCGGTCCGCCATCCAGCCCGAGACGGGGATGAAGACCGTCAGCGCCACGAGGTAGGCGGTGATGGCGGCCGAAAGGTGGAGCGGCTCCGTGCCCAGGTCGCGCGCCATGGCGGGCAGCGCGGTCGCGATGACGCTGGAATCGAGGTTCGACATGATGAGGGCGGAGGCGACGATCATCGCGATCACCCGCGCGTTCCGCGGGGGGGTGGGCACCGGGTCCCCCGCCGTGCCGGCCACCCCTTCCGCCGCGTCCAGCCCCGACACCGCCAAGCCGTCCCGCCCCCCTCGCGCGGCCGGGCAGGCGCCGGGCCGCCCCCCTTATTGCGCCCGGCCGCGCCCCGCGCGAAGCCCCCGGGCGGGGAAAGGCCGGCGCCTGGACCGGGACGTCGAGGGACCGGGACGTCGAGGGACCGGGACGTCGAGGGACCGGGACGTCGAGGGACCGGGACGTCGGGACCGGGAGGGCGACCCGGCGCCCGCACCGGCGTCGCGCCGGGCCGCCTCCGCCGCCCCGCGGACCTCCCCGCCCGGCGCGCACCGGCCATGCCGGGCGCCGCCCCCGCTTGCAAGGAAGGGACCGGGCGCGCATTTTCGCGCGATGGACCGCACGGCCGGCGAAGCGCGCCGAATCCCCATCCACGGGCCCGAGGACTTCGAGGGCATGCGGCGCGCCGGCCGGCTGGCGGCCGAGTGCCTCGACATGATCGGCCCCCACGTCCGCCCCGGGATCACCACCGGCGCGCTCGACCGGATCTGCCACGACTTCATGGCCGACCACGGCGCGACGCCCGCCACCCTCGGCTACCGCGGCTACACGAAGTCCTCCTGCATCTCGATCAACCACGTCGTCTGCCACGGCATCCCGGGCGAGCGCGCGGTGACCGAGGGCGACATCCTCAACATCGACGTCACCCCCCTGCTGGACGGCTGGCACGGCGACAGCTCCCGCATGTACGTCGCGGGGCAGGCCTCCACCCGGGCCCGGCTGCTGATGGAGGTGACGCACGAGGCGATGATGCGCGGCGTCGCGGCCGTGCGCCCGGGCGCCACCCTCGGCGACATCGGCCACGCCATCCAGTCCCACGTCGAGCGGCACCGCTTCTCCGTCGTGCGCGACTTCTGCGGCCACGGCATCGGCCGCAAGTTCCACGCGCCGCCGAACATCCTCCACTTCGGCCGCCCCGGCGAAGGGCCGGCGCTGCAGCCGGGCATGTTCTTCACGATCGAGCCGATGGTGAACGCCGGCCGCCCCGAGGTGAAGGTGCTGGACGACGGCTGGACGGCCGTCACGCGCGACCGCTCCCTCTCCGCCCAGTTCGAGCACATGGTGGGCGTGACGGAGACGGGCTGCGAGATCTTCACCCTCTCCCCCGCGGGCCTGCACAAGCCGAACCCCGCGCATCCGGGCGCTCCGCCGAGCGCGGGTTGATGCTGCCCCCGAGACTGGTGGAGGGGTACCGCGGGTTCCGCCACACCCGCTTCCGGCGGGAGCGCGAGAACTACGCCCGCCTGGCCGAGAGCGGCCAGAGCCCCGAGATCCTGATGATCGCCTGCGTCGACAGCCGCGTCGCGCCCGAGGTCGTCTTCGACGCCGACCCGGGCGAGATGCTCGTCGTCCGCAACGTCGCCAACCTCGTGCCGCCCTACCAGCCGGACGGCGCCTACCACGGCACCTCGGCCGCCATCGAGTTCGCCGTCCGCACCCTTCGCGTCCGCCACGTCATCGTCTGCGGCCACGCCTCCTGCGGCGGCATCGAGGTGTTCCGCCGCAACGCCCTGCGGGGGGAGGACATCACCGGCGGCGACTTCGTGGCCCAGTGGATGCAGATCGCCGCCCCCGCGACCCGCCTCTCCTGCGACGGCGTGGACCCGCTGGGGGATGGGACGGCGATGGAGCACGCCGCGATCCGGCAGTCGCTCGCCAACCTCCGCACCTTCCCC
>Ga0325401_1000650_pt1 | contig 26276 bp, 18 predicted proteins | sample PopdelMetagenome_FD_205666 | JGI IMG/M metagenome (GOLD analysis project Ga0325401, IMG submission 205666) | Populus deltoides microbial communities from Bellville, Georgia, United States - Xylem-PdKOR-R2 | ecosystem: Host-associated > Plants > Phyllosphere > Stem > Wood/Secondary xylem | place...
CCGTCAAATAGAAGCAAAATGACTCATTAAGCGTAAAATGATTATTTGCCACAAAAAATAAAACAAATCAGCTCTCCCTTCCTTTTATATATATATATATATATATATATATATATATATATATATTGCCGACTAGGTAGAAATAAATGGGGAGAAAAAAGAACAGAACATGAGAGAAAGAGAGAAAAGTAAGGGAAAAAATAAGGAAATTGAGAGAGTAACCTTGTAAACTTGCAAAGTTCAACTTATAAAACCCTAATCTAAGGTAGAATCAAGTGAAGGAAGGAGGAATTGAGAGAGCGAATTTGGCTAACTTTGGGAGAGAAGAGAAATTGGAAGAAACTCAATTGGTAAGCTTGAGAAGTTTGAATTTAATGTTTGATTTAGATGTTTTTAAGCTTACTTGATTAAGTTAGGAAGTAATTTAATGGACTTTTACTTTAATTTCTCTTAAATACTTGATTCTTGAACTTAGGTTTCTTATGGGAATTTGGGGGAATTAGGAGGGGAAGGGAAAATGATGAAGTTGAAGTGGAATAGAATGAAAACAAGTTGAAATAACAAGTAAATGAAGAAAAATTTGGGGGAGGAAAAGGAACATCACATTCGGCCAAATGAAGGAAAAGTGGACGAATGAGTTTTGATGTTAATGTTTAGAAAACTATGTTTAATCATGATATTTGAAATATGTAAGAAAAACTAAATGAAGAAATAGCATTAAAGTTAAGAAAAAAAAAAGTAAATTCAATTTAAAAGAGAAATGAACTAGTTAAAAGAAAGCATAAAGACAAGATGTTTAGATTGTGTTTGAATATAGTTGTTACATATGTTTAGATAAAATAAATAATATGATGTGAGAGCATAAAGAATAGAAGGATTATTTGATGGAGGAATTATGAACATAAAGCAAGAAAAGAAGTAACTTGATTTAAATATGTGATTGCATGTAAAATAATGATGTTATGTTTGAGAATAAATTTTTATTAGAATGAATTACAAATAAAAAAATAAATTATGTGCTTTGCGTTTCAGCACATAAGAAAAATATTGATGGACTAATAATATAATGACATTTGATTGATTCAGGAGTTGTGTCTAGAGCTGGTTATCAGACATGAGGAGTTGGGTCATCACAAGCGGAAGGGAGGTGATTCGTCACCTTATTTTGTAGTGATTAGTTTTCCCTAAATATATATGTTGTCTATTTAATTGATGTTAAAAGAATGAAGCAAAGGAATAAATTGAGTAATTATTATGAGAATTATTGGTAATTTATGTGAAATTACCGGGATCATTATTTGGCTAACAAAAGAGGTTAGCCGGATGCTGGGTAATTCATATGGAATTACTAGATTGATTTTAGTAGCCGAAATGGGTTAGCCGGATTTCTTGGGTAATTAAGAGAATTATCGGGTTTATTGGTTAACAAAGAGGTTAACCGGATATGGAGTAATTCGTATGGAATTACCAAATTGATTTTGTCAACCAAAATGGGTTAGCTAGATTCTTTGGGTAATTAAAAGAATTACCAGGTTTACTAGTAACTAAGGAAGGAAAACCAAATTTCTGAGTAATTATATGGAAGTGCTAGAATTATTTGGTAATCGAGATGAGTGAGCTGGATATTTAAGTTTTGAAAAGATTATATAAATTAATTGATTGAGTTAGATTGAAGTTAGAAGTATTAAATTTCAAAGGTTAAGAGTAAATAATTAATACTAGACTAAGATATTGAGTAAATTGATTAATGTGGTTATTGTTGAAACAGGTACACCGCGAGGTGATGCAGATCATTAGATGTAGGAGTTTTCTGTTTATGAATTATCATTTTGGAATGTAATATTTATATCTTTATTTTCTTTGAAAACTTTTTGTGTTGTAAAAATCAAGCAGAAGATGTGTCATATGTAATAGATGTATTACCTATGTGTTATAAAAATCAAGTAGAAGATGTGTAGTATATAGTGGATGTATTATATATATGCATAGTTGTTAGTATGGCTAAATCATTTTCAAAATAATAAAATAAGTTTATAATATAAAGTAGTAGAATACATTAGATGTTTTAAGACAATATGACTCTTAATCTTAATGTTGTATTCATGTAGTCTAAATGCATATATGTAGTTAGTTAGCATTTATTACTTTTTAGTGATGAATTTGTTTATCTTTCGAATTGTTTTAGTAATACTTTAATGTTGACTTATTAATTGATTTTATGAGACTTGAATATACTGATAAGTATAAGTATTGAGATATTGTTTGATGAATGGGATGTGATCCAGGATGATTGGATCAAGATGGAAGTTGTAATGACATATAATAGAAGTGTTCTCGATAACTTGGTACCAACAAAAATAGAGGAAACTCTGCTGAAATTTTCAAAAAAATCTCATAATCTTAGACTTGTTATTCAATACTTGACATTAGTAAAGAAATGTTTGAGATTTCATGACATTATGATTTGAGAATGTTACATATTTCTAGTGGGTAATTGTTTTTTACGCGTATTGTCCGTATGTAAAACCATCGGTGTTTTTTTTTTACCGACAGAGTTAGCGACAAATGATGGAATTACTGATGAACGATATATCGACAGACAAATTCTATCGGTGAATTAGTCGGTAAAAGTTTTACCAACGAAATGGTAATCTTACACCAACGAAAAAATTTTGTCGGTAAAACTGTAAAATATTGTAGTGAATTAACACATGATTTCATCATCATCATTATGTAACTCTTACTAATCACCTACAATTACCCAACAATTATATAATTTCATAACTTTTCACTTCTTTTTTCTCGTGGATGGTTCTACCAACTTCAAAACACTAACCCTTTCTTTTCATAACCTTCTTTTAATTCTTTTAAAATCTACATTATTAGCATTTATCTTTCATGTACTTGTCTAAGAATAAGACAATTAAGTAATCTTCCTATTCTTTTTACCTTATCTATTTCATCATATACTCCATTTTATTTAAATTTCAAATACATGCATTTTATTCAATATCCATCACTTTAACACATGTGGATTACAAGTAATAAATAAGAATTTAAGGTAGGTCTACCTCTCCTCATTCTTTCCTTCCCTTGGCTAAAACTCCCCCACAAGCACAAGCACTTAAATTTATTCTTTATACATTCATAAACGAGGCCATTCATACCCTACACCTCAATTACATCATATCCATATAATTTCTCAATTTCCCTAAAACTCATTTATGAATCATAGCTTAAATTCTAAGAATTTCTCCACAATTCCATACATCATCACTTCTACCTGAATAAAGGAGGTTGAAACCACTTACACAATGATTTTGTAAGTTCTAAATAGCTCCCAGTCGAAATTTTTTCCCATTGTTCCTCTTTTTCTTTCAAACCTGCCACCTTTCTCTCTATTTCCAGTCATCACTCTTTCTATCCCTTCCTACCTCCCAAACAAGTTTCTTAACCTCTATATGTAAGTTTTCCCCTTTTTAATCCCTCACTTCAATCTTTCCTAACCCCTTTCTTCATGAAGTTTAAGAACAAAAGAAAAATAAGAAGAGAGAATGGTAATATTCGGTTGGTGTCCCTCCCTTTTTTTTTCCAGCTGGATGTCAGTTTAAATGGGAGGAAAAAGAAATGTTTTGGTTATTCCTGATTTTACCCCTATTTATTATCCATATGTTATTTTACTTGAACTCCATCACTTATCACAAGGCCTTATAGACTCCAATCAACTTGAAATTTTAACCCAAAGTAAAACAACATGTCAGGAGATTACTAGTAAAAGTTTAGTTCGATCCAACAGTTGAATTAAGAGTTATAAATGATAGCGTAAAGCTAGCTAACATGTAATTTTACGCCAAAAATTCAAATTTTTATATTAATTTATCTATTTAAATCATCTAGATCTTTAACTAATTCATTGGGAGATTTCATCCTTATTTATAATACAATTTTTTTTCTCAAATTCCATTCCCTTTCAGTTTAAAAACTATGCAATTATATGCGCGCGTCCATCGACAATCAAAGTCATTCATGGGTGGAACCATACATTAATTCATTTGAAAATTATAAAATACTTTTCTAAGTATTTTCACCCCAAATTTATAAAAATCTCCCATATTTATCATTAATTTATCAATTTTCAGGCTATGGGTTTATATTGTACATTTTATGTTTATTCGGTCATATTTCTCAGATTGAGATGTATTTTTAATGCCGAGTTTAAATAGACTACATCAAATTTTGTTAAATTATATCCCATAACATTGCTTTCCCTTTTTATCTCTTTCATTTGGTTTTTATTTGCATTTCTTTGTTATTTATTCTTCCATACATTTATTTTTAAGTTCACACATGAATATTTTATTTCAAATTACCAAAATCCAAAGTCACCTTTTTAATTCCAATACTCAATTTACTCATTTAACATAATATTTCACATTATTGGTTTGTGAATTTTATCCAAGGGTTTACATCAAGAATCCAGGTTCACTATACATCCTGGAAGTACCAAGATGTACAAGGACTTAAAGGAATTTTATTAGTGGCCAAACATGGAGAAAGAAATAGTTGAGTATGAAAGGAAATGTTGAACCCTAGTTTATTGGGAGGGAGTTGGTGATAGGAAGTTAATTGGGCCACAGTTGGTGCAAATTACCTCAAAAAAAGTGATAACTATAAAATATAAAATTAAAATGGCTCGGGAAAAACAAAAGAGTTAGGCAAATAATAGGAGAAGCCTTTGAGTTTATGGTAGGCGACCAAACATTTATAAAGATCAAACCTTGGAAAAACATCATGCGTTTTGGAATAAAGGGCAAGTTAGCCCCAAGGTATATTAGTCCTTATAAAATCATTAAAATAATTGGTCTTATTGCCTTTCGATTGGCATTGCTTCCCTATTTGGCCAAAATACATAATATGTCGTTGTTATGAAAAGTAGAACTAGATCCTTCCAAAATCTTGCCACATGTTCTCATAGAAATTTATGAGGATTTAACTATAAACATGAAGCTATTAAAGATCCTCGATCACATCGTAAAAGAACTAAGGAACAAAAAGGTTGTATGAGTGAGAGTGTTTTGGAAGAACTCTCAAATTAAAAAAAAAAAAAAAAGAGACTCAGGAAAGAGAGTTGGAGATAATAAGAAGTACCCAAGCTTGTTTTCCAATACAAGTATGAATTTAAATTTCAGGAACGAAATTTATTTAGAAGGATAGAATATAAACCCCTAGAAGTTGAAAATTTATAATAAATGGAAAATAAAAGATAAAATATTAAATGAGATTAAATTTATAAAAGAAAGAAAGAAAGACATGAAAATGTTTTAATGTAAACCCTGTATGAAACTAATAACGTTACTGTGAGACGATAATAAACTCGTAAATGAATTAAAGGATGAAAATGAAAAATGGATATATATGGAATGATAAAATGGTTCCTAGGACTTAGTTGAGAAATTAATATAGTTCATGCAAGGACAACACGTGAAATTTGAATTTTTGGTGTAAAATTACCTCCTGATCAGTTTCACGCTAACAAGCATAAGTCTTAATCCAATCATTGGATGAGACTGAGATTTTATGATGAGTCTCCTAACATATTGTTCTACCTCCGGGTAAAATTTCAGGGTGATCGGAGTCCAAAAAAGTTGTAAGAAATTGTCAGTAGTTAGGCAAAAAAGTTAAATAAAAACTTATTAATGACATTTTATAAATAATGAAAAACACTGGAAGTTTCAATTCTTCTTCCTTTATATACAACCGAACAAAGTTGTGAAGAGAGAGGAGAATAAAAGAAAATTTAGGAGAGTTCCACACAAAAAAACTTTCAGAGAAATCAAAGAATTAGACAAGATAGTGAGGAGATAAGAATTTAAACACAATTGAAACAAGAATTAAGAGAGAAATAAAGTGAGGGAAAGGAGAGGAAGAGAAGAAACCCATGGAAAAAAGGGAAGAAAAAGGGAACATTGGAAAAAAATCTTGACTGGCTAGTGTTTAAAATTCATTTTATTACGAGGTAAGGGGTTTTAAACCTAAGTCTATAAGCTCAATTGAAAGGGAGAACAATTCATGCCAAATTTGTGAATTTTAGCCCAAGGTTCATGATAGGTGTTATATCCTAATTTTCGGGTCCCCTCAAAAAAAAATTATCGTTTTCTTTTAAAATTAAAAAAAATGAAAAGCAATAAAAAATGAAAAATGAAAAAAAAAATATTGGCATCTTGGCAAGAGCAGGCTGGGAAGGGTTTCAAATCCATGGGGAAACCAAGCTGGAGTTTTAGACAAAAATGAAAGCGCAATTATACCCTGGTATACCCAAGACTGAAAGACAATATAGATTCAAGGTTAAACTAAATGATTATTGGATGAATTTTGTATAAAAATTAAGTCTGGGGACTTAATTAAACTTTTAATAGTGTAATTTGATTTAATCGTGGATCCAATTAAAGGATTAATTAAGTTCAAGAATTAGTTTGTGTCAATTTAAAAGATTTAATTAAGTACAAGGACTTAATTTGACTTTTAATAGGTTAAATTAATTTTTATTAAGGACTTAATTGGTAAAAAAAATTAAGTTTAGAAGCTTAACTTGGGCTTAATTGAGAAAATTAAAATTTTAGAGGATCAAATTTAATTTTTACAAAGCCAATTGGTTGAGAATAAGGATAAAATTGCAAAAAAAATGAAGTTCTAAAGTCAATTAAGGGTCAAATCAAAGAAGTTCAAAATCATGAATCAGGGTGGAAGAGGCATGCCCTTTCACGTACTGAAATTGATTAAAATCAAGGGTAAATTTGAAAAAATTGAAAGTTTGATAATTAATTAAGGATGAAATTAAAGACAGACAAGACCAAGGACTATATTAAAAAAGATGCTGAAAATTAAGGGTCCAAATTGACATGGCTAGGGACTTAATCAAAAGAAACTTGGAGAAATCAGACTAAATTGGCAAAATTCGATGCAATTGGAAGTTTAGGGACCTCTTTGTAAAATTAACCAAACAGTGTGTTCATTTTCTTCTTCCTCGGGGAGCTGGCTGGGGGTCCTTTCTTGTAGAGCATTTAATGCTCCTTCATGTCTCAGTTGAGACAAAAGGAGATGCCTCTCTAGCATACCTGACTTTGTACTATGTCCCTAGCATGATTCCTGTCGGAGTGTCGCTTGAGAGGCACTGCAATGAGCATCCAAAACCCCTGACTCGGTCAGCCTCTAACAGTCTGGTGAGAGGGTACAAAACCTGTTGGCTTGCAAAGCTTGGTGAGAGAAGGGGCAAAAGGATGAAGATTCAAACCAAGAGGGAAGCTGACATCCCTCTAGAAATTCGACTGTAGAGGGGGAACCAAACACGAGAAAGGGAGCTCTCTCTCTTTAAAAAAAAAAAACACGCCTCCTGCAGCAGCCACAACCGACCAACAACCCCATTCCTCTCATCTTCAACCTCTATTATCACACTTCCCAGCCTCTTTCCACTTCCTTTCCATCATCTTCATTTGCACCAACAAAAGACCAACCCAAATATCATTTTATCCCCCTTCCATGGCAGCTCCACCATCAATCAAGGTAGCATCATCGTAAACAGCAACAAAAACACCATCAATCTCTTCCCTTTTTGGCTGAGTCTTTCAAGACAGTAACATGAACTCCAACACCAACCACGTCTAGCAGCAGCTTCAAGTCTAGCAGGACCCAGTTCCAGCAGACCATCAGCGACGACAGTTGTTTTTCAGTATCCACAGTATCTCCACCACCTCATGGCAGACCAGTAACGGCAGCCAAGCAACACCCCCAGGCCAGGTAATCGTCTCCTCCATCTTCATCTTTAAGTGCCCTTTACCTGTTGCAGACATGCAGAACGTGAATTATAATTCATGATTCTACAAATGTCTGTTAGTGATGAAGGTGGCTGGTCTGAGTCCACTTATTTTTATATAAAAATATATTTTTTTGGGCTTTCAGTCCGCTTAACTATTTGGACTCGAGTTGGAAAAATGTTTGGTAAACATAATTTTTATATATTTTTTAGTTTTAGTTTGTTTTTATTTTAATATCTACCCAAATAAGTTTTTAAGAAATTTTAAAATATTTTAAAAATTTAAGAACTATTTTGAATTTTGAATTTGTTTGTGAATTCCTTATATGTTTTTTCAATAATTTGTTTTAATATTGGATTATAGATTTATATCATAATATATGAATCCGGTATTAAAAAATACCCGGTTTTTTTTAAAATTTCAAAAAGATCCAAAACAAATTAAAAAATTTCTCATTTAAAAAAAACATAAAAAATATTTTGCTTTCATGCATATAGCTAGATTCTAAAATCTTTATGCATATTTTATATGAAAAAATAAAAATTGCACTTTCATCATACTTTAAAAACTACAAAAAAATTAATTAATGAGTATTACAACAAGTTTGCGATTATTTATTAGGATTTAGCCAAATTTTCAAATAAAAACATTTTTCTTACTTTTTGGCCTTTATGATAGTTAAGTTTTAACTTGATAAAATAAGAATCTCCTTATTGAGAGAGACTTTTCTTAAGCATTAGACAAACTTTTCTAAGCTTTAGAATGGTTGAATTTTAACTTGATGAGATAAAGATCTTTCTAATGAGGAGGACTTTTCTCAAATCTTAGATAAACTAACGAATAGAAACATGACTTAGGACAAACAACAAAGCCGCTTATTATAGGTAGGGTGCATTAGGGGTGATACGTTTTTCATTTGCACAATCAGTCCCCTTACCCAGACTCTCGTAGACTAATAGGTTTTCTAGTGACCATAATACTAGGTGGTGACTCCCTTTTTCTTTTATTTACTGATAAAAAACAAGAATTTATTGTCCTTTCCGCCCATATCTATCCCGATAACCCTAATCTGGAAGGATGATTGTCACAATGTTGTACATGTACGACAATAGAAATTTAGGGAAAATGTAAAATTTATTGTGATAATAGAGATTATAGTATACTAGATTATAATAGAGGGGAAATTAGGAAGGAATCATGCAGAGAAGTCTTATAGTTCAATAGAATCTACAGGGCCGGCCAAAAGAGGACAAATTATTATATGATGAAATTGGATTTATTCAAGTTAATTGTGTTAAATTAATGCATAAATTTGTGTGGGAGATGATTGTAAATGAATTTAGTAATGTTATATTAAATGATTGAATTTTTATGTTGTTATGGATTGGAATTCTTGAGGATGATTATTGGATTTAAAGGTAAAGTTGTTGTTTTGTGCTTGATTTCTTGTATAAAAGAAGATTTTGATTAAAAATTAAAAATGGATTATGGTATTAAAAGAGGTTGTGGTGCTGACCATTAATGGAAAAAATGAGTTTGATTTAGTATTCAATGTTTTTCCATAATCTGTTCAACATCATGAGACTATAGTTAGAGCACATGCATCGAGTATTATTTCTTGTAAATATATTTTATGCAAAAAAAAATGTTTAAACTGGTCGAGACTAGTGGCGTTTGTATTTAGACGACCAAGAAAAATTGCTTAGACTAACTAAAGCTAGTGGGGTTTGTTTAGATGACTAGGATATTTGTTCGAATAAACAAGATATTTGTTTAGACTAGCTAAGGCTAGTAGTGTCTATGATCAGACGACCAAGATGTTTGTTTAGACTAGATGAAGCTAGTGGCTCCTGTGTGATAGATGATCGAGATAGTTGTTTAGACTAGTTGACCATAAAAGGACTAGTGACATCAGAGTACTTGATGACTAGGATATTAAATCTTTGTGTGCTTTCAAGAATAAGTATATGGTTTGCAAATTTTTCAAAATTGGTTTTGTTGACCTATGGGTCATATATTAATACTTATAATATCTTATATTTTGATGATAACAACTAAATGAAAAATGAACTAATGATATGCTTAAATGAAATTAAGTTTAAATAGGTTTTATATGAAGATCACATCAACAAGCATATGGAATTGAAGAAAGAAATCTATCAACAAATCCAAGATGCAAAGCAAGTGAAGACTTAGCTATTAAAGAATATTATTTTTAGAGCTTATTGTTAAAATCTTTATATCTTACACAATAGCAAACTAAAATAAATTCACACACTTCACATTTCATGCATAAAAAGGCTGATATACATTTTAATTGGTACAATTTCACTAGGTTTGAAACTGCCAAAACTAGTTTTAAGTTGAATCAGTCGACCACTTAGGCATACCAAATGAACTGGTCAACAACTGTTCATTCGTGATAAATACTTAGAACTTTGCATGAACCGATCAATCAAATGATATGGTTATTTAAACCGGTGGACTGCTTTAGCCGTCAGAGACATTCTAGTGGCTATAAACACTAGTTTCTTTTGGAAACATATATATAGCTCTCTTTCATGCAAAATAAAATAGAAATTCTAAAAATACATGATATAGAAGTTATTCCAAAAAAAAAACCCAACTGAAAATCATTAATCCTAAGATACTCTAAGTTGTGCTAAATTAAATCTTCATATTTTAGCATAATAGTATAAAATCTTACATTTATTATACTTATACACCTTCAATTATCTTAAATGCTATTGAGTGAGTTATAGAGATTATAGTTTTTATTTGTATAATCTACTCTTTGAGAGAGTGCATCTTGTTATAAAACAAATCATAATTGTAAACACTTAATATTTTGGATAAATTCCTGGCAATTAGTGAGGTATTGTTACCAAGAAAAAAATCTTAAAAATGTGACATCTTCAAGTGAAGATATTACTTGGTGTGGATTTATCAAGAACATTATATCTTTTACTTGGATTAGTAAAAGAGCACAATACTCAAGTACGATTGGTACTTGAGGTATAAATATAGGCTTGTCGAACCATGTTAAAAACTGAGTTTGCAATCTCTCTTTCCTTATCTCTTTATTTTAAGCACTTTAATTATATTGTTGGTTATTGTGTTATATGTACTTAGTGTGATTATTTGTATTATTTGACATTATTAGTTGAACACTTAATTCACCCCTTTAAATGTTATTATTATCTTAATTCTAGAACAACATGTTTTTTATGAGAAACTAAATAATGAATTTGTGTTTGAACTTTTTTCAGTAATTGTTTAAATTTTTAATGTAATGAATGGTTAAATTGTCAGGTCCATCACATACTAGAGTGAAGCAACATATATGTTTAGTGCATTTTTTGTTTAGTCCTGGTTAATGTATTTATGAAAATTTTGTAATATAACTTATTACCATATTTTGGTTGTATTAGGATGATATTTATATAAATAGAATATTTTAAGATGCAACTTAATTTCACCCTTATTTGATTAAGTTGGAAGTTCAGGAATATTAGTAAGTCTTAGTTATTATATGTATTTTCTTTTTTATTTCATTTCTTTTAATTACATGATGATGCAAGATAGTTTAATGTAATTAATATTATTCCTTTCCATTATATTATATTATTGATCATGGATATGTGAATTAAAATGATATGTGGTTGGCTTTGGTTTATGATGGTCAGACTGTGTATGTGGATTTTAAGTGTGGTATTACATGTCATAATATTGATAACTTGGTATCCTGAATTTATGGGCAAACGCTGCTGAAATTTCAATGGAGAATACATTTCAAAAGATAAATAATAAAAATGTATATTTCTGCTCAAACCGGTTAACCACTTGATGGAATGAATAATTAAAATCGCTATTGTCTCAATCGGTTGAAAAAACCAGTTAATCAATTGATAAACTAGTAAGAGAAATTTAAGAATTATTGGAGGAATCAGTCGACTGAATTTTTTGATTGAATTAATTCGGCCGACCGTTAAGCCGATAGTGTACTATCACAAAAGAAAAACTACCCTATTTTTGCATTATTGAAAAGGAAATTACGTGATATTGCAACAAAAAATTAAGGTTGTTACATTTTATGAGAACTTTCAAACTATCACCCTTTTGTGATATTTTTTCTACTTTGATTTTCTATCTTTTAATTTTATCCTTAGTCAATAAATTTAACTCAATTGTCCTTTAATTTGACCAAAAAAGAATGCAATCACTTAAAAAAAGGGTTTGAGGACCAAAACTAAATAAAAGAAAAATTTTGGACAATGAGTCTATAATGAAATGTTAGAACATAAACAGTGTGCGCATAATGTTTTACCAACAACATTTAAAGTTTTGTATAAAATTTCTTATATGTTGGTTTTTTAGAAATATCAAGACATTTAAATAAAATATAACTAGATAATATAGGTTATATTATAATATAATTTTATCAAAGGATTATGAGTATATTAAAAATGGTTTAGATTCTTAAATAATTTTTATATTATTAAAGAAACTAAAGATGCTTAATGATTCACTATGGAGTAAGACTCATTGCTTTGTGGATTATTATAGTGTAATAATATTTATGCCCTCCATAATATAAGTAAGGTTTTTTTGATATTATCAAATTGATCGGGATAAAATTGATCATCTCACTTTTTTGGCATGGTGAAAAAAATAAATTACCCTTAAAAAGAAAAAAAAATTGTTTGGCATCCAAGGGTTGCTTGATCTTTTTTTTTAGAACAATAAAATGACTAAATTATTCTTAATAGCCCAAAATCCTAAACTTTTTGTTAGGGTTTTTTTTTTCCTTTTCATTATGTTTTTTTTTTTATCACATGGGATAAATGATTTAGTAACTTAGCAAATATAAATATTATTAAAAAAAGATAGTTGACATGTGTATTACACACATCAGCGTGTGAGTGTCCCCGTGGGTTTCGAAAAGCACATGTAGTATTGCCCGTTTGCCAAACACAAGATTTTAGGGCAGCGTTGGAAAGTGCTTTGCGTCTCTTCCATGCATGAGCGGTGTGTGTGGACAATAGACTGCTAGTCTGTTGCCATCAACCTTTTCTTTCTTGTTTTCCTCTTTGCCCCTTGATTCCCATGTCAAACCTTTTAATTTTTCAGATCAACCATTCAACTTGATTTTTCTTCGAATTTAGTCTATGTTTTTGTGATTACTATTTTGTTTTATTGGATTTGATTTTTATAATTGGAATATTTTTTCCATTTCATCATTTTTCAATTTTTTTCATTTATTATATTTGATCCTCAATTTCTTAATTGCTATTTTTTCTTATCATTTTCTTGATTTATTTTTTCTTTTCAATTTAATCTCTCATTATTTTATTTCATTTAATATTAATACTAGATATGATACTCATTCTTTTAATTGCTATTTTGTAGTGTTTTTTTTTATTTTCTTGGTTTATTTTATTTTTAATTTCATCCCTCATTGTTTTATTTCATTATTTCATTTAATTTGGTATCATCTTTGGTTTTTATTTTTTTTAAATTTCTATTTATTTTGTTTTTTTAATTTTGGATGATTAAGAATTTTTCTTCGTAATTTTTTCGGGTTTACCTTCTATGAGGTTACTCGATCTCATAACCTAAGACACGAGTTTCAAAGATTAACCTGGTTTGACTTAGGTTTTTTGTAGTTTTTTTTCTATTTTTTTTAGTTTCATCGTTTGATATTATATTATTGAGCCTTTCAACTTTGTGAGTTCTGTTGCTTTTCTTTTTATGGGGCTGTTCTAATCTCATATTTCGGGTTGTGGGGTGGTCAAGTTAACCGGGTTGATTCGAGTTTTTATTTTGATTATATTTTGTTCTTCCTTTAATTATTTTGTTTGCCTAGGAGTTGAGCTCCATTGTTTTGTTTAATTTCTTTTGTATAGAGTTATCCCGCTCTTATAAGTTGGTGATGTGCTTGACATGATAACTTGAGTTTTTTTTTTCATTAAATTTTTTTTTCAATTCATCTTTCAGTTTTTGTTTTACTGGTGATTGATTTTTATTTTTCTTTTATAAAATTATTGTGTTCTTATTAAATTTTTAATTTGTTATAACTTAGTAAGCATTTCTTTTTATATTATAATTTATTTTTCAAAGTATTTTTTAAATTAGTTTTCAATTAAAAAATAAATTAATATTTTTATATATTTTTAGATGATTTGATGGGTTGATATTAAAAACAACAAAAATATAAAAAAATTATTTTAATTAATAAATATTTTTAAAAAACAGCATGACTATCACTGAACTAAACGGACCGTTTTGATCGGACGGGCGACGCGTGAGTGCCTAGAGGCTGATAATGAGCCACGTCAACTCCCGCCACATACCAAACATTTAATACCGTAAATACCCTCACGAGCAAATACATCCCCACCCCCAATCCGCCATCGAAAGACGCTTCTTGCATCAGTAATCGAGGAAATAAAAGTCATATTAGTCGAGGGAGAATTTAGTAAATCAGGTCCGTACAATCAAAAGTCGGTTTTCTAGTTCTCAGATTATCTAATCCCTGCACACCTACGTCGTTGCTGCTTCAAAACATCCTCGTATCTCTTTCATTGTTTTTTTTTTTTTTTTTATCAAAAATGGCCCCTCGGACAAGAAGAATGGCGTTTCCGAAAGTGTTGATTGAGAGAGACACCGACTCCGAGCAAAGTTCTTCATCGGACGATGAAGATGAGTTGGAAGAAGAAGATGAGGGCCCACCATCAGAATCAGAACCAGAAGAGGAGGATTCAACCAAAAATGGATACGGAGAGAGAATAGAAGAAGATTTAAGTTTAAAAAAGAAAGGAAAAGCACCCATCACTATTAGTCTCAAGAAAGTTTGCAAAGTAAGCTACTTTCCCTTAAAGGTTTCCTTTTTCCATTTCTTTTAATAATGTTTTATTGATGGTTTGTGGTGTTTTAGGTGTGTAAGAAACCGGGACATGAAGCGGGATTTAAAGGAGCAACATACATAGATTGTCCTATGAAACCTTGCTTTCTCTGCAAAATGCCAGGTATGTGCTCATTTTGGCAAGCATTTATTCTATTCAAGTCCTTTATATGATTTTTTGCTGTTAAAGTTGTTGCTTTTTTGGAAATTCTGACAAATTACCATTTGCCATTTGCCAATTTGTCTTTTAGTAATCTGGAATTAGTCCACTAAACTAACTTGTTTGCGAAAATGCTACTGTGATTAATGCTTTAAACTCGCCGTGTCAATAATTTTCTATTATTTTTGTGACGGATTTTTGTTGAAGTCATTTTTTTTAATCAATTGTGTGTATTATTTGTGTTGTATGTTAATTCAATGATATTTATTGTCTATGGTAGGTACTGCTCAATGTGTGATTTGATGGTATAAAATGATGTGTTGATGTTGATAGTGTTTTGTGAATGGCCAGGCCACACTACAATGACATGCCCACATAGAGTGGCAATTGAGCATGGTGTAATCCCAGCACCCCGTACAAGTACTCATAATACAGTGGAATATGTCTTACAGCGCCAGCTTAGACCAAGAATCCTTCCAGTTAGTTGTCTTCTCTCTTTTGTGTTCAGACACCCGTGTGCTCTTTTTTTTATTATTTGTTTTAGGGGTAGGGGTTTTGTCAGTGATGGTGGTACATGTCATGTTTAGAAAAATTTATCATTCCTGAGAGCACTCTAGTCTTGAAATAGTTAGTGATGCGGCAATTTGATGATGGTTTGACTGATTCTGGAAAATTCAGATTTCCTAGCTTTTGGACTCCCTATTGTGTTCAGTTTGTCTTTGAGAAATTTGTATGTTCCTGATTGGATCGATCAACATGATTTTTGAGCAGCTCCTTTTTTTGGTGATTTTGAGCTGCTGTTGCATATCTTGGCAGCAAATTTTTCATACCTTGTGTTTTGTGATACAGATAAAACCAGCATATGTTATACCAGATCAAGTTTGTTGTGCAGTTATCAGATACCACAGCAGGCGAGTAACATGTTTGGAATTTCATCCAACAAAAAATAACATCCTTTTATCTGGAGATAAGGTTAGGCTCATGCTATGCATTGTAGTTGATACGAGTTTTTTTTATAAGGATGCACTATTTCATTATAATTGTCCTACACTTGATTTATCTCCCTTTTCTGCTTTCTTCTTCTTCTTCTTCTTCTTTTGGGTCTGTTGAAAAGAAAGGACAAGTTGGAGTTTGGGATTTTGACAAAGTGCATGAAAGGATGGTTTATCAAAACATACACACTTGTATTGTAAATAACATGAGGTGAACTCTCATTCATGAAATTTTAGTTTTCTTTTTATTCACTTGAAGCTGTGGGGTAAATAAAGAACAACTTTCACGTGTATTTTCAGGTTTAAATCTACAAATGATGGTATGGTATATGCTGCATCCTCTGATGGAACAATTAGTAGCACTGATTTGGAGACTGGAATGTCATCATCTCTGATGAACCTTAATCCTAATGGCTGGCAGGTAACTTGACTTTATCTTCTATTCGTGCAATGCCTGTTAGTATCTCATGGTTATATTGTTTTTTCTTGAGTCTTATGTTTTGTCCTCTTGAGATTTGTTTGTTAAGATTTGTTAATATGTGGATGCCTTTGGTTTGAATGGTGAACTTCAGTTCAACTCTTGTTATAATTTGATGAATGGATGTTCCACTGTGTTAAAAAGCCATTGTCTGATGTCTGTACTTATGAAAGGTTCCCTGCATGCATGTTAATTGATTGGGCAGAGGTGGAGGAAGAAAACTAAATTTTTGTCATATTTGCTTAATAAACTGATTTCTGATTATTAATTTTGACGGATGACTTTATATGGCTTTTTTGCAGGGTCCAAGTAATTGGAGAATGCTTTATGGCATGGATATCAATTCAGAGAAAGGTGTTGTGCTTGTTGCTGACAACTTTGGTTTTCTCTACATGTAAGGTTCAAGATTTTAGATAACTTTGTCTATACAGAAATATTTAGATATGCAATAGGGAAACAGATTTAAAACAGGTAATTGCATGAATGGAATGCGTGCTTTATGAACTAGTCATTGAATACCTGCATTTATCACTTAGTTGGACAAGTTTTAGCTATGGCTTCTTCCACCTTTTCAAGAAGCATGCCACATTTACAGCAATCGATATCCAGAAGCTGAACTATATTTATGAATTTGTCAGTTATGCATGGCCCATCAACTGCTGTAATGGACACATGATTCCCTTGTCATCTTGATTTGTTAATTGATGAGCCACCTTTAAGAGAGAATGCTGGTTTACCATATGTTGATAGCAATGCTAATTTTAACTTGTATTTTTGTATGCATTCCGAACTTTGTTCCATCTTCTTGGCATTTCTTTGATGCTGGATAGGTGCACAAGTCATGATCAGTATGCTAGTACTTGGAGGAACATGTGCATCCATAGACAAGCTTGGGATTCATATGGGAGTAACACAATAAAACCTGAAAGAAAATATTTAAAAATTTATTTGAGACTTCTACTTTAGTGCTGCCAGTTTGCTTGAATATTCATTTCTGCTTGAACTCAAAAAGCTAATGAAGAAATAGAAAATGGATGGATAGTGTAACAAGAATCAAGCACCTCGTGGGGGAACTTCTGATGGATTTGTGTGGTTTCGTTATTTTCTCTGTGCCTTCTTTAAATAACTCGCTCAAAGTTGGGTTTTGTGCTTCTTATGGCTTACTCAGGGTGGATACACGATCCAACAGTAAAATTGGGGAGGCAATTTTGATCCATAAGAAAGGTAGCAAAGTTGTTGGACTTCATTGCAATCCAGTTCAACCAGAGCTTCTTTTGAGCTGTGGAAATGATCATTTTGTAAGTTTTTAATGTCATTAGTTATTATATATTTTGTATTTGCTCTTGTCGCCGCTGGACCATCTGGCTATTCTATAAACCTCTGTGTATGCTCTGTTTCCCTGGTTTTCCCCTCTTGTTTCACAGATTCTGTCTCATAGTGGATTAAAAAAAAGGCTGTCTGAAACATGCTTGTTTTTCTCAGCAACACATAAATACTTGTTTGTGTGTGGTTTTTGTTTATGTTGTCCTGTTCGTACTAGCCTAAGCAATATCATCTTCTCAGGCTCGTATATGGGATATGCGTCAACTGAAAGCTGGATCATCTCTTTCTGACCTTGCACACAAACGCGTTGTTAACTCTGCATATTTTTCTCCATTGTCTGGTAGCAAGATTCTTACCACTTCACAAGACAACCGCCTGCGTATTTGGGATTCTATATTTGGAAACTTGGACTCCCCAAGCCGAGAAATCGTACACAGTCATGATTTTAACAGACATCTGACCCCTTTCCGTGCTGAATGGGATCCAAAGGTGATAGAAATTGATTGATGTGTGTATAACTTTCAGGCTTGCCTTTATTCTTTAAGAATTCAGGGACATTTTTTTTGTTGCAGGATCCAACAGAGTCCCTTGCAGTTATTGGTCGCTACATAAGCGAAAATTACAATGGAGCTGCCTTGCATCCGATTGATTTTATTGACATTAGCACTGGGCAACTAGTTGCTGAAGTTATGGATCCAAACATCACCACCATTAGTCCTGTGAACAAGCTACATCCACGAGATGATATTTTGGCATCTGGCAGTTCGAGGTTGTTCTCTACTCTTTCATTGGTTCAATGGATGCCATGGCAGAGAAAACTTTTTTTTTTTTTTTAATCTATAACAGCTAGACCTTTTGTCGTTGAAATTCTGCAGGATGATCCAATTAGCCTTCTTAACTGGAACATTTACATACGCTTTTGTCATGCATCATACAGAAACTATAATGCATCACTTCAATTAATCCTTAGGCCAGCTTTAGTGCCCATGATAACCACATCTTTTCCACTGTGGCATCATGCGATTTAAATATCCACCCATGTGTTTAAGAAACTCTTGTTATTGATATTAACTCCAATTAAGAGCATATTTATGTTTCTCTTCCCATTTGCTGAGTGGCCGATTTTTAATTATCAATAATTTAATGGTTAACTTGTTGATGCTCTTATATTTAGTATTTGGATGTATCAATAGGAAGTTGGAAATCAGTGACGGAGGGCTTAGCACTATTCTTCTTTTAATATGATGTTTTCCCCTTGTCTTCTGTGTTCTTAATAAACTACTCTTCCAGGTCCCTTTTCATTTGGAGGCCAAAGGAGAAGTCTGAACCTGTGGAAAAGAAAGATGAAAGCAAGATTATTATTTGTGGAGGTGCTATGAAAAAGCGTAAAGGCAAGTTTCGTGGTGAAAGTGATGATGATTCTGAAGATGATGGATGTGTATCCAAGGGCAAGAATTTTCAATTTAAAAAGGCTGAATCAAAATCAGCTCCGAGACCTCGCAAGGTTAACAAATAAGCTTACAAATGGGAACAATCTGTATTATCTACTGCTGTGGACGGAAGTTTTTTCCCTATATTTGTTGATTCCACCTATAAATCTCTACATGGGTCGCCAAGTAACCTTCATTTTGACAGAAGTGCACTTTAGCAGCAGCAGTGCTCCTCCTTTTGTATTCTGTATAATTGCGAACGAAATGCAATGCAATGTAATTTATGTTTCCTTGTTCTGGTAGTAGTATTGCAGCAGGATTTCGTGATTAGCCTTTTGGATCATTATATGATGGGACTTTCTTCATTAGTTTTCTAGGCTGGTATACAGTGCCTGGCAGGTTGGGGCTTCCATTCGAATTAAAAAAAAACATCAAACTGTTCAGTGTTCACTGACTGGCACAAACAACTTCGACATAGTTAATGTAAGTTTTTAAGAGGTAAAACTCAGTATTTCACCGTCAGTTAACTTCTATCCAGCACTCTGTATAATGTTCCTCGTTAAGCTAAACCAACACGCTCTAATAAACCCTAGGTAGACTGGTACAGGCTGCATCTGGCATTTCCAGACTTGGTAACATAGCATATCTGGTATGTAGGTGGCTCTGCAGTGTTCCTATTGTACTCAGGTTGGCCGGCATTGTTTAGAACCTAAACCATCCTTTTCATGCTGTAGTAGCATGACAAATCTTCATCGAGTCATATAAATAACTGATCTTTTTGTAAAGGATCAAGGAAAGTTATCCAATACGAGTTACTCTTTTATTCACATTCATGTGAGACGTTTGAATACCAACTGAAAATAATAGGAAATCTACTAGTAGAATTTTTGTAGTTGGTGGGTTAGTTGAACACACTCTGATTTGATTTTGATACGAAACAAACCTAAACAGGAAGATAATGAGTATCCAATCCCAAAAAAGAAACGAATTACTGCAGCGAGGGAAAGCACTTACCCTAAAAACATTAATCTCAGAGTGTAATATCAGAGGCCATAACCCCACAGATCAAAGAGGTATAAAGAGAAACCAAATCAATTATAGCGAAGTAGCATTGAAGGGCACCAAAAACCTACAGTTATGCACTTGAGGTGGTGGCCTAGCGGGAAAAGGAATTTGTTCCCTTCCTCTGCATCCAGGTTCGATCCTTTCTATGCATACCTGTTACCCCTGCGGTGTCTTATCTGCCACCTAGGCTTGCGGGGTGTTCAATAGGTTCGGAAATTAATCGTGGTGCGCGTAAGCTGGCTCGGACACCTAGGGTTAAAAAAAAAAATCCTACAGTTTTTTTTTTTAATTTAATCTTTCCGCTGGAAGTTTTATAAAACATTACAAGGATCTATAGCAATTAATCATAGTAATTGCATTATTTAAGGTGTATGTAGCAATCATCCAGCATTTCTGTTATGTACTCGAAACTACCCATTACGATACAATAGAGGGGTCATTGATAGGGTCCCTCTTCTTCTGATAATGCTACAGTTGGCGGGGGCAGAATTCTTAGTAGAAGCAAATTGACAGTTGCAGATCACTTGGGATAATTGCATATACTGGTAGATTACTTGGCATATTTAGCAGATGCAGAATAAATAGATTTAATAGGCTCTTCCTACAATTAAGAGATTTGAATATGTAATTACATATATTCTTGCGGGATTCTATATCAAGAATATAAAGCAGTCTTTTGTGTGTGTGTGTGTGTGTGTGTGTATACACACACACACGCTACAACGTGTAACGAAGATATAAAAAACATTGCAGAAGTTTTTGTTTCTCTATTTATTTTTTTCTTCATGGTATCAGAGCAGGTTAGTATCCACCTGTCTCTTCACTTGTTTACTTAGTAGATCTTCCTATGTTAGAAGGGATGGAGACTTCGTTGTTCCTCCTTCATCAAACAATTCTGATGTTAATACAAATCAACGTTTGTGTTCAGTACTGTTAAATGATTTCAATTATCTTCCTTGGTCTAAAGTTGTGTCGTTAGCTCTTGAAGGCAGATCCAAAATTGACAAAAGCAGTGTTACCTCTGATATTGCAAAAATCTTGGTTTAAATCTTGGTTTTCGAATGATTAGATGGTTCAATTATGGCTGCTCAACAGCATGGAACCACATATTGCAAAAATCTTTAGCTCCTCAGAATTTGTCGCTGATCTATGAGAAGCAGTAAAGGAGATGTATGAGAATTAGAATAATGTTACATGTGTATTTCAGCTGAAGAAGGACATTTCATGTTTGCAACAAGAAGGAAAATCTTTTGTTCAATATCTTGGAGACATGAAAAGCAAGTGGAATGAGCTAGCAATTTACAAACCTCACACTAATGATCTTACAATATTATTAAAACGAGCTGAAAAAGACAAGATTTTCTAATGGTTGGTCAATCTATCTCCTGAATATGAAGATCTTCGAAGTCATATACTTCTGAATCCAGAACTTCCACCCTTTACAAGTGTATGTGCAACCATCTAGCGAGAGGAAACGAGAAGAAGGGCCATAAATGTACACACCAAAACTGACATATCTAAAGCTAGAGTTTATCTATCAAACTCTAGACGTTTTAAAGACAAAAGAAACAAGGGAAGACGATCTGACTTGAAGTGCAACTACCGCAATAATCTCGGCCATTCTACATACCGTTGTTGGGTTTTACATCCATATCTGAAACCAAAGTTTGCAAGAGATAACAAGGCAGACTAGAAAAGATCTTAAGCATCTGGATATAAGACTAATATAGCGACCAACACAACAAACGATAGATTGTCCAATTTTACCTCTAGTCTCGTAACTCTCATCAATGAGCTTGCAACATATCTTCAAACAAAGCAGAATAAAAATGAAACTAAAAACTCTCCTGCATTTCTTGGAGATTTTTCAGGATTTCTTATTACTAATAAAGGTGTTTTAGCTGAAGAAACCCCGAGTATTTTGAATGCCTTCACATTAGCTCTTACAATAAGTAAAGTGCATGATTGTTGGGTCATAGATTTCGGTGCCATTGATCATGTATCCAATGATCGTAATCTCACACTTGACTTTAAAATTTTGTCCCCACTATCTCAAATTTTGGTTGCCAATGGTGATAGTATCAAAGAACTATCTCAACCTAATAGTTTAAGTTGTTAGGTGAGGTCCCAAGATGTAATTTATATTATTCTCTAACATACCCCCTCGAGTAAAAGTCATTTGAGCTTGAAACTTGCACAAACTCACTTTACCTTGTGCTTAATTTTTATCAAATAAATAGGGATGGTGAGATTTGAATTCGTGACCGCTTGGTCATTAAGACTCTGATACCATGTCAAAAAACCATCTCATCAATCCAAAAGCTTAAGTTGTTAGGTGAAGTCGTAGGATATGATTTGTATTATTCTCTAACACACCCACTTAAATGAAAGCCTTTTGAGCATGAAATTTGCACAAACTCATTTTACCTTGTGCTTAATTTTTATCAAATAAAGGGGATGATGAGATTTGAACTCGTGACCTCTTAGTCATCAAGACTTTGATACCAAGTCAAAGAACCATCTCATCAATCCAAAAGCTTAAGGTGTTAGGTGAGGTCCTAAGATATGATTTGTATTATTCTCTAACACACCCACTCAAGTGAAAGCCTTTTAGGCTTGAAATTTGCACAAACCCATTTTACCTTGTGCTTAATTTTTATTAAATAAATGGAAATGGTGAGATTCGAACTCGTGACCGCTTGGTCATCAAGACTCTGATACCATGTTAAAGAACCATCTCAACCCAATAACTTAAACTGTTAGATAAAGTCTCAAGATATGATTTATATTATTTTTTAATACACAGAACACCTCGTTGTTGGGCAAGGGAAAGTGAAACTACTTTCTCAAACAATTACGTCTTTTGTTTTATATGTTCCTTCGTTTCCTTTTAAGCTACTGTCAATCAAGAAAATTACCACTGTTGAATTGTGTTGCTATTTTCTCTTCTCACAGTATTGTGTCTCAGGATCTAGCCACCAAGAAGACGATTAGTGAGGGATTTTTCTTTCAAGGTCTTTATTATCTTCAAAGAGACACTTGCTTCTTTAAAGGACTTCACGTCAATACTAATCTAGATTCTGAATAAAAATTATGACATAAACGTTTGGCTCATCCTTCAGAACCTGCTTTGTGTAAATTATTTCCTTGTTTGAACGGCAATTCAATAAATTGTGATTTATGTCATCTATCAAAATCTACACGTCTACCTTTTCCTTGTTTTACTTCTCATTCTAATAAACCTTTTGATTTGATATATTCTGATGTCTAGGGTTCAATTTTAATATCTTTGACGACTACAAGTATTTTGTTATATTTATTGATGATTACTTGCGATTTACTTCGATATATCTTGTGAAATAAAAAAATAAAGTTGCAATTATCTTTTAAGACGCATACACTACTTTGATGATAAGGGAATTGCATATTACCCTCATTCCAGCATAATTAACAATTAAACAGGGGGAGTCCACATTCAATTTGTTTCCACTACCACTTTCAGATGATGACAAAAATCATTCAGACATCTGACGCCATAAGCATGGGACACTATTGATTTTGATCCTCTGCCATCTGAAACTATTGATACAAATATGACATATGCCCCTGTTAGTGAATCTGGAGCTTCTTACAGATGCGATTCAACTTGCAATCGACAGCCACCGTCTAGACTTCATGACTTTGTCACCTATACTGTCAAACATCCAGTAAACAATGCTTTAACTTATCATAGACTTTCTTCATCACACGCTGCCTATATCAATGCTATATCCAAGAGGTCAGTCTCTCAGAATTTCATGAAGTTAATCAACAAGAGGAACGGCAGCAGGCAATGCAGCAAGAACTTCAAGTTTTAAATGAAATTAACTCTTGGAGTGTTGTACCACTTCCAAAAGGAAGAAAGGGTTATGGGCTCTCGATGGATATACAAGATGAAATTAATATCAAATGGCACCATTGAGATATAAAGCATAATTGGTTGGTTCACCCAAACATATGGTGTAGACAAGTGGTGGAGCTAGAATTTTTTAAATAAGGAAGCAAATTATTAACAAATATTTGATATTATATATTATACAAACATGTATTATATAAAGAAATTAATTTGAAATATATGTACCAACTCAAGTCAAGCAAAATTAATTTAAGAATTTTTAAAATAAAAAAACTTATATTATAATTATTATTTTCGAGATTTTATATTTTAAAACTGCTTCATAATGATTTTATTTTTAATCTTATTAAAAATATCTTTCTTAATATATACAACAAACTTTTATTTATCTATTTCTAAATCTTTCAAAGACTGCGAAAGTTTTTGGCAACAATTATATGCCGACATATGATACATAGTATCTAAAATCATAGTTTAAAAGGATTGTCATAAATTGATATTATTCTTGCTGATTTGTTGTTTTGTACAAGTGGATTAAACATAAATATTAAATATTTTCTTTTTAATTTATATCTTATGTCCATAATTTTTTGAGTTGTCATGTAGTTCATTTTTAATCACTAGTAAATTCATCACCATCATTTTTCATATGAAATTCATAGCAAAATACTTATCAATTCATCAAAACTCATTTGAATTCATATCCATTAGCATATAATATTACTCATACATATATTAATTCAACAAACCCATAAATTATTATAAACTCTAATATTTTCAGTAACTAATTAATATAGAAAAAAAGCTAACAATTAGTAGCTAACAAAGAAAATTAATCATGTAAAGTTATTATATTAATATTTTAATATAAAAATATTTTGAAAAAAAAAATTAAGGGGGCAATTGCCCCCTTTTGCACCCGTGTGGTTCTGCCACTAGTGTAGACTACAAGGAAACTGAGTGCAGTACTTGAAGAAAACAGGTTCAAAAGATGTAATGCTCATCATTCTCTATTTGTTCAAACAAAATCAGGTTAAAGGTTGGTGGTGTTAATTTATATTAATGATTTCATTGTCACGAGTAGCAATCTTGTTGCCGTTGCTAATCTCAAAAGGATTTTTTATTAGAAATTGTCTTTAAAAGATCTTGGTGCTCTCAAATACCTTCTTGGTATAGAAATGACTACTTCACATAAGAGACTATTTTTGAACCAATGGAAGCAGATATGCTTGACTGCAAGTCGATCAAGCCCCTTTAGATAACAAATTATAGATGACCATGGATGGTCAACTTTTTCACCAATAAAAAATTTATCAAAGGATAGTAGGGAATCTTATTTATCTTACAATTACATGACTTAATATAAGCCATGCAATCAACCTTGTGAGCCAATTCATAAATGCACTTGCTACAAATCATATGTTCATTGTTAAAAGGATTCTTTGATACCTTAAAGTGTTTATTAAATGTGGTTTACTTATGAAAAATAATAGTCATACTCAGGTACTTGGATATACTGATGCAGACTGAGCAGGAAACCCTCTTGATTTGAAATCGACCACTGGATATTGTATATTTGTTGGGGGAAGTTTGGTTTCATGAAAAAGTAAAAAACAATTGGTTATGGCTTGCTTCAGTATAGAAGTAGAATATCGTAATATGACATCCACTACTTCTGAACTTATATAGGTGAAGGCATTACTTGAGGATTTGGGTTTTTAGCATTCTCTGCCTTTGTCTCTTTGCCATGAAAATCAAGTTGCCATGTACATTGTGTCCAATTCAATTTTCCATGAGAACTAAGCATATCAAAATCGATTACCATTATGTTAAAAAACAAGTTCAATCTTAGATAATTGCAACTCATTACACTCAGAGTCAGGATTAACTTGCAGACATCTTCGTCAAGCCTTTGTCTTTAATTAGATTTCATCAGTTACTTTCCAAGCTTGGATCACTGTTTTCTTATTGATCCAGCTTGAGGGGAGTATTCACAAGAGCAAAATTCTTAGTAGAAGCAAATTGGCAGTTGCATATCACTTGGGATAATTGCATATGTTGGCAGATTGCTTACCATATTTAATAGATGCAGAATAAATGGATTTAACAGGCTCTTCGTATAATTAAGAGATTTGAATATGTAATTACATATATTCTGGCATGATTCTAGATCAAGAACATAAAGCAGTCTTGTATGTGTGTGTGTGTGTGTGTGTGT
>Ga0325401_1000651_pt1 | contig 26253 bp, 18 predicted proteins | sample PopdelMetagenome_FD_205666 | JGI IMG/M metagenome (GOLD analysis project Ga0325401, IMG submission 205666) | Populus deltoides microbial communities from Bellville, Georgia, United States - Xylem-PdKOR-R2 | ecosystem: Host-associated > Plants > Phyllosphere > Stem > Wood/Secondary xylem | place...
AAACGTATTTTTTCATGTACACTTAGCGAATAAAACGAGACTGATAGCGCTAGTCAGAGCATTTGGTGTTCAGCCACGACTCTCCTCTTTTGATTCGGCCTAGCTTCTGCAAATAAGGAGTTTTACCGTAACTACCGTGTAGCGCCCAGCAGCGGGTAGCACGGCCCTTAGACCTAGCTGCATGCGGTTCGGCGCGCTTCTTTTCCCGACCTTTGCGGCTTCTTCGTTCATTATACCGCTTTCGCTCATGGCCAACCGCCGCCGCTCCGCTTCTTTTTATATGACTGCCACCACCCAGTTTGGCCTGGAAGAAGTGCTGGCCGATGAGCTGCGGCAGCTCGGCGCCACCATCGACCATGTCGGTCAGCGGGCGGTGGAGTTCAGCGGCGACCAGCAGTTGCTGTACGAAGCGGTGCTGTGGTGCCGCACGGCCATGCGCATTCTCAAACCCTTCACCGGCTTTTACGCCCGCGACGAACGGGCGCTCTACCGCGAGGTAAGTCGCGTGGACTGGCAGCAGTTTATTCGCCCTGACCAGACGTTCGCCATTACGGCAGTGGTAAATAAGTCGAGCTTCGAGCACTCCTTGTTCGTGGCCCAGCTTACCAAAGATGCCATTGTAGACCAGTTTCGCGACCGTACCGGCCAGCGCCCGAGCGTGGATGTAAAGAACCCCGACATTCGGCTGCACTTGCACATGCTGGAAAACGAGGTGACGCTCAGCCTCGACGCGGCCGGCGACTCGCTGCACCGCCGCGGCTATCGCCAGGGCACCAACGTGGCTCCCCTGAACGAGGTGCTAGCCGCGGGCCTGCTTCTGCTCACGGGCTGGGACGGCCACAAAACGCTCATTGACCCCATGTGCGGTTCGGGCACGCTGCTTACCGAAGCGGCGCTCATTGCCCAGCGTATCGCGCCGGGCCTGTACCACCAGGGCAAGTTCGGCTTCGAAAACTGGTCCGACTTCGACCAAAGCCTTTGGGAATCGGTACGGCTGGACGCCCAACAAGCTAGGTTGGAAGAACCACAAGCCTACCTAGGTGGCTCCGATATTTCGGCCGAGTTCATCAACCTGGCCCGCGAAAACGTGGCCGCCGCCGATTTGGAAGACTTCATTCGGCTTTCCGTGCGCGACGTGAAAGACGCCAAAGCGCCCGCCAAGGAAGAGCCGGGCATCGTCATTATGAACCCGCCCTACGGGGAGCGGATTGGCGAGGAGGCCCAGATGGCAGCGCTTTACAAAATCATCGGCGACACGCTCAAGGCGGGGTTCCAGGGCTACGATGCCTATGTATTTACCGGCAACCTAGAGGCCGCCAAGCGCATCGGGCTGAAGACGTCGCGCCGCATTCCGCTCTACAACGGCCCTATTGATTGCCGCTTGCTGAAATATGAGCTCTACCAAGGCACACGTAGGGCTCCGGCACCCGAACAAGCTTCCGCGCCCGTCACACTCGGCGGAGCGCAAAAGCACGCTTTTACACCCGATACGAAAAACTGGGACACGCTAAAAGAGCCAGCTCCCGTCAACCGCCAGGCGTCTACAGAAGCCGAGCAAGCCTTATGGCGCGAGTTACGCGGCCAGCGTTTGGGCGTAAAGTTTCGTCGTCAACACGCTATTGACAAGTTTATCGTTGATTTTGTGAGTATTGGCGCCAAACTAATTGTGGAAATCGGCGGCGGTATCCACCAAGAAGCTGGTCAGGCTGCGTCCGACGCAGGCCGCACGCACACACTAGAAGAGCTAGGGTATCGGATCATTGGGTTTACGAATGAGCAGGTCTTGGAGCACATCGACCAAGTACTGGCGGAGATTCGCCAGCAAGTAGGACCTCCCTCCCTCGCCCCCTCTTCAACAGAAAGGGAGGGCTAATCTTAACTTTAGAAGTTCTAATCTAACGACTAGTTCAGCAGCTAGCTTCTGTTAAACCTCGTTTCCTGGGTCTCTCTTCGGACTTCGCGCCTCAAGCGCACCGGGGCTGGGAATGAAGGCACTTTTCGTGCACTACCTTGACTATTTATGTCCAATAGTATTTCTGAAACGCAAATCAGGGCGGCGCTACTAGGCTTGGCCGTAGGTGATGCCCTTGGCGTACCGGTAGAGTTTGAAAGCCGTGCCCGACGTAAGCTCGATCCGGTCGTGACGATGCGTGCGTATGGCACGCACAACCAGCCCGCGGGCACCTGGTCGGACGATGCGTCGCTTACGTTTTGCCTGGCAGAGAGTCTATGCCGTGGCTATGACCTAGGTGATTTGAGCCGCCGTTTTATCAACTGGTATGACCACGGTTATTGGACGCCCCATGGTCATATGTTCGACGTTGGTATCACCACGCGCGAAGCCATCCAGCAGTTGAAGGCCAACCCGAACTTGGTTGCCGCAGGCCGCACCGACGAATACAGCAACGGCAACGGTGCGCTGATGCGCATTTTGCCCCTCGCTTTTTACCAGTCTGATGCTTCGTTGCACGAGCGTTTTCGAATAATCCGGGAAGTTTCGGCCCTGACGCACGGGCATATTCGTTCGGCAGTGGCTTGCCTGTTGTACCTAGAAATGGCGGCGCACTTACAAGCGGGCCTTGCGCCTGCTGCTGCCTATGCCCTGCTGCGCCAAGAAGCGCCGGCTCAACTTTACGCCTTGAACATTCCGGCGCAGGAAGCCGATAAGTTTGAAATCGTGTTGAGCGGCCGGTTGGCAGACCTACCTCAAACAGCCATCAACAGCAGCGGCTACGTGCTGCATACCCTAGAGGCCGCGCTCTGGTGCTTGTTGCGCCACGAAACCTACGCCGAAACGGTGCTAGCCGCCGTCAACTTAGGCGACGACACCGACACAACGGGCGCGGTAGCGGGCGGCTTAGCCGGCTTGTATTATGGTGAGGCAGCTATTCCGGCGGAGTGGCTACAGGTGCTAGCTCGGCGGAATGATATCGAAGATTTGTGCCACCGCATGGCCGTAGCGGTTCAACCCTGAGCAGCACCCGACGATTTTTGTCTTGCTAAGTTGCGGAGCGGAGGAAGTATTAGTAGCCGCTCAAGCTAGCTTGCCTCTGTGCAGCGCTTCGCCACCGATACGACAACGACCAACCTCTGTAGAGTCCTGAATGTGACTGTACAAAGGTTGGCCGAAATGCCACCGGGTAGGCAGCTACTGGTGCGCAAGTCGCTTATTTAGTGTCGGGTTGCGGCTGAAACTTTTTGATTATTTCTTTCTCTTGTTCGGCTTGAGCGGCGGCGATTTGCTGGCGTTGTTCTTCCGTGCGCTCGGTGCCCAGTTGCTCGAATTGCTTTTTAATCTCAGCAGCTGGCAAATCCTTCACATACACCGGCGTGCCGGGTTGCTGCCGCCAAGACTCGTGCAGGCTACCGCCATCTACCGGATCGAAACCGAGCGCCTCGACGAGTTCCATCACCTTCTGCTTGTGCGCGGGCTGGTCGCCGGCCACGGGCAAACCGATGCGATTGGGAGTACCCGCTGGTTTGCCGGCCTCACCTAGGCTCGAAAACATGATGTTGTTGAACGCCTTAATGACCGGCCGACCTAGGTGCTGCTGCACCCACTCGCTTTCGGTTAAGTCGCCACCTTCTAGGGCCGGTATCTGCCCGTCGCGCATCAGCGGGTAGTAGTTGTTGGTGTCAATTATCACCACGTCGTCGCTCACGCCCTCGAACAAGTCTTTGGGCAGGTCGGGCACGTTTTTTAGCGGGATGGTCACCACCACAATCTCACCGCTGCGGGCTGCTTCGTGGGCCGTAACGGCGGTGGCACCCGTTTTTGCGGCTACGTCTTGCAGCGTTTCTGGGCCTCGGGAGTTGGCAATAGCGACCGTATGACCTAGGCTAGTGAGCCGACCAGCGAGCGTGCTGCCGATGTAGCCAGCACCAATGATTCCAATGTTCATTATCAGGAAGCGAAAAGTTGCTTTGATCAGCAGCTGCTTCGTGTAGCTGCCGGGTGTAAGACCATTCCAGCAACTCATTGTTTGCCCTAAGCTCTCCAGCTAGCTCGGATTGGCGTTGCCTTTTCTGCGTCGGCGTTCTCACTCAGCTTGTTGCCGAAATAGGTATTCGTGGCGCAGCAGAAAGGTAGTGTCGCCGGCGAAGCGCACTTCTTTGCGAACCGAATAGCGCTTTTCGGCCAGCAGTACCGTGCGCCGAATGGTGGCTGAGCGGTTATTGTCCTGCCCCTCTCCTAGCAACTCTAGTCGTAGCGTGTGCGCTGGCAGCTTTTGCTTACGCTGCACCTGCATCAGCAGGCCGTCCCACTCTAGCTGGGTGCCGTTCTCTTGCAGGCGTAGGTGGTCGGTGCCCTGCACTACTTTGCCATTCGGCTCGCGGTAATCGTAGCTTAGAGTCAGCTCCTGCGGCGTTACCTGGCTGACGTGCAACTGCGTAGGCAGCGTAACGAGTTGCTGATTCTGGTAGTCGCGGTACGTAAGCGCGCCTTGCCACTCGGAGCGCAGCAAGGGGCGCAGGTCGGTGGCCGTGACCAGGGGCGTTGCCGTCGTCTGTTGAGCGACAGCTAGCTGAGTTACTAGCATACCTAGGCACACCGCGGCCAAAATCACCTTTTTCTTGTCATCGGTTGCGGCACTGGCTGGTCGCTGGCTGAGCCAATAATCCAGCGAGTAGCGCCCACCGCCCAGCACCGTAACGAGCACGAACGCCCAGAAGAGCAGCTGTTGGTAGTACATGCCTAGCAGCAGCTCGGGCGTTGCGTACCAGAAGAAAGCAATGATTAGGAACTGAAAAGCCAATTGCGCCGCCGCTATCCGCGTAAACAGCCCGGCGGCCACCAGCAAGCCCCCCACAAACTCACCCCAGACGGCCAGCGCCGCCCACAAGTAAGGCGACGGAAACGTGAAACCGAGGGTGGCCACTTGCTGCACAAACCAATCGGGGGTGCGCAGGGCGCCGGGACTTGCCAAGAGCTTGCTCCATTCGGTGGTGGTAGTCAGGTCGATGAGCTTCGACCAGCCGGCTCCGAAGGCAATGGACAGACCTAGGTGCAAGCGAAACAACACGTAAGCGCCCTCGCGCAGTATCGGGCGCGGCGCGGCGGCAGAAACCAGAAAGTTCTTCATGGCGAATCCAGGGCAACGTTTAGCGAGCTACGTCCGATTCAGAATCCATGCGCAGACCCGTCTCGCCGGTGATGAGCAGGTCGAGGTTGGCTTGCTGGGGCGAGGGGTTTTGCAACACGGCGGCGGAGCCCGCCCCGAAGCGCAGAGTGGCACGTTGGCCCGGCGCCAAAATGGCTTTACTCAAAAGCTTCCCGCCGCGGGGTTGCTCCTTGATGGTCACTGGCACCGCGCCCTTGTTGCGCGCCACCACTTTGAAAAGGCCGCTTTGGTTGCCCCCAAGGATAAACTGCTTGCCTGGCTCAATAAATAAATCGGAGTGTACACTGCGGGCCCAAACGGCCGTGACCACCAGTAAGAACAAACCAAACAGGCCCAGCGTCAGGCGGCGCGAACGAAATAAAACAGTCATGATCAACGGGGTTAGGGTGAAACGATGACCAAAGGAAGCCTGCCCCGTTGCGCCCAGCGCCCCGATTTACGACTTGAGTCGTCCCAATTTATGATTTGAGCCGCGCCGCCTCGCTGGGCGTTTGTCCGCGCAGCTTGCGGAACACCCGGTTGAACGTCGACTTCGAATTAAAACCCGATTCTAGGGCTACGGCGAGCAGCGTGTAGTGCTGAAACTGCGGGTCGCGCAGCCGCTGCTCCGCCGCTTGCACCCGATACTCGTTGATGAAGTCGTTGAAATTTTGCCCGCAGCCGGCATTGACGACGCGCGACAGCCACGAGGTGTTGGTGCGCAATTGCGCCGCCAGTTCACCTAGGGTCAGCTCGGGCGCCAGATAGGGTTGGGCGGCGTGCATGTGGGCGAGCAGGCGCTCCGTCCAGCGTACCAGCTCTGGGTCCGTTTCGGGCGTGGCGACTAGTTCGGCCAGGGTCGGCTCGGCTGTCACGGCTGGCGCTGTACCTAGCTTAGGTGGTGCTAGTACTGGTGAACCGGAAAAGCTAGGTTCTGCTATTAGCGCATCGGCGGCAGCAGCTGGCGGAGTTACTTCTTCCGTTTGCGCGACGGGCAGAAAGTGCAGTGGAGTGGTTAAGCGGTGGTTGGCCAGCAAGCCAGCTAAGCTCAGGAAATAGAGCAGAATTCCCGTGAACAGGTAATCGTACCAGGCCTGCGCGTAGTTGAGCGGGAATAGCGTTGCGTTGACGGCCTCAAACACCAGCGTGACGCTCACCCCCAGCAGCACCGCCACCACTACGCTACGCAACCACCCAAACCGAATACGCTCGGTATCCGAGAAATTATCGTTGACATACTGCCGGTAGATTCGATAATCGCGCAGCGTCAGCGTGGCGTAGATGACAATAGAAGCGTAGCCCAACACCTCAACCCAGAAGCTGTAGGGCGCCGATGCGAACCATACGGCCAGCGTGCCTTTTGTGCCGAAATGCCCCCGGAGCGGTTGCCCTAGCACGGTGTACTCCCAGCCGATATCGTACAGCCACATCAGCAGCCGCCACCCTAGGTAGAGCAACGCCGGCGCGAAGTGCCACCAGTCGCGCCGCCGAAACCGGAACTCTTGGTTGGTCAGACTGCGAAAGTAGAAGTACAGCGCGGGCCCCACCGCCAGCCAATTGCTGAATGGGAAGTAGAACATGAACGTGCTGAACGCATCGTGCGAGTCGTACCAACCGGCAAAACCTAGCATCCACTGCGTCAGCCGCGCCACGTTGAGCAGCAAGAGCAAAGCTAGCCATCCGTCGGCCGGCGTGCCGTGCTGGCGCCCCCGCGTGAGGAGCACGCCACTTACCACCACGCCTTGTACAAAGCAAGGCAGCAGCAACACGCTGTAGACGTTGAACAGGAAAGGCATAACTCAAAGGACGGTGCTAGGCTGGTTTTGCGCAAGCAGTCAAAACAAGAACCGCCAGGCTGCATCTTGTGGCGTGCAACCTGGCGGTTCTGGGAGGTCTGACGGAGTATTCGCTATGGCAAACTAACCCGCGTACTGCCGGCAGGCTTCCAAGCACTGACGGCAGGCGTCGGCGCAGTATTGGCAGTGGTCGTGCTCGTGCTTTCCGCACTCGTCGGCGCACTTCTGGCAGATTTCAATGCACTCTTTGATGACGTGCTGGGCGTGCTGTGAGCCGCGAGCAATGAAGGCCGACGTGAGTCGACAAATGTCGGCGCAGTCGCGGTCGAGCTCGATACAAGGCACCATCATCTGCACGTGGTCTTCGTCCAAGCAGGCATCGGCGCACATTTCGCAGGCCGCAATGCAGCGGGCAAGAGCATCAAGCACAGATTGGTTGGTTTGCAGGTTAGCAATGGTTGCAGACTGACTCATAATACAGTAAAGATTAGAGGAAACGGTATCTTCCTTGTACGTCGCGCCCTAGGCCTGGGTCGTGTAGCATTGCGCAGGAGATGTGCACGATTTGTCCCCGTTTATGGTTTAGTAAACCGCGGAAGTCCCCGCGAATCGCCGTATTTTTACCGAATGTTATTTGCGCCCGAACCCCTAGCTCCTACTCTCGACTCGGCTCGCCGCGTCTTGAAGCAATACTACGGTTATGACACTTTCCGGCCCATGCAGGCCGATATTATCGAGTCCATCCTAGGTGGGCGCGATACGGTAGTGCTCATGCCCACGGGGGGCGGCAAATCGGTGTGCTTTCAAGTACCGGCTATCGTGCAGGAAGGCGTGTGCGTGGTAGTCTCGCCGCTGATTGCATTGATGAAGGATCAGGTGGAAGCGCTGAAAGCCAACGGTGTTTCGGCGGCTTACATCAACAGCAGCGTAAGCCAGGGCGAGCAGAACAGCATCGCCGGCGACTGCCTCAACGGCTACCTCAAGCTGCTCTACGTTAGCCCGGAGAAGCTGCTATCGGAAGGCTTTTTGCAGTTTTTGCACCGCCTGCGCATCAGCATGTTTGCCATCGACGAGGCGCACTGCATCTCGTCGTGGGGCCACGATTTTCGGCCCGAGTACACCCAGCTCAAGCTCTTGCGCGAGCAGTTTCCGCAGGTGCCCATCATTGCCCTCACTGCTACCGCCGACCGCCTAACCCAGCGCGACATTCAGCAGCAACTGCGCCTGCATGACCCGAAGGTATTTCTCTCCAGCTTCGACCGGCCCAACCTCAACCTCATCGTGCGCCCCGGCCAAGACCGTGTGGGCAGCATCGTGGAGTTTGTGGAGCGCCACCCCAACGAGGCTGGCATCGTGTACTGCCTCTCGCGCAAGCAGTGCGAAACCATGGCCGAAAAGCTGAAAGCCAAGGGCATTCGGGCCGGGCACTACCACGCCGGCATGACGCCCAATCAGCGTGGGGCTGTGCAGGAAGCTTTCCTGAAAGATGATTTACAGGCTATTGTCGCCACCATTGCCTTCGGTATGGGCATCGACAAGAGCAACGTGCGGTGGGTCATTCACTACAACTTGCCCAAGAACATCGAGGGCTATTATCAGGAAATCGGGCGGGCGGGTCGCGACGGGGCCCCGGCCACGGCAATGTTGTTCTACAATTTCGGCGATGTGATGAGCCTGCGCGACATGCTCACCAAGGACAATCCTAGCCTTACCCAGCTCAACCTCACGAAGTTGGAGCGGATGCAACAGTTCGCGGAAGCCGCCAGCTGCCGCCGCAAAATCTTGCTCAACTACTTCGGCGAGGTACTACCCCAGGATTGTGGCAACTGCGACATCTGCCGCAACCCGCCCACCACTTTCGACGGTACGCTGCTCGCCCAAAAGGCCCTGTCGGCGGTAATGCGCATGCGCGAGCGAGCCAGCATCGGCTTGTTGATTGACGTGCTGCGCGGCATGCGCAACCAAGCCGTGCTCACGGGTGGCTATGACCAAATTAAAACCTACGGGGCCGGCGCCGACCTGCCCTACCTGGACTGGTACAGCTACATCCACCAGATGCTCAACGATGGTCTGCTTTATATTGCCTACGAGGAAGGTTACGCCTTGAAGATCACCGACCTAGGTCGGGAAGTGCTACAAGGCCAGCGGACCCTAGCCCTAAAGAAATTCCAGCCCGCCGAGAAAGCCGAGAAGCCGACCCGCGCCAGCAAGAAAGCAGCTGCTCAGACTTCCAAGCCCATGGATGCCACCACGGCCTTGTTTGAGAAGCTCCGCCAGCTCCGCAAGCGCATTGCTGATGAGCAGAACGTGCCGCCGTATGTTATCTTCACCGATACTACCTTGCAGGAAATGGCCGCCGAGCGGCCCATCTCGCGCGTGGCCATGCTTGCCATTTCAGGCGTAGGCATGAAGAAATTTGAGAACTACGGGGAGGTGTTCATCAAGGAAATCTTGGCCCACGGCGGCGCGCCCAACCCGGCTGACGCCGACGCCCAGGAAGAGGAGGAAGTGGACGAAGCTCCCGCAAAGACGCCCCGCAAGCGCGAAGCCGGTGACACTCACCAAACTACCTTGCAGTTGCACCGCCTAGGTCTGAGCGTGGAAGCCATTGCCGAACGCCGCAATCTGAGCCCCGGTACCATCTGCGCCCACATCGAAACGCTCTATGCCAAGGGCTTCCCAATCCGCTTGGAAGAGTTTCTGACGATGAACGAGTTTGCCGAAATCCAAACGGCTATGGGGCAGCTCGGTGGCTCCCCTCTCCTACGTGACCTGTTTGACCATCTGCGCGAGAAATACGATTACTTCAAGCTGCGCATGGCCTTGCACTACCAGAAAAAGCTACGCGGGGAGTAAAGCAGCTTGGACCCCATCGTCCGCCCTGCTTCACTCCCCGCGTAATATTCTTGCTTTGTTCCGGCCCAAACGACGGCTTACAAGCCGCTGTTTGGGTCTTTTTTCGCCGTGTATGCCTGTTGAGTTAGCAGCGGCGGGGAAGAAAGCCTTATTTATCGCCTAAAATCTGTTGGGCAATATCCGTGTGCTTGTCGTCGGCTTGCTTTGCTTCTTGCACGCAAGCTTTGAGTTCCTGCTCGGTCTGAGTTAGTCCCGCGGAAGCCGCATACGACGCCACAGTGCCGAATGAAGCAATCCAGTAATGCAGAGCTAGTTGGCCACTGGCGATAATACCTAGGTCGCGCACTTCATCGGTAGAAGCTTGAGCCCGGATTTCTTTGCTCACCCGATAATGGGCTTCTAGAATTTCGTTTTTCTGCTCGCCTACACCACCCACTTCCTCAATGGCCTGCTCAATGCGCTTAGCCCATTGTTTTGAAGTTTCGTTGCCTTGTTGGAGCGCCTCTTTTAGGGCTGGGTGCTTGGCATCGTTCTGAATTTCGTCGGTGGCGGCGGCGGCTACTTTACTGCCGGCTTGTTGCGCAGCCAAACCATCTTTAATAAGCTGTTTTAGATCGTCGGTGTTCATGGAAAAACAAAATAGGGTGGTAGATAACAGCGCTGTGCTGTTTGGCTAGCTTAACGGATGTTGCCACGAGTAGTTTTGGTTTCAGGCATCAGTAAAACAGCTCTTTATGTTTATCACGACAAACTAATTATCAATATTTTACACATTAACTTACTTTCCAAAAAAGGGCAAGCGACTCATTCAATGAACGTCGCTTAATTGGATAGTTACTATTTCGACCAGCATTTCGTGCATCTTATTATAGTACAAATCATTTTATATGCACATGAGACTGACAATCAATTATATCTCGTTTGCATGTATAACGGATTCGTGTAAAAAAAGCGGTGGCTAAGCTCCACTGGTTCGCGCTTTGTTTAATGCTATGCTTTCTAAGATCAGGATTGCTCAAGCACACTCTATAAGAAGAAGCTGTGACGCCATAAAAACCTAGGCTACTGTTCTTTCTGAATTGTGCAAAAGGACAATATTTTCTACGCTTATTCTCTCGTTGCACCAGCCTAGGTATTTCTAACAAGCGTCTATTTCAGCGCTAAATAGTCTTGAACTTGAAACAAGTATTGGGTGAACAATACAGAGCCGAAGTGGGCAGTTGCCGAAACCCGGCTGATAGTATCTAACTCAGCCCTATTTAGCCCTGGCAAGGCGACATATGAGTAACATATAGTGGATCTTTCGTACCTGAATCCCAATAGGGCGCTACCTAGGTTAGGTAGCACTTCGCTTAAGTTTGTTTCTCTCAGGGGCATTCAGTACTGCCTTAGCATTCCAATAAAAAATTTAGTAAAACTTTAAGCTAATTGAATTAGTAATACCGCAAAGATGTTACTAAATTCACAAGCCGATATGTACCTGAATTGGAAGCCTTTCCCCGGCTCTTTGCGCGATGATCAATACTAACCTTAAATACTGGCGGCGTGAGCTCAGCCTGACGCAGGCCCAAATGGCTGAAAAGCTAGGCATTAAGCGCTCTTTAGTAGGCGCTTACGAAGAAGGCCGCGCCGAACCCAAGCTGACTACTCTCGTCAACATGGCCCGCTTGTTCGGCATCACGCTGGACGCCCTTGTGACAACGGACTTCAGCAAGAAGGGCAAAGCCAAGACTGCTATCCGTCACTTAGAGCCTGTGAACAACACGCCGGAGCCGCCCCGTCCCGCCGGTAACCTGCGCGTGCTTGCTCTCACCGTAGATAAGGAGCAGAACGAAAACATCGAGCTAGTACCGCTGAAAGCCAGTGCCGGTTATCTCAATGGTTACGCCGACCCCGAATTCATTGAGGAGTTGCCGAAGTTCCGCCTGCCTATGCTTGGCTCGGGTGGCACTTACCGCGCTTTCGAAATCTCGGGTGACTCGATGTTGCCGATTGCCTCGGGTACAGTTATCGTGGGTCGCTACGTGGATGACTGGATGACGCTAAAGGATGGCACCCCTTGCATTGTGGTGAGTGCCAAAGAAGGTATTGTATTCAAACGCGTGTACAACCGCCTCAAGAATACCGCTACGCTCACTCTGCATTCCGACAACCCCGTGTACTCGCCTTATGAAATCGATGTGCAGGATGTTGTGGAAATCTGGGAAGCCAAGGCTTATATCAGCAGCACCTTCCCCATTGCCGACCTTTCGTTGAACCGTTTGGCGAGCATTGTGCTAGACCTGCAACAGCAAATTACGACGATGAAGAAAGCGTAAGCGACTTCCGCTTAGTTTTACCGCAACCGCCCTGCCGACACAGATGTATCGGCGGGGCGGTTTTGTTTGCGTCATTACCTAGGTAAAGTAGGTAAGTAGCAGGCAACAGTTAACTTCCGGTTGCTGGGTCGCGTATGCAAGGACAGGTTACTCCCTTTAACCTCCTACTCCCGATTCTTATGCTTAAGTACATTCCTGCGACCGACCGCCATCATGCAGCGCCCGTGCAATGGCTCAGCAGTTACTTCTTGTTCAGTTTCGCCGACTACTACGACCCGGACAACATCCATTTCGGTCCGTTGCGCGTCTTCAACGACGACAGCATTGCGCCGCAGTCGGGCTTTCCGCAGCACCCGCACTCCGAAATGGAGATTGTGACCTTGGTACTGGATGGCGAAGTGACCCACGAGGATACGATGGGCAACAAAACCGTTATCAAGAAGGGCGAAGTACAGCGCATGACGGCCGGCACGGGCATCGCCCACTCCGAGTTCAACCGCACCGACTCCGCCCTGCACATCTATCAACTCTGGTTTATTTCCAACCAGAAAGGCCTCAGCCCAAGCTATGAGCAGAAAGACGTCGACTTTTTGAGCACCAAAAACGAGCTTGTACCGCTCGTAACGGGGCAGAAAGTATTGGAAGACGTGGTGTACATGAATTCTAACAGCGCTGTTTACTGGGCCAACCTGGCAGCGGATAAAGACATTCTGTTCCAGACTTTTCCGATCCGCAATGCTTTCATTTACGTGAAGGAAGGCGTCATTTTTGTGAATGGCACGGAGCTAGGTATCAACGACCAGGCCCGCATCACCGACGAACACGTAATCGAGATTCGCGCGACCAAAGACGCACAATTCATCTTGATCGATCTGCCTGCAAGTGAAGCTAACTATTAGCAACTGCCTATCTACCAACAAAAAAGCCGGTCGAACGACCGGCTTTTTTGTTGATATACTGAAAAGGCTAGTGCTCGACCACCACTCGCTTGACGACGCGACCTTCACTGGTATCGAGTTGCACGAAGTACATGCCGGTAGCCAGCTCTTTGAATACTAAGTCCGAAGACGTAGTCAACTGATCTACTGTTAGGTAACGGTCAGTCATGGTCTGGCCAATTGCATTGATAATACACACGCGCACTGCTTGATTGCCGAGGCGAGCTGGCAATAGCAGCTGGGCTTTTAGGTTGGCGGGGTTAGGGAAGATGCTTACCTCCTCGTGCAGCCTTTTCTTCTCGTTTTGATTTAAGCGTACACTGACGGATTTACCGGCGTTGTTTACGGCCGCAAAATCCAAGTCGCCGTCACCATCTAGGTCACCGACGGCCAGGCCGTAGGGCCCGGTGCCAATGCTGATTTTTTGTTTGGCCGAGAAAGAACCTGCCCCATCATTCAGATATACGCCTACGCTGTTGCTGGTGTAGTGAGTGGCTAATAAATCCAGGTCGCCGTCGCCATCTACATCGTCGAGCGAGATGCCGCGCGAGCCTGACTCAAGGGTAACGGTTTGTTTGCCGCTGAAAACGCCCAGCCCATTGTTAAGGCGGATGCTCGCAGTGCTCGTGTTCAAGTCACCCGTTATCATATCTAGGTCGCCGTCGCCATCGATGTCGGCTAGCTTAACGGCGTGCGGATTGAGTCCCACTTCTATTTCCTGGTCGCCTCCAAATACACCTTGCCCGTTGTTAAGGCGGACACTAGCAGTCGTCTTGTTGGAGTTCACCGTCACGAAGTCGAAGTCGCCGTCGCCGTCGAGGTCGCCTAGGGCAATACCAATTGGACGCGTGCCAACGCTTACTTCTTGACCAGTTTGGCTAAACACCCCGCTGCCGTCGTTGAGGCGCACGCTCACGGTGCTCGTCACGAAGTTGCTGCTGCTATCCACGTAATTAGCAGCCAGGATGTCGAGGTCGCCGTCGCCGTCTACGTCAGCTAGTGCCAGCACGTGCGGATTCTCGCCGGTTTCGACTTCCTGCGTGCCCCCAAATACACCTTTGCCATTATTCAGGCGCACACTCACGGTACTAGTTTCGGTGTTGGCGTTAGCCGTAAGCATATCGAGGTCGCCGTCGCCATCCACATCGCCAACTACCACTTGGTAAGGGCCGTACCCAACTTTCACTTCTTGTTTGCCCGTGAAGTTACCGTCGCCGTCGTTGAAGCGCACGCTCACGGTACCATCAGTATTATAGTTGGCCACCAGCATATCGAGGTCACCGTCGCCGTCGAGGTCACCTAGGGCAACACTAGTAGCGTTGTTGCCCACCACGGGGTCGGTGCCGGCATCAAATGTGCCATTGCTAACGGCTACGGCCGTTGTAAACTGGAATACGGCTGGTGCGGCAAGGGTTTCTCCGTTACTGTTTCGCACGGCCGTCGTGATGGTGGCCTGAATCGTTTCGCCCGGTTTAAATTTGCCCGCGGGCTTAAACTTGAGTGTATTACCCACAGCTTTGGTGCTGCCGCCCGTTTGGTAGCTCGCTAGGCTGCCGAAGATTTTAAAGGCCTGTGCGGGTTGGGCATCTAGGCGCAACGACTCGCTAAAAGTGGCGGTCAGTTCTGCCATGCACGGCACCGTGTGCGCATTGCGGACCGGCGACAAGCCCGTGATAGTAGGACCTTGCGCGTGCGCTGCACCTATTCCAATAAGAAGATATAAGGCAGCACCCCCTACTGCCCGCCTAACCCGATAAGTTGGCGCGTGAGTTTGCCCAGAAAAAGAAAGAGTAGATACGAGCATAAGCACAAGCATGCGGCAAGACCCGAAGCCACGCTTTTGCTAGCTTCTGACCGTCCGCCTAATGGGTGGGTCTGATGATAAGAGACGTAAGTATGTAACCGCTTCAAAACTTGATCCAGCTACGCAACAGATTACAGTAAATATACGCTTGTATCTAAGAATATGTTTTATTTAATCCTTAAATATTTCTAAAAACAAGTTATCTGCCTGAATGCCTGTTTCTAAATTGTTAACCCACTAATCAGAAAAGAACAACTTATACTCAACCAAATTATACTAGACCAGAATCTGATCTGCTCATGGAGGAAGTACAAATAAAAAAAATTTAAGCTTTTAGATAATTTATTCAAGAAACAGGCCTGCAATAAATTCTAGAAAGAGTACAAGCCTCAATTTTGCCTTTCGTGGTCCCCGCGTGCTAGGTAAGCGGCGATGTTGAACGGGCGTTGCCCCTCCTTGCTAGTCTGCTTATTCCATCAATAGGCGGTCAGATTATAGCCCGGCGATGGAAAGCAAACCGACGACTGCTTATTAAAAAATTGCCAGTCCCATTCTCCTCTTTCTAAGAACGTAACGCTGCTTTTTACTGTTGAGCTTGGTGAGCTAGCTATTACTCGAAAACAAACAATTTTAGGCACAAAGGCTGTTTCTCTCGTATGTACGAAGGATTGTAAACCTATTTCAGCACTTATGTCCCGAACGATTATTGTCTCCAACCGCTTGCCTACGAAAGCCCACCGCACCGAGGAGGGATTGGAATTTACGCCGAGCGAAGGAGGGCTAGCAACCGGGTTGGGCTCTATTTACCGTGCCGATGGCAATATTTGGATTGGGTGGCCTGGCCTTGTGGTAGATGAGCCCGAGGAACAGCAGCACGTGATAGAGCAGCTTCAGGAGGACAGCATGCGGCCTGTTTTTCTGACGGAAACCGAAATCCGGGATTTCTACGAGGGGTTCAGCAACGAAACGTTGTGGCCCACTTTCCACTACTTCAGCCAGTACGCCGTTTTCGACCAGCACCAGTGGGAGGCGTATGTTACCGTAAACGAAAAGTTTTGCCAGGCAGTACTTCAGGAGGCTGGCCCCGAAGACACCATCTGGGTGCACGATTATCAGCTCCTACTCTTGCCGGAAATGCTGCGCCGAGCGCGGCCCGATAGCAGCATTGGCTTTTTCCTGCACATCCCCTTCCCCTCGCACGAGATTATTCGGGCCATGCCGTGGCGCGAGCAGCTGCTCAGAGGCATGCTAGGTGCCGACCTGATCGGCTTTCATACCTACGGCTACATGCGCCACTTCCTGAGCGCTGTATCTAACTTGCTTGGTTACTCCAGCCAGAACGGTATGATTGAGGCTGGGTCGCGGAGCGTACTCGTGGATGCTTTCCCCATGGGCATTGACTACGCGAAGTACGCTGAATTAGCTGCCTCGGAAGCGGCTATTCAAAGCGAGAAAGTATACCGTGAGGCGCTGGGCAACGTGCACGTCATCTTGTCTATCGACCGCCTCGACTACACGAAGGGCATTGCGCAGCGCTTGCGGGCTTATGAGCTGATGTTGCAACGCTACCCCGAGTGGCGTGAGCAGGTGATACTGTTTATGCTGGTGGTGCCCTCGCGCGACCAGGTAGAGAAGTACAAGGAGCTGAAGGAAGAAATCGACGAGCTGGTGGGCCGCATTACCAGTACCTACCGCACGCTGTCGTGGAATCCGGTGCAGTATTTCTACCGCTCCTTCCCCATCGAAGACCTTGCGGGCTTGTACCGCCTGGCCGAAGTAGCCCTCGTGACGCCTATGCGCGACGGCATGAACTTGGTAGCCAAAGAGTTTATTGCTTGCAAAGCCGACAAACCCGGCGTACTTATTCTGAGTGAGCGAGCTGGTGCCGCCCGGGAGCTATCCGATGCCATTATCATCAACCCCAGCGACATGCAGCAAGTAGCTGAGGCCATGCACGAGGCACTGATTATGCCCGAGCAAGAGCAGCTCCAACGCATGGCCAGTATGCAGGCACTAGTGCAACAGTACAACGTGCACCATTGGGTCCAGCTTTTCATGGACCGCCTAGCGTATAGCAAAATCAAGCAGCAGACGCTGGCCACCACCCGCCTCGACGCGGAGGTGTTGCAGCAGATGCAAGAGCAGTACAAGACGGCGAAACAACGCTTGCTCTTCCTGGACTACGACGGTACGTTGGCACCGTTTACGAAGAATCCGCAGAAAGCTAGGCCCGACGAAGATATGCTACAGCTCCTACGCGCCCTGAGCGCCGACGAGCGCAACCGCGTGGTCATCATCAGTGGGCGCGACCGGACGACGTTGCAGGAATGGCTCGGGCATCTACCGCTCGACTTCATTGCCGAACATGGCGTGTGGTACAAAGGCAAGGACGAAGAATGGACGATGGCGCAGTCGCTACGCAGCGAGTGGAAACTCGAGATTCGCCCCATTTTGAACATGCACGTCAGCCGTACGGCCGGTTCTTTTATTGAGGAGAAAGACTACTCATTGGTGTGGCACTACCGCCGCGCCGACGCCGAGCTAGGTGCTGTGCGGGCGCGGGAGCTTATTTCGCACCTCAACTTCCTGGCCACCAATAATGACTTGCAGGTAATGGAAGGCAACAAAGTGGTAGAAGTGAAAAGCTCCGGCGTAAACAAAGGCATAGCCGCCGCGCGCTGGCTGGCCAATTACCCCGACGCCACCTTCATCCTGGCTATGGGCGACGACCGCACCGATGAAGATACATTCCGCGCCATGCCTGAAGATTCCTTCACGGTAAAAGTCGGTGGCACGGGCCGTTCCTTGGCCCTCTACCACTTAGATAACACCATCGAAGTTCGCCGCACCCTGCGGGCTCTTTTATAAGTGGTAAAATTGTAAAAGGTGAAGTTGTGAATAGGTAGCCTTCTTGGTTATCTATTCACAACTTCACCTTTTACAATTTTACCACTTACAGGAAGTTCGGGCGGTCTAGTTTTTTGGAGATACGGTAGGCGGCATTCATGAGGCCCACGTGGCTGTAGGCTTGGGGGAAGTTGCCCCACTGGCTGCCGGTTTTGGCGTCTACGTCTTCCGAGAGCAGACCTAGGTGGTTGGTATAGCTAATGAGCTTCTCGAACTCTAGCTGCGCGTCTTCCAGGCGTCCGATAACAGCCAGCGCTTCCACGTACCAGAAAGAGCAGATTAGGAAAGTGGTTTCGGGCGTACCGAAGTCGTCGGGGTGGCGGTAGCGGTAGAAAAGTCCCTCGGGTGTTTTCAACGCTCCTTCCAGGGCGGCTACGTGCTTGCGGGCCCGCTCCGAAGACGGGTCGAGGTAGCCCATCAGGATGAGCTGCAAGCCGCTAGCGTCGAGGTGAGGCGAGCCGATAGCATTGGTGTAGGCTTCCTGCTCGGGGTCGTAGCACTGCTCGATCTTCTCAGCAGCTTCCTGCATGAGTTGCCGGGCTAGCTTTTCCATGTCCTTGTTTTGGAGATAGCTCGCCACTTTGCACGCGGCGTGCGCCCCAGCCCAGTGGAACAAGTACGTGTAGCAGTGGTACTGCGCAATGTGGCGGAACTCCCACAAGCCCGCGTCGGGCATGTTCATGGTTTCCTTAATTAGGCGCAACGCCTCGTACATCATGCGCGAGGAGTTCACCCGCTCGTCGTCGCGGAAACGACGGTCGACATAGAGCGGCAGCAGGGCCACGAGCACTTGCCCGTATACATCGTTTTGAATGTGGGTGTACGCGTCGTTGCCGATACGCACGGGCTTGTTGCCGAGGTAGCCTTCTAGGTCGAGCTCCTGCTCTACTAATTTGCTGGTGCCACCAATGCCGTAGAGTGGCTGGTACTTGCCCTCCACCTTGGTGGAGATATTGGCGATGTACTGGAAATAGCGCTCCACCTCCTCAAAGTGGCCAATGTTGTTGAAGGCCGTCAGGATATAATAGGTGTCGCGCATCCAGCAATAGCGGTAGTCCCAGTTGCGGGTGCTGCCGGGTGCCTCGGGCAAGCTGGTGGTAGTAGCCGCAATGATGGCGCCGGTGTCTTCGTACTGGTGCAGCTTCAGGGCTAGGGCCGAGCGAATCACCTGATCTTGGTAGAAGTTGCTGATGCTGGTGCTCTTCACCCAGGTTTGCCAGTACTGCAAGGTGTTGCGCAGAAACTGCTCGACGGTTTTCACTAGCGAAGCCTCCAGCGGCGCTCCGTAGGTCAGTACGAGGTACTTGGGCTCGTTCAGCACGAAGCACTCCTGGTCGATGATGTAGGTGAGCGGAATATCAGTGGTAAGGCGAATTTCCTCGTCGAGACCTAGGTAAGCGATGTGGTTGGAGCTGCGGCGGCGGCTGAGTTGAGCGCTGCCGTAGTCGCCCACGGGGTTGCACGTCACCTTCACCCGCGGCATACCCGAGAGCGGCTCAATCTTACGAATGATCATCAGGGGCTTGTAGTACCGATCATACTGCGCAAAACGCGGCGCAAAATCGGTGACGCGGTAGCGGCCGTTAGCATCTTCTATTTCGGTGCACAGCACGTTGGTGTTCTCCACGTAATACTGGCTCGAGGTAAATTGCTTTTCGGCGGGCCGAACGCTGAACTCGCCCCCCTTCTTGGTATCCAGCAGGTCGCCGAATACGAAGCTACTATCGAAACGTGGCCAGCACAGCCAGGCCACCGACGTGTCTTTGCGGATGAGGGCTAGGTAGGCGCAATTGCCAATCAGACCTAGGTCGTAGGTATGCTTTGTCATAGGAAGAAGTAAGGACTATATCAGGGAGAGCTATTCAGCGTAGTACCGCATCAGCGCCGATGGGGTTGCCTTTCCCCGCAAATAGAAGCTGAAGTTTAGCCGTCAGGAAGCCGGATGCACGTTTCCGCTTCCGTGCTTTTTCGTGCAGCAACTCGGGCAGCAATTCAAGTAGCAAAGCTCGTTTAGCCAAAAGCTAGCTTTTAGCACCTAGCTCCAATCCTACTTTATATTTTTTAACTCCTAATTTCTCGCACGCGGTCAGATTGGCGCGCTCCTTGTGGCACGGCAGTAACTTGTCTTTTTTGCACATAGCCGGCGCGGTTTACCTTTGTGCGCCTCCTATTTGTTCACTTACTGACCTGAACCGCTCGTGCGTTTTCCCTTGGGTAGTCGCGGCTTCGTTTCCGCCTTTCTCGTCCTGTTTGCGCTTTTTCTCTCGTTTTCTACGCAAGCACAAACCCCCTTTGCCACGCAAACCAATTCCTCTGCCCTACTGCGCGACCTAGTCGTGCGCGTTGATACGGCTAGCTATTCGCTGAGCCGCAACACAATAGCAGTACAAGGCGAGCCTAATTTGTACTTTTACTACCAGAAGGAAGACGAAACGGCGGAGCTGCAAATCTACCCGACCTCGTTTCAGGCCAACCGGCCGCTCCGCCTCGTGCGCTCCGCCGATTTCCAGCTCATCGACTCCGTTACGGCCGTCGACAACAGCTACTACCGGGCGAAGATCCGCTTCAAGGAGCTGACGGCCGCGCGCTTTCTGCGGCTCACCTTTACTCAAGCCGGCGACACGGCGGGCCGGGGTGCCCGGACGCAGTTGGTGAGTTTGCTACCCGTTACGCGCACCACGGTGGAGCTGCGCGTGAACGACCCCGACCTCTACATTGGGGAAGAAAAGGTGTTTGAGCTGCGCAGCAACAACCCCATCAACGTGCGCACCTCACCCGAGTGGACCCGCGGCCAGGACATCGACTACCGCGTGACCCAAGAAAAGGGCTTGCTCCGCCTGCACGTGCTGCCCAACAGCCTAGGTAGCCGCGTGCTCACGGCGCGGGTACAAACCGAACGCCCCTTCCTAACCGACAATAACCGCCGCCTCAGCAACTCCTTGCCACCACTACGCCAGGAATTCAACGTGAAAGCCTCCCGCTTGCGCTTCCTCAACGTCGACAAGAAAGAGGTGGTTATCGATGACATTTCGCGCCGGCGTGGGGCCGAAATTATTCTGGATAACGGCCGCAGCTTTGAGCTACGGCGCACCTACCGCATCGAAGACCAAGAAGAACCGGGCGGGGCACTGATTGCGGAGATTTTCACCCGCAGCTACCTCACCAACGACCGGGTACTGTGCTGGGTGCGCGTGTATAACACCCACCGCCTCACCGATAGCTACTTATATATTAAGGAGAACGACCAGCCGAAGTACATCACCAACTTCACCATCGCGCCCAAAACGGCCATCAACGCGGTGAGTGTGCGGCACCGGGGTGGCGACTGGGTCTCGAACACGGGCGTGAGCCCCGGCGAAACGGTGGACGTGCGTTTGGAAGGCGAGTCATTGGGGCGGGCGCGGTTCCACTTCGAGGATGTGCAAGTAGTGCCCTCCGACTCTAGCATCCGCACCGACGCGGCCGTGGTGTACCGCATTCAGGTGCCCGTCACGATCGACAAGCGGCGCATCACCATTTACAACAACGGGCAGCCAACCGGACAGAGCCTAGCCGTGCGCGAATTCCAGCGCCCCCACCCCCTCGACTTTATCAATGTGACGTTCGGGGAGTCGCCGCGGCCGGTTACGCGCCTCAATGGCCCGGTGCTTTACAACCGCACCATCAGCGACGTGGTGTTCAGCTTCAACACGGCGGGCATCGACTCTGATAAGCAGCTCTACGGCAAGCAATACCTCATCTTTGATATTCGCACGCAGAATGCTAAGGGGGAGCTGATTGAGATGCGCACCGTCGATAACATTGTGGTGTGCCCCGATGAAAGCTCGGTACGGGCCGCCTTCTACCAGGATAAGCTGTGCCAGGTGGGCAACATCAGCCTCAATAACCTGCTCTCGGCCCGCAAAACCTACTCGCTCGACGATTGGAGCACCATCATCATCACGGTGCGCCACAACCAAGCGCAGTATCAGGAAGCAGGCTTCACGCAAAAACTAGAGCTTGTATTACAGCGCCGCGTGAAGTTTGACATCGACATCAGCTTCCCCGGCGGTCTGCTTACGAAGTATAAAAACGAGTCAAGCTTTACTTCGTTTGGTGGTATTTCACTGGCCTCGCTGGCGCAGTTCAGTTTTTATCACCCCACCAAGATCAACAAGCTGCGTCCCTATAAGATTGGGGCGGGCTTCGTGGCGCTCAATGCATTCAACCTGAGCGAAAGCACTGATGTCAAGCGTGACCTAGGTATTGTAATTCTCGGGTCGGTGTACCCCACCCGCGCCGACGCCAAGCTCACATTTCCGCTATACCTAGGTGGTGGCTACCTCATGAATAAGCGCACGCCCTTTTTCCTCTTCGGGCCGGGCATCGGGATTCGGTTGTAACCTGAACCACGGATTCGGTCGGATTTTTCGGATTTCACGGATTTTGTGGACGGGTATTTGAATTTTAGAAAGCAGAACTGCTGTAGCAGTTCTGCTTTCTATTTATAGCCTATTCAGTTAAGATACCTAGCTGCGTAGCTGGCTATCGAGCTTTCCCCTACTTATCTGCCTTTCTAGCTGCTCTCTATTTCTATGTTATTGGATACTCGGTATAATGAACTGACTCGTTGCGTTATTGGGTGTGCAATGCGGGTGCACCGGGCGTTGGGTACTGGGTTTCAGGAGGTGATATACCAGCGCAGCTTGGCGGTGGAAATGGAGGAAGCTAGGTTGCTATTTGCCCGTGAGGTGGAGATGCCGATTTTCTACAAAGGAGTAGAAGTTGGAAGTCGGCGCGTTGATTTCCTGGTAGCCGAAACCGTGCTAGTAGAACTGAAAGCGCTAATCGAGCTAAACCCCTCCCATTACGCCCAAACCATTAACTACTTGGAAGCCTACCGCCTAGAAGTAGGCCTCCTTATCAACTTCGGCGAACCTAGCCTGAAATACAAACGCTTCCTCAAAAACCACCCTAGGTAAGCCACTCGCCTCACTACCTGCTCCGAAGGAGTGAGAGAAGAACACAGCAAAAAGCGAAGCCGCGCCGTCCACAAAATCCGTGAAATCCGAAAAATCCGACCGAATCCGTGGTTCAGAGGGCTAGCTCTATCGTGATGATGGTGCCGCGACCGGGGCGCGAGTCGATGGAGAACGTGCCGCCGAGCAGGTCGATGCGCTGCCGGATGCCGGTGAGCCCGATACCTCTCCGCGCCGACGCAGTTGCTGCCGGGTCGAAGCCCACGCCGTCGTCTTCCACCGAAATAGAGACGTGGTCGGCTTCGTGTACCACGTGCACGAAAGCCTCCTGCGCCTGGGCGTGTTTGATAACGTTGTTGAGTAGCTCCTGCACAATCCGGTAGATGGCCACGTCGAGCAGGCGGGGGCGCGGCTGCTCCAAGCCGTGCAAGTGCATGTGAATGTATAGATTCTGCTTCGGGATGCGCTTGGAAAACTCCTCCAACCCTACTTTCAGGCCGAAGTCTTCCAGGATGCCTGGCGTCAGCTCGAAGGAGATGGTGCGCGTAGCCCGAATGGCCTCGTCGAGCAGATCCATCACCACGGCGCGGCGCTCTAAGTTTCTGACGGCTAGGTTTTCCAGGTTGAGTTTGGTGGCGTAAAGCAATTGACCCACGCCGTTGTGCAGGGCCTCGGCAATGCGTTTGCGCTCCTCTTCCTGGGTGGTCAGAATGGCCGACAGCACTTCCTGCTGCTGCTGCAACCGTAGGCGCGTGGCTTCTTCGGCCAGGCGCACGCGCTCCGTTACGTCGCGGATGAGCACCAGGCCGCCGCTTACCTTGCCGTCGGCTTCAAACAAGGGCACCAAGTACGACTCGAAGTAGCCTTCTTGCTCGTAGAAGCTCAGGTTGTAGCGCGTGGTGCGCCGTCCCTGCAACACCTCCTCAATGGCGTCGCCCTGCGAACTATGCTGGTAGTGCGGGAATACCTCGAATACGTCGCGGCCCAGCAAGTCGGCTTCCAGCAGCCCGGTTTGCTGCTCCATCACCTGGTTCCAGGCCGTGAAGCGACGCTGCTGGTCGAAAGCTAGGATACCATCGACGCTGCTATCGAGCAAGCTCTGCGTAAATTCCTTTTCGGTGCGCAGCTGTTCCTTCTGCTGCTCTAGCTGCGTCACATCGTGCACCAAGGCCACAAATTGCAGGGCGTTTCCGTTTTCGTCACGCTCTACTTGGCCGCTGGCCGCCACGTAGCGCACGCTCCCATCGGGCAGCAACAGGCGGTGCCGAAAGTCGAAGTCGTTCTGGTGCGCCAGAATCTCCCCTAGCTTTTCCCCCACCCAGGACAGGTCATCGGGGTGCACAACGGCGCGCACGACATCGAAGGTAAGGCCCTCGGTCGCAGGCACCTGAAACAGTACCCGCGCCCGCTCGTCCAGTTCCAGCGCGTCGGTGGTGGGCGACCAGCGCAACACCCCTAGCTTTCCCGCCTGCAAAGCGGCGCTGAGTTGGGTTTCGCTCTGACGGAGGCGCTGAATATGGCGTTTGTTCTCGCTGATATCGCGCCACACGATGTGAATAATCGGCCGGCCATCGAGCTGAATGGGCGTCAGCACGGCCTCCATCCAGATTTCTTCTCCCGTGATGCGGTACATGAGCGCCTCGCAGCGCCAGGAGCCGGTACGCAGGGCCTGCTCTACCGAACGTGCAAACAACTCGCGCGTGAACTCCCCGTTGGGCTGACGCTCCGGCGCGTGGTGTTCGGGCTGGGTTCCGACCAAGTGGCTCTTGTTCTTTGCCCCTATGAGCTTGAGCGCCGCCAGATTGCAGTCGATAAAGCGGTTGTGCTGGAGCAGGCAAATAGCGTCGGTGTTCTGCTCAAATAAGACCCGAAACTTAGCTTCGCTGGCCATGAGTGCCTGCATAGCGGCTTGGCGCTCCGTAATATCGATGATGGCGAGGCGGCACAGCGGCACTCGGTTCGTAAGCCCCGCTAGCGTTATGCCTTCAAGTCGCACGAACAGGGGCTGACTACCACGCGGCTGTAGCTCTAGCTCGCATCCCATCCGATGATCGGCTTGCTGAACTGCCTTCCAGAACTGCTCGAATTGCCCTTGGTAAGCCGGGCTGACGAACGATGCAAAGGGTTGGCCTTGCAGCCGATTCCGCATTCCGTTGAGTTGCTGCGCCGCCGCTAGGTTCAACTGCTGAATCACACCGTTGCCCGTAAGCGTCAGGTACCCGATGGGGGCAAACTCGTACAGGTCTTCGTACTGGACGTGCGCCGACTGCGCCTCTGTTTGAGCTTGCAAGAGCTCCTCATACTGCATTTCCAGCTCAATCTGATGCGTTTGCAGCTCTTGCAACAACTGCCGCATCTCCGCCGACGTTTGCTGGCTGGCGTCTTGGGTCAGCAATTCCCGCCGCCGCTCGGCCCGCTGGCGCAGCTGGGCAAAGGCCTTCTCTACGTCTAGGCCAGATGCCGGCCACTTAGGGTCGTCAGATTCAGCCATGTCTCTGTTATGCTTAAACTACGTCCGCGTGATTTTGAAGCTAGTTCGGGATTATTTCGCTCCGCTTCAACCTCAACAGCGCAAGTCAACACTCCCCCAGCAGCTCCCCACCCCACCAGCAAGCCCCCCATCCCAGAGCTAATTGAGGCCCTGAACAGGGCTAGAAGCTAGATTTAAAGCCAAGGCTAGCAGCTCCCCTCCTTTTTTCAAGGAGGGGTGGCCGCAGGCCGGGGTGGTTAAGGTCGTCAGAACGATACTAGCTCTAGTTTTCTAGCTCTAGCCGGACCACCCCGGCCTGCGGCCACTCCTCCTTAAAAAAAGGAGGGGAGTTTTAGTCTTAGCCCTAGCTACTAGTCCTAGCTTGGCTAGTCTTTGTTTTCGCTTCGGCTTTGTACTAGGTCGAGGGATTTTACTTCTAGTAGGATGTAATCGGTTTGGTTGTTTTGGCTTAGCACGCGCTGGCCGGCTAGGGTGAGGCGGCGCCGACCTAGGTCGGGGAAGTCTAGCTCCAGTACTAGGTTGTCGAAGGAGTCGGCTTCGCCGGCTAGCAGCTCTAGGAGGTGGCTGCGCAAGGGCAGCTGATTCCAGGCGCCCTCGCTGAGCTTAAACAAAGACGTTTCTTTTACCTGCTCAAGTTGCAGGTTGAAGGCGCGCGCAAACGCGGCGCTCATGGCCAACACTTTCACGTCGCGGTTTAGGGCCACCACGGGCGTCAGGGCCCCGTCGATGTCGGCTTCCACGAAGGTGGTGGCCGTGCGCTGCTGCTGTTCTTCGAGGCGGCGCAGGCTGGAAATATCGGTGAAGGTGATAACCGCCCCGCTGATGTAGTTGTCGAGGGTGCGGTATGGCAGGATGCGCACGGCGTACCACTCGCCGGCGGTGGTCTGAATGACGGTTTCGACGGTAGTCAGGCGGTCGAGCACCCGCTGAATATCCTCCACGAAGCCCGGATAGCGCAGGTTGGAAGCAAAATGCGTGATGGGCCGGCCCACGTCGGACGACAGCACGTTGATGATACGCGCCACCCGCGGCGTGAAGCGCTTCATCACGAGGTTATTGTCCAGGAAGATGATGGCAATTTCC
>Ga0325401_1000654_pt1 | contig 26214 bp, 11 predicted proteins | sample PopdelMetagenome_FD_205666 | JGI IMG/M metagenome (GOLD analysis project Ga0325401, IMG submission 205666) | Populus deltoides microbial communities from Bellville, Georgia, United States - Xylem-PdKOR-R2 | ecosystem: Host-associated > Plants > Phyllosphere > Stem > Wood/Secondary xylem | place...
AACCCTGCGCAAAGAACGTATCGGTGAAATCTTCGCTCCAGAGGCTGCTGTAGGTTACGCCGGCTTTGGTCAGGGAGCCATTAAGGTTCAGCATGCCCACGAGGCCGGGCCACTGTCCGCTCCAGTTGGCTACCGTCAGGATAGGGCCCTGGTGGGTGGTGAGGCCGGCTAGCACGTGGTGCGTGTACTGCCACACGCTCTCGGCCACAATCAGTGGCTGCTGCGGATCGAGGTTACGAAACACCTCCATGCCCATCTTCTGCGAGTCGATGAAGCCGTGTTGCTTTTCTTCGTCGTACGGGTGAGCGCGCTTCACCGACCAGCCTTGCTTTTCTAAGGCCACAGTCAGTAAGCGCTCCATTTCGGCCTGCGCCGCCCAGCAGTCTTGGTTGGCGGCCAGGCGCAAATCACCACTCGCGACTAGTAACACTTCTTTCTTAGCAGCAGACATCAGCGCAGCGTTTTAATCCTTCTGTTTAATTGATATCTATTCTCACCCTCAAGCTTTCTAGGCGGGCGCCGCAGTAGCACCTGTTGGTTTGCACGTTCTGGGAAAAGCGCAAGTCTCCGTTAGAGTCAAACTCCTCCTAAAAGGCAAGAACTAGCTCGAGTAATGCACCAACTTGTTTGGGTAAAAAACCCAGAAAACCTGGTACACAAAGATGATTAGCGCTTTCCGAACGCTCTTACTCGTTATTATCAACTTACTATAGGATATTACCATTAGCCTCGTTGTTGGCCAAAATGAGCCATGCGACGGCCTGTAGCTCACTCCATGTCATCAATTAGTCGTGCTCACTGCTGTGATCGATTGAGCTAGCTTTTTACCACGATTGTGTCGCCTTCTGTAGCTCACTTATCTGTACCAACATCATTTTAAGACATAGGCATAGCCGCACAAACATATACTTAAATCACTTATTTACAGAAGCTTATCGGTAAAAAATAATGCCATTACAATCAAAAGAGCTTTTCAGCTTAAAAAGCCAACTTCTCTCGTTTGTGACACATTTCCTGTGAACGAAATACGCGTGCAGCCTAAAACGTTTGCAGAAGTCTTTCACCTATTCAAAAGCGGACCGCCCAGTTAAAATGATATACTTTCTTTCTGCAAGCATCTATTCTTAAGCTCGACAATAGGCTTTTTTTCGAAAGAAGATGGTGCTGAGTAAAATTAGGGTAAGCAGTACTCTACAGGAGAGTGACGCCAAATGAAAATGAATACTTTGGGTATCTTACGCAAACCTTCTAGTAGCCTTCTCGCCAATTAATCCCCTGACGGAAGGCACCTTTCCCTGGGCAGCCAGGTTTACGCCAAAAGATAAGATCGTAGAGTAAGGCCGTAAGATGGCAACTCAAACGAGCAGAAAGCATCGTGTATGTCTGCTTTCCGGAAACGTTTGCTTGAATGATACAAAGGATCAGTATAACTTATAGAGTACTCGCTCACCTTAGCCGCCTGCCGCGCACGTCCCCACCCCGAAGCTTCCTCTTCGACGCGGTTTCTTCCACGCAGTAAACTATATCTCGCTTTCATCTTCTTCCTTCCTCCCACACCTCGTCCCGCTATGAAAGCCCATTTCCACAAAGTCCCCGTCAACACGCAAAACTCCTTCAGCATCCGCCACGACCGCCAATCTAACTTCGGCACCACGTGGCACTATCATCCTGAGTTGGAGCTACACTACGTAATTCAAGGCGAAGGCGTGCGCTTGGTAGGCGATAATATTGGCAATTTTTCCTCGGGCGAAATCATTCTACTCGGTGAAAACCTGCCACATACGTGGCGTTGCAAGGAAGAATACTTTCAGCAGAATCCGGACCTAGCTGTTGAGGCGATTGTTATCCAGTTTTTGCCCGATTGCCTAGGCCGTTACCTGCTTGGGTTGCCCGAGGCCTATCTTATTCCCAAGCTGTTTGAGAAGGCGAAGAACGGCTTGATTGTGAGCGGAGAAGCACGCGAGAAACTTATTCCATTGATGTACGCGGCCGTTGAAGCGACCAACCTCGACCGCATTATTATCCTGCTTTCTATTCTCAAAATTCTGGCGGAAACCGACGAGGTAGATACGATTGCCACGAAGTACCACGCCTTTGCGCAGTCGAACGAGTCGGACACGGTGCGCATCAACAAGGTGTGTAGCTACACCCTAACGAACTACAAAAAGGAAATTACGCTCGAAGAAATTGCTTCTATCAGCAACCTTAGCGTGACCTCTTTCTGCCGGTATTTCAAGCTGATAACGAAGAAAACGTACTACGATTTCTTGATCGAGATTCGCATTAGCCACGCTTGCCGTATGCTCATTGAAGATAAGCTCCCGACCGAGGTACTTTGCTTTGATTGTGGTTTTAACAATGTCTCGAACTTTTACCGTCATTTCAAGAAAATCACCAAAATGACGCCTTTGGAATATAAGCGTAAGTACCTGCACCACAATTATAAAGAGCTAGCTGTAGCGTAGACGCTGGCTGTCATTCCGAATAAAATGAGGAATCTGAGTACAATAAAAGGTTGATTCAGATTCCTCATTTTATTCGGAATGACAATACACGAAACCTAGCTTACACGGCGTATTCCAGGCATTTCTGCAAGTCTGCGTACTCCCGGTACAGGTTCTCCACGTTGCGCTTCACTGCGCTTGAGAAGTTACCTACTTTCCGGCGCGTGAACGTCGAGATATCAATGCCGCGCTGGTTTAGGGAATACTTTGCCACAATAGGGTACACGTTGTGCATCACATTCATGTTGCGCACAAAGAAGCGCTGTACTTCCCGGACTTCTTCGGCATGGGCAGCATCGTCGTAATGCTCGCAGAGCCACACGATTAGCTCCGGGTAGAAGTTACCCTGAATACACGACAACCCTGCGGAGCCAGCCTTAAGCGAATCGACGGCGTGCACCATATAGGCATCGTAGAGGCCGAAGTTGTGCCCTTGCACAGCGGCGAGCTTTTGCTGTACTTGGTTGATATCGAGGCACGTGTCTTTGTGGTAAATAACCCGGCCGGTTTCCACAAACTTCTTCAGTTGCTCAGAGGACAAAACCCGCTTGTACGGCTCTGGACACTCGTAGAAGCCCAATGGAATACCGGGTGTTAGGTCGAACAGTTGGAACACTTGGTCGTTGAAGTACTCGTCGGATTGGCCTTCGGCAGCGAGTAAGCCCGTAATAGCAATAACGGCTTCGGTACCAGCATCATACACCTGCTTCACAAAGTCGGCCTGCTGCTCGATTGGGCCACCGAAAGTGCCAGTAGCTACCACGGGCACTGCGCCGCCGGCTACGTCTACCACGTGCTTAATAGTTTGGAGGCGCTCCTGGGGCGTTAGCTCAAACATCTCACTGGAGAGGCAATTGGCAAACAACCCAGCCGCTCCCGCTTTCAAGTACAGCTCCGTCAGTTTGGTTAAGGCTTTGTAGTCTACTTGCCCATCGTTTTGAAAAGGCATGAGCATGACCGGGATAAATCCCTTACGTGATTTTTCCATTGTGATTACGAATCAAGAATTGCGGGTTGAGGGGAAGATCCTAGCTAATTAGTGGACCGACTGTTTGGCGGGTTCCGTGGTGTTATACACGGCCGTGCCTTTGCGAAGTTTGGTTAGAAGAAGACCGATTAAGAAAATCGTGAGGGTACCCACCACGATGATCATGCTCTTGTGTAAGGTGTTACGCAGGCCCGCGTATTCGTCGGGCAAGCTGCTCGAAAACGTCATCCAGACAATGACGACAATACCAATGATGGTGGCCGTGAGGGCCTCGTGGCTTCCCGTGCGGCGGCTGATGACGCCTAGTAAGAACAGACCGAGCATACCGGCGGCGAAGATGCCGGAAAGCTCCCACCAGATGTCCAACACGCTTTTCACCCCGATCATGGCAATGCCGGCGCCCATGCCCAACAAACCGAAGCAGACGGTGGCTAGGTGCAAGAGCCACAAGGTTTGGCGGCCCGTCATCTGAGGTTTGAAGTACCGTTGGTAAATGTCGACGGTGAAGACGGTAGCCGAGGCGTTCATGCCTGAGCTAATCGTGCTCATGGCCGCCGACAGGATGGCCGACACAATCAGGCCTACAAACCCCACCGGGATTTTCGTCACCATGAAGTGCGGCATCACTTTGTCGCCGTAGTCGGCGGGCAGCAGGCGAGCGGCCGCGTCGGCTATTTGGGCGGCAGTAGCTGTGGCGGGTAGCTTGTCGGTGGCCACTTGCAACTTCACCGCCTGAATAAACTCGGGGTGGACTTGGTAATAAGCAAATAAGCTAGAACCAATGATGAAGAATAATAACGAAGCCGGCAAATACAGCCACACGCACAACCAAATAGACTTGGATGCTTGCTGCGGCGAAGCAGCCGTGTGATAACGCTGCACGTAATTCTGATCGACACCGAAATTATTCAGGTTAATAAAAAATCCGTATAAAAACACCACCCAGAATGTAGACTGCGTAAAATCGGGCGCAAAACCACCTAGGCTAAATTTATCGCTCGTTTGTCCGATTTGAATAACTTTTGCTATTCCACCCGGCATATCATAAATAATAAGCCCAATAATTAATAAAGCGCCTATTGTTTTGATAATACCCTGCACAACTTCCGTCCAGATAACGGCCTCGATGCCGCCCAATACCGTGTAGATAATGATGCAGATACCGGTGATGATCATAATCATCTGCATCGAAAAACCCGTTAAGGCCTGGAGCGTGAGGGCAATACCGTAGAAAATAGAGCCGATACGAGCTAGCTGCGTCAGCAAAAAGCACAGAACAGCATACGTTCGCGCCCACGGCCCGAATCGGTGTTCGAGGTGTGTGTAGGCGGATATTTCACCCGTGCTACGGTAAAACGGTACAAAGTACTTAGCGGCTATCCAGGCCGCGAACGGCATAGAAATGCTAAATACAAAGGCGTTCCAATTCGAGCCGAATGCTTTACCGGGAACTCCTAAAAAAGTATTACTACTGAGAAACGTTGCGTAAATAGATAAACCAATTGCCCAACCCGGAATTAATCCAGAAGCACGGGAATATTGATCAGCATCGTCGTTTTTGCGGGAGAAATAAATTCCCACGCCAATCATGGCGACTAAATACAAACCAATAATTACTAAGTCAGGGATGCGTAGATTGTTCATGCAACGGCTATTTTTTGAAATATAGCTTATCTCGCTCTATAACCTAGGTTGTTGGTCTTGCTTACAAATTTACCGTCATGCGCTGCGTCGTCCGTGTACCATTTTCTCTATCTATTGTAGCATATTAGCTTTGCAGCGGTGGCCACGCGGAACTACCGGCCAAGCGCATGATTTTATTGTACATCTAGCCCCGATACGCTCAGGCCGGCGGCGTCGGTGGCGGTTAGCTTCACGCGGTAGCTACCGGCGTTGATCATGCTGCCGGTGGAGGTGGTTAGGTAGTTCCACTTGCCTGTTTTCGAGGGCTCTAGCTCCACGGGTTCTTCCTTGATGAGAGTACCATCGGCGTAGGCGACGGTGAGCTTGCCGGTAAGCTTTTTGGTGAGCGGGTTGGCGTAGCGGAAGGTAAGCGAGTAGGTGTCGGCTACGCCCACGGCGAACGTCCACTCTAGGGCGCCACCGCTGGGCTCTTTAAAGGTGATGCTCTCCTTGGTATTGACGGTCTCCTTCACCATACCAGGGCCAGATACGCGGGCCGTGGCGGGTTTGTAGCCAGTGGTAGGCTTAAGATCATAGGCCGGTTCGATGGTGCTGGCCCGGTTCACCGCCACGATGTAACCTAGCGGCTTCTTGCCCGCCGCGTTGCCATTCGGACCCAGCACCACGCGAGCTTTGGCTGGGAAGCGCCGTCGGTACACCCGGAATAAGTGGCCACCATCCTGCGCTAGAGCTAGGCTCGTTTTCGTATCCTCGTACTCTTTCAGCCAAGCGGGCAAGGCGGTTATTTGAGTATCCAACCCGATGTAGATGTCGGCAGTGGTGGTCACATCAAACGAAACTTGTGGCGCCGCAGTAGCCGTCATAGTCTTCGGCGTGCGCAGCCATTCGGCGCCGTACAAACTAGATGGCAGCGCACTGAAAGCAGCTAGGTCGTCGGTGTATGGCGACTGGCCAGTATCCAGCCACGTTTGCGCCAACCACTTATTGGCTGCGGCGGGGTCAGTTACCGTTAGCTTTCCGATGATTGCCGGTGAGCTAGGTACAGGCGTGGCTTTCGCATTAGTAGAGGCAATAGCCAGGGCAGAAATCAAGGCCTGTCCGGAGGCTACGTGGGGGAAGGAAATGACGAGTTGGCCGCCAGTCACACGTGCTTTCACGGTCTTCTTCAGAGCCTGATCGTGGCCGGCTTCTTTCCAGATATCGAGGTCGTGCAGCACCGTTTCGTTGTTGATAGCCACGTCGAACAGGCGCCAGCCGGTGCAGTCGAGGCTACCGCTGGTACCTAGCCAAGGCTCGGTGAAGTAGAGCTCCACCAGGTACTCGCCATCAGGTACGGGGAAATGGTAGGCTAGCTTGTCGCGGCCGTAGCGGAAGTCCTGGAACAAGGGCCAATCGGCAGTGCCTTGGATGGGGTCGTGGGTGCGGCGCTGGCTGGCGAAGAAGGGCGAGAGACCAGGGAAGTCGTTCGTCCACGACTCGGAGCCCCAAGTGGTGGCGTTGGTGCGGGGCTGATCGGCAAGCCACGTGTTGCCGCTCTTGTCCGTGTACGCGGGGCCGCCGCAGTTCACGCGGTAGAGGTAGTTGTAGCTAGGTTGCGGCGCCGTAATTGGCTTGGCACCAGCTAGAAACTCGCTGAAGTGCGGCGCTTGGGGCAAGTGGTGCAGCACGATGTAATCCTTGGCCACCGCTTTGCCTTGCACATAGCCTACAGCGTACAGCACATTGTATTGAATAGCAGCACCATCCCACTGAAAATGCGTACCGATGCCTTGTCGGGTTTTGCGACCTAGGGAGGCGCTGTTCACGTCGTTGAACAGTTCTACTTCGTCGCAATTGGAGTACACCGTGATGCTGTCTTTTTTGCCGGGCCTAAGCCAGCGGTCGGGCCAAGTGTGGGAGGCAATGTACACCATCGGTTCGGTGACCTTGGGGGCGTAGTTGGCCCGAAACATATAGAAGGCGTCGGTGGGCTCCTCCCAGGGCGTGAGCAGGCCTTTGTAATTCACGGGGCCAATCCGGTCGAGCTCACGCTGGCCCTCGCCGCCTTGCACCCGGCCGGGGTTGTCGTGGGAGGTGAAGATCCAGAAGAAGTGCCCGGCCGTCTGGTCCTTCACGGACTCGGCCAGGCGCACTTTCGTCTCCATAATCTGCGTCATGCGGTCTTCGCTGAAGGGGCCGTTGTTCAAGATAGGCGGGCCTTCGGAGTGCAGGTCGAGGGTGCGCCAAGCGCCGTATTCGCCGACCAGCACCTGGCGCTGCACGTCGGTGGCGTAGCTAGCCGGGTCGCCGCCGTAGGTGCCGGTCCAGTTTTGGGGCACGTCCCAGTCGGTGCCTTTACCACCGTTGCAGGTCGTGACTTTGCGCTGACTCGAAGCCGTGGGGTCTAGCTGCCGGATAAGGGCAGTACATTCCTTGGCAAAATCCTCGGGCAGAGTGCTTTCATTTTCGAGCCCCCACAGCACAACCGATGGACTATTGCGCCGCTCCTTAATCCAATCGACGAGTAGGGCCTTGAAGTTGGTGCGGAACTCAGGTGTATCGTACCACACGTGGGCGGCCAGCTGCGGCCACCACAGCAGACCTAGGGTATCCCAATTGGCTTGGTAGCGCAGGTTGTGGGGTTGGTGAGCGTCGCGGAAAGCATTGAAGCCGAGGGCCTTCATCTGCTGCACCCGCGTCCGGATTTGCCCGGCGCTGAAAGCGTGGCTTTGCCCCAGTAAGTGTTCGTATTCGGCAATGCCGTTGATAAACACCGGCTTACCGTTGAGCAAGAAGGCTTTTTGGTTGACGGCGGCTTTGCCGATGGGCCAGCTAATCCAGCGAATGCCATAGGGCGTCTCGAGTTCATCCACCGGCTTGCCCTTCTCCACAACGCGCGTGACGAGGCGATACAAGTAGGGATCTTCCAACGACCACAGGTGCGGCTGATTGAGCCGTGCAAACTGCTGCTTGACCGTGGTAACCACGCCAGGCCGAAGCTGCTGTTTGGTTTTCACCTCTGCTATCTTAGCGCCTTTTTTATCAAGCAGTTGGCTCAGCACCGTGATAGACCTAGGCTTGCTTTCGTAGTTCTTCACCTCCGTGGTGAGATACAGCTGCACCGACTTCTCCGACACCGTCGAGTCGCTCCAGATGTGCACCCCGAATGGCTCGACCCGCACCGGGCTGGTCACGACGAGCTGCACCGGCCGGAAGATGCCCATGGGCTGCGAGCCTTCCGAAAAGCCCCGCTCCTCGGAGCACCCGCCGCACACCCACGGCAAATCCTGAATACCGGCCGGGTGGTCGGCGCGCACAGCAAGCAGGTTCGGCTGCCCACCTAGGTTGATGGCATCGGTGACATCGAGCGTGAAGGTGGTGCGGCCGCCCGCGTGGAAACCCACTTTCTTGCCGTTCAGCCACACAGTAGCGTAAGAACCTACGCCCTCAAAGAACAGAAAGTAACGTTGGCCGCTTTTCCCTGGCTTGACGGTAAAGGTCTTGCGATACCAAGCGTAGCCGTGGCGGTTGCCGTGGCGCAGGCGGCAGTAGCCTTCGTAAGCGTCCCAATTATGCGGTACGGCTACGGTTTTCCAGGCTTTAGCGGAAAAGCTAGCTTGCTCGAAGCCGTTGAATGCTTGTGGGTTCTTGTCGTCGGCGACGGTGCGCCAGTCGGTTTCAAGCGGTATAGTAACGCGTAGATTAGACTGTGACCTAGCCGCAGTGGCAGCGAGAAGCAGGAAGAGGAAAAGTAGCGTAAGTCGTTGCATAAGTAGAGTATTCGTAACGCTGTGTAGCCTGCCTCGTCGAACGACTCGCGCCTGCCGGTCCGACGCCCTAGGCGTCCGACCGGTTGTCGTTGAACAAGCTAGTTGAACAATGCATGTGACCTAGATCTTGCAGCAGTCAGCAGACGGAAACCGGTCGGACGCCTAGGGCGTCGGACCGGCAGGCGCGAGCTGTTCAACGACGCACAGAGCGGGAGCTTCACGCTACATCATTTTCAAATCACCATTCAACCGGTAGGTCTTACCCTTCTGCGTAGCTAGGCTCACTTCCTTGGTGCCGTAGTGCAATGCACAGTTGCCGCCCGCTTTCGACAGAATTTCAACTTGTTGGAGCTTTCCCTGCTGCCACTTCATAGCCACTTCGAAACCGCCGCGGGCGCAGAGGCCGCGAATCTCGCCGGTGGGCAACGCGGTAGGCAAGGCGGGCAACAGGTCTAGGTAGCCTGCTTGACTTTGCACCAGCATTTCGGCTAGGCCCGAAGCGCCGCCGAAGTTGCCGTCGATTTGGAAGGGTGGGTGGGCGTCGAACAGGTTGTGGTACACGCCGCCCCGCTCGCTGCCGGTGCCGTTTTCGGCGGGAGAAAGCAAGTTCTTGGCAATGAGTAGGGTGTGGTCGCCGTCCTTGAACCTAGCCCAGAGGTTGACTTTCCAGGCGAGGCTCCAGCCGGTGCCTTCGTCGCCGCGGTAGAGCAGCGACTGTTTGGCGGCTTTCAGCAGGTCGGGCGTGGCCCAGGTGATGTCGGTGCCGGGGAACACGCCCCACAGGTGCGACACGTGGCGGTGGGTATCGGTGGGGTCGTCTTTGTCTTCGAGCCACTCTTGCAGCTGACCGTGCTTACCGATTTGGTTGGGGGCGAGTTGGCTGGCTTTTTCTGCTAGCGTTTTCTGGAAATCAGCATCGGTGCCGAGCACTTGGGCGGCGGCGCTGCAATTCTTGAACAGCTCCCGAATAATCTGGTGGTCCATGGTGGGGCCAGCCACGAGGCCGCCGTGCTCCGGCGAGTTCGATGGCGTGCTGATAAGCCAGCCAGTTTTGGGGTCTTTCACTAGGAAATTCACGAAAAAGCTAGCTGCCTCTTTCATCACGGGGTATTGCTGGCGCAGGAACTCTTTATCCTGGGTGAACTGGTAATGCTCCCAAATATGCTGGGTCAGCCAGGCCGCACCCGTCACCCAGATGCCGTGGTTGGAAGCATTGATGGGTGCCGTACCGCGCCAAAGATCGGTGTTGTGGTGAAGCACCCAACCCGGTGCGTTGTAGTGCGCTTTGGCGGTGCCTTTGCCCGCTTCGGCGGCTTCATCAATCAGCCGGAACAGCGGCTCGGTGCAAGCGGAAAGGTTCAGCGCCTCCGCCGGCCAGTAGTTCATCTGCAAGTTGATATTGGTGGTGTACTTACTTCCCCACGAAGGTGTAAGCGACTCGTTCCAAATACCTTGCAGGTTAGCCGCCTGCGCGCCCGGTCGCGAACAGGAGACGAGCAAGTAGCGCCCGTACTGCATGTACAAGGCCAGCAGCGCCGGATCGGCGGTCGGACTAAACTGCCGGATGCGCTCATCTGTCGGCAAGTTCTCGTTGGCGCTGTGACCTAGGTCCACGGCGAAGCTTTTGAAGTAGCTCTGGTACTCGCGCAGGTGTTCGGCTTTCAGAGCTTCGTATCTTTTGCCTTTGCTCGCGGCTTGAGCTTGGGCGGCTAGCTTCTCTGGGTCGGCCGATACGTCTTTGTAGTTCTTGAAACTGGTAGCTGCCGTCAGGGTGAAAGTGACTTCATCGGCGTTTTCCAGCTTGATTTGGCTGTTCGTTACCGTCACTTTGCCGCGCTTGGCTTCTACCCGTAGGTAGCTCACGCCTCGCAGCACGCCGTCGCGCACCTGCACCGAGAGGGCTAGGGTGTGGTCATCCACACGGCGCGTAGTCATCTGCTTGTGCGGGCTTTTCAGCACGGCAGCTAGGTTGAGGGCGCCTTTCTTATCGGCCGTGAGGTGGCAGATGACGGCTTGGCGGGGGGCGCTGGCGAAGTACTCGCGGGTGAAGTTGACGCCGTTACTGACGTACGAAACCCGCGTAATGGCCTCGTTCAGATCTAGCTCGCGGTGGTACTTAGTAGGCGTGCCGGCTAGCGGAAATTGCAAATACACGTCGCCGAAAGGCTGGTAGCTCGCTTCGTAAGAAGGAAACAGCGGCGGCTGATCGTCCTGAATCCAGTACTGCCAAGCGGGGTCGAGCGGCACGTTGGTTTTGGAACTACCGCCTTCGGGATACACCACGAATACCGGCTGCTTTTCCTTCACCCCGATCAGGCCACCCTTATCATAGAAGTTCAGCACCTTGATTACCAACTGGTTCTTGCCAGCATGCAGCGCCGCAGCCGGAATGGTGTAGCGCCGCTTTTTGCTGATACCTTCGTCGGTACCGATCTGGGTGCCGTTCACGTAGGTGTAGTCCACATCCCGAATGCGACCTAGGGCCACCGTCAGGTTTTTGCCGGCCCAGGCCTGGGGCACGTCGAATGATGTCTTGAACCACACGGCGCCATCAAGACCCTCCAACCCGGCACTTTCCCAACCGTTTAACGCCGGAACAGCTAGGTTCTGCCAGGTATGATCGGGCGCCAAAGCAGCCGTTACGTTCATGGCACTCACCTTTTGCAGCCACGCCATTTTCTGCGTCTCGTACTCGCCTTCGTGGTCTTTCACGCCCATGAAGTGCTGTTCGGCCAAGGCTTCCGCTTCGGCTTGCTTACCCTCCGCTAGCAGCTGGCGAATGGGACCTAGGTACTGCGCGGCACCTTCGCGATAGTAGGTACGCGGCCGCCCCGTCCAAAGCGTGGCTTCATTGAACTGAATCCGGTCTTCCGCTACCCCGCCGAACACCATGCCGCCCAGCTTACCATTGCCGATGGGCAAGGCATCGGTCCACTTTTCGGCGGGCTGGTTGTACTGAAGCTTTAGTTGCGGCTGTTGCTGCGCCTCACTGATGCCTAGGGTTAAGCTCAATAATCCGGTGATGCTGAGGACGAAGCGCAGGTTGGTCATGTACAAAGTGATTTATTAAACTAGACTACTAGCTAAGTGCTAGGCATCTGAAGCTAGAGCTAGGTCTAAGCTCCCCTCCTTTTTTCAAGGAGGGGGTAGGGGGTGGTTCTTATCGTTGAACGATCTAGCTTTAGCTGTTTAATTCTATTTGAACCACCCCTAACCCCTCCTTGAAAAAAGGAGGGGAGCTTCGTTCTGGTTTCTCTCTTGAAATTTGATTTTACTCTAATCTACTACCACTTGCTCCTTCACGGCGTCTTCCTTCTTCAGGGGCGCTTTCACGTACTTGAAGTTGTTGTTGCGCAGCACCACGTTCTTGGTTTTGTCGCCGTTCAGCTTGAGGAAGGTTTCGGTGCCGGCAGCGGGAAAGGAGTTGTAGACGAACACGTCTTCCGTGTTGGTCAGGTCGATGGTAGCAGTGGCAGCTTTGGGGGCTAGGGTACGCACGCCATCGAGTAGTAGCGTTTTTACGTTTTCGGCGCGCACGGCGGGGCCGGTGGCGGGGTTCACTTGCACGTTGTGAAATTCAATGTTTTGTGCCTGCTTGATGGTGAAGCCGGTTTTCGCATTGAGATTCATATTGTTGAAGGTGATGTTTTCGATGGGCATCTCCTCCAAGCCGTTTAGGTAGCCCGCTTGGTTTGTCTCGGCGGTGATGTTGCTGAAGTGGATGTTGCGGAACCTAGGGGTGCGCTCCGTGATGGGCTCGGGCTGGCTTTTGGCGTACTGCATATCTAGCACAATGGCCTGCTCGCGGATGTTTTTCATCACAATGTTGTCCACCCTGATTTCCTCCACTACGCCTCCCCTGCCGCGGGCTGTTTTGATGCGGATGCCACGATCGGTGCCGTCGAAGATGCAGTTGGAAATCGTGATCTTCTTCACATCTCCCGACATCTCACTGCCGATTACCACGCCGCCGTGCCCCGAGAGCATCGTGCAGTTGGTAATGGTATAGTTCTCAGCCGGCGCGGCCATCTTGCGGCCCGGACCATCCTTACCCGACTTAATCGTAATGCAGTCGTCGCCGACGCTGATGTGGCAGTTGGAAATGTGCACGTACTTGCACGACTCCGGGTTGATGCCGTCGGTGTTCGGCGACTTTGGGTTGTTGATCGTCACGCCCGTAACCGTCACGTTCTCACAGAACTCCGGGTTCACGGTCCAGAAAGGCGAGTTGCGAATGGTGATGCCTTCGATCAGCACATTCTTGCAATACATGGGTTGAATGAACGGCGGCCGCAGAAAGGCACGCTCCATCACGCCCGGCACATCAGGCTTCAGGCTGTTCAGCACCTCGGGGTTCAGGCGCCGAAACTCCTTCTGCCACTTCGACTCGTTCTCCCGTCGCGACTTGCCCTCGGCAAACGCCCACCATTTCTTGCCCTGCCCATCAATCAGGCCGCGGCCTTTGATGGTGATGTTCTCCACTTTGTAGGCGTAAAACAGCGGGGAGAAGTTTATCACATCCACGCCCTCGTAGCGCGACTGTACCATGGGCAGGTAGTCGTCAAAGTTGTTGCTGAAGTAGATTTCCGCCCCCGCATCAATGTCGATGGTGATGTTGCTCTTGAGGTGAATCGGGCCCGTCTTGTACTTGCCCGCTGGAAAGTACACCGTGCCGCCTCCCGCCTTCGAAGCTGCGTCGATGGCCTTGGCAATGGCCTGGGTAGCCAGCTTACTGCTGTCGCGGCGGGCGCCGTACTTCACTACGTTGTAGTACTGCTGCGCAACGGAAGCCGTAGCACTTGCCAGCATAAGAAGCAGGCTAAGAGCTAGGTAGTTGAAATGACGAAGTATTCCGTTTTGCTTCATAGGATACTTGAGTTTGGATAGTGAAGTACTATTTGTTAAAGCCAGGGTTAAGCTAAGGCTAAGCTCCCCTCCTTTTTTCAAGGAGGGGCTGGGGGTGGTCCCTTGTCGTTGAACGAGAAGCTAGCTCTAGCATTCTAACTCTAGCTAACCACCCCCAGCCCCTCCTTGAAAAAAGGAGGGGAGCTTAGACCTAGCTCCAGCTCTAGCCGGGTAGCGCGACTAGCGCGCGTTTTAGGTCTTTACCTTGGTAGATTTGTTTGCCGTCGGCGTAGATGTGCAGACCTTTGCCTTTGCCGTATTTCTCGCCGGTTTCATCCCAGAGCACGGTGATGTTTTTGCCGTGGTAGGGCACGTTATCTAGGCAGAACCACGCCCACTTGCCTGCCGGAATCAGGGGGAAGACTTCTACCTTGTTATCGGCGCGGGGCTTGAGGCCGACTAAGTCGCTGATGACTAAGTCGCAGAAGCCGGAGTGATTGTAGAAGCTACTGCGGGGGTTGTCACCTTTGAGCCAGTAGCCGTTCTTTTCGTCTTGGTACTCACCTAGGTAGGGCACGCCGTTCTTTTGGTGCGAGAGGGCGTATTTGCGCAGCTCGTCGTAGTACACTTGAGAGCTCATGCCGTCTTGGTGCTTGTATTGGGTGAGCAGGTTGGCGAGGCCTTTTAGGGTTTGGGTGGTGGCGAAGGGCCAGACGGCGCCGTCCCACTCGCAACCGTGGCCGGAGCCGTGGGTGCGGAAGGTGGGGGCGCGACGCTCGGCGGTGGTCAGGCCCCACTTGGCTTTGAAGCCGGCGGTGTCGGTGAGCTGCTCCCACTGCTTGGCGTATTTGGCCTTGTCGTCAGGCAGAGAGAAGTACCACGGAATGTAGCCTAGCTCCTCGCGCGATTCGCACAGCGGGCCGGCTTCGTATTTTACCTTGAAGAAGGACGCCGGCTCATCCCACAAGTTCTTTTGCACCAGCGTTTTCAGCTCTTTTTCTTTCTGCTTGTACTTACGAGCTAGGCTGTCATTCTTCGCCAGCGTGGCCATAGCGGCTAACGCTTTGGCGTTGCCGTACATGTAGCTGTTGATGGTCGGGCGCACGTTCTTATTCTTGCGCGAGCCGCTGATGGATTCCTCCATGGCGTCGCGCACGTCGAACTGCCAAAACATCTGGTTCGGCAGCTTGCGCTCCGTTTCCCACAGGCGGTAGTCGTCGTTGAGGGCGGGCAGCACAGCCTGCACGAAAGCTAGGTCAGGGCGCACGAGGTAGCGGTTGTACACGGCATCATCGAGCCAGCTACTGAAGGCGTGGAGGCGCGGCTTCTTCTGCTTCGGATCGACGAAGAGCCAGAACTTGATGTACTCGTCGAGGTACTGCTGGTTGCGCAGCCAGCGGGCCTCGTAGATGTGGTGACCAAGGGCGCTGCTGATGGTGTTATGAACGCCCGCGTGGTTCATCGGCGTGATGAACTCCGTGAATACGTAGCCGTCAGGCGTCTGCTTCAGGTGCTTGCGCATCGTCCACCAGCGGTAGTAGTAGGTCTCCTGAATGGCCGAATCGGGGCACTCGAATAAGGGCACGTTCTGCGCCATCCAGTCGGCCGACTGGGCATTGGTGACGTAGTTCTTGACGGCTTCTTCCGCGTCGAGCGAGTTGAAGTACGCGACGCTGCTTTTCAGCTTATCGGTATTCAGCACCACGGGCGTATTCTGCTGCGCTAGGCTAGGTTGCGGCTGTTGCCAGAAGGTTAGGCCAGCGAAAGAAAGAAGAAGCTTGGTTCGTAAATGCATTGTTTGTTCTAGTTTGTCATTCCGAACGCAGTGAGGAATCTGGGTTAGACACCTAGGTTCGCTACTCAGATTCCTCACTGCGTTCGGAATGACAGATGTAGGTTACTCAAAGAGCCAGTCGATTTCCTTTTTCTCACCGCCCGTACCTAGGCCGGCGTCGTAGGTGCGCACATCCTGGTTGCCGTCGATGAACCCTAGGATGAGGCAGGCGCCCCGGTTTAGGTTCAGCGTGTGCGTACCGGCTTTGAAGAAAAACGTGTGCACGTTCACGGGCGGTTGGTTGCCGGCGAGCAGGGCGTGGGCAGTTTTGGTATCGGCTTGGCCGAAGTCGTTGGCGCTGGCGTCGGTTTCGAGCTGAGGAGCTTGCAGGTAGCCCGCGCCTTTTTTCTCGAAGTAGCCGACCAGCACTTTCACCGGCTTGGTCGTCGAAAACTTCACCTCCGTGCCTTGTTTCTGCTGGCTAGCTTTGGAGAGCAGCACGCCTTTCAGCCCTACTAGCTCAGGAGCAAACGCTTTGATCTGCGCGGTGGTATCCGCAAAAACTTCCTGCCCAGGCGCAATGGTGTAGTAGCCAGCTACTTTGCTAAGCACGTTCACCGGGGCGTTTTGCAGAACAACCAGCTTCTTGGCTTGGGCCGAGGGCTTGATGGCTTTCAGCGAGTCGATGTTGTGGCGGAAGTTAGCTAGCTCTTTCTCATACACGGGCAGCATTTCCACCCAAGTTTTGTAAGTGCCATCCACGCCGCGCATCGGGATTTTGCGTTGCGCCGTTTGCATGCTATTGGCGTAGAGGTAAGCGTTTTGGGTGTGCTCCACCAGCTTCTTGAAGTGCTCGATGCTGCGCTGCAAGGGCGGCACGGCTTGCTCCAAGTCGGCAATGTTGTTCGAGTACTTGTAGCGCAACACCTGCACGGCGGCCCTCGCTTTTTCGGCGTAGAAGTTGGCCATGGCGTCGTAGCAGTACATGTCGTTTTTGAGGCGCTCAAACTCCTCTTTATTCTTGGTCACGCTCGGTGCGGCCTTCTCGATGGCGGCCACCGCCTTGCGGCCGTGCACCACCACTTCATCGGCTACTTGCGGGGGTGTCTCGCCAATGTGCGGCTGGCGGGCGGCTTCTTTCGCGGCGTACTCAATAATCATCTCGCCCTCTGGCGCTTCCGAGTTATACAGCAGCGTAAACAGACCGTAGCGGTTCGGGTTGATGAGCTGCCCCATGAGCATACCTAGGGTCAGGGTCTGGCGGTTACCGTCAGTGATGCCATAGCGGCGCAAGAGCTTGGGCGAGATTTCGCCCGACTCTTCGTAGGCTTCCAGGATGGCTTTGCCGGCTTGTTCATCGCAACCGTACATTTCGCCAATGGAGCTGCCCCAGTAATTCACTTCCGCAGGGCGCGGACGGTTGGCTTTCCAGGCGTAGCGGGCCCAGCCTTTGTACCAAATCCAGTCGCGGTCCACTTGCAATTGACGTTGCGCGACTTTGTCGGCGGTGTGGGGCCAATCCCAGTACGAGGCTTGCGGGTAGAGGTGCAAGCCGTTGGCTTCGTACACGTTGTGCATAGCCTGCACGCTTTTCTGGATGAAATCGGCTGAGCCGTAGCGGAAGGGCTCTAAGTTGGCCAGGATGTGCACATTCTCGATTTGCACCGTACCAATGCGACTCAGATTGCGGTGCAGCTCCGCCCACGGGCCACGCGGCGTGTAGGTCGTCAGCGCTTCGCCGTTGAACTTGGCTTCGGTGTACAAGTTCTTGTAGAGCGGCAGCGCTGCTTTCATCACGGCTTGCGCGTCGGTGTCGTGGGCGCGCAGCACGATAGGCGGCTGCGTAGTTTGACCTAGGGCTTTCAAGCCGTCTTGCACGCCGGGAATAATGGTTTTGGTGAACCACTCAATGTCGTCTTGACCCACGCCTTCCATCGCCTCCCCTAGCGCCAGCATCAGCCCCACGTTCGGATACTTCTCCACGAAGGCGGCAATCGACTTGCGGGTGTAGTCGGCAATAAGCGGCACGATGGGCCGGTTGCGGTCCTGGGTTTTGATGTTGTGGTGCTCAGCGAAGGGCTTAGAAACGAGAATGTTGTAAAACATCTGAATCACCCAGATACCGCGCTTGTCAGCTTCTTTGGTCAGGAAGCTGAAGATTTCTTCGTTCTTCTTGAAGGTGGCATCGTCTACTTCTACTGCGTAGGGATATTCCTTCAGTTTCACTAGGGATGCAAAGGGGTGGCCGTTCCAGAGGTAGAGCGAGTTGTAGCGGTTCTCGACCATCATGTCGAGGTACTTGATCCACAGCTCTTTGTCGTACAGCCACGGAAAAAGCTCCGGCGTGTAAGGATACTCATACACGCCGCGGCCGGGCAGATACGTCGGCTTCTGAACGCCGATGCATGTGCCACGCAACACCATTTCGGGCTGGTCAACCTGCGAAATCTGCGTAGGCAGTGTTTTCTTCTCTTTTATCTGATCGGCTAGCTCCAGGCAGCCATAGAGGGCACCTGAGTTGTCGGCACCGGTAACAACCAGCACGTCATTCTTCGCCGAGTTGATAGCAAATCCTTCTTTGGCCAAGGTTTTGGCCGCGCCGAGCTGGTAGGCGCTCGTCGCTTTTTGCAGTAACTCATCCCCTGACTTTCCAACGATAATCAACCCTTGCTTGCCGGCGGGCTTGTCCTGCTTTACCACCTTCACCTGATAGCCCGCTGCTCGCAATGCCGTTGCCAATCGGCTAGCCCCGTACTCCAAACGAACGTGCGCCGCTTTGGGAATTACAATGGTGCGTGACTGGCCCTTGGCGGGCTTGCCTAGCCCAAAAGACCATGGCGCGCAAAACAGTAGAAAACAGCTGATAAAGAGGAAAATACCAGCTGTTTTTTTCAAGCGGTGAGAAGGCAAGATGATGAGGTTTAGAGAAGAATAAACGAGGACTCGGCGAGGCATTCCTAGGTAGGAAGCTAGGTTCCCTCGACACAGAGGGAACCTAGCTTACCGAGTTAGTACCCAGGATTTTGCCCGAACTCCGCGGCGTTGGTCAGGGAGTTCAGCTCTTCCTGTCGGATGGGCCGGAGCACGTGGAAGGGCTGCACGTGCGTGATATCGGGGTTGCGCTGCTTGATGTAGTTCACGAAGTCATTGCCGCTGCGCACGCCTTTCATGCGCTTCACGTCGAACCAGCGGATGTTCTCGCCGGCAAACTCGCGGGCGCGCTCATCCAAGATGAAGTCGAGCGTCACGTCGGCGGCCGTTATCTGCATGGCCGCGGTTTGGTTTACGGGCGTCTTGCGAGCGGCGCGGGTCCGCAGCACGTTGATCATGGTGGCGGCCGCGGCGCGATTGTTCAGCTGCAACTCTGCCTCAGCCGAAATCAGGTACATCTCGGCTAGGCGCATCACAATGACGTCGTTGGTACCCGCTTGCACGTTGGCCGCCGAGCGGTTGGGGTCAAAGAACTTCTTCAGGTTCACGAAGTTCAGGCCGTTGTTGATGGTGCGGTCGGGCCGGTAGACGTCGTTGCGGTCATACACCACGTAGGTGCGCAGGTTCTTGTTGGTCAGGGCGCGCTTGGTCACTACCAGCGCGGTGTCGCCCACACGCAGTTGCTTACCCACGATGCTAGCGTCTTTGCCGAAGGTACGGGCGTCGGCGGCGGTCCAGGTGTAGGCTTTGTTCGCCAACCACACTTCCTGGAACGAAGCCTCGTAGCGAGCATCTTTGGTGGCGTCGTAGAGGTCCAGCAGTGTAAGTGTAGGCATCAAGCGGCGGTTGTTTTCGTAGCCGTAAGCTAGGCTTTGTTCTAGGCCAGGCCGGCCGTTGTAAGGTGCCTGAAATACCTGAAACAGGCGGTTGCCCTGGTCGTCGTAGTTGAGGCTAGGGTTGGTAGAATTGCTTATCACGTAAAGCGCCTCGCCCCCGTCCCGACCTTGTCTCTTGTTGTTGGCGGGGTTGAAGAGGTCGGCATAGCTAGGTACTAAGTCTACCTTCAACTCTCCTTTGCGGCTAATGATGCTGTTGGCCATGTCGCGGGCCTTCGTGAAGTAGTTCTGCGCATCGCTGCCCGTCGAGTAGTAAGCCCGCGACAAATACGCCCGCGCCAAGAAACCCATGGCGGCTTTATTGGTGGCCCGGCTGTACTCGTTGCCCCAGCTCACGGGCAGGTTAGCGGCGGCAAACTCTAGGTCACTGATGATCAGATTGTAGAAGTCTTCCACCGAGCTGCGGGTAGCCGTAAGTACCGGCTCCTGGGTTTCTTGGGTGCGCAGCATCACACCGCCCCACGTTTCCACCACGTGCCAGTAGTAGAAAGCCCGCAGAAAGCGCAGCTCGCCCTCGCGCTGATTTTTTTCTTGTGCGGAGGTGAAGCCCGCCTGGTTGATGCGGTTGATGCCCGCGTTGCATAGGTTGATGGACTTCCACAGCAGCGTCCAAGCGGCGCGGTTGGGGTTGCCTTGCAGGGGCGTAAGGCCCGCGTACTGCGTGAGCTGCCCAGCGTAGGTGTTCTTATCACGATTGAACCACAAGTCTGTGCCGGCTTCGCCCATGAACTCGCCATCTTCCTTACCGTACCAGGAGCGCTGCTCGGAGTAGGCTCCGTTCACCACGGTCACGAAGCCGTCGGGGGTGCTCCACACGGTATCGGCGGTGGCGTTGGAGGGGTTGTATTCGTCGAGGTCGTTGCAGGCACCTAGCCCCAGCGCCATCATTAGGGCCAGGCCGCGGGCGAAAACCACTCGCGTTATATCTACTTTATTCGTTTTCATCTCTGTTGCTTAGAAGTTCAGATTTACCCCTAGCACAAACTGCCGGCTTAGCGGCGTCGATTCGCTGCCGCCACGTTCGGGGTCATAATCTTTGATCAGGTGGCTTTTCGCCAGTACAAATAGGTTGGAAGCCGTGGCATAAATGCGGGCGTTTTCCAAGAATGCCTTCCCCGCAATTCCCTTCGGAATGGTGTAGCCGAGGGTCAGCGTGCGCAGTTTGAAGTACGTGCCATCCACGAAGTTCAGCGCTTGGTAACCGGTGTAGCCCTGGTATGAGCTGAGCGTGGTGCCCCGGCGTGGGCGGGGGAAGTCGTTCGTGGGATTTTCGGGCGTCCAATAGTTAATGAGAGCGGGTCCGTTGCCCGAGCCCGACGTATTGTAACGGCCCAGGAACTCGGCGTTGATCATCTGGCCGTAGCGCGCAAACCAGAACATGTTCAAGTCGAAGCCTTTGTAGCTGAAGTTGTTCTGGAAGCCCGCCACCCACTTGGGCACGTTCGAGCCGATATAGATCTGGTCAGCGGCGTTGAAGGTGAGGTCTCCGTTCAGGTCCAGCAGCTTGATATCGCCGGGCTTGAAGGAGTAGTTGCCGATCTTGTACTGGGCGGCCACGTCGGCTTCGTTCGTCTGCCAAATACCTAGCTTTTTGTAGGTGTAAAACGACCGAATAGGGTGACCCAACAGCAGGGAGTTGACTTCTGGATTGCTAGAAGCAATGATGTCGGTACCGCTCGTGAGCTTCGTAATTTCCTCAATGTTGCGCGAGAACGTAATTGTCGACGACCATTTGAAATCCTTGGTCTGAATGTTCTGCGTGGTGAGGGCAAACTCAAGACCGCGGTTGCGGGTCGCGCCGATGTTCTCGTACACTTGCTGCACCCCCGAGGAGATGGGCAGCGGGCGGAGCAGCAGAATGTCGGAGGTGCGGGTATCGTACACATCCAGCGTGGCGCTCACGCGGTTGTTGAACATACCTAGGTCCAGGCCGATGTCGGTAGTGGCCGATTTCTCCCACCCTAGGCTCGGGTTGCCCACGGTGGGCTGGAACAGGTAGGCCGTGGCGGGCACGTCGCCGAAGCCCATGCGGGCGCTGGCGCTCAGCACACTTTGCGTACCGTAAGGGTCAATGGCGTAGTTGCCGGCCACGCCGTAGCTAGCTCGCAGCTTCAGGTTGTTCAGCTTTTCAAAGTCCTTCAGGAAAGTTTCGTCGCTGATATTCCAGCCCACGGCTGCCGACGGGAAAAAGTCCCATTTATTGCCGGGCGCCAGGCGCGAAGCACCGTCGTAACGACCCGTCACGGTAAATAGGTATTTTCCTTTGTAGCTATAATTAAAACGACCTGCGTACGCCATATTTTTCGACCCTACGTAGGGCGAACGAATGGTGCGCGTTACGGCCGTGCTGGTCGAGCTCAAATCATAAAATAATTGCGACGCCAATAATTGGTTAGTGCCACTCGCGTAGGTATTATCATTATCACTTTGGATATAATTGGTAATACCCGTCAGCGTAAAATTATGATCACCAAAATCCTTGGTGTAGCTCACAATATTATCCCAGTTATAAAACCGGTTGAAGTTATTTTCTATGGAAGCTACCGAGGTGCGGGTGCTCGCCTGCGTAAGCGACGTGCGGTCGTTGTAGATGCCGCGGCGGCTGAACGTCAGGTTCGTACCGAAGTTAGAACGCAGCGACAGACCTTTCACCGGCGTGATTTCCAGGTAGCCATTGGCGATGATGTTAGTGCGAATGGTGTTGTCGCGCGCCACGTAAGGACCACGCTCATCGGCTAGGGGGCTTACCCGGGTCTGGTCAGCGGCGATGGGGTACGTGTTGATGGCGCCAGTAGCGTCATAGGGCACGCCAAGCGGGCTGATAGAAGTAGCCTGCCCCAGCGGATTTTGCCGGTTATCTTGCTTGAAGTAAGTAATTTGGCTTAGAAAACCTGCCTTGATGATCTTGCTGATGTTCTGGTCGACGTTGAGGCGCAGGTTGTAGCGGTCGTAGTCGTTGTTGCGCAGCATGCCCTCCTCGCGGAAGTAGCCGGCTGAGGCAAACACTTTGGTGTTGTCGGAGCCACCGCGTAGCGACACGGAATGGTTCTGTTGGGTGCCATTGCGCTTTACTAAGTCTACCCAATCAACCCATTGCCCGGCTTGCACGGCATCATACTCGCCCACGTCGGGGAAGATCTTGGCGTCGTCGTCGGGGCTGTTCCAGTCGCCGGTGGCGCGCCACGCCTCACGGCGCAAGGCTAGGTAGTTGTCCCCAATTCGAGACTTAGGAAATTGGTAGGTGTTTACCCCGTAATAGCCATTGTACGAAACTTTTATCTTGCCCGCGGCGCCCTTTTTGGTCGTCACGATGATAACGCCGTTGGCGCCTTGCGCGCCGTAAATAGCAGTAGATGAGGCATCTTTCAGCACCTCAATCGACTCAATATCATTGGGGTTCAAGTCGGCAATGTTGCCGCCCTGGAAGCCGTCGATGATGGTGAGCGGGCCGTTGCGGTCGATGCCGCTGCCCGCGCCCGTACCCACGTTGCTGATAGAGCGAGTACCCCGGATAGAAATGGTAGAGTTAGCCCCAGCCGCGCCCGAGCTACGCACGATGTCGGCACCCGGTACCCGGCCCTGAATGGCCTCCACAGCATTGTGGGTAGGCGTCTGCACAATATCGTCCGACTTCACGGAGTACACCGAGCCGGTCAGGTCACGCTTCTTCACGGTGCCGTAACCAATGACCACGACTTCGTCTAGGGCAGCGGCATCAGCGGCTAGGCGGATATCTAGCCGCGCCTGATCGGGGGCCACGTTCAGTTCCTGCGACTTAAAGCCAATGTAGCTCACCACGAGCGTGACCCGTTGGTTGCCCGCCACGTTCAAGGCAAACTCGCCTTTCGTGTCCGTTGAGATGCCGTTGGTGGTGCCCTTCTCCACGACGGTTACGCCAAGCAGCGGCTCCGATTTGTCGGCACTGACCACCCGACCGGTGATGCTTCGCGTTTGCGCGTAGCCAGCTACTATGGTACCTAGCAGCAGGAACCACAGGAGAAAAAGTTGCTTCATAGAATGGTGTAGAACAAGATGTAGGGTGGTGCTTCTACTACCGACAGTAGTTGGGAAGCATAACACCAAAAGTAATTTTATCCGGTGCTACGGCCTTATATCATGTTCTCAAACCATTATAGGAAGTTAGCATAGAGCCATTATGCTATATCACTAATTCTATAAAGGCAATCTATCGACAAACTACATCACCTTTCTATAATTGACAATGACTAATTATTTTATAACAAAACGGATTATTCAAATGCCTAATTAAATAAAAAAGCACCCGATTAGTCGGGTGCTTTTTTATTTAATTAGGCAAGATTTTTATTTTAACGCACCGCTAGTTTTGGCGCGTTGAGTTTGCTGTGTTTATTGCTGTACCCGAAGTAAATAGCTAACCCAATAATTAGCCAACCGAAAAACAAAATCCAGTTGTTAATTCCGAGCTGCGTCATCAGGTAAAGATTGGTGAGCAGACCTAGCACCGGCAGCAACGACAACCGCTTAGTGAAGGACACAACGGCTAGCCCCACGCAGAACAGCAGAAAGACAATCATGGGGATAAGGTGACGGAACTGCTCGTAGCTGCCACTACTGAAGGCACTCCAGAACTTGTTGATAGCTGGTCGGTTGTAGTTCCACAGCAGCACCGCCCCGATTAGCAGCACCAGCGGCACCAGAAAGCGCCCATTGACATAGGGCACCTTAAAGCGGGCATCGGAGCGGCCGTAGGGGTCGATAACGAGGATGCCGCCGCACACCAGCGCGAAGGCGAACAGCGTACCGATACTGGTCAGGTCAATAACCAAGTCCATGTTCAGAAGCAAGGCCGGCACCCCCACGAAAAAGCCCGTAACGATGGTGCTAAAGGAAGGCGTATGAAAGCGCGGGTGTACCTTGGCAAACATGGGTGGCAACAACCCGTCGCGGCTCATCGTCAGCCAGATACGGGGCTGCCCGATCTGAAATACGAGCAACACCGAAGTCATGGCAAACACGGCCGACACGGCTACCACGCCCGCCAGCCAATCGACGCCTACTTTCTTGAATACAAACGACAGCGGGTCGCCGACACCTAGCTCCTTGTAGCTTACCATGCCGGTGAGTACCAGCGTGATAATCACGTACAGCACAGTGCAAATTACGAGGGCGTAGATCATGGCGCGGGGAAGGTCGCGCTGCGGATTCTTGCATTCTTCGGCCGTGGTACTAATGGCATCGAAGCCAATGTAGGCGAAGAATACCGCCGATACACCTTTGAGCACGCCCCCGATGCCGTTGGGGGCGAAGGGCGTCCAGTTAGAGGATTTCACGTAGAAAGCCCCCACAACTATCACCACCGCCACGACAGCTAGCTTCAACAATACCAGTAAGTTAGAGGCCGTCTTGGATTCCTTAATTCCGATATACACCAGCGCCGTGACCAGCACCGTGATGAGAAAAGCGGGCAGGTCGCAGACCAATTTGAAGTCACCGAACAGCGTTGGGGCGCTGTTCCAGATGCGGTAGGCGTCGAGTTGGGCCGGCGAGGCGCCAGACAAGGGTTGCCTAGCTTGCATCAGTTCCAGCACATCGTGGTAGCCTTTATAGGCGCTTTGGGTACCTAGGGTCAGGTAGTCGGGCAAATGTAGCCCAACGCCGTCGAGCAGGCCGGTGAAGTAATCGGACCAGGAAATAGCCACCACAATATTACCGACGGCATATTCCATGATGAGCGCCCACCCGATAATCCAGGCGGCTAGCTCCCCGAAGGAGGCGTAAGCGTAAGTATAGGCCGAGCCGCTCACCGGAATGGTGGCCGCAAACTGCGCGTAGCACAAAGCCGAAAAAGCACAGGCCACGGCGGTAAAGACAAACAACATCGACACGGCCGGTCCGCCGTCGTGGGAAGCGTTGCCGATGGTACTGAAGATACCGGCCCCGATAACGGCGGCAATGCCCAGGGCGGTCAGGTCACGAACGGTGAGGTGCCGGGCTAGGCCCCCGTCGCCGGTGCCGGCGTGTGCGTCGGCGGGGGGGCTAGCCTGAAGTTGCGCAATGCTTTTGCGCCGGAATAAGGTGCTGGTGCGCGATGGAGGCAGAGGAGTAGACAAAGGCGTAATTGGTTTTGAGAGGGCAAAAGATACAGAATAATGCGCCGGGGCTGCATCATAGGCCCCCAAGGAGCGCCCTCCGGTGCCTTCAGCGGCGGCCCTTTTGTCGTGCGAACTACGGCTGTGTCATGGTGCGCTAGGTCGTGCCGTACCGACCGCACCGGGTACGTTTGTATAATTTCTTCCGGGTTCGTGTGGAATCTGCGCGCGAGTGGCATCTAGGTAGCAAACCTCAACCCCGCTGCTTATGCCTAGCTTCTCCATTCCTAGCCCCTGCCCTCAACCCTGGGATACGATGACTCCAGCCACGCATGGCCGCTACTGCGGTGCCTGCGAAAAAGTGGTCGTGGATTTTAGCCGTATGAGCGATGCAGAGGTAATCGGGTATTTCGCGGCGCGTTCGTCGGAGCGCGTGTGCGGGCGTTTTCGCCCCGACCAGCTAGAGCAGTCCCGACCCACGCCGCCCACCGTAGCACCTTCCTGGGCTAGGTTGCTGGCCACGGCGGCGGTGGCGCTGAGCAGCTGCGAGATGCCTCCACCGCTCGTTGGAGAACTGGATGCGCAACAAGCCGCGGCAGCAACAGAGTTTTTCGCAGTACGCGGCCACGTGACCGACCGCGTTACACGCGTGCCGCTTGCCAACGCTTATATCACCTGCTTGCAAGACACCACGCACACCGTGCGCACCGAATTTGATGGCAGCTTTGAGCTACTGCTGCCCACTCAATTAATAGGTAGTAAACTGGCAGTAGGGGTGGACAATGGTTTCTTGTATTCCGCGCACGTGGCGG
>Ga0325401_1000655_pt1 | contig 26212 bp, 14 predicted proteins | sample PopdelMetagenome_FD_205666 | JGI IMG/M metagenome (GOLD analysis project Ga0325401, IMG submission 205666) | Populus deltoides microbial communities from Bellville, Georgia, United States - Xylem-PdKOR-R2 | ecosystem: Host-associated > Plants > Phyllosphere > Stem > Wood/Secondary xylem | place...
TCGACCAAGAGGGAGAGGGAACAGGGGGAATCGACCGAGAGGGAGTGGGAACAAGGAACAGGGGAATGGGAGAGGGCAATCAACCGAGAGGGAGAGGGAACAGTGAACAGAGGAATGGGAGAGGGGAATCGACCGAGAGGGGGGGGAATGGGAGAGGGGAATCGACCGAGAGGGGGGGGAATGGGAGAGGGGAATGGAATTATAAGTTTGATACTTGTGAAGTCAGGGGAAGGAAGCTTTGAAGGATTAACCAGAGAATGTGAGCTCCTATTTTTTTCATGTGTTTGTGCGAGAGTAAATGAGGGGAGTTATATATGGAATTAATAAGGGGAATTATAACAGAACAATAAATATAAATTTGTGTTTTAGTTTGCTTTGATTAATATATGATTAGTGTTTGATTATATTTCTTATATATGGATAAATTTGTGGGACTATACCGGTAATTATATGGTTTTATTATCGAGAAATTTACTTTTATGGTCTTAAATAATATATTTTAAGACCTTTTTTGTTTAGGGAATCAGATATCATTGCCATAACTATTATACATAGTCAGCTTCTTTCAACATAATTTATTGTATTGATTGTGAAAGTATTTTATATGTATTTTTTAATATTTATTTCCTTAAATTTTAGGTTTTGTTATCAGAAAACTTCACTTTCATGATATGGATAGTAAGATAATTCATGCAGCATGTATGAGAGCAGCTATAACTGTGATAGCTACAAAGGTAGCTATTATTGAACAAGAAAGAAATAGAATTTATATATCAAGAGAACCACGTATAAATGCAATTGCTCAACGAGAATTCTATATTGACAGCATTTTGAATCGAGGTGATAGATATTGCGTTGAACAAATTCGTATGAAACCTGTTGTCTTATATAGATTGTGTGATGTTCTCACAAATTGTGACCTATTATGATCAACTCAAAATGTGTCTATTAGGGAGCAAGTAATCGTGTTCTTACAAATAGTAGGCCAAAACCAAAGATTTCGTGTTATTAGTGGTATATACTATAGGTTTGTTGAAACTATCCATCGTTACTTTAGAATTGTTTTAAAAGCAGTTCTTAAGTTATACAAACACCTTATTAAAAATCCAGAGGATACAGTTCCAGCAAAGATAATGAATAATCGAAGATTCTATCCTTATTTTAAGGTATGAAAACAATACCAATATCTTTATACATTAATTAATTACATCTAGAAGAAAAGGTTATAAATTATTTTTTCATGTTTATATAGGATTGTGTGGGAGCAATTGATGGTACCCATGTTCCTGCAAATGTTCCTGTTGAGATTCAAGGAAAGTTTCGAGGGCGAAAAGAAGGAACAACACAAAATGTTTTAGCAGTTATAACTTTTGATTTGAAGTTTATATATGTTTTAGCTGGCTGGGAAGGAAGTGCCCATGATTCACGGGTTTTAGGTGATGCATTATCAAGACCTAATGGTCTAAAAATTCCAGAAGGTATATAATAAAGTATGTATTATATGCAATAAACATATAAAATGTCTTATTACATAAAGATAGTAATAGTTTTTTTAAAAAAATTTGTAGGGAAATATTATCTCGGTGATGCTGGTTATGGTATTCGAAAAGGAATCATTTCTCCTTTTCGTGGAGTTCGATATCACTTGAATGAGTTTACAGAACGTTCACCAGAAAATGAAAAGGAGCTATTTAATCTTCGACACTCTTCATTGAGAACCGTTATTGAGCGAGGGTTTGGTATTTTGAAGAGTCGTTTTAGATCAATTGATGGAAAATCTTTTTGGTCTTATGAAACACAAGTAGATGTTGTACTTGCATGTTGTATTATTCATAATCACATAATGGGGGTTGATCCTTTTGACTTTCTTATGGAAGAAATATGTTCGAATAGTGAACCAATTAGACGAACAATCAACTTAAGTCAACGGGAGGAAAGGGAAGAGAATAGGGAGTGGATAACAAAAAGAGAAATGATTGCCTCAACCATGTGGAATGATTATAACACTCAAAGAAACTAGTAATTGAGTGTTAATTATATGTGTTTGTTTTTATTATGTCTTGCTTGAGTTTGTATTATATTTGTTATGTATTTGGAGTAGATGTTGACTTTATTATAATTTCTCTTTTAATTATTAATTGTAGTTTTTATATGAAATTTATTAAATCTAAATATTGTATGATTTTATTTTGTATAAATTTATAATTTTTTTTTATAGAAATGAGTTCCATATAGAATGAAAAATGCAAGGGCAAGCACTTCACATGGTCTAAGCCTATGTCTCACATGTTGCTTGAGATATTAGCTGAGGAGGCACTTAAAGGAAGCAAACATTCTTCCACCTTTAAAGCAGAATCTTTTGTTAAGGTGGCTACAGAAATTAGTCAAAAGTTCAACGTGCAATGTGAGCCTAAGCATGTGGACAATCATCTCAAGACTGTGAAAAAGGAATGGGGAATGATAACCAAACTTAAAAATAAAAGTGGCTTTGGCTGGGATGATTGTCTGAAGATGATTATAGTTTCGAAAGATGTATATGATGAAGAAGTAAAGGTATGATAAATATTATACTCTTTGTAATTTTTATATTTACTTTTGTTTCTAAAATGTTATACAATGAACTAAAAATTGCATATTCTAAACTTTATGAACAGGCACATCCCAATCATGACAAGTTTCTCAACAAAAAACTTGATATGTACGAGGCAATGATAATTGTTGTTGGAAAAGACATGGCAACTGGAAATTATGCCAAATCATATGCTGATGTCAACATGGAAGAGAACACTGAAGAGCAATCAATTTCAATTGAAAATGAAGGGGAATATGAAGAAACTTGTAAGGGAAAAGAGACATCTTCCTCTAGTACACAAAAGAGGCAACATAGAAAGAGAAATCGCATGTATGAAGATGATGGTGTTGAAAAGTTGTCTAAATAGATTGGAGATGTAGCACTTGCAATTCAAAGCGTCAACAAAAATCAACTTGATGTTAATGCGTTGTATGCGGAAGTGATGAAAATTGAAGGCTTTGATGAGATCACTCTTGGGGAGGCATTTGATCATTTGGTCCAAAATGAAATGTTGGCAAAAGCATTTATGGCAAAAAATGCTAATTTGAGGAAAATTTGGGTTCAGAATTTTATGAACCAACACTACTACAGGCCTGCTTGCTAAGATGGTTTGACTATGTTTAAAATTTAGGTTCAGACTATGTTTGTTATTTGACAAGTATGTTTACTTGTTTAATTCGGTCTAACATGTTTATGTTTGTAATTTGAACTAATATGTATGTATATGACATCGAAACTTAATATTTACGCATGACTTTGTTTGATGTTAGATATTTATATTTATTTCTTGATGTTTATTCGATATATATATTAAAGGGATATTAAAGAGATAATTGCCTTTACCCGTAAAAAAAAATATTTATCCAAAAAACTCATCAAAATATTTTTTGAATCTATTTATCTTTTAAAAAAACTTCATACCAAAAACAAAAACCCAAATATATAACTCTTACCATAAACTAATTTGGCTTTCTTCATATGAAAAAAAAAACACTTATTTTAAGCTTTTAAAATTGAAAAAAAATTTAGTAATAGGTTTTACTTAAAAAATATTTCACAAGCTTATTTCTATATAATATGATATGACATATATAGTTATATTTTATAAAATAAGCTATGTATGAATATATATTTTAATAAAAAAATTCATCATTATACTTTTTAGATTTCATTCTTTTATTGTAAGTGATTAAATATTTATATTAAATATCTTATATATATATTAGATAAACTTGAAAAAATAATCAATTCATTAATAAATTATTTTCCAGTTCATTTTCCATAACATAACCAAACACTGAAAAGTGTTTTCCAGTTCATTTTCCATAACATAACCAAACACTGGAAAGTGTTTTCCAGTTCATTTTCCATAACACTACCAAATATCGGAAAATACTTTTCCGGAATTCACTTTCCCTAGAATTCACTTTCCAAAAGGAAACAACTTTCCTGCAAACAAACGGAGCCTTAGTTTGTAAATCATTTCAACTCTTTATTGTAACTTTTCATCTAACATTTCTAAATAAGAATTATAAAATTTTAAGATGCGATTTATAGCATTTCATTAAGAGAGATTAAGGATTTAGATTTAATATATGTTAATGTCACAACCTTATTCTTGAATCCATGACCAACACATAAGCAAGGTCCCCCTTTAGGTTTCCAAACTCATGCGACCCAAACACACAAACGTTTTCTCTAAAATAAACAAAATATAGTTCTACGCAACATAATTATGTAGTTAACTTTATAAAATAAAATTATTGTCTTAAATACAAGAGTTAAAATACAAATTTCTATAATTATGGAGCACTAACTAGACATAATCGAAAAGTACTAATTACAACCAAAAAGGCAGTTTATGAAGTTCAACAAAAGTGAACTACTAACAAGCTATAAGCTTGAAAAAGATAAATAATAAGAGGGTGAGTTCAACAACTCAATGAGTACATAATGTTCAATATACGTACATGAGGTAATACAACAATGAGGAATACACACACACACACAAATCAAATATGACTTTAAGTTCTTACATGAAAGTTTCTCAAATAGGTCATAACAAGAATATCATAAGGTAAGGCCAGTTAGACAATCAAAATTTAATGAGCATGACACTTCATATTGTGGGATGATCAGTCGTCACAGGTTGGTGACTCCCCCAACTAACTAGGGTTCAGATATGATGTGCACAAAGACTAACACTACCATGTTAACATGGATATTTTGACTATCATACCATAGGTTCATATAATAATCAAACAGACAAATTCATATCTCAAAACTCAACTCATGACATCAATAAAATAAGCAGCTATCAATTCAGAAATACATAATGGCTCATGTCAAAGATTCAGTTTCAATAAGTGATCATGTGCAATCATAAACACAAGGTAGATAACAATATGAGAATTACCAAGAAGCATGATCAATTGTCATATTAACAATTCAAGTATTTATATTATTCCTCTAGCATATAGAAATTTATCAACTCACTTGACTTAAAAGCGAAAAGAACTCGAAAGTAAAAGTTCAAGAAAATCTTAAAGATGCCTAACATGTAAAGTGTTAAAAGTATCTGAATACAAAAAAAAAAAGACATACTAAAAAACAACTCGTAAAGAACGTGCAATCTATTTAATACACTTAACTTAAGTTTTAACCCATAACTCTATACGTTTAGGAATCAAAATGAAATTATAAACTGGAATCGATCCACCCGATTAGTTCCAAACATAATCTAAACTGATCAGACCAAAATGAATAATTTAACGTTATTGTAAGGTCAACTAGTCTACCGACTCAACCTAATTGACCAATTGAAACCATTCATGGCTAACCAGTTGACTGAAATCAAACAAGAAAATCAATCTACTAGTTCATCCAATCAATGGATTAAAATCTAGCAGGCCAACTGGTTGATCGATTGGTTAGGAATTTCAGACCAATTTTTTTTTTTCTAAAATGGTAGATCCTAATTTCAACCTAAAATCTCAAAAACTCATAACCATTTAATAATCTCATATCAATCAACCTATAACACTTCAATCACACCATCACATTACAACCAATTCATCAATTAATCTATAAAACACAATTTCAAAACCCTAAACCTTAACAAAACCAAGAAATCAAGGCTAAATACTATAATCACACACATTAAAGCATAAACCTTACTTTAAACACTTAATCTCCACAATCCTCTTCATCTTTTCTCTTCTTCTTTTTTCTTCTTTTGACTTATAGTCTTCTATCTTCCATTTTCTGGTTTTCCACACCAACTCTTTATTTAATTACTAAAATATACTTCATTTATTTATACCTAAAACTTACTCTTGCAAGGGTATTGTTGTCATTTCCTATTAAACTTTTTTTCTTTTTATTTCATAACATGATAATTAATGTACTAAGTGAAATGAAAATATAACCAATATTTACTATCTCCAGGGGCTATGGAAACCAACTTAAAATATAGAATGTGTTAATGGAGAGAGATTCTAGTCAATTCATTATTCATTCCTCGTGAGCAAATCATTTGCTCTCATTCTGTTACATACCAATAACGATTTTAGAATCATATCCGGAAGGCACTACCACACTACACGTGATAAGTTGTTTAATAAAAGAAAAACAACTTAATAAAACAATGTGTTTTCTAAAGTATAGATAGTATTCCAACAGTTATAAACTGCAAATGCTAAACTCCTTTTTCTTTCTTAAACTAAATTAGACTCACATTTTCCATTTCTCTTATAACAATGCATTCCTTTTAAATCAACCTTGTTCTCAAGGAAGAACCTAAAGAACCTTAATGCCATCTCATCAACAAACTCTTATGTCGTTTCTAATGGTGGTGAATCCTTAAAGAGAACCAGAACTCGAGTGGTTGCTTAATTTCCACTTTTAACCATCATTTAATCCAAGATACGTTAAGGTAGTAATTCTAGCTCACCACGGTAATTTGACAAATAATTCTATACAATACGATTGACCACGTGTTTTTTCAATTGCAATATATGAAAGATAGGGTGGATGGCTATTGAGGAGGGCGATTGCAACCTATATGTTATAAACCCAATCTTTTATATAACCTGGTAAAGACCAAAATACTTAAATGCTAATTTATATGATGTTATATGAGCTATTGATTTTTGTTTGTAGGGTTGTATCAGGAGATAGACTAGATCCCTAATCATAAATGATTGCCCACCATTCCTTTTGTTATCCATTTGAATCATTATATGTAGTACTACTTACAAATTATTTTTAATAATCTTCAACATCTCTTTCCTGTTTATTAAAAGTCTATCTACTGTTTCATTTGTTGAATCCTTAAAAACATAAGGAATATGAATTGGCATGTCTAATTCATATAAGACTTCATAGAGAGTATGCTTAGTTAATGTGTGGTAATTAATATTATACCAACACTCATATAAAGGTAATCATTTAGAATTTATGTGGGGGTATCATTGCATATACACCTGAGGTAACTTTCTAAATATTTGTGTACTACTTATGTCTAGCCATCTGATTGAGGGTGGTATGATGTAAAGTAATGTAAATCCACACCTTGACAAGAAAAAATACTTTTCTTTAAAATTAGGTTATAGTATCCATGTCACTAACTATGGCAGTTGGCAACCCATAAAGCTTGTATATATTGTCTATGAAAATCCATGCTAATATATAAGAATGGTGCTTGTGGTATAGGCTGTGGTTACAACAGTCTAGGAGTCTACATATTTTTTATTTTATTCCTATGGCATATATGGCATTCCCTAACAAACTATCTCATAAGTATTTGTTGTGTCTTTAAGTAAAATACACTCTCTACTCTCCTAGCAGTTATTGTAACCCTAAAATGTCCCTCAATGACAGAGTCATGACATATTGTTATTAATTTATCATGTAGCATAGGATCATTCCCTATCACAATCCTACCTTTTCTAATTAAATGACCATTTACCCATTTATAATGAAGATGAGAACCAGGGTTTGCAAGTAGATCTTGAATTATGGTTTGAACTATAACATCTTTCCCTCATGTCCTTTTGATTTCATCCATAATATCAGTAGCAATAGTAGAGATCACTACAATGTTTAGTTCTCCACTAAAATCCTAGAGAAATCATTAACAACCATATTTTCATCTATCTTCCTATACTCAATCTCATAATCAAAAACTCAATATCTTAGTTAGCCATAAATGTTGTTGTAACCCATTTTTGGGTCCCCGCACAAAATACAAAAAAAATCAAAAAATATTATAAAAAATAATAGCAGTGAAAAGAGGATGCCAGAGCGCCCCGAAAATGGTCAAAAATTGGTTGAGGAGGTTCAAAAATACAAAGATTGAAATTTGACAGTATATCGTTGACTGATGAGAGCCTTGTTAATGAAGAAAATTTGATTTGAGGAGGAAAAGTCTAAAATTAGATGTTTATGGATTCAATTCAATTTTATTGAAGGTATAATTGAATTTATGGAGGTTTTGATTGCAAGAAAAATTGATTTTGAAGTTAATTTGGGCTTTAATTGGAAGAAATTAAGATTCTGGGGTCAAATTATAATTTTTGAGAGTTAATTTGGTCAAATTAGGGGTTTAATTGCATAAATATTAAAGTTTGATGGCCAATTAGGGACTTAATTGAAGAAATCCGAGACCAAGGACCAAAATGAAAAATACGTGCAAATTGAAGGCCTAGTTTTGAATTTGACACATTTTGGCGCCATTTCCTTTTAAATGAAACAACGCGTTTTGGGTTAAACGGCGCCGTTTTGTACACTGTTTAAAAAAAAGGAATAAGCAAACGGTGCCGTTTTGAACTGCACCATAAGCCTTCTTCTTCCCCTTGACACGCAGAGAACAGGGGAAGAAGGAGCTGCTTTCCCCTGCGTTTTGCTTCTCCCTCTCTCCACCCCACTTGCCCAAGAAACCAGGCAACGACCCATGCCAACACAGGCCCTGCCACCACGCCACAATGATGAAAAAAGTCAGGGGAGCTATGCCCTGCGAGCAACTCCCCAGCTCACCTTACCCTGCGTCATGATAGGGGTAAGGTGGCCCTTTCCTCCTCCGCCTATAAATTCCCGAGGAAGGGGTGCCGAAAGAAGAGGGGGGGAAAAGGAAAGAGAAGGGGATCAGCAAAAAGAGAAAAAAAGAGAAAAGGAGGGGAAACCAAGAAAGAGAGACAGTTTTTGAGAGGGAAAGAAGGGGAGCCAAAACAGACCATCAAAGATATACCCAAAAGCCATTTTAATCCTACATTGGGTCAATTTCTGTATTCAAAACACATGACAATCAAGAAACTGTGAATTTTGAATAACGTGTGTTGGATCTTTGAAAAAAAAAAAAGCTTGATTTTCAAAAGAACATCTCTGATTTCATTTCAACAAACTAGACTTTGAATAGACATAATCTTTGAAATATGAGAAGTGATTTCAAAACAAGGAAGATTGTCGAACAAAGAAGAACATCGATTGAGTCTGCAAAATCCTTGACAGAAATGACGTTGACACTTCTCGACACTCCTTGAGAAGTGGGGCAGCTAGAGGGTAATGCATTTGAAACCTGAAAAGAAAGAGAAGCAGTATTCAGATTACCTAGGGGCAAAGAAAGAATTAAAAAACGAGTCAGCAAAGTCCACTAAAGTTATGATTAGCATCTGGTAATGACAAGAACCTCCTGCAAGCATGTTCAGATCGACGGGGGGCAACATTGTTCAAAAACATCCTATGACCTGGTGAACCCCCGTCAGCAATCGACATACAAAGATGTATTTGAAGACCATTTTCATGTCATCATCCTTTAAAAAATACATATTGATCGATAGGGGCGTACAATTGCATTGGAATGAATGACAAAATGATGCAAAATCATTAAGACTGATTGTGATGCAAAGATATACCTGAAAGACATCTTTATGTCGTCATTCTTTGAAAATGGATATTGATCGATATGGGCATACAAATGCATTTGAATGAATGACAAAAGGATGCAATTCACCAAGACTAACTGTGGAGCAAAGATGTGCCTGCAAGACATCTTCATGTCGTCATCCTTTGAAATATGGATATCGACCGATGTGGGCATATGGTTGTAATTAAAGGAATACTGAAAGGATGCACACCACCAGAACTGATGGTGGACCAAAGATGTACCTGAAGGGCGTTTTCATATCATCATCTTTTGAAGACATGGCTATTGATCGATGAGGATACATGAACAAATGTAATTGAATGGCGAAAAGAGGCACACCACCAAAACTGATTGTGGAACAATGTTGTACTTGAAGGATAATTTCATATTATCATCATTTGAAACATGGTTATCGATAAATGTTATCACACGACTGCATTGAATGAATGTTAGAAAGACACCCACCCCGAAGATTAACTATGGAACAATTTGTTTTGAAGCCAAATGCGCATTTCACCGCATGAATATGGGTGATAAAAGCAACATCATTGATGAGGTCAAGACATTTCTTTTCACAAACTGATTAGAAGAGTTGAGAAGAATATATTGAGAAGAACACTGAGCATACAACCATGAGCCTTTGTACTGCAAGCTATGAGATGCATGCCTGGATAGTTTCCAAGAACACTGACGATAACATATACTTAAAAAGTATTGTTTTAACTGGGTGCAAGTCCATGATTGATTGGCAATCTAAAATGAGGTTAAACACTAGAAAACCTTTTGATGGGTGTTGGCAAAACACGCACAACCAATCAAAGTACAATTCTTGAGAGAATCTAGGAGATGAATGATTTGTTCAAACTCCTTCACGATGAATTGAGCAACACCACACTTGGAAGCATGGTCAAGCTTGAGAAGCGACAAGAGCAGTAATCGTTGCGGACAGCCCACGATAGGCACTGCACTTACATCTGAGTGGAAGGCTAGCACATGAATGAGCCAGTACATTGAAAGAATAAAGAAAGCTTTGAATAACAAAGGCACCCTGTGATGATGGAACATCGAAGAGGGGGGGACCTATATTTCAAATCAGGTAAGGATGCATGCATATCATCTAACGTCGAAGCATTGCATATATTTTTGATTTGTTGCAGGAAAAATTCTCGTTAGTCCAGTCAGATTAGGGACAAAGAAAGAATCATTAAGTTTATGAACAACAAAGAATCATGGTTTTGACCCTGAAACGGGAGGAAGATGAGATAAACCCTAACATTAGGGAAATCTCAAAGAAATAAAAGATCAACGAAAAAGAGTCTTCAATTCAAACATATCATCTTGAAGAAGAAACATATTTTTTTGGTTAAAGGAGATTGGCAGAAAGAATCTTAGGTTAACCACCACATGGAGATTTTAGCTTTCATTGAAAGGAGTTTCCAGATGGGATTCCAAGTTGACCGAGCTACACAAGATTTTTGGTTCTGGTTAAAGGGGATGGGCGAAAAGAATCTCAGTTTATCCTAACCACACAGGATTATGGTTCTGGTTAAAGGGGATCAGCGAAGGGATCTTAGTTTATCATAACCACACAGGATTTTGGTTCTGGTTAAAGAGGATCGGCGAAGGGATCTCAGTTTATCATAACCACACAGGATTTTGGTTCTGGTTAAAGAGGATCGACGAAGGGATCTCAGTTTAGCTTAACCACACACAGACTTTGGTTCTGGTTAAAGGGGATTAGTGAAAGGAATCTTAGTTTATCCTAACCACACAGGATTATGGTTCTGGTTAAAGGGGATCGGCGAAGGGATCTCAGTTTAGCCTAACCGTACAAGGATTTTGGTTCTGGTTAAAGGGGATCGGCGAAGGGATCTCAATTTAGCCTAACCACATACAAACTTTGGTTCCGGTTAAAGGGGATCGGCGAAGGGATCTCAGTTTAGCCTAACCACACAGGATATTGGTTCTGGTTAAAGGGGATTGGCGAAAGGAATCTTAGTTTATCCTAACCACACAGGATTATGGTTCTGGTTAAAGGGGATCGGCAAAGGGATCTCAATTTAGCCTAACCACACACAGACTTTGGTTCTGGTTAAAGGGGATCGGCGAAGGGATCTCAGTTTAGCCTAACCACACACAGATTTTGGTTCCGGTTAGAGGGGATTGACAAAAGGAATCTCAGTCTATCATAACCACACACAGGAGTTTTAGTTCTGGTTAGAGGGGATTAGCGAAAGGAATCTCAGTCTATCCTAACCACACACAGGAGTTTTGGTTCTGGTTAGAAGGGATTGGCAAAAGGAATCTCAGTCTAGCTCAACCACACACGATTTTGGTTCTGGTTAAAGGGGATTGACAAAAGAAATCTCAGTTTAGCCCAACCACACACAGGACTTGGGGTCCGGTTGAAGTTTTCGGTCAACCAAATTTTGAGAAGATCAGTTTCGGAAGACCAATTTTGTTTATCTTTACAACACTTACTACGCAAAATCTTTGCTCCGTAAGCATTGTAAAGCGGGGGCAACTGTTGTAACCTATTTTTGGGTCCTCGCACAAAATACAAAAAAAATCAAAAAATATTATAAAAAAATAATAACAGTGAAAAGAGGATGCCAGAGCGCCTTGAAAATGGTCAAAAATTGGTTGAGGAGGTTCAAAAATACAAAGATTGAAATTTGACAGTATATCATTGACTGATAAGAGCCCTGTTGATGAAGAAAATTTGATTTGAGGAGGAAAAATCTAAAATTAGATATTTATGGACTCAATTCAATTTTATTGAAGGTTTAATTGAATTTATGGAGGTTTTGATTGCAAGAAAAATTGATTTTGAAGTTAATTTGGGCTTTAATTGGAAGAAATTAAAGTTCTGGGTCAAATTATAATTTTTGAGAGTTAATTTGGTCAAATTAGGGGCTTAATTGCATAAATATTAAAGTTTGATGGCCAATTAGGGACTTAATTGAAGAAATCCGAGACCAAGGACCAAAATGAAAAATGCACGCAAATTAAAGACCTAGTTTTGAATTTGACACATTTTGGCGCCATTTCCTTTTAAATGAAACGACGTGTTTTGGGTAAAACGACGCCGTTTCGTGCACTGTTTCAAAAAAAAAGGAATAAGCAAACGGTGTCGTTTTGAACGGCACCATAAGCCTTCTTTTTCCCCTGGACACGCAGAGAACAGGGGAAGAAGGAGCTATTTTCCCCTGTGTTTTGCTTCTCCCTCTGTCCACCCCACTTGCCCAAGAAAACCGATAACGACCCATGCCAACACAGGCCCTGCCACCACGCCACAATGATGAAAAAAGTCAGGGGAGCCATACCCTGCGAGCACCTCCCCAGCTCACCTTACCCTGCACCATGACAGGGGTAAGGTGGCCCTCTCCTCCTTCGCCTATAAATACCCGAGGAGGGGGTGCCGAAAGAAAAGGGGGGAAAAAGAAAGAGAAAAGGAGGGGAAACCGAGAGAGAGAGAGAGACAGTTTTTGAGAGAGAAAGAAAGGGAGCCAAAACAGAAGGAAAGAAGGGAACGAGAGAAAAAGGAGATATTGACAGGGAGATCGAGTGAGAGAGAGAGACAGAAACAAAAAAAATCAAAGTAAAAAGAGGGCGAAGAAGAAGAACCACCGCCGACCACCTTCAGCCCGACAGCGCCACCATTCTATTTTTTCACCTCTAAGAGACAAATAATTCCTTGTCTCCCTATATTTGTCGGAATAGATATACATAATTGAGTGTGGAGGGCGATCGCCGCCACGCCACACACGTGCGACAAATGTTGTGAGGGATAAGTTACCTTTTGATTTAGCAGGTATTTAAGGATGATGTGGTCAATGTTAGTCTTTAAATATCTTCTCTATAAGTAGTGTTTCTATCAATAACATATAGGATAACTAACATCTCCCTCTTATAAGTTGATAATGTTTGTTGTTTCAGCTCAAAGGATTTGTTAATACAAGCAATTGGATGCCCTTATACCTACTCTTGATGTTTTTTCTCCATTATAAAAACCTTATTAAGGCCAAGTAAAGCCAACACATAAGGGTTTGTCATTACCCTTTTTAGGTGATTAAAGGCCTTAGTTGCTTAAGCAGACCATTCATATGCATCCTTTTTAAGTAGCTGGGTTAAAGGCTTGTATATAGTACCATAGTTCTTCATAGAGTTTCTATAACATCCAGTAAGGCTAAAAAACCCTTGAAGCTGATTAATATTCTTAAGAGTAAGCCATCCTAGGATAGTTTGGATCTTTTAAGGGTTAACAACTACTTCTCCCTTATAAATCATATGACCCAGGTATTCAATTTGATTGCAAAAAAAAAAAACTTACTTTCTTTAGCAAACAACTGATGAGACTGAAGTAGTTTAAACAATATCTTTAAATGTTGCAAGTGATATGCCAAAGACTGATTATAGATATCAATATTATATAAAAAAAACATCAATATAAACTTCATGAGGTGTACCCTGGATTCTTCATCTGTTAGATTTTGAAATATGGCAAGAGTATTGGTTAAGCTAAAAGGCATGACCATGAACTCATAGTGGTCATCGTGAGTTATGAAAGCAATCTTAAATGTATCAGTAGGAGCCATTCTAATTTGATGATACCTTGACCTTAAATCCACCTTAAAAAACATAGTAACACCCATTAGTTTTTCCATTAACTCATTAGCTATTAGAATATGGAATTTATCCTTAATAGTTAATATGTTAAAAGCCATATAATCCACACAAAGTGATATGATTTAGGCAGTGTCAGAATGATTATATTCAAGTTTTGACATAGATTTTCCAACTATCCAGTTTAATGGCAACAAGCACAACTCTCAATCCGATTGTTGGGTTGGATTGAAAATTTACCTAGAGTTTCTATATATTTTTTTACACATTAGATTAAAGTTTCAAATTAATTGGAGTTCAATAAGGCAATGCAAAACATACTAGAAGATGTTATATGAGTTTTGTTATCTAATTTCTTTTTATTTATAAACTTTTTATTTATCATGGATTCTTTTCATAGTGATACAAGAATATTTAACAGCAATGAGGCAACAAACACAAGAGTTCATTGAGCTGTGTTTAATGATCAATGACAGTACACACAAGAATTTTCTTAAGCTTTGGAATGTGTAGAAGACAATAACAAAATAGGTATAAAGTTGACAGCCTCCTTAATTCAAGGACACTTTTGACAACATGTTGTCATTAAGTTTAGGTTTTGTTATTTTATTTGTTTTAAAACTTAATTAATTGTATTTATGGTCATATGTCAAACCATTAAGTTTTTTTTCGTAGATTATAAATACCTTTTTGAACAGAAATGTAAGGTTACAGACTTTTGATGAATGAAATGAAATTATGTGTTTGAGAGGTTTCTCATACTTTGGTTCTTAAATGAACTGAAAATTGACTTATAAGAGAATAATTGTTTTAGTGATGTTATTTTTTATATTTCTCGTTCGTGATTTGTTATAATCATTGGGTGGGGTTTTTATTTCTAATAATGTTGGTGTCTCAGTTCAAGGTAATTGTTGTGTTATGCTTTCTATCCTAAAACCTGATTTTTAGCTTTCATAAATGTGTCATCAATCTTAGTTATGGTTATGTGACCGCGTGATAATGGGGTTCACATAAGTTCTCTAGGAATTGTCTTTATTTTTAAACAATACCACTAATGAAGCAAAAAGACTATTACTATGTTGGATTATGTTTGATTCCATCATTTCAAAAACCATTTATTTTATAATATCTTTTTGTAAGCTAGAGTACCTGTATGATTTTAAATTGACAAGTTAGATTCATTTCTTCAAAGAAATGTTGTGATCATGAGCCTTTGAAGGTGGTAATTCTTTAGGCTCTTTAAAAATTTCATAATAGAACTTTAATGGGGCTTCTAAGATTATGTCTTTTTCTTTATTTTATATAAGACAATAGTCATAAAACATAAACCTTTGTCATTTTTTTCCACCATTCTCAAACTATATAAGCTAGCCTCTACTAGTTTAGATGCATTGTTCATTAGGCTATTAAATTGCTCGAACCCAATAGCTTGGAGTTATGTAGGTCCTTCTGTTTTAAGTAATACTTCCTAATTATGCCATTAAAATGACATTCATAATTTTTTATAATTAAATACAAATGTTATCTAATATAGCTAACCATTGAATCCCTAACACCATGTCATAATTGTTTAATTCAACTCCATGTACATCAACCTTAAAATTTACTCTCTGCATCTTCCATTTAAAACCTCTATGCATGGTTGAGCAAATCATTGTTCCTTTATTGACAGCTTCCACTGTTAAAGGGTCCAATGACTGTGAAATTACTTTGTAACTTATTAGCCACTTCATAATTATTGAAATTATAGGTGCTGCTAGAGTCTACCATAATAAAAAGTGGATATTTATCCACTTTTCAAGTTACTTTAAGAATATAAAATCCATTAACACAATTCACTACATTGATGGATATACGAGGAGTAATAGTTTTAGAATTGAAATCATTATCTCCTTCTTTTTCTTCCTTTATGTCATCATCATGTTCTATAATATAAAAAAATAGAGTGTCTTATCTTACCTTTATATCGTGGTACAAAGTTCTTTTCATGCTAAGAGCATAACCTCTTAACTCTTCTCTCGTCTAACTCTTTATTTCTTAATAATTTGGTTGGTTTGAAAAATAATTTATTATGAAAATTAAGTAGGTACAGATGACAAACCAAGCTGGTATAATTTTAGGGTATTAAAAGTAAAGAAGGATGTGTTTTTGTTAGGGGTAAGATGTTGATTAAATCTAGGTTGACTAGTTTGGGTCATTGTATGTGTAGAATATTTAAAGTTGTTATGGTGGTTGTCATGATCTAATTTTTGAATTTTTTTAAAAATAATAAATAAATAACAAAAAATTAAAAAAGAGAGATTTTTCTTGATTAGGGACCTAATTGTTAAATGTCAGAACTTTAGTAGTCATATTGAAAATGGTCATTTCTGTTGACAACAGCGCCGTTTTGAATCATTGTTCATCATCATCTTTTAAAAACCTAAAGACCAAATCAACAGGAAACGCAACCGAAAGAAATCATGGACCACGTTTCCCAGTTGTTATCCACGATGCGCCATTAGTCCTGCAATGAACGTGCTTATGCAGGCATAATCAAATGGGCATTCTTTGGCTTTATAAAACCAAAGAAAGGACCACAAAAAAGGGGAAGGAGAGACGAGCAAAATACAAAGGGGTGAGAAAAACAAAAACACAGAGATAAGGGTAACTAGAGAAAAACACGTGACGAACGAACAAAAAGGAAGGGAAGAACAGAGATAGAGAGAACAAAAACAGAGACTAAAGACAGACATTACAGAGAGAGACAGACAGACATAGGAATGAAGAAAAACAATGAACAGGGGAACACGAAGAGGCAAAAACAAGACACATAGGATAGAGCGTTCGGTCAACCTGCACACCATCATCGGCTTCGTCTCCAACAGACCATGTAAGTCTCTCTTATCTCTATCCCCGTCTTGCAATATTAATTCAGTGACACTATACATAGATAATTTTAATTCACCTCCTACTGTTCATTGTTTAATTAGCTGATTGTGCAAGCGTGAACCAGATCACGCGTGCCTATTGTGCCCGGCCAGTCAATGGTTTGAACTAGTGACAAGGTTGGGTCAGTTGGGTGCAACCCAGCCAAACAGGCTGGGCTCGACCCGGCCCAAAAAAAAAAAGAAACCATTTGTGGCCAAAGCCCAGTCGACCCAATTTATTATGGATCAAGGGTGTGTTTGGCAAAACACATTGCATTTTCTCTTTTATTTAACCTTTTTATATATTTAGTCAAACATGCTTTTTTGGATATCAGAAAATTCCAAAAAAAATTCGTGAACCTTTTGAATTTATTTGTAGGCCCCTCATTTTTTTAGGTATTTCATTGTATAATTGATATGTGGATTTTTATTATGAAATGCAAACCTGATATACAATACAATTTTTTCTTTTTAAAAAAATGTATGCATTGATTTAAATTCATTTTATTGGTTTATTCACTGACACTAGAGTTAAGAATATCATACATTTTTTTTGCTACGTAATACTTACCAATGCTAGAGTTGGAAGTATTCGTAGTTGAACATTCACTGATGCTAGAGTCAAGAATATCATAAACAGGCCATCATAGTATAAACCAACAAACTCTTAGCAATTTAAAACAAAACCAGTAATGCAGCTTACCTCAGGCACGACGTTTAAGGGGTGATAATATCTTATATTTTGCGTAACCAGTCTCGTACCATAGAATCTCTGTTGACCAGTTAGGGTTTCTAGTGACCATATACTAGGTGACAACTCCTTAAACAAGACATTTTCCTATCTAAAAACAAGATGTCAGAAATATGTTCTTTCATAATTTTTAATTTTTAAAGATTGTCATGATGTCTGGTGCAATAGTGATTTTTGTAATAGGACATGGTATTTTTTTATAGGCGAGCTAGATTATAGGCTTGCTTAGGTTCTTAACCTCCACCTCCAAACCACCATAAAGAAGGCTTGCTTCTCACTAATCCCTGCCCTGTTCCATAAAATATTAAAATCTTAGATATAAGCCTCTAGTCTCTCATTTTGTTTAAGATCCTTCAACTCTTTTAAAGGAACTTTTTTTCCCCTAAACCCACAACATAAAGCCTCTGTATACTCATCTTACGATATATATATATATATATATATATATATTGACCACTTAAACTTCACATAAAACTTTAATGCCAATAAAAAGTCATATCATCTAAGTAATAAGAGGCTAATTTAAGTTTTTCAGAGTCTTCATATCAAAGTATTGATTGTATTTATAAAGCTATTTATATACATCATCACCATTAAAGCATGAAAAATCCCTTCTAGGCTTATATAACTTATAAGAGTGATGTCATTCTTCACATCTCCAGCAAGGTTTTAAAACAGAACCTCCATGTGAAGGTCATGGTAAACTTTCATCGGACCATGTTCAACAATAGTTGATTATAGCTTCTACAAAATCGAGCCTTGTTGAAAAAAGAGCCCACTAATGAGGTCCTTTAGCTCTTATATTATGGATTTATGGTTAGCTTTCTAGTTTCTGCCCATAAACTTTCAGTAACTTCATCACTTGCTTATATTTTTTGCAATTGTTCCTTGTTAATAGAGTCATGAGAATCCTCTAGTTTTCCTAGATCTTGGACCTTATGTTAGGTACCATGCCTAGTGTTCGAAGATCCAAGGCTCTAATATAGCAAATGAAATGACAATAAAATCAATATCAACAGTCGCCAGAAGTAATGAAAACCAACTTAAAATATAAAATGTTTTAATAATGAAGGATAGAGAAAGAGTGACAATCTAGTCGATTCATTACTTTTTCCTTCTGAGCAAATTATTTGCTCTCATTATGTTACCTACTAGGAGCAATTCTAGAATCATATCCACCGCCACACTACACGTGACAAGCTATTCGACAAAAAAAAAAAAAACAATTTAAAACCCTTTATTCTTTTTTAAATTGAATTAGACTCCTATCTTCCATTTCTCTTGTAATAATTAATGGAGATGGTGTATTTAAGCTGTTTATGTTAAATTTAGATCATGTTTGGCATTGTGTTCAAAATATTATTTGTCTAAAATTTGATCAAATTAGTTTTATTAGTATTTTTTAAATTATTTTGATGTCCTGATATCAAAAATAAATTTTAAATTTTTTTATAAAAAATATTTTTATATATTTATAAGTGAGAACTACTTTAAAATATAACCTCTACTATATTTCTAAATAGTGGCTTAATGTATTGTAGTGTTTTCATTCTTAGTTATGTGTATTTAAAAAAAAAATCAATTTCAATTGATGAAGAACCCTCAGGCTAAACAGATACAATTAAGTTGTGCAGGTGTGATATAAAATAAATCTGGGACAATAAGGAACTGGGATTAAGTTTTAAATGGGTAGAATCTGTGTTAATTATATTACTCAGAACAATGAGAGAAAGACATCATGATAAAAAAGTATTAATACAGTCAAATTAAATAAAAACAAAAACTAACTGAAATAATCAATTTAATCAAAATCGGACCCCTCTACACACCGAGTGTCCAGAGCCATGGAAGTAGTTTATTGAGGTGGAGAACATAAGTCTGAACGAGGGCATCTAGCCCATAGATGGCCTGATAAGACATGATCGATAAATATTTCCCAGCCCAGTTAAGGCCCTTCATTTTCGACATGGAGATTCTGTCAATGGCACAGCAAGTTACTTCAAGTGACACTATATTCGTACCTGCTACGGAATCAGCATGAAATAACAAGGAAGCATCCTAGAAGCAGCAGCAGCCATTCCCATGAGGCAGCAAAAATCCAACTCCGTTCACCTAATTCTACAATAACTTCACTTTCCATTAACGAAGCTGCATATTTATGTATGTGCTTTAAACTTACTCTTGCCCCTCACTCTCTAAGCCGTACTATACATATAGGAGGCATTAATTTCTTAAGTTATAATTTCATTTATATAAGAGTGCTATGGCTATCTTGGTAGATGTCTTTGAAGGGGTATGTCTATGTGTTTCAACTCTGTGGGATCTGCAAGAAATGCGCTTTGCAAATGTGTTCGATGGTGTAAGTTCCATTGCAGCGTCAGTATTCATGGCTGCTGTATCGTGTTTTATAGCCATAAGGAGACGATGAAATTAACCATTAATTTGTTTCTGGTGATTTTCAGCAGGCAGGACATGGACTGAGTTGTTTTACTCTTGATAGGTTTGTTTGTATTGTTGTTGCTAGGACCGAGTGGTGCGTGGTAAATATAACATCAGACCACCACACCTAGGAGCATTGGTTGGAATTGTTTTTGTTGTTCGTTATTTTCTTTTTCCTCAAATTCTTAATATCTTTTTGTGTTATAAGCGCATGAGTTCGCTTTCTCACAAGAATGCTTCTTCTTCTTTTATACATATGTACTTGGTAGTTATTAAAATCCCCCGAAGACTATCTTTTCAAAGATTCAAATGATTGTCCTCAAAGGGAAGCAAGCTATTCTTCTTACAGTCTGATAGATTGTGTGTTATGTATAGAACAATGTTATAGTTCAAGAGGTTTTATATATATATATATATATATATATATAAAATGTGTGACAAGCCTTGCTGCTGGAAAATTGAACAACTTACTGCTGGAACTTAAACATCGAAAGAAAATAACAAAGCTAAGCCTTGTTCCTAGTTCTGACTAATTCGAGGTAGCCAACCTCAATTTCTAAACTGAAGACATAATAGAATTCACTGTGAGAAGCCCTCCTGCAGCCAACAATGACTGTTATTTATACTAAGAAAGCAGAACAGAAAGGGCGAAAGAAACTGGAAAGGGAAATTTAAATTTCCTTCCCCCGCTGCTGCCAGGGAGATGAACTTCAAGTTCTGATCTCCTTATCTAGAGGTTTGTTGAGTGGAGTTAATTCCTTACACGTTCTTCCCTTAGAGTTAGTCTCCTTAATTGTTGCCGAGCATGTTGCTCATTTTGCCGTATCAATCCCAACCCCTCTTCCTATTCTTTCACAACCTGCAGCTGAGGGAGACCACAGGCTGTTACATAATGTTTTTGGTCATGCCATAACAATCAATGGTTAACTACAGATCTGTTTTCATTTTAAACTCTCTTATTACTCCCATGATGCTGAGACCTTAAATTCCTTCTTTCCAGCCAAAGGGTACACAGTCTCAAGTTTCCTGTACCCATTATGTATAACAATAAACTAGAGACCATTGATGCCTGAACTACTCCTTTTTTTCGCTTTTGATACGCTCTAATCAAAGTCACTAATGAAAATCTAATGCTACACATCTAATTACATAATATAATATGCAGCCATTTATCCAGTGATTTGGGTAAGTAAGGCTGCATATTTCTTTTCATCTTTAATAAGTCTCTAATAGTCTTTGATTTATAAAAGAGACTGATGACTGTTACGCTAACATGAAAATGAAAGGATTACTAGCAAAATCTAAATCTCCCAACATTACAAAAGTTGCTACCTCAATAGCATATGAGAACATTTCTATTTTTGTGCACATGCACTATAAGTGAACAAGGAACTGGCCTTGGCATCAGAACAAGTCTCTGCTGCTGCTGAATGAACTTCCTAGAATTGGTATGGAAACCGGATAGAGGGTTATTTTGATTGTGCGACTCTGAGAGAAGCCAAGCAAATCTTTACACTCTTCAAGATCAGCATCACAAGTCAAAAGAACTGACTCGTGTTCGTTGTCCAAATACTTGAGACCAATTCTGCTGAAATCATATATATCAAAACGCTTTGCAATCTCTCGTCGCAAGTCACTGAAACCCCAATTTGGTTGCAAGCTAAAACGGATATTTTCATGACCAAAAGTGGCTTTAACTCTAAAGGCACCTCCATCTTGTAAACCCTGGCTATTACTTATTGCTAGGCGTGCTTGAGTCTCCAGATTTTGATGCTGGCCTAATGTTTCATGGCTTTTGGCTCTAGCAAATTCCTCCTGATTCAAGGAATTTATCTCTGATTTACTGCAAGTTCTCTTCAGCGCCTCGACAGGGTCTTCTACAGCTGAAGCATGTCCAGTGCTCGAGCCATTGGCTGTGCGGGTAAGCTGCTTTTGGCCATGACGGATGCTCAAACCAGAATTCTGACTGCTCAAAGAGGACTGCGATTTTGAATCAGTTCCTTCAGGGCTGAACAAGTGACTCTCAGGTTTTGGGTTTGATTCCTTTGAGTAGTCGGTTATCTTGAAAGATGAAAAGGGATTATGCCCAGAATAGTTGGGGGAGCTCAATTCTGGGAAGGCAGTATAAAAAGAATCAACTTCAATGAGACCTTGAGCACCCATGACAGAGTCAACTACAACTTGGAGTTTCCTCAAAGAGTGGTTAACCTTCTTGATCTTTCGAGAAGGCCAACGGTTGATACCATATTGCCTGCATATCCTTTTCAGAGTGGTGGGGCAAACTGCAATGGAAACGAACTGTGTAAGCACTTTTTTGTTCACTAGGCTAAAGCAAAACAAAACGGATAGGAACTTATTGGTCTGCTGGGCTACAGTGCCTTCTTGAGAAATTAGCCTTAACATAAAAAAAAAAGCTAAATACAAAAAGAGAAAAAGAAAATGAGATTCAAATATAATGGCATATTTTTGTACCTCCAATACTCTTAGCAGCATCTTTAAGGCTCCCAGAAAAGTATTTTCGAAGAACTTGCAAGCTGATTGTCTTCTCTGCCTTGGTCTGGCTCTTCTTGCCTTTTTTTCTGCTGCCTAACAAGTTACTCCAGGGAACATAAGAATCTTGGCCGCTTTCAACAGTACAGTGTTCAGGATTTTGTTGAAGCTTCCCAAACTCTGAAAATTCCTGCTCTCGGAACAGGTCTAAATCATTGTCATCCCAGTCAGCTGTCTCCCTGAACATCTCTTCTTCCTCGGGTTCTTGTTTCAGACATTCCCATGATTCGCAGAATTCCGGGACCAATTCATTGCTTTCAGGTTGAGAACTTTCAGAGTGTACTGGAGTTGTGATGGTCTCAATCACTTGTTCCTCCGTTTCAGAATAAACTGGAGGAGGGTTTTCAAGGGAGTTCTCTGCTTCTTCTTGATAGGTCAGATCGTGTGTGTTTATACTCAAATGACCAGACCCCATACAAGGCAAATATGGTGAAGGGTCATACACAACACTAGAGATGGAAGGTTCAGGCTCGAAAAAGTTGACTCCATCACTTCTCTCGCACCAATATCCTTGAACCAAGAGTTCATCCGTGAAATTCAAGTCCATAAAAGTGTCCGAGGTGGTCCTGAATATTGTATTTTTCCTGAAGGCACCGCCTTCCATGCAGATCTTTCTTCAAATTTGTATTCAGTCCAACCTATTAAATCGAAATTGCAGAAAAGTGTCACGAGGCAGAACACCATGGAACAGTAAAGATGAAAAATAAAAGGAGGGACTTCCAGGAAGGATTGTTATTGCTTGTATCCAAGAATCCGATATGATCAAGCCGCAGAACCATGGCTTCAACTAAAATTGTCTTGTCCACTGCAATCACAGATGGATCAGAGGCAGTAACCTACCGCAGTTCTATGGCAAACCAACACAAACTCGAAATAAGTAAACTAGTATCATCATAAGTACATAGAATCTATATTTTTATCAGGTCTTGCAGGATCTCACAAGCCAAAACGAAGAGAATGGAAACAGAGGACATTAAACACAGAGCAGTAGGATGATATAAATCAACAAATGAAAGATGCAGAGGAAGTACCTCGCTTTCTGAAGACCCTTGTATCAAGTTTCTTTATGCAGTAAACCAAAGCCAAGAATGACGCTGTTAAGGGAAGTTGAGAGTTTTCTCAGGATGAGATCCCTTCCACAGATTCTGAATATGAGAGAGTTTATTCTTCTTTCAGTTGTGACACCCCAGTAGTTATATAATCCCCAAGGCTAGCTGTACGCGTGCTCTATCGACGCAGGTAGCCTAAAGTCAACTGTGTAAACATAATAATTAAGGTTAAAAATTACTCGGGGAAAGATGGGAAGGGAACCCTTTCCACAGCAAAAGCATTAATTTTCAAAGATCAGTGAAAGTGAAAATTTTGAAAAGTAAAAGATTAGCCACTAAGTTATATTGAATGTTTATTGTTTCTCTCTGCCTTATTAAAAGATTCCTTGCTGTACTGTCCAACTCTATTTTAATGTTTATTCCATTAATCAAGAGCAAGTTGCCTCAACCATTCCCAGGTATTTTATTGAATAAAGGGTCCATGATAGCTATTTCATTCCGACATTATTACTATTAGAAAATAATATAAATTATATTTTTAGATTTTATTTAACAGCTTAATGTATTGGATCCAGATAGTTATTTGATATGGTATCAGAATTTTAATAACCAAACAATCACGAATTCGAATCTCATCATCCTTATTTGTTTGATAAAAATCAAGCACTGAATAATATGAACATATGCAAATTTCAAGGATAAAGAGATTTTACTTGAGAGGATGTGTTAAAGAATAATATAAATTATTTCTGTAATTTTATCTAATAACTTAAACTATTGAATTGAAATGATTCTTTTAATAATTTACTATTGAGTTGAAATGATTTTTTCAATAATTTACGAGGCGACATGGAGATTCTTTGATAAATTATCCTTTCTTGATCTTCTGCAATGTCCTTTCGCTTCATCGAGTCGCCACATCTTCACCCATAAAAGATAATCGAAGTCGAATCCTAATGATTCACGACTTTGAGATTCCAGACATGAAAGAAATATAGAATGGCGATTTCCTCTTCTTGGATGCTGCATCCTGAATGCTGATTGCTTGAGAAAACTGGCATCGCCTACAAGTGTTGCTTTCGAGGAAACACTAAAATATATATCCTTGCAAAAAAAAAAAAAAAATCGAAGTAAGACCAAAATCATTCATCAAGGTGAATTATTAGTTTGGAAATTCCAATGATTTGGTGGCAAGTCAGCATCAACGTTGTAATGGCAGCGTGTTTTTTTTTTTGTTTTGTATTGACAGCACAGTTATTTTTTAAAATATTTTTTATTTAAAAATATATATATCAAAATAATATATTTTTATTTTTAACATCATAACATCAAAATAATTTAAAAACACAAAAAAAAATTTAAAACAAAAAAATTTATTTTTCATGAAATACTGATTAAAACTAGTTATTTTAATACATTTTATAATTTGATGTTATTCCGAATAGCAATATAGTTTAAAAGATATTAAATTAACATGAGAGAGGATAGAGAATAAGAAAATAAACTTAGAAACACGTCAAAACTCTGATTATGATATTATTAATATAATTATAAAAATTTAGACAAAACAAATTTAATAACACAAAAAAAAAAACACTAGTAATAACCCGAGTAGATGACACCGTCATGAAACATAAAAAAGGGTACCACTATCTTGGGGCGGCAAATTGGAAACTGATTCCTAATTTTTTAAGGGTTCTGATTAGTCATCAGAAATAGACTAGAAAGCTAATTAATAGCAACCATGACGATAGAATAATGGTTACGTGCTAGCCATGACCAGACACTCTTTTGTTTATATTATATGTTCCTTTTCTTCTTAATTAAACCATTAAGTTATGTCCGTTTGCTGGTGTAAAGCATGGTATGTGGCGATTGGTGTCTGTTTAATGATGTCGGAGGAGGATTTCACTACAGGTTTTCCACAAAAGCCTCTCATGGCCTCAATAATTAATGTTCTTTTCTAGGGCTGACCATCCTCTTGCATTATAATATCTGTGTGTACAGATCCTCCGCCAACGGTTTCTCTTCTCCGCCATGGGCACATTGGAAGATACAAAACAGTCGCCTGGTTCCTGTCAGCACTCTGTGCTGTTTCAGATCTAACTCTAAACTCGGTCAAAGTGAGAGCAGCAGTTCTGTCATCAGATTTGGTGTTTTGTACTTGCTAGTTAAAGAAATTAATTATGTCCAATAAAAATATTTTTGGTTGTGATTTAAAAAATAATAGGTTTACAAAAATATTAAAATTATTTTAAAATAGATTTTTACATGTAAAATAAATAAATAAATAAATTTTGAAATGCAATTATATATATTATTATACCCAATTTAAAAAATATATATAAATTATTTAACTACCGAAATAATTTTTTCGATCTAGTTGACCATGAT
>Ga0325401_1000658_pt1 | contig 26191 bp, 15 predicted proteins | sample PopdelMetagenome_FD_205666 | JGI IMG/M metagenome (GOLD analysis project Ga0325401, IMG submission 205666) | Populus deltoides microbial communities from Bellville, Georgia, United States - Xylem-PdKOR-R2 | ecosystem: Host-associated > Plants > Phyllosphere > Stem > Wood/Secondary xylem | place...
TGGGTTAATGCCACCGGGCGCTTGGTTGGCTCGCGGGTTTTGCCTATCCAATGGGAATGGGTGCAAAATCAACTAATTATCACGCATGTGCTAGGTGATTCGCTGGGCGTACAGCGGGGCGACATTGTCACGACGATTAACGGCAAGCCGGCGGCCGCCTACTTCCGTGAAGCAGAGCAATATATATCGGCTGCGACACCAGGCTGGCTGCACTATCGCGCCGCCGGTGAGACGTTGCGCGGACCGGCCAACGCTCCTCTTGCCTTGCAGGTACAAGGCGCTAATGCTAGCACCCGGTCGGTCACACTTCGCTTCAATGCACAGGGCGCAGCGCCTACCCCACAGGTTTCGCGGCGCATTTCGCCCTCGGTGTACTATCTAAATCTCGACTGCATTCCAATGGATGCCATCAACGAGCTGATGCCGGAGCTGACCAAGATGAAAACCATCATCTGCGATTTGCGCGGCTACCCAAAAGGCAATCATCCGCTAATTAGCCACTTGCTTTCTCAACCCGATACCGCTAAGCGCTGGATGCGGGTACCTAGGTTTATTTATCCCGATCAGAAGAACGTAGCCGGATATGACAATATGGGATGGGAAATGAAGCCAAGTAGCCCCCACCTTTCGGCCCGCATCATTTTCATCACCGATGGCAGCGCTATCAGCTACGCCGAGAGCTTCATGGGCTTTATTGAAGGCTACAAGCTTGCTACCATCATCGGGCAACCTACGGCGGGCACCAACGGCAACATCAACCCCTTCACCCTGCCCGGCAATTACACTATTTCCTGGACCGGCATGGAGGTGCGCAAGCACGATGGCAGCCAGCACCACGGTGTGGGCATCAAGCCGAATATCTACCTGGAAAAAACCATTCAGGGGGTGCGCGAGGGTCGCGACGAGTTTCTGGAGAAAGCCATTGAGCTAGCGAATGCAAACTAGCCTTTCAGCGCACAACTTCGTACATCCGCCGGGCCCGGCCTTGCGTAGTACCTAGCTAGTCTACTGTTTGGTTGCGGGTACATTGCCTGCCAGACCTAGGTAGTTGGTAGTCTTTACGTTCAGCACTCATGGCGAAGAAACCCACAAGCAGCAATAAAAAGAAAAAGGACCCCGAGAAGAAAGCCCGCGTGCATAAGGAGCTGGAAGGGTTCGAAATTAAGGTGAATCCACTGGGCGAAATCACCTCTACGTATTCCATTGAGGAGGTGAATGCCTTCCTGAACCGCCACGTGCGCGACAAAAAGCTCGTGAACCGCGACGGGCAGTTTGGCGAGAAAATCGAGGAAGATGAGGACTTCCCGCTGGAAGAAGGCGCCAACGAACCCGAAGAGTCGGATGAGGACTTCATGCGCCGCACGAGCAAGGAGGCCAAAAAAACGAAGAAGGGCGACCCGGACCCCGCCGCCGAAGCCGCCGACACCACGGCGGAGCTGCCCGAGGAATAAGCTAGGTTACGGCGCGGACGTTATATTCCGCACAAAGTAGAACGGCTGTAGTGCGAAGCATAAGTCTCGCGCCACAGCCGTTTTGCGTCAAAATCAGTTGCAGTTTCTTATACTTGGAGCGCAAACTTTCCACTACACTCCTTTCCCCCATCATGCGCTCCCACGATGTCGATTACAAGATTCTTGGCAATGATATTCAAGTACTTGAAGTTGAGTTAGACCCCAACGAAACGGTAGTGGCCGAAGCCGGTGCCATGGTGTACATGGACGAAGCTATTGCCTTCGAAACCAAGATGGGCGACGGCTCCGAACCCGACCAGAGCGTGCTCGGTAAGCTGTTCTCGGCCGGCACCCGCCTGATTACGGGCGAGTCGCTGTTCATGACGCATTTCACGCACCGGGGCGGCTACGGTAAAAGCCGGGTGGCATTCTCGGCGCCCTACCCCGGCACCATCATCCCGCTCGACCTAGCTACCTTGCCCAACGGCCTTATCGTGCAGAAGGACGGCTTTCTGGCCGCGGCGAAAGGCACCAAAATCGCCATTCACTTCAACCAGCGCCTAGGGGCAGGTTTCTTCGGCGGTGAGGGCTTCATTCTGCAAAAGCTCACTGGTGACGGCAAGGCCTTCGTGCACGCCGGCGGTACCATCATCGAGAAGCGCTTGAACAACGAACTGCTGCGCGTGGACACGGGCTGCGTGGTAGCTTTCGAGCCCGGCATCGACTTCAGCGTGGCGCGGGCTGGTGGCTTGAAATCAATGATTTTCGGTGGCGAAGGCCTTTTATTAGCCACCCTGCGCGGCACCGGCCGGGTGTGGCTTCAGTCGATGCCCGTGAAGAAGCTAATTCAGGCTCTTATGCCCAACGGCAGCAACGCCAACAAGGAAAGCGGCAGCGTACTCGGCAACATGATCAGCGGCGTGTTCGACGAGTAAAGCGCCGCAGCAGGCTAGGCGGGCAGCTGCACCACAAACTCGGTGTAGCGGCCTAGCTCCGAATCGACTAGCAGTTGCCCGCCGTGCCCTTGCGTCACGATATCGTAGCTAAGCGACAAACCGAGGCCGGTGCCCTGGCCAGTGGGCTTGGTGGTGAAGAAGGGCTGAAAAATCTTCTGGCGTACCGGCTCTGGGATGCCCGTGCCATTGTCGCGCACCCGAATCTCGACGTGGTCGGCGGCTTGGCGGGTCTGCACGCTTACTTGTGGTTTGTAGCCGTTGCCTTCCTGCTGGCTGCGCTGCTGCGTGGCGTAAAATGCGTTGGAAAACAGATTCACCAACACCCGCCCGATGTCCTGCGGCACCACCGAAATCTTGTCTAGCTTCTCCGCAAAATCAGTTTGCAGGTCGCAGACGAACCCCTTGTCCTTGGCCCGCACGCCTTGGTAAGCCAGGCGCAAGTACTCATCGGTGAGTACGTTGAGCTTAGTGGGCTGCTTGGTACCGGTGCCGTGGTTGCTGTGCGCGAGCATGCCACGCACAATGGCATCGGCGCGGCGGCCGTGGTGGTTGATTTTGTGCAGGTTCTCCCGAATATCGGTAAGCAGGTCCTGCTCTAACTCGGCGTCGCGCACTGGTTGCTGCTGGGCTTCTTCCAGCTCGTCGATCAACTCCACGGATACCTCGGCGAAGTTGTTGACGAAGTTCAGTGGGTTTTGAATTTCGTGGGCAATGCCGGCCGTCAGCTCTCCTAGGCTCGCCATTTTTTCTTTCTGAATGAGCTGAGCCTGTGCGCCTTTTAGCTCTACTAGGGTGCGGTCGAGGGCGTCGCGCTGCCCGGCAATCTGCTCGTTTTTCTCGTTGAGGCGGCGGTTGGCGCGCTGCTTCAGGAGTAGGTTGCGCCAGAGCAACCCCGCCACCAACACTACACTACCTAAACCCGCTAGCAACCCGTAAAGCTGCTGGCGCTGGCGGACGCTTTGCTGATCTTGCAGCTGCCGCGTTTTGGTGAGCAGGGCAATCTGGGCCTGTTTTTTATCCAGCTCATAGCCGTAACGCAGGGCGGTAGTTTGGCGCTGCGTTTGTTCGCCGGTCAGCGTGTCGTTGTAGGCTAGGTACTGCCGCTGGTAGCGGTAGGCGGGGGCAAACTCGCGGCGCTCGGCGTAGGCTTGGGCCAGCACCAAGCTAGCATCCCGAATGGTTTCTTTCGTGTGCGTTTGCTGAGCCCATTGCAGGCTTTTACTCGCCAACGCAATGGCGCTATCGGGTTGGTGCACTGCTTGGTATACTTGCGCCAATAGCAGCTCGGCAGAGGGCAAGCTATACATATCCTTTCCGGCAACGGCGCGGGCGTAGGCCCGCAATCCGTGGAACCGGGCCTGCTGGTACTTGCCTTGTAGCCGGTACATATCGGCCATATTTACCTCGTTGATGGTGCCATTTACTTCGTCGTGCTGCTCGTCGGCGACCTGCTGGCTCTGCTCGTAGGAGCGCAATGCTGCTGACCAGTTTTTCTGCCTGGTGTAGAGCGTACCCAGCGCGTTCTGCATACTCATTACCACTTGGTGGTCACCGGCTTGCTTTCCGTTTTTGAGGGCAGCTTGCAGGATGGGTAAAGCGGCCTTGTAGTCTTCCAGATTCAAGTAGAGTGAACCTAGAGTGGCCTGCAACCGCCGCTTTGTTTGGGTAGCATTAGCTTGTTCCGCCAGTGGAATACCCCGCAGAGCCGCCACAATGGCCGGCGCATAATTGCCCTGCATCATCTCGATGAGCAGGAGTTGCAAGTAGCTTTGGGCTTGACCGCGGCGGTTATTGGCGCGATCAAACACCTGCTGGGCCTGCCGAACGTAGCGCTGGGCCAGTTCGTAATCGGCTTGGCGCCGGTAGAGCGTACTCAGCCAAAGTAGGGCAAACCCCTCCCCTTTCGCATCATGTAGGGTGCGGCTGAGCGTTGTAGCCTCTTCAATCACCGCACGGGCCTTCGCCGGGTTGGTGGCAGTAAGAGCTTCTGCCAGCTGTTGCAGCCGCCGAACCCGTGTGGTGTCGGGCTGGGTGTGGGCTTGCAACAGCTGACGGAGGCTATCTATCAGGGACGTAGACTTTTGAGCGTGCGCAGAGAAAGTGCCTAACAGCAACCACACACTCATGAGCAACGAACAAGGTTTCATCTGAGCATCAACTAGGTGAGTAGTATGGAGTATCTCCCTAGAAACCTAGGTCGGTAGAAACACACCTCAGGCGACCTGCACCGCTACCTCATAGTAGTCGATGGTCGGGGTACTGTCGAAGCAGGGCGCCAGATGATCGAACACGGCCTGAAGCGTTTCACTAGATTCAGCGGCCTCGCGGTTCTCTTCGTTGTCCCACAAAATCACGGCTAGGCATTTGTTGTTTTCGGTGTTGGTTAGGAAGCGGCTGGTCACATAACCGGGCTGCTGTTTGAGCACCGGCCCGATTTTATTTTGATAAAGGTCAACGGCTTGCGGAGCAGTTTCAGGCTTGAGCAAGACTTGGAAGATTCGTGCGTACAGCATAAGAATAGAAGGTGAAGTGAGAATGGAAGGATTAGCACTTATTACACGCAAACATCTGCCTGTGAATCAAGATGTTTGGCTTGCACAACTTCGGATAACGGAGCTCATTCGCCAGGCTTGGCTTTCACGCTTTACTAGTTCGCAGCCATACCTGGGTTGGAGGTTGCTCCGTGGCGAGAAGTGCCAGGCAGCGACTTTACCGCCCGGCATCCTAATCGACTTTTCTACTTAGTGAGCACCAGACGCCGCGTCAGCAATTGCCCATCAGCACTGAGTAGGCGGCAGGAGTAAATGCCGGCGGATAGTTGGGAACCATCTAAGGTGCGCTCTACCACCTGTCCGGCCTGTATCGGTCCGTCGTACAAGGTGGTTACCCGCTGTCCTAGGTTGTTGTAGAGCTGTAGCTGCACTGCTCCGGTCTGCGCGGCCTGGAAGCGCACGGTGGCACTGGTCGCGAACGGGTTCGGGTAGGCTTCCAGCGTAGGCTGCTGATTGGCTCCGGTTCCCGTGGCCAGCACGGCAGCGGTACTAGCCGCGCGGGCGCCACCGAAGGGTTCGGTGCCGTACACCAGTTGGCCTTTCACGTACACCGTCATGCGTGGGTGTTCGGCGATGGGCGCCGGGGGGCGGTAGGAGTAATCTTTGCCCTGGTCGAAATTGCTCCAATCGGCTTTATTGATGCGCAGCTGCACGGTGCCGGTGTTGCCCGCTGGGTAGAGCATACCTAGACCCGGCGCAAAGCCCATCTGCATATACGTTTCGCCGGCTTGCTGCCCAGTACTGAGGCGTACATTGCTGGCCCCTAGCGGTGAGTAGTCGACTGTGTAGACCAGCGGCGACGTGCCGTCGGGGCTGAACCAGTAGCGCACCGTTATGTCTTGGTAATCGATGGGCACATTACCCACGTTGCCGACTTGCAGCCCTAGGCTTAGCGTGTTGGTTTTCAGGTTGCGTACTTTGTTTTCGGCGTACACTTTCGAGCTGCGGCTCTCCGCCACCGGCGCGGGTTCGGTACCGCCCACTAAGATGCCCTTGCGATACACGGTGATGCGCTCCGTAAGGGTATAGGCGCTACTGGCCGCGTAGGAGTAATCGTCCGTTTCGTTGAAATTAGTCCAGCTCTGCTTATTAATGCCCGTCTGGATGGGGCCGGAAGTACCGCGGGCGGCTAGGTTGCCAGCCCCAGCCAGGAAGGAATACTCCACGTAACCGAAGGCACCTTGCCGGGGTGTGGGCAAGGCCACGTAGCGCATACTCACCTGGTTAGCACCCAGTTGGACATAGTATACGGTCGTGGCAATGGGGTCGTAGTTTTCCGCTGTCAGCCAGTAACGCACCGTCAGTTCCTGATACGGTACGGCCGCACCGCCATTTACTAGTTGCAGGTTCGGCTTGATGACGTTGTTGGTGGGCTGCCCTAGGTCTGCGTTTTGGTAAGCGACCCGCACGCTGGTGGGAGGCAGCGTGACGGTTACCGTCAGGGTAGCGGTAGTGGTTAAGGCCGGCACGCCGTTGTCTATTACACTGAGACCAAGCGTGTAACGCGTGGAAGTCAGGGCGGCCGTGTTGGCTATTTGCAGCTGGTTGCCCACGAAAGCAAAGGCTCCGCTCGCGTTACCCGATGTGAGGCGGTAGGTAAGTGTGGTACCCGCGTCGGGGTCGGTGGCGGCAACGGTACCCACCACCGTGCCGGCTGGCGAACCCGCTGCTACCGCAAAGCTCTGGTTAGCTACCGCTGGCGCTTCGTTCACATTGGTGAGCTGAATAGTAAAGCTAGCCGCGCTGGTGAGCGTCCCATCCGAGGCTTGCACAGTGATGCTATAGGCCGGCGTGGTTTCGAAGTCCAGCAAGGTGCCATTCGCAACCGTAACCACGCCGGAAGTAGCGTTGATAGCAAAGCGGCCGCCCGCATTATTGGCTAAGGCGTAGGTCAGCGAGGGGCTATCTAGGTCGGTAGCTTGCGCGGTCAGGCCCACCAGGGTACCAGCCGCGGCATTTTCGGCCACGGTGTTAACAGTAGGATCGGCATCGGTGGGTACGGTGGGTGCTGAGTTAACGGCCTGGACCTGCACCACTTTAGTCACCGGCGTGCTAGCAAGGACACCGTCATTCACCACGAAGCTGATGGTACGCTCGGCGGTCGTAGGCACAGGGGAGGTGTTGCGGTACGTGATGCCGCGCAGCAGCGTCTGCCATTGCGCTACGCTGGCTGAGCCCGTGAGCGTGAGCACGCCCGTACTAGCTGCGTAGCTGCCCGTGATGCCGTTGGTGGCGGGGAAGGCTAGCTCATCCTGACTGCTGACTAGTCCGGCGCTGATGCTCACCGTGGCCGAAGCTAGGGTCGGGCTGTCGGCATCGGTCACGGTCAAGCCTGCGTCAATCACCGTAGCTACTTGCTCCGGCGCGTTGGTGGAGCCGGCCGTAGTCGTTAGCACCGGCGCAAAGGTCACGGTGAAGGGCACCGTGCTGGTGGCCGTACCAGTCGGCGTCGTAAGGGCTACTAGGCCATTAGTAGCGTTGACTGGCACGGTGACTTTTACTTGCGTGGCCGAAATACTCGTTACCGTAGTTGCAGCTACTTCGTTGAACGTCACGCGTGTAGCACCGCTCAAGTCGGTACCCGTTAGAGTCACAATGGTGCCCACGGGGCCACTAGTAGGCGTGAAGCTGACCAAAGTGGGCGCCGGCGCATCCAGCACCTGGTTGAGGCGCACGCTCACTGTGCCGTTAGGCAAGTAGCTGGTCGTGAGGAGGTCTAGGTCGCCGTCGCCATCGAGGTCAGCTACAGCCAAGCATTTGTTGTTTTGACCCACACCTACTTGCTGAATACCTGAGAAGGTGCCAGAACCATCGTTGAGGCGTACGCTTACCAAACGGTCGTCGAAGAGTGTAGCGAGTAGGTCTAGGTCCCCGTCACCCTCTACGTCGGCTAAGGCGATGGTGGAAATGTTAGTGCCGACCGCCACTTCCTGCGTGCCGACGAAGGTACCTAGCCCAGTGCCGCGCCGTACGCTGACGGTGCTAGCACCGGCACCCGCGGTAGCGGCTACTAGGTCTAGGTTGCCGTCCCCGTCTACATCGCCTAGAGCTAGGCTGTAGGTGGCCGTGGCAATGCTCACGGCTGTGCCCACGCTAAAAGTGCCGGCGCCGCCATTGAGCAGCACCGCTACTTGGCCGGTATTGGCGCTGCCTACGAGCAGGTCCAGGTCGCCATCCTTGTCGATATCACCGGCTACGAGGCTGTAAAGCTGGAGGAAGCCGGGCGTGTAGTTCGCCGACCCCGAGAAGGTTCCAGCACCATTGTTCAGGCGTACGCTCACCGTGGCGGTGCTGCCGTTGGCCGTGGCAAGGTCTAGGTCACCGTCGCCGTCCAGGTCGGCCACCACTAGGTCTTGGGTACTAGTGTTTACGGGTACTTCTTGGCCCGTAGCGGCAAAACCACCGCCCCCATCGCCGAGGCGCACGCTCACCGTACCGCCTTCGTTGGCGACCAGCAGATCCAGGTTGCCGTCGCCGTTTATGTCGGCTGAGCGCACTCGCGTATGACCGCCAGCTAAGGCTAGGTCCTGGGTTCCGGTGAAGGTGCCATTGCCTTGGTTCAGGCGCACGCTCATCGTGTTGTTGAAGTTTGCAATGAGCAGGTCTAGGTCGCCGTCGTTGTCCACATCGGCGGGGGCCACGCTGGTCGGGCCGCTGCCCACCGTCACCTCCGAGCCGCCATTAAACGTGCCGGGGCCAACTCCGGCTTGAGTAGTAAATTGATACACAGAAGGCGTAGCCGTACCACTGCCTTTTGAAGTGACAAACACCGTTTCGCCGGGCTTGAAGTCCGCTGTAGGATTCACCGTGAGGGTGTTGCCGCTAACCGTGGGAGCTGGCGCTGCTTTTAGTCCCCCAGCCTGCTGACTGAACACGCGCACCGTCGGCACAGCAGTTGGGTCAATCGGCCGGTCGTAGGTCAGGCTTACATTCGTAGCGCGCGGGGCTAGGTTGGTATTGCGCGCCGGGTTGGTACCGGTCACTGTGAGCTGCGCCTGCGCCTGAGTGCCTAGGCCTAGCAGCACAGCGAGCAAACCTAGGTGCGGCCGCAACCGAATCGCACGCACGCCTACTGGAAGTAGCAGTTGTTTCATAAAAAAGAATAGTAGTGAAGGATAAGAGAGAACAGGTAAGCCAATTAGAGAAGCCAACGACCTAGCCTTTTCCTCAAGCGTCATTGACTTTATCAAAGATCGGCCTGCCTTTATCCGAGCTACAAGCCAACGCATACCCCTAAACAGGGGGGGTTCCTCGCTTTTTCGTGGCGGCGGCATGGTGCGGGTAGTCTTGCAGCCAAAAGAGCCGGACATCCACTGGACGTTCGGCTCTTTCATAGTCGTTTAGCAACGCCAACTTCGCTGTGAAGCATCAGTAAACCAGCCCGTTGTCGCAATTCTGCGCAGTACCGCTGTATAACTTAGTCTACTCCTTCTCCAGCGCCGCCGCTATTCTTTATTTCCATGCTGAAGCCTGGAGTTGCGTTTGTAGTCAGCACAATACCCTGGTCTGTGTCAGCAGCACCATACGTGTATGCACTGAGGGCACCACGATAAGCCGCTTCTGTGTGTTGAAAACCACCGCGCGAAACGGGTGACTGATACCGCGCTTGCGCCGGTGTTAAGCGAACCGAAGAGCGCAGGCTTGGGACATGAGCTTGCAAAGCCGTCGATTGCCCGAGTAGCAAGCTTAGCAGGGGTAAGAACACCAATCCCCATGGTCGCCGAATTCGCAGAAGCTGGTAGTTCATATAGATTCAAGAAAGGTGATCTAGGCGAGCAACAGAACTGGAGTACTATAGGCCGCCAGCAAACAATCGTTCAGATAAAACACTACTAATCAGTTACTCTTTATTCCTTTTCAATCAAAAGTACCTGTTCCTTTTGCTCCCGTGCAAGCCCATGACTACCCCTAAACAGGGGGGATGACCTAGCTTTTTCGCCCCCCCTGTTTAGGGGTAGTCATGGGCTTGCACAACCTCCCCTGTTACCCGATCTTTAATCCTCGCTCTGCTACTTTTTTTATGACTCCGCTGCGCCTTGCCATTATCGAAGACGACCCTACCGTGCGCCAGCTGCTGCACGGCTACCTCTGCCGCCAGCCCGAGTTTAACTGCGTGTTAGTAGCTGGCTCGGTTGAAGCTTTTGTGCAACAACTGCCCGACGTAGTGGCCCCGCCCCAACTGGTGCTGCTCGACATTGGTTTGCCCGGCCTGAGCGGCATTCAGGCCCTGCCCGTGCTACGCCGCCACCTTCCCGAAGCCGACTTCGTGATGCAAACCGTATTCGAGGATACCGACCGCATCTACCAAGCTCTGTGCGCCGGGGCCTCCGGCTACCTGCTCAAAAGCACCCCGCCCGCCGACATCAAAGCCGCCCTGCTCGACGTGGCCCAGGGGGGGGCCCCCATGAGCCGGGCCGTGGCACGCAAGGTGCTCGGCTATTTCAAACCGAGCCCCGCTGCTCCCACCACCGACCTTACCCCACGTGAGCGGCAAGTGCTAGAGGGCCTGGTCGATGGCCTCAGCGAAAAGCAAGTAGCCACGCGCCTCGACCTAGCTCCCCAAACGGTGCACTCCTACATCAAGCAGCTCTACCGCAAGCTGCACGTGCGCAGCCGCGCCGAGCTGGTGCGTCACACTCTCCGTGAGGGGCCATTTACTTGAGATATTAGAAGTTAGATATGAGTACTAGATCTAGCTCCCCTCCTTTTTTCAAGGAGGGGCTGGGGGTGGTCCGGCTAGAGCTAGAGAGCTAGCTTCTCGTTCAACAACATTTACCACCCCTAGCCCCTCCTTAAAAAAGGAGGGGAACTAGTTTCTAGCTCTAATTCTATTTAGTGTTTTAAACTGCTCTTGCCGGCTTTAAGCTCGGTATGGCACGTGCAGGCTCACTTGCCAGCCGCCTTCCGGTACCGGGCCAGCCGTAAGCTGACCGCCGAGTAGCGCGGCGCGGCGCTGCATGTTGCGCAGGCCCATACCCGACCCGTGCGTAGTGGAGGGCCGCGCTACGGTGCCATCGTTATATACTACCAGCGTGAGGGCAGCACCTTGGCGCTGGAGCGCTAGTGTGAGGGTAGTAGCCGCAGAGGCATGTCGTACGGCATTGGTAATGGCTTCTTTGGCAATCAGATAGAGCTGCTGCCGCAATGCTGGCCCTAGGGCTAGGGTATCCGGTAGGTCGTGAATGGTGAAGGTAGCGTGCAGGCCCGCGGCTTTGGCGGTGGCATCGAGGTGGTCGTGGAGCCGGTCGCGCAGGGCCCCGAGCGTATCGGCGCTGGCATCGATGCTCCACACCACGTCGCGCATCATGGTCAGGGCAGCCCGGCTATCGAGCAGCAGGTCGTGCATATCGGCGCGCAGCACATCGGCGGAGCTAGGTTCCTGCAGCAGCTCGGCGCGCAGGTTTACGCGCGTGAGCAAGGCGCCCACCTCGTCGTGTAAGTCGGCGGCAATGCGAGTGCGCAGCTTCGCCTCGCGCAACACCCGTCGGCCCCGCAGCTTTTGCAACCCCACGCCGACGCCCACCAGCACGCCCGCGGCACTGAGCAGCACCAGTGGGTGCTGCCACCACGGGCGCGCCACCTCCACCCGCAAGCGACGTTTAGTAGTGCGCCGGCCCGCCGGAGTTTGGCCCCACACGGCCAGCGTGTACGAGCCCGGCGCTAGCCCGCGTAGGCGCAGGTGTCGGCTGGTCTGCTGCACGGCCGTCGTATCCACGCCATCATTCGTGGGCAGTAGCTGGTAAAAGAAGCGGTTGAGCGCCGGGGCCCGAAAGTCGTCCAGGGCTAGGTTGTAGCCGACTTCGGCCATGTCATTGGTAAGCGTTAGCGGCTCGACGGCGGCACGAGCTAGGCGTGGCTGAGCAGGTTGCCCCCCTTCTGCTTGTGCCGTGAGCAATAGTTGGGGTCCCCGCTCTACTTTGCTCGTGGCGGCGGTGGCTTCCACCCGAAACACGCCTCCCACCCCTCCGAAGAAAAAGGTACCATCGGCGGCCCGGTAGGCAGCTTGTTGGTTTAGCTCTGGGTTGGCCAGGCCATCGGCAGAGCCATACACTTTTAGCTGCCCCGTATCGGGTCGGTAATACACCAGTCCGGCGTAAGTACCCACCCACAGCGCCCCCGTTTGGTCCGGCAACAGCGTGGCGGTGGTAGCGGAAGGCAGTCCTTGCTCGGGTCCTAGGCTCCCGACCAAACCGCGAGCAGCAGTAACATGCAACACTCCCCGGGTTCGGGTGCCCAACCAGACGTGGCCGTGCGGGGCGGCGTACACGCACAGTACATCATCGGTGGGCAAGCGGCGGACTGGGGTGGCTTCGGCAGAGCCGTAGTGTTGGAGCGCACCCGTGGTTGGCGACAGGGCGTAGAGCCCGCCGTTGGTGGCAAGCCACAAGGTGCCCACATCATCTTCGCTGATGCTGCGCACTTCCAGCCCGTGCAACGGCCAGTGCGGGTCTTGGTCGTGGTAGCGTACCCAGGTCCGCTGCTTTTCCTTGAAAATATAGAGCCCGGCAGTCGTTCCGCCCCAAATGGTGCCGGCGCGTGTTTGGTAAAGCTCCCTGCCTTGCAGCTTAGTGGCGGAAGCATGATAGGTGAGCACACCCGTGCGCGGGTTTAACTCCCCAAACGTGTCGCTTTCGTCGGCAAAAAACAGCTGTCCCTTTCTGGTAACCAGCAAGCTATACAGAAATGCGGGCCAAAGGCGGCCTTCGCGCGTGAGCACCAAGGGGTGCAACAACGCCGCGGGCTGCCCGGCCGCCTGCGTAAAAACGCCGCTGTAGGAACTGATGAGCAAGCGGCCGTCGGGCAGGCGGGTGATGCCGCGCACGCTCGGGGGGCGCACCTGCCGTACAACGGGCAAGGGCCGAACAGGGCCCGCGTTGCCGCCTTTGTAGCAACCACGCTCCTCGGGGCTAAACGCCCAATACAATTGGTGCGGGTCGCGGTACAGGGTGTAGCGCGTGCTAGGCTCGTTGGCGTAAAACGTGACCGGGCTGCGGGTTACCTGGGGTGCCTGGCCGGCGGCGCCCCAGTGCAGCGTTACCTGTTGCCGCTCTACCAACCATTGCACGGGCCGCCCTTGGGCATCGAGCAGGGGCTTGAACGACCGGGTACCACCCTCCGACGTAGGCAGCCAGCGTTGCTGCTCCCGCAACTGCCCCGTGCGCGCGTCGGTCACGTAGCGCGCATGGGTACTAATAAACTGTTGGGGCTGAGTACCGGGCACCGGCAACAGATAGTTGCCCGGCAACTGCACCTGCTGCACGAGGCGACCTTGGGCGTCAAGCCGATGGACTTGGCCGTTGTAGGTCGTGAGCCACACCCCTAGGTCGGGAGCTGGCGTGAAGCTGACGGGCTCCTCGCGGAGCATCCCCCGCGGGGCCTTCACCACGGGGTGAGCCGGGTCGAGGGTGAGCACTAGGCCGGAGCCATACCCAACCCACAGCCGCTGGGCCCGCGCATCAAACCACAAGGCTTGCACGCCCGGCACGGGGTCTTCCGGCAGGTTGGGTAGATGAATGCGCGTGAGCTGCCCCGTGGTGGGCATCAGGCAATACAAGCCAGCTTTGCCACCCAGCCAAATCCGTCCGGCAGGGTCACACATCACTGCGTGTAAGTAGCCGGCCGGGGCCGCCACGCCAGCCGGGAGCAGCTTGGCTAGAGGCACCAGCTGGTAGCCGTCGTAGCGCTGGACGCCGTCGGTGGTAGCTAGCCATAAATAACCCGAATGGTCGGCGGACATATCGCGCACGACCACGACACTCAGTACCGAATCGGGTACCCACGGAATAGGCGGCGTTTGCCCCGCCGCGGCACCCGCCCGAAACAGCAACCCGAGTAACAACAACGTGCTACTTAACAAGCTAAAGGGCCTGCCTTTCCTGTACTCAGACGCACTCAACGGACGCGCCATTACTAGTTAGCTGTTATCATTCACCGGGGCACAAGCTCGGCAATAACTATCATATTTCACCCGGCAACCAAGCCGTTATTTTCACGTTTTTTCGCTCTTAACATATTGATAATAAGCTATATTTATTCCATTCACCTGCTTCCAGCTACAGTCGACTAGTAAGGGTTACCTAGGTTCAGCCCCCATATTTTTCACTGTGCTCGGAATGACAAACAGCTTCTTCTACCGCTTTACCTTGTACAAGCGGGCACCAAATAAGAAGATAACTAAGTAGCAAATGATGGGCAGGTAGTAAGCAGCGGCCACGTCGTGGTTCGCTACTTTACCCATCAGATAGGGAAAGATGGCCCCGCCAGCTACCGTCATCACGAGGAACGAGGAACCCTGCTGGGTTTTGGCACCTAGGTCTTTGAGGCCTAGCGAGAAGATGGTGGGGAACATGATGCTGAAGAAGAAGTTTAGCCCTAGCAAAGCGATGAACGAGGGCCAGCCCCAGCTTTGGGCAATGATGACGCATAACACAGCGTTGGCTAACGCAAACGTCGCCAGCAACTTATTCGGCGCGATGAAGCGCATCAGGTACGTACCAACGAAGCGGCCCACCATCATCATCACCATGCTCAACGAGAAATAACCTGAGGCGGTGGCATCTGACATGCCCATCTTCTCAGCGCCATAGTTGATGAAGAACGCCCAAGTGCCTCCTTGAGCCGCCACGTTGAAGAATTGTGCCACGATGGCCCACACAAAATGTGGCCGGTTCATCAGGCCTTTGGTTGTAGGCACTTCTTCGGCCGTACCGCTGTAGAAACCAGCTTCCGGTTCGGCAGGTAGCTCGGCAGCATGCGCATCCTGCAAAGCCGGTACCCGCACAAAGGAGAATGCTACTCCAATAGCTAGGATAACACTGCCAATAAGCAAGTACAACGACTTCACCGATGATAAGTCGCCATTAGCATGTACACGTCCAAAGATATAGTACTTACCAATCAGAGGCCCAATTACAGCGCCTAAACCGTTGAATGCTTGAGCAAAATTGATACGCTGGTCACTGGAGTTCGGATTACCCATAGCGGCCATAAAGGGGTGCGCCACGGCCTCCAGCGTCGCCAGCCCGCAGGCCAGTACAAACAACGCCCCGCGGAAGAAGCCGAACGACTGCGCGTTAGCCGCCGGCACAAACAGAAAGGCACCGAGCGCATACAAACCTAGCCCCAGCAGCACCCCGTTTTTGTAACCGTAGCGCTTCATGAACAAACCCGCCGGGATGCCCATGATGGCGTAAGCACCAAAAATCGAGAACTGCACCAGCCCGGAGTCGGCCTTGCTCACGTTGAGCACGTTCTGAAAGTGCTTGTTGAGCACGTCGCCCATGGTGATGGCGATGCCCCAGAGCAAAAACAAGGAAGTGACGAAAACCAGCGTCGTGAGGTACCTTTTCTCGGTGAAGGAAGCTGATGGGGGTGTTTGGGTGGCAGTGGGCTGCATGAAAGAGCTTAGCTAGGATGAGATTAGTGCTAGTAAAGTAGCTGATATTGAACTACAATTCCGAACACCTAGCTCGTTATAAGCACAAGAGACGACAGCTTATAGGCTGTCGTCTCTTGTGTGGTAATTTGCTTCTCAGCCGCCTTCCTTGCTGTTGAGCTGCTTTCTGTGGCTAGCCCTAACTCTTAACGAGCTACTTACTGGCTACCTTTTTCAGGGTTGGAGCACCACTTTTTGCTGCATCCGTGAGCCATCGGCCAGCAGCACCGTGAGCTGGTAAAGGCCCGGCTTTAGCTGGGAAGCCTCAACGGGTATTTGGTTGAGGCCTTGCTGCAAGGCAATGGTCTGCTGCTGCACTACCCGGCCCAGCTGATCAGTGAGCTGGAGCGCAGCGACTTGCGGTTGGCTAGCTGAGCAGCTGAGCGTGAAGCGGTTGTTGGCTGGGTTAGGGTAGATGTTCAGCTCCCGCACCAACCTAGGTTGCGCAGCCGCCAACACCCGCGCACCAGTACCGAAGTACGGCAGCACTTCCAGGGCCGAGAGCTTAGCCTGGTCGCGGCCTCCATCTTCATAAGGCACGGTCAACGCTAGGTTCAGCACCCCATCTGTCACCGGTACGAGGAAGGTTTCGGTGGTGGCGGTCAGCGGCCCCACTTTGCGCACGATGTCATACTTACTTAGCACTTTGTTGCCCTCCAGATACGCATTGAACACGCGCTGATCGGGTTGGGTCCAATACGTTTCGGCAAAGTGCAGCACCACTTGGTAGGTGCCCTCCGTCACGGGCACGGCGTAGGTGAGGGTGCCGTTGGTGCTGTATTGCTCGGTTTGGTAAAGCGCTTGGTCGGGCGTGCCAGCAATAGGTGCCGACGTCCCACCCGTATTGCTGCTAGGCGGATTAAACGTGTTGGCGCTGAACGCGCCCCGCGAGGTCATGAGGGCGGGACCACCTAGGTTCACACGCACTACGGCGGGGTTGGTGACGGGTAGCACCTCCAGGGCCGAGAGCTTGGCTTGGTCGCGGCCCCCCTCTTGGTAGGGCACGCTCAAGTCGAGATTCAAAATGCCGTCGGTCACCGTAGCAAAGGCCGTTTCGGTGACGGCCGTCATGGGACCGACCTTGCGCACGATGTCGTACTTCGTCAGCACTCGCTTTCCTTCCACGTAGGCGTCGAACACGCGCTGGTCCGGCTGGGTCCAATAGGTTTCGGCGAAGTGCAGCACCACTTGGTAGGTGCCGTTACTGATGGGCAGCGCGTAGCTCAGGGTGCCGTTGGTGCTGTACCGTTCGCTCTGATAAAGCGCTTGGTCATTGGTGCCGGCAATGGGGGCCGACGTGGCGCCTGTGTTACTGCTGGGCGAATAGAAGGCATCGGCGCTGAACGTTCCGCGGGAGGTCGTCAGGGCGGGGCCACCGGCGCGCAGGCGATAAAGGGTTGGCGCGCCGGTAGTCGTTACCAACACCGGCGCGGAGGTAATGGCTACTCCATTGACAGTAGCCGTCGCTGAATAGCTACCGGGGGTATCGACCGTAAGCGTGGCGCTAGTGGCGCCTGTGTTCCAGGTGTAGGCTGCCCCGTAGATCGGCCTTGTCGGCTCATTCAGGTTTCCATCCTTGTCCAAGCGGGCTAAGTAGCGCTGGGGCGTGCTGCCGTATTGCGTAAAATCGCCGCGGACGAGCAGCTTCTGATCGGCGGCCTGCTGGATGATTTCCGTGACGTTACCATTAAATCCGGCTTGGCTAAAGCTAGGATCGAGCTGACCATCGGGCAGCAACCGGGCGAAGTGGTTGCACGGCTGTCCATTATAGCTGGTGAAGTCGCCGCCCACCACGATTTTGCCATCGGCCTGCACCAGCAGGGCCTGTACTCTCTCGTTGAAGCCCGTACCGACGGTTGCAAAGCTAGGGTCTAGTTGGCCGGAGGGTAGGAGCCGGGCCAGGTACTTCCGCGGTATATCAGTGTATCTGGTAAAATCGCCGCCAATCAGTATTTTCTGATCGGCAGGCTGTACGGCCAGCGCCCGCACGGCCGCGTTTAGATTGTTGTAAGGAAATGAGGCTTCGGGGGAAGACCCAGCGGCTCTGACGCGCACCAGATTACGACTTCCTAAGCTACTATTCTCGGAGAATATACCTCCAATCAACGACGCGCCATTTGCCTGCGCCGCCAAGGCGTAGATGGCACTCGAATAGCTCCGTGCTGCGTCAGCGGAGTATTCGGTAGTGGCTAAATCAGCCGTAAGCCGACCAGCACCCGCGATGATGAGGCCTGGTACGACATCGTTTCGCAAAAGGCCTCCAACTAGCACCTTACCATCTGGCTGCACAAGAATCTTGTAGATTCCCTCGTTGAGTCTTGCGACGAAACGCGGGAAGCCGGCTTCGAGCGTACCGCTAGGCTGAAGGCGCAGCAGATTATACTCTATCGGCGGATAACCTGGGCCGATGTAAGTCACAAACTTGCCCCCAACTAATATTTTCCCGTCGGGCTGTAGCGCTATTGCTTGAATACCGCCGGACCGCACATAGGCCGGAGCACTAAAGGTAAAGCTAGGGTCCAGGGTTCCATCAGGGTTGAGGCGGATAATACTAGCCGGCGTGCTGCTCACCACTAGCACAAGTTTGCCGTCGGGTTGAAGCGCCATAGAGGACACTGGCCTGGCCAGCGCCGTCGCCAGAAAGGCGGGTGCCGTGGCCGTCGCCGTCAGGGTTTGGCTGGCGCCAGGGGCTAGCTGCACCGGTCCGGGAGGCGTAACACTCACGGCAAAAGACGCTTGGCTCTGCGCCTGCCCACTGGCTAGCCCCAGCCACCAGCACATAGCTAGTCCCAATAACGTGCGTAGCGGTATCAGCTGGCGCCCAGGAGTTAAGCGGGAGAGTAGTTGTTTTTTCATAGCAGAATACTATTAACTTTTAATAATTATATGCTTGTAAATCAATTATTTACATGCATATAATTACTATAACACCTGCCTACCAACAAGCCCGTCAGTAAAAAACATTATTCTGCGTCAACGGAGCGCGCTCGGTACTTGCTTTCGTCTTCAATTCTTGCCAGTGCGACCTAGGAAATAGCTAGGCGCCAACGCACTATTCTGCGCAAGACGAAGCTGCGTGCGGCAATGTAGGCCGTGCCGCCAACCTAGGCATTGCTAGCCTTTCGTTGGAGCAGTAACGCCTGTAGCAGAAGAGCCCGGCTGACTTGACGGGCTACTGCCCCATTGTTTGTTTGGCATGGCTTGCAGGGTCAGCTCTAGCTTGCCGCCCTGCATGAGGTCGGCGTGACGGAGGTAGTTCAGCGGGTAGGGTTTGCCATTCCAGGTAGCGCTGCTGATATAAGCCGCATCGGGGCTAGCTTTCTTCGTACTGATTTGCAGGATCTTGCCGCCGGGCAGCCGAATAGTAGTTTTGTCGAACAAAGGCGCGCACAGCAGGTACTCGTTCGACACTGGGTTGAGCGGGTAAAAACCGAGGCTGGCAAACACGTACCACGCCGACATCTGCCCGGCATCGTCGTTGCCGCTGAGGCCGCCGGGCCCGTCGCTGTACTCCTCGGCCAAGATGCGACGCACCTGCTGCTGGGTTTTCCAGGGCGCGGCCGTGTAGTTGTACATAAAGGGAATCTGGTGGCCGGGCTCGTTGCCGTGCCAGTACTCATTTTTGGCAAACAGCTCATCTAGTGAGGCTTCCAGCTTGTTTGGTCCACCCATAAGCTGCGCCAGACCGGGCACGTCGTGGGGCACGTAGAAGGTGTACTGTCGCGGCGTGCCCTCCGTGATGTACGTCTCGCGCGTATCGGGGCGGAACGGCGTGGCCCAACGGCCATCGGCATAGCGGCCCCGCACCAGGCCCACGCTCGGGTCAAAGACTTGGCGGTACCCTAGGCTGCGCTTCGTTAGCGTCTCAAAGTCAGCTTGCTTGCCTAAGCCTTTGGCTACTTGGGCGAGTGCATAATCATCAAAGCCGTATTCGAGGGTGCGGCTGACTTGCTCTTTCTTGTGGAAAGCTTCCGGCACGCTGTCGTTGAGTGGCACAAAGCCGTAACGCAGGTACGAGGGCAGTGCCCGCCGGCCTTTGCCATTCTGGTAGTCGGCGGGGCTAGGTTGATCGAAGGCATTTTGGCGCATGAGGCGGTAGGCCTCGGCCACGTCGTAGTCGCGGATGCCTTTGGTATAGGCCGAGGCCAGGAAGGCCGTGCCATGGTCCCCGATCATGGCCGAGGTGTAGCTGTTCCAGCACGGGAAGATGGGCAACCAGCCGCCCTGTTGTCCTTTCAATACCATGGAGTTAGCCCAGTCATTCACTAAGCTAGGTTGCAGCAGCTCATAGAGCGGCAGCTCGGCGCGGTAGATGTCCCACATCGAAAAGTCGTCGTAGTAGTTGCCTTTGGCGAGCTTCTGAAGCGGCTTATTGCCGGCGAAGGCCGGGTAGGTTCCATCGACGTCATTGAAGAGGCGGGGCTGCTGCATGGTGTGGTAGAGGGCCGTGTAGAAGATGCGCTTGTCCTGCTCCTTCTTCGTCTCTACGTTGATCTGCCCGAGCGCCTTTTGCCAGATAGCTAGGTTTTGCGCCCGGAGCGCCACAAAATTCCAAGTCGGCATTTCGGCCGCGAGGTTGCGCCGAGCGCCTTCCAAGCTGCTGAAGGACGTGCCCACCCGCACCCGGATGGTTTCGCCCGCCTTCACCTTGAAGCCTAGAAAAGCTCCTAGGTCCTTCTGGTTTTGTACGCTGACCGCCGCAGAGTGCTGGCCGCCGTGGAAAATACCGCCGCGCGCCTGGCCCCGCTCCACTTGCACCACAAAGTAGCCACTGAACCCAGCCGGCTCGCCCCAGCCCTGGTAGATGCGGTGCACGGGGTTGTAGCCCTGCACCTCCCCGCGTTGGGCATCCACCTGCACGAAGCCCCGACCCTGGTCGCTGTTGGGCACGACGAGCAAGTAGAGGCTATCTGCTTTAACCGCAGCTATTTGCAACATGCCGCAACGCGCTGATGCGGTGAGCTCCGTGGTGAGTTGGTACCTAGGTAGCGTGACTTTGTAGTACGCCGGCGAGGTTGTTTCAGTACGGTGCGTATAGGGCGCGGCGTAGCGCGTGGCCGTAGTAGCGAGCTTGCCCGTGATGGGCATGAGCGTGACACTACCGTAGTCTTGGGTGCAGGAACCGCTCAGCCAGTGGCTTGCCCGAAAGCCGGTGAGCAGCGAATCACGGAAGTAATAGGGCGCCTGGCACTTGGTTTCCGACTGTCGGGTTTGGGGCGTCCACTGGGTCATACCGAAGGGCGTGCCCACGGCCGGGATGGTGTTGGCGAGGTGCTCGGTGCCGCTGCCGTGCTTGAGCGCCGCGGCGGTGGTGCTGGCCGCCGTGCCCGCCAGCGGCTGCACGTATTGCACCAGATCTTGGCCCCAGGCTAGCGCCGGCAACAGGCTGATAATGAACAAGCTTACGTGGCGCTTTGCGCTTCTTCGGAACGAACTAGTCAACGGGTGGTTTGAGATTGGAAGTAGATAAAAAAAGCTAGGTAGCTAGCTCCTGTGGTGGGCTGTTTCCCTGGCCTCATACCGGCAGGCGCTCAGCCGGCACCCCGACCGTCGACGCCCGGATGTTTAACAGGGAAGGTAGTACCAGATGACCAGCGACCAGCGCTTTATTGTTGTTTTTCAGGCCTTTCAGCAGCAGTGTCGCAATGGTTTTGCCCGTTTCGAAGGCCGGTTGGCTGATGGTGGTCAGGGCCGGGTTGAGGATGGTAGCGGAGCGGGAGTTGGAGAAGCTAACCACTTTCACCTCGGCCGGAATACCTAGGTGCAAATCGTAGCACGCTTGGTAGGCACTCACCGTGAGCAGCTCGACCGTCACCAACAACCCATCGGGGCGGGTCCGCGCTTCCAGGGCTTTGCGGATGATCGTGTAGTTCTTCTCCGGGTCGTTTGTGCAATCGATAATAGCGCTTTCCTCGAACGCTACGCCGTGCTCGGCCAGGGCTTTTTGGAAGCCGACAATACGCTGCCGACCAATAGACAGCTGACGCGAAATGGACAGCAGTGCAACGTTGGTGCAGCCGCATTCAAGCAGGTGGCGGGTAGCTAGGTAGCTGCTTTCCAAATCGTTGGTGGTCACGCAGGCCGTCTCGATGCCATCGGCGGCGCGGTCGAAAAAGGCTACGGGCACGCCCTGCGCCTGCAACGCCTCAATGTGCTCGGTGGAGGTGGTTTCGGCCGACACAGACATGAGCACGCCATCGACCCGCCCGCCCTGAAAAGCGTGCAGAATGGCTTGCTCCTGCTGGGCACTTTCGTGCGTGAGGTAAATCAGGACGTGGTAGCCGCGGGCCTGCGCTACGGTTTCGATGCCGTTGATGGCCTGGGCAAAATAACTATCGAACACCTCCGGAATGACGACGGCAATGGTCTTGCTCTTGCGGCTACCGAGGCTGCTGGCGTGCGGGTTGGGCACGTAGTCGAGCTTGTGGGCTAGCTCCATCACGCGCCTTTTCGTCTCTGTACTAATCTGGTGGCTGTCTTGCAGCGCCCTGGATACGGTTGAGGGGGAAAGGTGCAGCTCGTCGGCGAGGTGCTTGAGGTTGATCTTCTCCATCGAGAGTCAGCGGGCGCAGTGGTGGGTGAAGGCGGGCGGCAGGTTACGCAAGCGCTTGCGTAAAGAAAGTTGGGCAGCTAGGCGTAAACGCCTCTAAGAAAGCGCATTTTTGGCAAGTAACGTCATCCACCCTAACTCCCTGAAGCTCTATGAAGAATGCTGCCAGTGCCGCCGAAAAGCACCCGCTCGAAAACATCGAACAATGGGAGGAAAATCTGCTGGAGCGTTACCCCGACCCGGAGAGCATTGCCCAGGGCCGCGACACCGAAGCGTACCGCAACTACGAAGCGCCCGCCCGCGACTCGGTGCGCGAGTTTTACCGCCTCAACCACCAGTACCAGACCTACGATTTTGTGCTCAGCAAGAAGCGGGAGTTTCTCTCCTTCAATAAGCGCGAAATGCCAGTCTGGGATGCTTTCGTGTTCCTGAATCAGCTCGTCGACGACTCCGACCCCGATACCGACCTCGACCAGCTGCAACACCTGCTGCAAACTGCGGAAGCTATTCGGCAAGACGGCCACCCCGATTGGTTTGTGCTGGTGGGCTTGCTGCACGACATGGGCAAGGTGCTGTGCTTGTTCGGCGAGGCGCAGTGGGCCGTGGTAGGCGACACGTTTCCAGTGGGTTGCGCCTTCTCCGACAAGATTATATACCCGGAGTTTTTCGAGCACAACCCCGACACCTACGACCCGCGCTACAACACCAAATACGGCGTGTATGAGCCCAACTGCGGCCTGCGCAACGTGCACCTGTCGTGGGGCCACGACGAGTACGTGTACCATATGGTGAAGGATCACTTGCCCGAGCCGGCCCTGTACATGCTGCGCTACCACTCCTTCTACCCCCAGCACCGCGAAAACGCCTACGACCACCTCATGGACGCCCACGACCACGAGATGTTTAAGTGGGTGCAGCTCTTCAACCCCTACGACCTTTACTCCAAAGCCCCCACCCCACCCGATTGGAACGAGCTGCGACCCTACTATGAGAACTTGGTTGCCAAGTACTTACCCAGCACGCTGAAGTTTTAGGCGGCCCGCACGCTGTAGAGACGCATACTTGCGTCTCGTCGTTGAACGACCCACTTGGGTCTACCTAGGTAAACAACATCAGCAACGATGAGACGCAAGTATGCGTCTCTACAGCGTTCTGAAAATCAACACAAATAGCTTCTCACTAGACACATTCTGAAAAGCTAGGTACCGGCTACTATGAGCCGCATCAGGCGCTTTGGATAGTTTTCTGCTCAACTATCAGAGGTTCTTGGTACTGCCCAAAGTGATGGTAGCTAGCTTTTCAGATTACCCCGGGATAATAAATATCAGGGCCTACTTCCATCCGCGCGGCGGAGGAAGCAGGCCCTGGCGTTTGAGCAGAAGAAACTATGTTATTTGTTCGGGTTGGTTAGGCGGGCTAGCTCTTTCTTAGTGATGCGCAGCACCGTGCCGTGGCGGGTGCCTTTCGGGAACTGCACCTTGTCGGATACGTCGGTCCAGTGCTCTAGGTCGGTGGAGGCAACGGCGCCATACTTGTGCTCGGTGTACTTATCGAAGTATACCAGCCACTGATTACCAAGCTGAATAGCCGTGGGGCCCTCGGCCCAATACTTCCCCGTGATGGGTTCGGAAGGCTTGCTATAGGGGCCGGTGGCTTGGTCGGCGAAGGCCACGCGTAGGTTCTTCTGCACTGGCTCGCGGGTTTCATCTTTCAGAAACATTACGTAGCGCTTACCGGCGCGCTGAATAGTGGCATCAATCACGTTAAACCCTTGATCGTACAGCACTTGCGCTGGCGTGTACGTTTTAAAATCCTTCGTAGTGGTGTAGTAGATGCGGTGGTTATTGCCGCCTTCCACCGCCGTTTCGCCTTGCGGAAAGCGGCCCGGGATGGTGGTGGCCCAGTAGATCAGGTACTGGTCTTTCTGCGCGTCGTAGGTAATTTCCGGGGCCCACACGTTTTTGGCGGTCGGCTCGTGCATCATCACGGGCACGTCTTGCTGCTCGGTCCAGTGCACGAGGTCGGTAGAGCTGGCGTGACCGAGGCCGCGGTCCTTCCAACTTGTCGTCCAGACCATGTGAAAGCGCCCATCCTTGCCCCGAATGATGCAGGGGTCGCGCATGAGCTTGTCCTTCGACACGGTAGGCGTGAGGTACGATTTGTCGTTGTTGAGCGACGTCCAGGTGTAGCCGTCGGCGCTGGAAGCTAGGTGCAAGCCGTCTTCGCCGTTGCCCTTGAAGTAGGCAAACAGCAGCACTTCGTTTTTCTTGAGCGGCGTTTGGGCGAAGCTAGGAAATGTGGTGAGCAGGACGAGCGCCGCGGCGCCGAATTGTTTCTTGAGGAGCATAAGGGCAAATACAAAGGAGGCGCCTAGTTACAACGCGTGGTCGGTTTTTACGTCCTGCCCCGACCAAATCTTCTTGGCCGTCCAGTCCTGCGCCGGGCTAGCCCAGAACGCGTCGGAAGCGGGTAAACCTAGGGGCAGAAAGGCCGAGGTGCACAAGTACAAGCTGCCCGTGGAAATGTAGCCTTCGCCAATGCCCGGCTGGTGCCCGCACAGCCCAATTTGCAGCCAGCCCTTGGCGTCAAAGGTACCTTTGGGCTCCATGGTGCGCCGAATGACGGCGGTGAGGGCGCTACGCACTTGCCCCGCCGGCAGTTCCGGCGGAAGTTGCTGCTGCAACGCCACTTGAGCTAGGTGCTGAAACGCCCCGCACCGGTACGCCAACGACCGGCCGAAGGCAGCAAACGACCCATCGGGACCCACAAGTCTCTCTTGCACAGTAGCATAGCGGCGGGCGCGGGCGCGTAGCCGTTCCAGTAGCTCCTTGCTTTCCTTATTAGCCGCCACCAGCGTACTCACCACATCAAGGAGCATGGGCTGAATCACGTAGCTGTTGTAGTAGTCCCAGTGGAAATCGGGACCGTCGCCGTAGGTGCCGTCGCCTTTGTACCAGGTCAGGTGCTCCTTGATGGCGTAATCCATGCGCATCAGGTCGCCGCTGCCGGTAAACTTGAGTAGCGCCGCCTCGATGATTCCACTGAACAACAGCCAGTTGCTGTACACCGGCTTGATGACGCGGCTGCTTTGCAAGGCTTGCACCAGCTGCTTTTGCGTGGCTTCCGGCAGCTTGGTCCACAGCTGGGTAGGTGCGCGCAGCAGCGCATGGGCCAGAAAAGCCGCATCCACCACCGGCTGCCCGCCCTGGGTGAAGTTCATGAAATCCGGCGATTGGGGGTCGACGGCGTGGGCAATGGCTTGGCGAGCTAGGTCAGCGTAGCGCTGCTGACGGGCACGCTCTGACTCAGGCACCTCCGTGAGCTCCAGCCACGGGGCTAGGCCCGTGAGGGTGCGGCCAAGGGCTTCGAGGTAGGTCACGTTGCGGCGGCCCTGCTCCTGCCCTGCCGCGGCTTCCACGGGCATGGTGGCTTTTAGCTTACCTTGGGCGGTAGCAGTCAGCACCGGGTCCACCACTTTCAGCAGCGTCGTGAGCCAATAGTCGCGGTCAGTGGGTTTTGCGGCGGCCAACGCTAGGTTCTCAACCGAGCTGGCTAGCGTCGCGCCGGGCAGGGTCAGTGCCGAGAGGCTAGCTCCTACGCCCGTCACAAAAGATCGTCGTTTCATATGCACAGGCAGGCGGCTAGGTCACCGCTATTGTTTAAGCTTGATAACTTCCGAGCCCGCCAGTAGGTACGCCCCGGTGCCGTACACCTCCCAGCTGTCGGCCGAGAAGTCGCGGCGCGGGTCGGCGCCGATGGGCTGCACCCAGCCCACGCGGCCTTCCGCCGATACGCACTTATTTAGGCTAACCCAAGCCTTTTGCACAGCGGGCAGGTAAGTGGCTTTGTCCAAGATGCCGTTGTTGATGCCCCAGGCCATAGCGTAGCAGTCGAAACCAGAGCCCGACGCCTCACCGCCCGGATAGGCAGCGGGGTCAAGCAGGCTAGACCGCCACAGGCCATCAGGCTGCTGCAATTGGATGAGCCGGGCGCTCATTTCCTTGAACAGATCGACGTAGAAACTGCGGGTTGGGTGGTCTTTGGGTAGCTCTTGCAGAATCTGCACGAGGCCGCCCATCACCCAGCCGTTGCCGCGGCTCCAGAATACTTGTTTGCCGTTGCTTTCCTTCCTCCCTTCGCCGGCCGCATTCCAGAGGTAGCCCGCATCGCGCGTAAACAGGTGTTCCTGTTGGTTGTAGAGCAACTTGTAGGTTTGCTGGTACAGCGAGTCATTGGTTTTAAAATAC
>Ga0325401_1000660_pt1 | contig 26141 bp, 19 predicted proteins | sample PopdelMetagenome_FD_205666 | JGI IMG/M metagenome (GOLD analysis project Ga0325401, IMG submission 205666) | Populus deltoides microbial communities from Bellville, Georgia, United States - Xylem-PdKOR-R2 | ecosystem: Host-associated > Plants > Phyllosphere > Stem > Wood/Secondary xylem | place...
GCCTTCGGGTGCTGGGTATCTCAGTGCTGCTGCCCGCCACAATGCCCGCGTGCCGGCCGGGCACCCCGAAGGCTACCTCGAAGCGTTTGCCAATATTTACCGCAACTTTGCCCTGCACCTGCAAGCCGAACACGCGGGGCAGGAGGCTAGTCCCGAAGTTCAAGATTATCCTGGTATCGCTGACGGCTTACGCGGTATGGCCTTCATTGAAACCGTTATTGCCTCGGGCCGCTCCGACCAGAAGTGGACCGAGTTTCCAGCTGTCTAGAAGCTAGGTAGCAGTTAGGGTTTAGACTTTTGCCTAAAACGTCATCTGTCTAAGCGCCAACTCTTACGCTCTCTGCCCTAGATTCTAAGCTCCCAGATCTAAGTTCTACTGCATGAAAACACTGAAAGGACCCGGCATTTTCCTGGCGCAATTTATTGGCGAGGAAACACCGTTCAACGGTTTCGCCGCCATGTGCGAGTGGGCCAAAGGCCTCGGCTACAAAGGCGTACAACTGCCAACTACCGATTCGCGCTTTATTGACCTAAAGCTAGCTGCCGAAAGCCAAACCTACGCCGATGAGCTAACGGGCACCGCGCGCGCCGCTGGTCTAGAAATCACGGAGCTTTCTACGCACTTGCAAGGACAGCTCGTGGCCGTAAATCCTGCCTACGATACGCTATTCGATGCTTTTGCGCCGGAAACAGTGCGTGGCAACCCCACCGCTCGTCAGGAATGGGCCGTGCAGCAACTCAAGTATGCGGCGCAAGCCTCGCAGCGACTCGGCCTGACGGCGCACGCTACCTTCAGTGGGGCGCTGCTGTGGCCGTATGTGTATCCTTGGCCCCAGCGCTCGGCGGGCTTAGTGGAAACGGGTTTCGAGGAGCTAGCTCGGCGCTGGCGCCCCATCCTCGATGAGTTCGACCGTTGCGGCGTAGACCTGTGCTACGAGGTGCACGCTGGCGAAGACCTCCACGACGGTACCACCTACGAGATGTTTTTGGAGAAAGTAAACCACCACCCACGTGCGTGCTTACTTTACGACCCCTCGCACTTCATCCTGCAATGCCTTGACTACCTAGAGTACATCGACATCTACCATGAGCGAATTCGGGCTTTCCACGTGAAGGATGCCGAGTTCAACCCCACGGGGCGGCAGGGCGTGTACGGCGGCTACCAAGATTGGATTGATCGGGCCGGCCGTTTCCGTTCGCTCGGTGACGGGCAGGTGAATTTCAAAGCCATCTTCAGCAAGCTAGCCCAATACGACTACGCCGGCTGGGCCGTGCTAGAGTGGGAGTGCGCCCTGAAACACCCCGAAGACGGCGCCCGCGAAGGCGCGCAGTTCATCAAAGACCACATCATCCGCGTTACCGACCGTGCCTTCGACGACTTTGCCGCGTCTGGCACCGACGAAGCCAAAAACAAACGGCTGCTAGGGCTAGAGTAGTGAGAGACTAGCGCTTATCCCATTGAGCTTGCCTCTTACGCTAAGTTCTCACCTCTAATTTCCGGCAGGTAATTTACTTTTAATCTACTCACAGCCTGTACGTTGGTCTCCAAAGCAAAGGCTGGGCTTTACCAATCACCTCCTTATGAAAAAGACTCTTATTTTACTGAGCTTCAGCGCTGCTCTGTTTGCTTGTTCTTCCAACTCCGAACAAACCTCGCAGTCGAGCGAAACATCTGCAACAACTGAAACCACGCAAGCATCAGACGCTGCCGCCGATCAGCAGCCCGAAGCAGCGCTGAACCCGGATAGTGCCATGGGCTCTGAAGTGACGGCCGCTGCCCGTCAGCCGCAGATAAACACCAACGCAAACGAAATCGGGACGACGCCTACCGGTGTGCCCGAAGGCGGCAAAGGCGGTAAGCTCATTGCTGCTTCCGACTGCGGCGGCTGCCACCGCGAAGGGGAGAAGCTGCTCGGGCCGGCCTACGTAGCTGTAGCCGAGAAATACCCCGATACCCAAGCTAACATCGACATGCTCGCCAAAAAGGTGATTACCGGTGGCAAGGGCAACTGGGGCGAAATCGCCATGACGCCCCACCCCGACCTGAAAGAAGCAGATGCTAAGGAAATGGTAACCTACATTCTGAGCCTCAAATAGATAAAAGCTAGGTCTGCCTGTCATTTCGAGCTAGGTAAAGAAGCTGAGTTACGCATGCATTGCAAGTGTTTACTTAGATTCCTCGCCTAGCTCGGAATGACATGGGGTAATTCCTTTCTCCACCCTCAACCTTTCCTGCCCATGACTGCTACTACCCGAGCGAAGCTCTCTTTCATGATGTTCCTAGAGTTTTTCATCTGGGGCGCGTGGTTTGTGACCCTAGGCACGTACCTGCTGCACAACCTGAACGCCTCGGGTACGCAAGTAGGGGTAGCCTTCCTGACTCAATCTATTGGAGCTATTGTGGCGCCGTTCGTCATTGGGCTCATTGCCGACCGCTTCTTTTCGGCACAGAAGATCTTGGGTGTATTGCACTTAGTGGGTGCTTTCCTGCTGTGGCGCGCTAGTAGCGCCCCCGATTTCGATAGCTTCTACCCGAACATTCTGGCTTACATGATAGCCTATATGCCGACGCTGGCTTTGGTTAACTCCATTGCGTTCCGGCAAATGCAGGATCCGCAGAAAGAGTTTGCACCGATTCGGGTGCTCGGCACGTTGGGCTGGATCATCGCGGGCCTGACCATTGGGTGGCTCAACTGGGAGCAGAGCAACAGCTTGCAGTCGACGTTCATCATGGCGGCCGGGGCCTCGGCATTGCTCGGGTTGTTCAGTTTTACCTTGCCTGCTACGCCGCCCATCAAGCGCGGACAAAGCAGTTCGTTGGGGCAAATGCTCGGCCTCGACGCCATCGGGTTGCTGAAAAACCGTTCGTACTTGATCTTCTTTTTGGCTTCTATTGCCATCTGCGTACCGCTGGCGTTCTACTATGGCTTCACCAACCCCTTCCTGAACGAAGTAGGCATGAAGGGCGCGGCCGGTGTACAAAGCCTAGGTCAGGTATCGGAGCTGCTGTTTATGCTAGCTATTCCGCTGTTCTTTAAGCGGCTGGGCGTGAAGAAGATGCTGGCTATCGGCATGGCGGCTTGGGTACTACGCTACTTATTCTTCGCTTACGGCGACGGCATGGGCAACTACTGGATGCTCATCCTCGGCATCGTGTTGCACGGCGTGTGCTACGACTTCTTCTTCGTAACGGGCCAGATTTACACCGACAACCTAGCCGGCGAGCAGTTCAAAAGTTCAGCGCAGGGCTTCATTACCTTGGCCACTTACGGTGTAGGCATGCTCGTGGGTACGTTGCTTTCGGGCCGCATCTTCGACTCCTACCAGCTCACCGGCGGCACCCACGACTGGCGCATGATCTGGCTGATTCCGGCCGCCATTGCTGCCGTGGTGCTGATCGTATTTCTGCTATTCTTCCGCGAGCGGAATACGGCTACCGTCACCACTGAAGTAGCCTACGGCTCGTCGCCTTCGCTGGCAGAAGCCGGTTAATAAGCAGTGCTGGGCAATGTGCTCTGCGACCTCCGCGTGACCTGCCGTGGGAACCCGGTAAAGGTCCGTTTTCCTAAAAATTAACAGCTCACATAAAATGGCTGATTCTCACTCCCGACGTGCTGCCCTCAAAGGGATACTAACCAGCACGGTAGCCTTAGGCACCTCGGACATTATGGCCGCTGATCAACCTGCACCTAGCCCTGCCGACGGCAGCCTCAAACAATCGGTATGCCGTTGGTGCTTCCAAAACATGTCGTTGGATGACCTCTGCGTTGCCGCGAAAGGCATGGGCATCAAGGGTATCGACTTAGTAGGACCTGCCGATTGGGCCACGCTCAAAAAGCACGGCCTCGACTCGCCCATGTGCAACGGCGCGGAGATAAACCTGACCGACGGCTTCAACGACCCTAAGTACCACGCGCAGTTGCAAGCCCGCTACAAGGAAATGATTCCGAAAGTGGCTCAGGCGGGCTACACCAACCTGATCTGCTTTAGCGGTAGCCGCCGAGGCATGTCGGACGAGCAAGGTTTGGAAAACGCAGTGCGCGGCCTCCAGCCCCTTATGGCCTTGGCCGCCAAGCACAAAGTAGTGCTGGTGATGGAGCTGCTCAACAGCAAAATCGACCACAAAGACTACCAGTGCGACCGGACCAGCTGGGGCGTGGCATTGGCCAAAAAGCTAGGTTCCGAGAACTTCAAGCTGCTCTACGACATCTACCACATGCAGATTGACGAGGGCGACGTGATTCGCAACATCACCGACCACCACGCCTACATCGCGCACTACCACACGGCCGGCGTGCCCGGCCGCCATGAGCTCGATGACAAGCAAGAGCTGAACTATCCGGCCATTATGCGTGCCATCAAGGCCACTGGTTTTAAGGGGTACGTGGCGCAGGAATTTATTCCTACTCAAACTGATAAGCTAGCCTCGCTACGCCAAGCCGTTAACTTGTGCAACGTATAAGGCGGTCATTTTCTTACTTAACTGAACGTATGGCCCTTGGGCCTTTTGCTATGATCAAAACTGCGCTTCTCTCAACCTGCTTCGTACTTGGTATGACTTCGCTCGCCGCTGCTCAGCAATCTGGCAAGCCAGAAGACACGGAAGTATGGGAGCCGGTACCCAAGGTAGTAACCGGCACCCTCCTCGCTACCCCGCCGCCCTCCGATGCCGTGGTGCTCTTCGACGGCAAAGACCTAAGCCAGTGGGTGACGACTGAAGACCGCAACGCGCCCGCCAAGTGGAAAGTAGCCGGTGGCGTGATGACCGTGGACAAATCGACCGGTAACATCGAAACCAAGCGTACCTTCAGCGACTACCAGCTGCACATCGAGTGGCGAGTGCCGGCTAACATTTCCGGCACGGGTCAGGCGCGTGGTAATAGCGGTTTGTTCCTAGCTTCTATCGGTAAAGGCGACGCCGGGTATGAGTTGCAGATTCTGGACTCGTACAACAACAAAACCTACGTCAACGGCATGGCGGGCAGTATCTACAAGCAGTTTATCCCGCTGGCCAATCCGACGCGCAAGCCCGGCGAGTGGCAGTCGTACGACGTATTCTGGACGGCGCCCACCTTTAAGGCCGACGGCGCAATGGCTACCCCGGCCCGCGTGACGGTACTCTTCAACGGCGTAGTAGTGCAGAACAACACCGAGTTGCTCGGCCCCACGCAGTACATCGGCAAAGCTAGCTACAAGCAGAGCCACGGTGCGTCGCCCATAAAGCTCCAGTCGCACGGCGACAAAAGCGAGCCGCTTAGCTTCCGTAATATCTGGATTCGCGACTTGGCGGCGAAACAGTAGCGTGACGGTGAGAATAACACCAGCAGAGCTAACGTAAAAAGCTAGGTACTTGTACTTTTTACTGCTGTGCCTCAGCGCAATGCGCTAAGCTAATGTCAAAAAAGAAGGACCCCACTCGAAACCGAGTGGGGTCCTTCTTTTTTGCATTTATTGAATAAAAAGCTAGGTCTTATACAGAACTGACCGATTGCTATCAAGTCAAATACTCAAGGCAAATCCAACCAATTTATGATTTTTTAATTACTAATGCTACGAATAAGCTTTATTAAAAATATGAGAGGTGAAAACTTATTTTTGGCATAAAATGAGCAATGATGTGTTTATATTAGTGAAACTTTCATAATAAATAAGTCATGAGATTATCACATCAATCACCTCTCGGCGGTACCATTGAACGCATCACGCAAGTAGACGCTGTTGTATTGCCTTATATCAAGCCGGTGCATAGCGAAATGGCACACCACATCCTCATCATTCATGAGTCGCCGGAAATGGAAAAGCGCTACGAAGGCCGGGCGATGGTGGCCGTGTACCATTATCAATTTCCGGGTATCTTCCCAAACTGATTGCCCTGAATAGGAGCTACCCGCTTGGAGGAAAAAACAAACCTAGGCTTAAATTAGTGAGTGTTATCACCTAGGTTAAGCTGATGCCCTCTTGCGTAAAGCGACGGTGAATACCGGCCAGAATCTCGCTCTTCAGGGCCTGCTCCTGCCGGATGTTATTGATCCAGAACAGCACTTTCAGATCGTACACTTGGCCGTTGATGCCGCTGAGCAGAATTTCGGGGGCTACTTTATGCAGGGTGTTGGGGTTTTCGAGGATTTCCTGACTAATCACCTCCTTCGCCCGGTCGAGGTCGGTATCGGGACCTAGCTTTAGGCCCATCTCCACGCGAATGTGGTTATTGCTCAGCGTCCAGTTGATAACGTGGCCCGAGAGCAAGTCGCCGTTGGGCACAATGATTTCGGAACCCGACAAGGAAATGAGCTTGCTGGCGCGAATGCCAATGTCTTTCACGCGCCCGGTTTTGCCCGTCACTTCGATGAAGTCGCCTACCTGAAAAGGGCGCTCAAAGATCAGGATGATGCCCGAAACGAGGTTGTTGATGATATTCTGCAACCCGAGGCCCACGCCCACGCCCAAGGCGCCGACTACGATGGTAATCTTATCGAGCGGTAAGCCGGAGGCCATAGTGGCGAACAAAAAACCCGCGGCCAACAGTACCAGTCGAATAGCCACCAGCCAGGAGCCGCGCCGGTCAGGGTCGCTGTTGAATTCGTCGTCCGTTTGGCCGAAGAAGTAGCCCACGTAGCGTTGCAGAAGCACAGAGAGGTACACGATGGCGAAGAACGCCACGATATTGCCCACCGTGAAGGTGATGCTACCCATATGGTGCGGCGTAGTAAGCAGGAACTCGAAGAAGCTGTAGAGGGGCCGGAAGATGTTGAGGTTGGAGGTGAACGTCATCAGCCACAGCCCGCACACCACGATCGACAGCACTAGGCGCAAGCCTTGTTCGATCTTGCGAAAGTTGAAGTGCATGGCCACGCCACCGGCCAGGCGGCTGCGCTGCATTTGGAGGTGAAAGGCCTCGGTGAGCAACCGCACAAAGGCCGAAAGGGAAATGATCTGCGTGAGGCCTAGGATGCCACTGCTGCTGAACACTTTGGCCAAGCTTAGGCGGCCGGTCAGGTTGCAGAGAATAGCCAACAGATTCAGCACCAGAAACAACACAATGACCGGCGGAACGAAGGCCGCAAGCCTAGGTCCGCGCTGGAGCTCACGCCGGAAGCCAAGCCCTACGCCCAATGCCACGAGGTTCAGCAGGAGCATGGCCCAGCGCAAGCCGGGGCTAGGTTCGTTGGCGGCGTACACGAAAGTGAGGCCGAAAAATAGTCCCACGATGCCCAGCCAATACAGAAACTGTCGGCGTGGCCAGCTGCGGCCCAGCAGCACGCTGAGCGTGATGAGCAGCAGTAGCTCGAGCAGATCGGTGTAGGCGGCTGGCGGATTCAGGTCGAAGAAAGGAGCCATGCTAAACACGACCACCAAGGTACCCACCACCGGCACCGGGCGCAGGTATCGAAATGGTTGCTTCTCGGAATTCGTTGCTTCGTTGATAACCCGGAAGTTGCGAAATACCCAAACGAAGAAAACCGCTCCGATGACCACCATCCAGACGCCGAAGTGCCAGTTCTCGCTGAAGTAATACCGCATCAAGCGCCGCTGGCTGGTATACGACTCGCGGACGAGCTGCCCGGCAGCAGCTTGGCGGTTGGCGTCTACGGCCGAAGCGCGCCATAGCGGCGGATTGCTAGGCGCTAGGGTACGACGGTTGAAGCGTCGCAACTGTTCGCGCGTTTCGTCTTGGAGTTCCAGTGCCTGGATGTAGCAATCAGACACGCGCGTTTGTAGCTGCGTGACGGCCCGTTGGGTGCGCTGGAGAAGCAGTTTGGCGCGGTTCTGCTTGCGCTTCAGGCGGGCGGTGGTTCGGCCGAGGGCCGTTGTCGTATCGGGCTCCTTTGGAATAGCGTACCGGCCCAGAGAATCGAGCTGGCTTTGCATGCGCGTGAGCTGCTGACCCTGCGTGGCCAGGGCCGTGCGCCAAGAACCTAGCTGCTGCTGCATATCAGTGAGCAGCACCTGAAACAGATGCACTTGCTTCAGGTTGATGACGCTGCTGTACTGCGTCAGGTTTTGCCGGATGGTTTTCAGGTTGGCTTCCACCTCCGGCAGTTCCTCGGCCAAATCCTCCGTATCGACGCCGCGGCGTACGGCCCCGCTGATGCGACCTAGCTTCAAGTAAGCTTGCTCTACCTGCTGGGCAGTGTCTTGCTCCGCGGCAGGCTTCGGTTGGAGGGCAATCGTCTTGGCCGAATCTTGCGCGACTGCGCTGAAGGGGAGTAACAACCAAGCGCACAACACAACCCGCCACAAATAACGTAGCGCCAGCGAACAAGGGATGGGCGAGGCGTAAGTAGCCTCCCGAGCATAGGAAAAGGTGAGCTGTTGAGAAGGGAAGAAGCTAGGAGTGGTAATCGGAAACATCAGTTAATAAGCTTGTTGTAGGTAACTACTGCCCCACAACGTTGGATTAAGCGCGTGAAAACAACAACCCGGCCACTCCGCAGGTGGCCCAGCTAGGAAAGAGCACAGCCCTGAGAAAAAGAAGATCAGCCGGAAAACGCAGCCTCAAAGCTAGGCAAGGAATGCCAGGCAGCGTGCAACGTGCGCGTTGTGTACCTTGGCTACTCACTAGCTCCACTGCCATGTTAGATTTGATCATCGACGCGCGCCCTGCTGACCTAGGGAATGGTTTTGGTGTGCGGCGCATCCTGCCATACCGCCTGAAGCGGATGCTAGGTCCGTTTATTTTCCTCGACCACGCCGGACCCGTAAACGTGGCGCCCGAGCAACTGCCCGCCCTCGATGTGCTGCCGCACCCGCACATTGGCCTTTCGACCGTTAGCTACCTGTTTGGGGGCCAAGTGATGCACCGCGACAGCCTAGGGGTAGAGCAGGTGATCCGGCCGGGCGAGGTGAATTGGATGACCGCCGGCAGCGGCATCGCCCACTCCGAGCGCTTCGAAGACCCAGCTGCCCTGGCCGGCGGCGCCCTCGAAATGGTGCAAAGCTGGGTAGCGCTACCCGAAGCCGACGAGGAAAATGCACCTAGCTTTACCAACTACCAACCGCATGAGTTGCCCATTTTCACTGACTCGGGCGTGTGGATGCGCCTGATTGCCGGCGATGCTTTTGGCTTGCGCAACGAAGTGAAAACCCATTCTCCGCTTTTCTACCTGCACGTGGTATTGCAGCCCGGCGCCCGCTTTGGCCTGCCGCGCGGCTACCTCGAGCGCGGCGCCTACGTAGCCAAAGGCAGCGTGGAAGTAAACGGCCGCGCCTATACTGCCGGGCAACTGCTCGTATTCACCCCCGGCATCGATCCGGTGTTAGTGGCTCGCGAAGCTAGCACTCTGATGCTGCTAGGAGGGGAGCCACTGGGTGAACGGTATATCTGGTGGAACTTCGTGTCGTCGCGGAAGGAGCGCATTGAGCAAGCCAAAGCCGACTGGCAAGCCGGCCGCATTGCCCTGCCACCTACCGACAACGCCGAGTTTGTGCCGTTGCCCACCGATCGGTCGCGCCCCGCCTCGTCTTCGCCACCGCCCCAGCCGCTATCCTAGGGCCTCGGGATAAAATCTTTATTCCAGCGCCGATAGTAAGGCGAGCAGCAAGACCAAGGACATGCCGTGGGCGCGAAAGTAAACGCGCAAGAACTTGAGCGCATGCGTCATTTGCGTTTCGACGCTTTTCACCGAGATATTTAGCTCCTGCGCAATGTTGGCGTAAGACAAACCTTTTTGTCGACTTAGCGTGAAGATCTCCCGGCGCCTGGGCGGCAATTGCGCGAGTGCCGCCTGGTAAAGTTGCTCAAGCTCATGAAACTCCGCTTGGCTGCTCAGCACGTTCTCTTCTATCAAGATTTCCTCGTGGCAGTCTTCGAAAACCCAATACTGCTGCCGGCGGAGCTGCTTAAGAATAGCGTGATAAGCAGAAGTGTAGAGGTAGGTTTTAAAGACCACCTCGTCCGTTAGTTCGTGCCGCTTTTCCCACAGCTTCAGAAAGCAGTCCTGCACCACCTCTTCTGCGTCGGCGGCGGACTTTAGGTGACTAGTCGCAAACCGGCACAGCCCAGGAGCGAACAGCCGGAAAAGCATGTCGAATGCTTGCCCATCGTTTGCCCGCAACTGGGTTAAGCAAACGTAATCGGAAAACGTGTGCGCAGCTTTCAACAGCAGGGTGGATGATATGTAGTAAATTAAAAGGCTTTAAATATACAAGATCATTTGCCATTTGCTACAACTAGCAAAGCGCAGATAAACAGGGCTTAAGCTATATAGAAGCCTTAATACGCAAGTGCCTGGCCGAGTTGATTGTGCGAATGTTATACAGCAATCAACTCACTCAACCCGCAGGTGGTGAGATTAGTTATTGCGTCACGCTAGGTTTTTCTTCTGAGCGAGTTAGGAGCTATTGATTTATCCGCTCACCAAGCCCTGTACTACTTTTTAAATTTTTTTTACTACTCGCTTCAGGGTAGCAGCAAGTTCGTGGACTTTACTACAGGAGGCGCCTCAATCGTTTGCGGAAATGATGGAAATCAATTTTGAATCTTATTTGCGTTACGTACGTGGCGAAGCATCACTGGAAGAAGCAAAGGCAGTACGTGCATGGTTGACACAGCCTGCCAACGAGCTAGTAGCGCAGTACTGGATGAGTACCTACGCGAGGATGGCTGAGTCTGAAGCAGAAAGTACCACTCAGCCCCACGACTACGATAGTATGTTGGCCGACTTGCGGACTCGTATCGGCTTGGACGTCCTGTCGCCAGAAGCGGACGTACCAGCTGCTGGCAGAACGTGGTACCGGTGGGCCGCGGCGGCTGTCCTGACCATGGGTATGGCTGGTGCAGGCAGCTGGTGGCTCTACCAGCAGCAGCAAGTGACACCATCGCCTGTGCAATACAGCACTGCCTACGCACAAACTCGCCTCGTGCACTTACCGGACGGCTCAGATGTGACGCTAAATGCACACTCGACCTTGCGCTACACCGGCGACTGGAGCCGCAACACGCAGCGGGAAGTGTGGCTAGATGGAGAAGCCTACTTCGCCGTGAAACACTTGCCCACGCACCAGCGCTTTGTGGTGCACACAACCGCTGGGTTCAAGGTAGAAGTGCTAGGCACCAAGTTCACTGTGTATCGGCGGCGAGAACAAGCCCGCGTCGTGCTGCTGTCGGGTAAAGTGCGGGTAGCTTTTGCTGATAGCAGCAAGCGCAAGCCCGTCATTCTGAAGCCCGGCGAACTGCTCCAAACCTCCGACAAGAAGCCGAAGCAACTCCTGCACCAAGCCGTGCAGACTGACGCCTACGCCGCTTGGCGAGATGACAAGATGGTCTTCAACAAAACGCCTCTTGCCGAACTCGTGCTGCGCTTGCGCGACACCTACGGCGTTGAAGTAACCGTGAAAAACCCTGAGCTAAACCAGCGCAAGCTCACGGGTACTATCCCACTGAGTGACCTAGACCTGCTCTGCGAAACCCTGGCTGCAACCTTCCATCTGCAGGCTGAGCATCATCAAAACAGCATTATCTTATCTAATTGACACCCTTTCTCACCACTCTTTTCATATGAATTTACCTCGTACCCGAACAAGCAGATACCTGTTTTGCTCCACCTGCGTTGCGACTGGTATCCTGCTGCTAGATGCCTCTAGCTCTGCTGCCATGGCGCAGATCATCATGGCTTCTGCCCAGCAGCAGGCGGCGCCCCGCGCCAATCCATTGGTTCAAACGGTGCCGCTTTCTCGACTACTTCGGCAATGGGAAAAGCAATACAAAAGCACCATTGCCTATGATAGTGATGTAGTTGAAGATAAGCGCGTGCTACCCCAAGAAGGCACCGAGAAGCTAGAAGAAAAGCTGCAAGTCGTGCTAGCTCAGGCTAACCTACAATTCAAGCAGCTGCGTGCCAACTATTATGTAATTACCAAAATACCTTTAGCCAGTTCTGCTCCCGCAAACGTTTCCGGTAGGCAAGATGTAACGGTTGCAGGCCGAGTAGTAGATGCGAAAGGTGCAGGCTTACCTGGCGTGACGGTCGTAGTGAAGGGGACTTCAATCGGCGCGGGCACTGGCCCCGACGGCAGCTTTACCCTACAAGCACCCGAGAATAGCGTACTCGTATTTAGCTTCGTCGGCTTCACGCGCAAAGAAGTACCCGTAACGGGCGCAACCAGCAACCTGACCGTGACGCTGGCCGAAGACACGCAGGCCCTGAACGAAGTAGTGGTAATTGGCTACGGCACCGCCCGCAAAAGTGACCTTACGGGCGCTGTAGCCTCGGTTACCAGCGCGCAGCTCACGCAAGTAGCTACCTCCGACCCAGTGCAGGCGCTGCAAGGCCGCGTGGCTGGCGTAGAAGTGACTTCTAACAGCGGCCAGCCGGGCTCGGGCACCCGTATTCGAGTGCGGGGCGTGGGCACTATTAACAACAGCGACCCGCTGTATGTAGTAGACGGCATCCAGACCAGCGACATCGGCTTTTTGCTGCCCGCCGACATCGAGTCGACCGAGATTTTGAAAGATGCTTCGGCCACGGCTATCTACGGCTCTCGCGGGGCCAACGGCGTGGTACTTATTACCACCAAGCACGGCAAGGCGGGCGCCACGCAGTTCAACTTTTCTGGCTACACCGGCTTTCAGCAAATTCGGCACACACTGCCCCTCACCAACGCCGCCCAATACTCGACGCTCGTGACGGAGGCCTTCACCAACGCCGGGAAGCCGTTGCCCGACTACGGCCCGCGGTTGCAAGAGGCCATTGCTACTAATGCCGAAGGCATTGATTACCAAGATTTGGTAACGCAGAAGGGCTTGATTACCAACTACAGTTTATCGGCCTCGGGCGGCTCCGAGCAAAACCGTTACCTAGTGAGCGGTAGCTACTTTCAACAGAACGGTATTATCAAGAATTCGGGCTTTAAGAAGTTCGTGATTCGGGTGAATGACGACGTGGTGCTCACCAAGCACATCAAAGCAGGGGTGGCGGCTACGTTTACTAACAACAACCAGACGGGCAGCGGCGATGGCCAGGGGGGCTCGCAGCCCTACACGATACTGCAATATGCGCAGCAAATAAACCCGGTTCTCAACCCGTTCGGCCCCAACGGGACTTACAACGACGACGTCATCACGCGCAATGCACTGAACGTGCCACGCCTCCTCGACGAGCAGAAGTATAACAAGCTTCAGAACAACAACCTGTTCACCAGCAGCTACGTCGATGTTTCGTTGTTTAAGGGTTTGTCGTTCCGCTCTACGTTCGGCATCAACTACTTCAACAACCACCCCAAAACATACCAGCCTCAGTACTACATCGGCCCGGTAGACCAGCGGGCCCAGAGCGCGCTCATCGAAACGCGCAACGAAAACGTGAGCTGGGTGTGGTCGAACTACTTCAACTACAACAAAACGTTTGCGGATAACAGTAGCCTCTCCTTTACCCTAGGCCAGGAGGCGCAACGCGGCTACGGCAACGGCATCTCCATCACGGCTTACAACGTGCCGCTTGATGCTTCGCTGCAATACGCTTCGGCCTCGCGCAGCACCGGTAATGTGGTGCGCAGCAGCCAGTACGACGGTAGCTTATCCTCTTACTTCGGCCGGGCTAACTACAACTTCCGCGACCGTTACCTCGTGACGGGTACGTTGCGCTTCGACCAGACGTCGAAGTTCCTCGGACCAGTGCGCACAGGCACCTTCCCGTCGGTGGGCGCCGCCTGGAACATTTCCAACGAGAACTTCCTCAAGGATGCAAGCTACTTGTCAGTGCTGAAGCTACGGACCAGCTACGGCGAGGTAGGCAACCAGAACGCTGCCCCCAACTACGGTTACGCTTCGGTAGCACGCAATAACCAGATTTACTCCTTCAACGGAGTTGCCGCTCCCGGCTTGGCCATCAGCCAGATTAACAACCCGGACCTGAAGTGGGAAACGGCCATCACCACCGACGTGGGCCTCGATGCAGAGTTTTTTAATAGCAAGCTGACGCTTACGGCCGACTATTTTGAGCGCCGCACCAAGGATATGATTGCCTTGTCGCCGGTGCCCGACTACGTGGGGCAGGCTCCTGCTCCTGCCAACGTAGGTTCGCTGCGTAACCGAGGCTTAGAGCTAGCGCTGGGCTACCGTAATACGGTTGGCAAGCTGCAGTACAACATAGGGCTTAACTTCACTAAAATCAACAACGAAGTAACCAGCCTAGGGGGTGGTAATCCCATTGCTGCTGGCAATGTGCTTCCCCAGATCGGTAATACTACCCTCACCAGCGTAGGCCGCGAAATAGCCTACTACTACGGCTTGCAAGCCCAGGGTGTATTTCACAATCAGGGCGAAATTGACGCGTACAAAAATGCCGCTGGTGGGTTGGTGCAGCCAGGGGCCAAGCCCGGCGATGTGCGCTACCAGGACACGAACGGCGACGGCACCATCACGGCCTCCGACAACACCTACCTAGGCAGCGGCACGCCTAACTTCAGCTATGGCGCCTCGCTGAACCTAAACTACTCGGGCTTCGACTTCCGGATGTTGCTTTACGGCGTGCAGGGTGCCGAAGTCATCAACGGCGGGTCCTTTAACCTATCAAAATCGGCCGACTTTGTGGGAGTGTGGAGCAACTTCTACGCGAACCGCATGGACCGCTGGACGCCCAGCAACCCCAACAGTGACCAGCCCCGCGTGACCTCGACCGACACCAACGGCAACGACCGCTTTAGCAGCCGCTACGTGGAGGACGCAAGCTACCTACGCGCCCGCAACATGGAGCTAGGCTACACGCTGCCCAAGGCATTGCTAGACAAGGTTCAGATAAAAGGCGCCCGAGTGTTTGCCTCGGTTGATAACGTATTCACCATCACCAAGTACACGGGCTACGACCCCGAAATATCGACCGTAGCTAACTACAACAACCCCCTTTCGTACGGCGTGGACTACGGCAACTACCCGCAGGCGCGCACCTACCGCTTGGGCTTCAACGTGCAGTTTTAATCAGCTATTTCCTCCCCACTTTATATGAAACCCACTCGCGCCGCCATATTGCTCGGCCTACTGCTAACTACTGCTCTGGCTCCGGGCTGCAAAGACTTTTTGGACAAAGAGCCCCTAGGTACCACTACCCAGGATAATCTCTTCAAAGACCCCACCAATGCCATACAGGCCATCAACGCCGTGTACGACGTGACTGCCTGGGACCAAGGGCCCAAGTGGGGCGACCCGAGCGGCCAGTACGTAGCTCAGACTTACGAATGGATGTTTGGAGACTTGATGACCGATGACTCCGAAAAAGGAGGCAGCTCGGCCAGTGACTTCCTGCCCCTCATCGAGCTCAAAACCTGGAACATCCCGCCATCTAACCAGACCGTTACCACGCTGTGGGTGCACAGCTTTACCGGTATTGCCCGCGCTAATACGGTCATTAACAACATCGATGCTGGCACGATTGACGGGGGGCTGAAATCGCGCCTGAAGGGCGAAGCGCTGTTTTTGCGGGCTTATTTCTACTTCAACTTGGTGAAAGGCTTCGGTGGTGTGCCGCTGTTTGAGAAAACCGTGGCGCCCACCGAGGTGTCCAACGTAAGCCGCGCTACCATTGCTGAGACCTACGCCTTCATCGAGAAAGACCTGAAGGCCGCTGCTGAACTGTTGCCCGAGAAGAGCGCCTACGCTGGCTCCGACCTAGGCCGAGCCACTAAGGGCGCCGCAAACGGCTACCTGGCCCGCGTCATCATGTACCAACTGGGTACCGTGAATGGTAACAATCACACCTGGCAGGAAGTGTACGACATCACGAGCACCATCATCTCGTCGGGTCAGTACAGCCTGCTGGCTAATTACGCGGCCATTCACCAGGAGATTGGTGAGAATAGCAGCGAGTCGCTGTTCGAGATTCAGTTTGCGACCTCCAACGATGGCTACGGTCCTATCTCGGTAGGTACGACCAACAATATCTTTCAGAATAATCGTAAGACGTTTGGCTACGGATTCAATAACCCCACGCAGAGCTTGGTGGACGAGTTTGAGCCGAACGACCCGCGCAAGGAAGTCACGATTATCAAGAACAACGACATCGTGCTAGGTATCCTCAACCCCGTTGATATCACGCAGAATGCTACTGGCTACTTCAACCGCAAGGCGGCCATTATTGCTCCCAATGCCCCGGAATCGGGCCCCCAGAACATCCGCAAAATTCGCTACGCCGACATCCTGCTGATGAAAGCTGAAGCCGCCGCTCAGCTCAACAAGCCTGCTGAGGCAGTGGCGCTGGTGAACCAGGTGCGCGCCCGCGCCCGTATGTCGACCCGCCCGCCGGGCACTACGTTGGGCTCACTGGCCTACGAACCCGCCAACGTCCCAGCCGGCACCCTCCCCAACCTGGCGCCTGGCCTTTCGGGCACTGCGCTGCTCAACGCCATCTGGCACGAGCGTCGGGTCGAGTTTGGCGAAGAATCGCTCCGTTTCTGGGACCTAGTTCGCACGGGCCGCTACCTGAACACCCTGCCAGCTGATGTACGGGCTCGGGCTGCCTCGCACATTGCGACCGAAACCTCGGTAAACCCGATGCCCCTGCTACCTATCTCGCTGAACGACGCTCAGAGTTGGAAACTACCCCAGAACCCTGGCTATTGATAGCTAGCACATAAGCTGCCGCGCTCTACTCACAAATGCGGCACTCACAACCTAGGCCAACGCCCTGCTTTACACAATGTAAGGCAGGGCGTTTTGGTTGAGTTGACAGCCACTGGCAAGGGCGGGTTGACACCGTGTTGCGTAGCGTGAGCAGGCACAGACTAGCGAGCAGAATGCGAAGCAAAAGCGGCCGTACTTCCCAAGAGAGTTGGGCGAAGGCGCCACGTAGCCCGAATAATTTCCTTTACTACGGTCGCAGAAAGGAACCGTGCGCAAGCGGACGTTGTCGTCGGATTGCGATAAATTTGTGTTTTGTGCCGTACCTTATCTGTTTCCGCCTTTGCTAGGTTTTGTTATCTGCTTGCATGAATGGCCCCGCCAATCCTCCCGAAATTCTTCAACGTCTGCGCGCCGAAACGCGCCCGTACCACGACGCGCTGGAGCAGAACCGCTTCAACCAGGAGTTAGGAGCCGGTACCCTGTCGCGGGAGGCAACGGCACACTTTCTGCGGAAGATGTACGGCTTTCTGCAACCTTATGAGGCACAACTACAACAGCACGAATTTCCGCAAGCGTGGGAAGTAGCCAGTCGCCTGCGGGCCCACCTAATCTTGCAGGACTTGCACACGGACGCCTCTAGCTTGCCCGTGTGCCCAACCATGCCGCCGTTGCATACGTGGCCTCAACTCCTGGGGGCTATGTACGTACTGGAAGGCTCTACGCTGGGGGGGCAGGTCATCAGCCGGCAGCTTGCCAAGACCGGCATTCCGACCCGCACATACTTCTCTGGTTATGGCGAGCGCACCGGTGCGATGTGGAAATCATTCTGCCACTTACTAACGGAAGCTGCTGCCGACGCCAACCAAGACGAGATTGTGCAATCAGCCAGCCGCACGTTCCAACATCTAGAAGCCTGGCTCAAGCAACCATGAATTACACAGACGAGCGCCTGCTGAACGCCGATATCAACCTCACCAACTGCGACCGGGAGCCCATTCATATTCCGGGGGCAGTGCAGCCGTATGGCTTCCTCCTGTGCCTGAATGAGCGGACCCAGCGCATTGTGCAAGCCAGCGAGAATACCGCCGCGCTGCTTGGCATTCCTGCCGAAGAACTCCTTGGCGCTGGCCTCGACCGATTGCTGGGGACGGAGCGCATAGCGGAGATTGAGCAGTTGCAAGTAGGCCTGACCGAAAATGCCAAGCTGCTAGGGGCGCGGCTCGACGCGGTACCGGGGCAGCCGTTCTACAAGATTATTCTGCACCGGTACGATCAGTTACTCTGGCTTGAGTTTGAGCCGGTGGTAGAGAGTCCTACTGCTGGTATCGATCTGCCATTTCTAAATGAAGCGCTTGGTAAGATGCTGGCTGCTAACCAGGTGATAGAGTTTTGCCAGTATACGGTAGAGCAGATACGTGGCCTCACAGACTTTGAGCGGGTGGCTATCTACCGGTTCGCTGCGGACGAAAGCGGCGAAATCATTGCCGAAGCCAAGCACGAAGACCTCGCCCCTTGGCTAGGACTGCACTACCCAGCTACCGATATTCCGAAGCAGGCTAGGGCCATGTATCTGAAAAATTGGCTGCGCTTCATTCCGGATGCTTCCTACAAACCGGCGCGGCTAGTGCCTGTGAACAATCCGCGCACCAACCGCCCGCCCGACATGACGTACGCGGTGCTGCGCAGCGTATCGCCCATTCACTTACAATACCTGCACAACCTAGGTTCGGCGGCCACCATGACGATTTCGCTTATCAGCGATGGGCAGCTGTGGGGGATGATAACGTGTCACCATCGCACGCCGAAGCTGGTGGGCTACGAAATTCGCGACTTATGCCAGTTTATTGGCAAGACCTTTTCGGCGCTCATCAAAACCAAAGAGCAGCACGATCAGCAAGAATACCAGCTGCGTATCCGCGAAAACCAGGTGCGGCTGTTGGAACACGTATCGAGCAGCAGCAACTTCGTGGAGGGGCTCTACAAGCAAGAGCCGAACTTGATGCACGTGTTCGACTGCGGCGGCGCAGCCGTTTGCTTCGACGGCGAAATCATCACGTTGGGGAACACGCCCACCCAAAACCAGATTCGCGACTTGCTGGAGTGGCTGAGCGCCAATGCCGAGCAGGACGTGTTCTACACGGATTCCTATTCGCAGCTGAATCCGGCGGGGCTAGCTATTCGACCCACTGCGAGTGGCATTTTGGCTATTTCCCTGGCCGACGCACCCGGCAACTATATCCTTTGGTTCCGGCCCGAGGTGATGCAAACTGTGACGTGGGCCGGGCAGAATGAGAAAGTGGAAACCCTTGCCGATGGGCAACTGTTTCTCTCGCCGCGGCAGTCGTTTGAGGCGTGGCGGCAACTAGTCGAAAATACCTCTGCGCCGTGGAAGGGCATTGAGATTGAGGCTGCCAAGGAAATTCGCCTGCATATTTCCGACGTTCGCCTTAAGGTGTTCAATGAGCTGCATGCACGCGCCGCGAGTCTCAACCAGCTTAACCTGGAGTTGGCGCGCAGCAACGACGAGCTTGACTCTTTCGCGTACGTGGCCTCCCACGACCTGAAGGAGCCCCTACGGGGTATCCACAACTACTCGCTGTTTTTGCTCGAAGACTACGCCGACAAGCTCGACGCGGATGGCGTAAACAAGCTCCAAACATTGGTGCGGCTTAGCCAGCGCATGGAGGGATTAATCGAATCGTTGCTTCAGCTTTCCCGGGTAGGGCGCCTAGAGTTGATGGTGGAAGAGGTGGATATGAACGAGCTAATAACGGGTGTGCTCGAACTGATTGCCCCCCGCCTCGAACAAACCAACACCACCGTACACGTAGCTCGACCGTTGCCAACGATGCGCTGCGACCAGGTGCGCATGCACGAGGTGTTTACGAACTTGTTGACCAATGCTATGCGCTACAGCAACGATCCGGAAAAATACGTAGAGGTCGGGCTCGTTGACGAGAAAATAGTCGCCCCGAAACGTAGCGTAAACCATGACGATTTTTTTGTGTTTTACGTACGTGACAATGGCATTGGTATTGATCCTAAGCACCATGAGAGTATCTTTAAATTATTCAAGCGGCTGCACGCCCAGGATAAATACGGAGGTGGCACAGGTGCTGGGTTAGCCATTGCCAAAAAGATGGTTGAAAAGCACGGCGGCACTCTCTGGGTAGAATCCATACTGGGAGAAGGCGCTACCTTTTATTTCTCAGTTTCAAAATCCCTCTAGATACATGTCTTCTCCTCTGCTCAAACCCGTTCTAGTTGTCGAGGACAGCGCCGAGGACTTCACGGCCCTAGGTCGTGCGTTCCGTAAGCATGCGCTGCGCAATCCCGTGCTACGTTGCGAAGACGGCGACCAGGCGCTGGAATACCTGCAAGGGTATGGCAAGGCTATCGGCTGGCCTCAAACCCTGCCTGCCATTGTGCTGCTCGACCTGAACCTGCCTGGTACGGATGGGCGCGCCGTGCTAAGTGTGCTCAAGCAAGACCCACGCTTGCATTCCATCCCTGTCATTATCTTCAGCACTTCGTCGAATTCCCGCGATATTGAAGACTGCTATGAGCTAGGTGCCAACAGCTACCTAACGAAGCCCATTGAGTACGCCGCCTTGGAGGAGAAGATCCGATTGACGATTCATTATTGGTTGGACACGGCGGAGTTGCCGTCGGTGAATTAGCTTGCTTAGTGAAAAAGATTTTACTCGTTGACGACAACGAGCAGGACCGCATGCTTTATAAGCGGTACTTGGGTAAGCACGGGGAGTGCAAGCACTACGAAACGCACGAGGCTGCTTCGGGGGAAGAAGCACTGGCATCATTCGTCGCCCTACGCCCCGATTGTGTACTGCTCGATTACAACCTGCTAGATACCGATGGCCTTACGCTGCTGAGTGAGCTGCGGAAGCTAGCTCCACCGGAAAGCCTTTGCGTCGTTATGATTACCGGGGGCGGTAACGAGCGTTTGGCCGTTCGGGCCCTGAATGGGGGGGCGCTGGATTACTTGGTGAAGCAACAGTTTGACCACGAACTGCTGTGCAAAACCGTTACGCACGCCATCGAAAAAAACGAGTGGCGGCAGGGGGTGGCGCGGCATCACGAAGAGCTGGAAAACGTGAACCGGCAGCTCCGAACCTCGGTGGAAAGCCTGATGGAGGCGCGGCAGCAGATCAACCATCAGAACAAGCTGCTGACGCTGGCCAACCAAGAACTGGCTACTACCAACCGGGAGCTAGCCCGCACCAACGCTGACCTCGACAACTTCGTGTATGCGGCCTCGCACGACCTGCGTCAGCCCGTGAACAACCTGCGGGGGCTTTTTGAGGAGCTACACCGCACGGCCACCGTGAACGACCCCGACTCAGCGCAGATCTGGAAGCTGCTCGATAATTCGTTGCGTGCCCTCTCCACCACCATCACCGATTTGGCCGACGTAGTACAGGTGTCGCGTCAATCAGGGGATGTGAAAGTGGAAGCCGTGAACGTAACGGAGCTTGCCAACCAAGTGCTGCAAACGCTACACCCACAATTGCAGGCAGCCCAAGCCGATGTGCGCACCGATTTTAGCGCTTTGCCTGAGCTAGCATATGTGCGTAGCAACCTGCGCACAATCCTGCTTAACCTGCTGGCTAATTCCCTGAAATACCGCCATCCAGATCGGCCCGCCCACGTGTGGCTCTGCACCTACTCGCTCAACGGACAACCTGTGTTGGAAGTGCGTGACAATGGCCTCGGGATGAACATGCAGCTACACGGCAAAGAGCTGTTCCAGCTGTTTCGGCGTTTCCACCCGCAAGCTAGCTCAGGCACCGGCGTCGGGTTATTCCTTGTCAACCGCCTGGTACAGTCGCAGGGCGGACGCATCGAAGTGGAAAGCCAAGTAGGGCAGGGTACCACGTTTCGCGTATTCCTGCGCCTGGCAGAAGAAATTAACCAAGCGGAACCGGAAACAACCACCCAGCATTCCGTTACTGACTAAGACAAAGCTAGGTCAACAAGCCCATAAAAAAGAGCCGCTTACTTGCTTCGTAAGCGGCTCTTTTTTATGGGCAATGATTTGGTACTTTGGAACGTTAGGCTTACTCGCTGGTGAGCTTAAAATCGCCGTACATTTCCTTTGTATCCGCATTTTCCAGGATTATTCGAATGGCATCCTGGCCGTACACATATTGGCCGGTTGGCAGGGTCGAGTAGTTGATCTGCTGCGTTTCTTTGGGGTTGAGCAGACGGGTATAATCATCCGCAATTTGCACGTAGTTAACGCCGGTATAGCGACGAAGTAGGAAGTGGTAGCGCACCTTTGCCGCGTCTGGGTTGCGGAAGATTACAGCCACTGAATCTTGCGAAGGGCCATACTTAGACGGTACGACGAGTTGTAGCCGGTTTGTTGGGCTGGTGTACCACGTCGGATCGATCTTGTCAGAGGGGTCTTTGTCCTTTGAACACGCCCCAAACAAAGCGGCGCAAAGCAAGAGGGAAGGAAATAAAATCTTCATAAAATGTGAGGTAATGAGCTGGTCAGGTCGGTGAGAGAGCAGGGTAAAAACAAGTAACTAAATGAGGGAAAAAAGCTCAGTTATAGCATTTAACGACAAGATAATATAAATATTTTAATCGCTATGCATCGATCTAATATGTTATAGGATAAATACCTGACCCCAATGCCCTGTAGCGGCACTAGAATCAGGTACTTACCTGGTGAAATGATTATTCTACAGTGGAGCTAGCGCTCCGAAAAATAATCACACACAAAAAGCTAGCGGCGCTCTACGGAGCCTGATACGCCAGCAAGAGAATATAGTTTAAGTTTTATATTAATTTTTCACCCAATCCTCGCCTTTATCATGCCTTGCCCTGACCACCTACGCAGCGGGTAGCCCGAGGAACAAGCTATTTCACCTGTGGGTTCATGTTGGCGTAACTCAGCTCTTGCACGCCAAACCCAGTATCTGACTTCAGCTTGAGGGTCGACAGTACCTCAGTGGGAAAAAATAGCTCACTCATCACCGTCAAGCCCTGATCGGCAAACAGCTCCACTGAGCTAGCATCGAAGAGCAACGTAAGGTCGGTGCCGGGCGTGGTGGCAAGGCGCGGGGCCACGTGGCGACCCGCAAACTTGTTGCTAAAACCGCTTTGGCCGGCCTTCGTGCGGTCGATGAAGTACTGGTTCTTGGCCTTGTCGTACCCAATAACGAGCTCTTCGCCTTTGCTATTCGACAGCACCAGCGAAAAGCTAGCGAGCTGCTTAGTGCTGAGCTTTAGCTGAAACTTGTCGCCGGGGCTTTTGATTTTTGAGGCTAGGTCGTACTCCTTCGATACCGTAACATCCTTCAGGGTGATACTCGGCTGAGCTAGCTTACTGAGTTCTTTTACGGGTTGCGAGGTCAAGTAAATGTCCGGGCCCACTTGCTGCAAGGCTAGCTCGCGGGGCACAGTGGTGGCGTTGCGCCAGGGGGAAGTCGGTACTTGGTTGGCGTATTCCCAGTTGCTCATCCATCCCAGGAAGATGCGGCGGTTGCCGGTATTGTTCCAGGTTACGCCGGCGTAGTCATCGGGACCGTAGTCAGCCCACTTGGTTTTGGTGCTGCTCGGGGTGAATGTCTTGCCGTCGAAGTTGCCTACGAAGTACTGCGTGGCCGAGCCGCCGTTGGGCCCACCAGGATTTAGATTGACAATCAGCACCCAGTGCGTTTTGCCGTTGAGGGTGAGTGGGAACAGATCGGGGCACTCCCACACGCCGCCGTGGGCACCTAGCTTCTCGCCAAACTCGCTAAGCTTGGTCCAGTCCTTTAGATTCGGGGAGGAGAAGAACGTGATACGGTCTTTGGTAGCCAGCGTCATTACCCACTTTTTACTGGCTTCGTGCCAGCTCACTTTCGGGTCGCGGAAGTCCTGGATACCCGGGTTCTTGAGCACCGGATTGCCCGCATACTTGGTCCAGCTCTTACCTGCGTCGAGGCTGTAGGCTAGGCTTTGGTTTTGGTGCTTGTTGGTACCTAGCTTTTCCGCCTTGGGGTCGTGGTGAGTGAAGATGGCGACTAGGGGCGTTTGGCCGTTCTTGCCAAAACCCGAAGTGTTTTTGCTATCGACCACCGCGCTGCCCGAGAAGATGTAGCCGAGGCTATCGGGATACAAGGCAATGGGTTGTTCCTGCCACTTCACTAAGTCCGTGCTCGTTGCGTGGCCCCAGTGCATCGGGCCCCATACGCTGGCCTTGGGGTAATATTGGAAGAACAGGTGGTAAGTGCCCTGGTAGAACACCATGCCGTTGGGGTCATTCATCCAGTGCGCGGCCGGGCTGAAGTGGTAGGCCGGCCGGTACTGGGGTGTGGCAGGCGGGGTGGCCGTTTGGGCGTAGCTAGCGTTTGCCAAGACCATAACGGACAAGGCGAGAAAGGACAGCTTTTTCATTGGTTGGGCGGGAAGCAGTGAGTGGTATTGCTACTAGCAAACTATCATGTTGGGCTACTAAGAAATTGATGTGCAACTCCTAGTGACTACTTAGGCTAAACGGCTCGGGCGTCTAGCAACTCGGCGACATCCGCCTCGCTAATGACGGGCGTTGCTCCCTGGTGGGTAGCAACCAAAGCGCCCGTAGCGCAGGCGCGGCGCAAGCATTCTTCCGGCGCAAGGCCAGCTTGCCAGCCCGTAAGCAAAGCCGCTAGAAAGGCGTCGCCGCTGCCAATGGTGTCCTTCACCTCCACGGAGAAGCCAGGACTGTGGTACAGCTGACCACGAGTCCAGAGCTGGGCACCGTCGGCACCTAGGGTCACGCACACAGCCTGCAAACCGAAGCGTTGCGCCAGCCATTCCAGCGCCGAGCCGTCATCGGCATTCTTGCCAAACCACGCCAGAATCTCGGCTAGCTCGTGGTGGTTCATCTTTACTAAGTCACAGTGCTCCAATAGGTACTGCACCACCTCGCGGGTGTAGTGCGGCGGGCGCATGTTCACATCGAACACTTTGAACTTAGCTTGCTGCAACAAGCGGTAGAGCGTTTCGCGCGTGGCAGGGGTGCGGGCGGCCAAGCTGCCAAATACGAACATATCGGCTTCGCTAACCAGCTCGCTGAGGGTTTCGTCGTACTGGATGTAGTCCCAAGCCACGGGCTGCACGATCTTGTACACCACCTCGTTGCGGTCGTCGACGTTGGCTTTTACCACGCCCGTGAGATGGGTGTGGCCTTGCTGCATGAAATTGGTGTGGAGGCCGCGCTCGTGCAGAAAATCCACCAGCTCCTTCCCTAGGTCGTCGTCGCCGATGCGGCTAATGAGCTCAACCGACTGGCCAAGCTGGTGCAAGTGAATGGCTACGTTGAAGGGCGCGCCGCCGGGCTGCTTGCCAGTAGGTAATACATCCCAGAGGGTTTCCCCGAAACAGACGATGGTGTTAGGCATAAGATCGTGATTAGTAGGAGGGTTTTGCGAAAGAACGTCATTCTGAGCTAGTTTGGAATGACGTCTGCTTTTTCAAAACGTCATGCCAACCAGCGGGCGACATCTCGCGTGCAATGGTAACTTCAATCGTCAGCGCTAGCACCGCAACGACCACCAGCGAGATGTCGCCCGCTGGCCGACATGACGTTGTACTGATTTGGGGTTAGTGAATTACCAATGTTTTTTCTAATTGCTCCAGACTAGTGCCTTTCGTCTCGGGCATGATGCGCCACACAAACAGCAGCTGAAGTACCATCATGGCGCAGAAAAAGGCAAAGGTGTTGCCGCCACCTAGCTTTTCAGCAAAATAGGGAAAGGTAAACGTGATAACGGCCGCCATAACCCAATGCGTAGACGAACCAAGTGCTTGACCTTTAGCGCGCACGGCGTTCGGGAAAATCTCGGAGATAAAGACCCAGATTACAGCCCCTTGCGAGAAGGCGAAGAACCCAATGTACACGAACAGCAGCACCGGTACCAGCATGCCGCCAAACTCGCCGAACTCCTTCAGGTAGAACGCCCGAGCTACCAAACCGAGCGTGGCAATCAGCCCAAACGAGCCCACCAGCATGAGCTTGCGCCGCCCAAACTTGTCGATGATATTGACGCCGAGCATGGTAAAGATCAGGTTCACCAACCCTACGCCCGCCGACGACAGCAACGCCGAATCCTTGCCGAGCCCGGTCATCTCAAAAATGCGCGGGGCGAAGTAGATGATGGCGTTGATGCCTGACACCTGGTTGAACACCGCGAACAATACGGCCAGCATCATGGGCTTGCGGTACGAGCCCGCCAACAACGATTCGCCGCCGTCGGCTTTGTCGTTGGCGTTGGAGGTCAAGATGGTCGTCACGTCCTGGTCGGCGGTGGCGGGGTCAATGCGGCGCAGCACGTCGCGGCCTTCCTCCACGCGGCCCTGGCTCAGCAGCCAGCGGGGGCTTTCGGGCACTTTAAATAACAGCAGGAAGAAGGCTAAGGCAGGGGCGGCTTGCACGCCGAGCATCCAGCGCCAGGCATTTTCGCCTAGGTTAACTAACAGATAGTTAGAAAGGTAGGCAATGAGGATACCGAATACCACATTGAACTGAAACATGCCCACCATGCGGCCCCGATTGGCGGCGGGCGCTACTTCTGAAATGTACACCGGCGCCGTC
>Ga0325401_1000662_pt1 | contig 26115 bp, 25 predicted proteins | sample PopdelMetagenome_FD_205666 | JGI IMG/M metagenome (GOLD analysis project Ga0325401, IMG submission 205666) | Populus deltoides microbial communities from Bellville, Georgia, United States - Xylem-PdKOR-R2 | ecosystem: Host-associated > Plants > Phyllosphere > Stem > Wood/Secondary xylem | place...
TGACAAGCAGCTGTTCTATCGTATCTATGGTTGTTCTGTACTGCAGTGTACTACTGGGTACTGATTCATTCGATTGCTCCTGTGGTGATGAGACCATCCCGGCAAGGCATAGTCTGTCATGTAAGGGATTGATTCCCTCCTTGCAGAAGCATCAGCCAAGGCCTGGGATGCATAATCTGCTGAGGTGGCTTTTGAAGCTGCTATAAAATCAGCAACAGTGTGTTACCTTGCAAACCTGGCATCGCGCATTGGAGATGCCTCTATTATTAGAAAGTGGACAATGAAAAGAGCGCGGATATGCAAAATGCCTTGGGGGGCTTGGCTGGAGAGAGGCAGCAGTATCTTTTTGTGAACAGTATTCGAGGGTTTGATTGTTTTCTTGATATCGGGTACTTTTTTTAAAAAACATTTTTACCTCTTTGATTCGGCAATGCTGATGGTGGCTAGCATATGAAATAACAAGCAGCCCTCCATGTACCTGTAATGACTAGCTCTTGCTATAATAATAATAATAAAAAAAGTGCGAGTAAAACGGGGCATCTCTAAGCCTCTATTATGTCGAGCATTTTCAGGCCTGGAGAGCCAAAAGAAGAATCGCTACCTATTCCCCAGTCACATCTGAAAAGTGCAAGTTGACAGGATGTTATCTTATGATTGATTTATTAAGCATCTTGCATTCCAATCTGTGAAACATCACCTTACTCTACGTTGATGTATGAAATAACCCAAAATTATAAAGTCTTCGATTTTAACTGTAAGCATCGACATTGAGGACTCGTAGAATTCATGAGACATTAACAGTAAATCAAGCTTAAATTTGTGATTTGAATCGAGAACACTTTCTTCCAGCTGAAATCACGTAATGGTCGCAAAAATTTGCAACATTTTCCAGAACAACCCAACGAGAGTTTCCAGTTAGAAAAGCATTTGACAGCAAACCACTTCAAAAGCAGTTAAAATGCCAGAGCTCACTGTCTCTTCCTGCCATTAGAGATCCGCATAATTCCCTAGAAGTTCCCAGTTCCTCTAAATACAAAGCACAAGCCAAGTCACAGCATCTTCTTCTAGTTACCTAATTCAAATTATGATCCTGACTGACCTGTTTGATCCATGTCCCCTCCAAATGGAAGGTCCAGTATGTACGAGGTCTTAGCAACTTCCAAATATGGATCACCTTTGCAAGTCTTGGTCACCAATTGCACCTGATTCACAACGCTTCCTTCAGATGGAAGGTTCTAGCCATGTCCCGAGCATTGTCATAATCATTCAGCTCAACGAGCATCTTCTTCAATCGACGAGCAAGTCCACTAGTCTCAGTCTCGGTGACACCTGATACATGTCTTTTCTCCAGTGTCCTTCCTATTGATAAAATGAAATCCACCAGTGGCTGCAACTTGTGGCTGCTGATTCATAAACAGGTAAATGTTAGACACTGAGTCTACAAAAACATAAAACAAGAGGGTAAGGAAAAATTAGGAAAAGAAGCAGCACGTCAAAAAGAAAAAAACTTGAAACATAGTGTGTACTACTTTGTTGGGGCTGCAAGGCTCAAAAAGTTGACCACCTTGGACCTATATTTCCCATATACCATCTTTGTTTTGCTAGATTCTACTCCCCCACTTTTCCAAATAAACTAAATTGAACTTAATAATATAGACTTTTGAGTCTTTAAGCAAAGACAAAAGGTTCCCCCTGGAATCTTGGGCTTTGACAACACAACACAGTTAAAGGCAAGAAAATGCTCTTGCTGATGGTACAGCCCCATCACCAAACTAACTGTTTGAACAGCCAGGACAAGGAAAGATAAGAAAACCAAAGAAAAATAAGAACACCATATCATCAATGCCAAAATCTTTTAATGGATGGGAAAAACAAAGGAGAAGATGACAAAATAAGGGGAAGATGACAAGCAACGGGATGGACCATGTCTGATTAAGGTACTTCTTAATTCACAAAATGCCAAAGCCCAAAATTCATCATCATACCATAATAAAAAAAAATCATCAGGCACCATAGTCAGGGATATTAAGAAACATCATAGAGAAAGGTATAATTCATCACCATTTATCTTAAACCCTAAAACAACAACTCGTAAATGGAAATATCTATTCTTGAAACCTGTGTCTGAAACTAGAAACCAGTATTTTAATTAAATTAATTCTAATAAATACAGCAGCAAGGCAATCAGACCATACCATAATAATACATACTCAGTCAAATCAATGAATGTTGTCAAAGAAATTTATACAAATAGCAAATGCACCCAGTTAAAGTTCAATACAAGATAAGTTTTATGAATGTTCTGGGTACCTGTGATCACTGGTGGCACTTGGACCTGCCCAAGCCCCAGATAAAGAAGCAACGATTCTTTCAGTTCTTGTGACTGCATCATGAACATTTGATGCAATGCTTCGAACATGAGGCAGTACCTTCCCACACAAAAGCTCATCAAGGACAAGCTTCTCAAGAACTGGCAATGCCAGGATATCTTTCCACAAGCAGATATTCCTCATCAAACGAACAGACATTCCAAACCGGTACGCTGCAACTTGTGCAGCACTCGGCACAGCCTTCAGCACAAGCAGGCTCCATGTTGGGACCTGTGATACAGAAAATGAGTAACAGAAGTGCAATAAGAGTAATAGGGAGTGTGTCTGTGTGTGCAAGTCGGCGGTGTTCGAAAATGACTTCCAGGTTAAAGTTGTGTACCACTATACTAGCAACTGCATCAGCTAGACGGGTGCGGATTGCAGCTAGTAGCTCTGATAGAGCCTCACTAGTAGCCGGAACATAATTTATTACCAAGCTTGTGGCAGAAATGGCATTTTTCGTCTCTTGAGTGCTAAGCATGTCCCAACAATGGGCAATCTCATGATGCAAAATAGGAATTGCAATCTTCTCCACTAGTCCAGGTACAAGGTTAGCATCAACATCATCTGGATTGAGATCACTTCCGTCTTCTGGCAGACCATAATTAAATAGTAGAGAGTGCCTGAATAGGAGGAAATAAAGAACAGTTAGTGCTAATTGAAAACAAAAAAGATGAATCTAAAGCATGTGTGTGGCATTGTCAAATTATTGGGAGCAGAATTCTATGCAGATAGAATGAATTTATAACTCTGAGAATCAAGAAAAAAAAAAAAACCTACATATAAGGTTGTAAAAATTCAGTATTTGAATGGAATTATTAGCAACACTAGAAGTATACCATTTCATATCAAAAAAATCTGAATCCTCATGAAGCGGGTCCCATTTTAGGAGTTCTAGTCTCACATAAGGAGAAAAAATAGCAGGTGCACTGAGTGACATGTAAGCATCTCTATAGCTTGCAAAATATTCTTTCTTCCATGTTTCAAATCTTTCTTTCACCACTGAAAGTTGGGAATATTCTTCAGAAGCATCACTGAAGATCTCCTCAGCAGTCCGGAGCAACAAATCACGGGTTGACTGGTAAGCAGCATTTTTTTCACTGTCACTCTCACTCTCATCCGTGCTCAATTCTCCCTCGATTTTCTGGTCAGAACTATCCACCTCCATGTATGACAATCTCTTCGAATCAAAACGAGCTTTCCTGCATTGACGAGCCTTAGCCCTTTTCTCCATATCCATCCGTTTCTGTAAGTTGATATCTCTGCCAAATTCATCTAACTTCACTGGCAGATTTGCTTGATCTTTCAAGGCAACTAATGCAGCTGCTGCAGCACTTTTGGCAGCATCAATTGTTGCTGCAGAATTACCTCTTGCACTGAAAACTGACATCGCTGCTTTCACTGCTGCTTCTACCTCCATCATTTCATCCTCATTATCAGCAGTTCTTCTTTCTAAGATAAGTGATGCCTGTTCTTCATGAAGCTTCTGCATCCTCTCTTCAAGTTCCTCAATTAAAGTAGCTTTATGCTGCAAGGAGAACAAAATTACATCAACCAGAAATTTCCTGCTTGCGGGAACCTAAAAATCAATATCATCAACTTATGCAGTTTCTAATGTTAACGATGTAGGAAGAATCTAAAGCTTGCGTTTGAGATTGGCACTAATAATTAACATGCAGGTTTATATGTTAACTGAAGTTCTGGTTCGCTTAATTTAGTGGAAGAAGTGCACTGTAAATGTAACTCCCAAGTTTCAACGACCTGGTTCTACATGCTTTTACCTGGTTTTGTTGAATGGAAAAGATGGTGTAATTGCTAAGGTCTTACAGATGAAAATGAGATAAAACATGTGCGCTAACCTAGACAGCATAGAACAAGTTTTTCAAAATGTAATGTAAATTGATTCCAAGAAAAACATGCAACAGGAAAGGTCTGCAAAAAGCACCACGCCTATAAACTTGCAATGGTTCAATTGATTAGAAATTGTTAGTGCAAAAATGACATGCACAAAATATCAGCATTAATGTATATGTGACATGGCATTTTTTATTCTGATTGCTATAATATATTATTGAAAAATAAAGTAAATTAAAATATGCCTCCACTACTTTAAAATGGATTACAAGAGAAAGTGCCATAAACCAATTTTTGCTATGCTCAAAGAACCAAGAAAAATTGAACTGTTATGCAGGACGAATTCTTTCCTTCTTTCTTTTTTACTGGCAAACAAATACACATGCAGGACAGAAAATTAAATTAAACTCGTACCTGCAAAAATTCACATATAACAGAAACAAAGTCACGAAGCTTTTGCATAAAGATGAACTTCTCACCAGCAGCAGATATAGACTTTTCAAGAGCAGTAACATTCATTAGCGAGGCAGATAAATTCTCATCAGTCTTTGACAGCAATGAAATCGTTCTACCATGAGATTCCTATAGAAAAAGTAATGACTTAGTTATACATATATTAATCCAGGTGAATATCATCTATATTAATCCTATAAACAAGTATGAATATGAATTTAAGCAATGCCTCTGTAGTGAAGTTGGAATTCAAGAATATTGAGTGATAGCCAAGGTGAGCTACAGAGTAAGACTATAATGACACTTGAGTAACTAGTGTGGTGTGGCTTCTCTTCGATCCAACTAGCCATTGCAATCTGTGTTCATATTAACACAAAATCTCCACTTCAGCCACTTCTGATCACAATAGGGATCAATTGACAGAAATATTACGTGGCAATATTACTATGATATGCAATTCTAGGACCCTGAATTTCATTATCAAGAACCTTAGCGTTAACTTTTGTATGGTTAAAATTACAAATGATTCTATTCTGCCATTAAGTTTGGCAAATTGTAAAATTAGCTAACACATTATGAAGGTGGAAATCACATTACCTTAAGCCTCCTGAGGTTGTCTTGCAAAGCTTTCTTAGCAATATCAGCTTGTTGTGGAATAGACAAGACATCCAATCCTTGAGAAGATCCAAATGCCCCTCCAATGCTTGGAATTGAACCATAGGCTGGCGTCGGCCTCTGCTGAGGTTGCATAGGAATAGTACTAGAAGCAGCAGCACCAGCAGTGCTGGCAAGAGCCCTATTAGCAATAGGAGCAGAAGCATCATCCATCCTCTTTCCTAATCCCTTCCTAAATTGTTCTTCCTCCCAAATCCTGTCCTCCTCATCCTCCTCATCATGAACAACAGAAGCAGCAGCAGCAACATTCCCATCATCCACAACAACATGATGCTGATGAGTACCCATCATTGCCAATGCTTTTGCCTTGATGGAGCGATCATCATCGTCATCTTCATCGTCATCAGCAGCTGCATCAAAAACTCCTCCATGAGCAGCAGTGTCCTTGGTCATGGTGCCAATCATGGCAATCCTAGTCCTAAACTCAGGCTCCTCGTCACTGAATCCGCCTTGATGATTACTCCCAGAATCCAATGATATGTAATCAGGAGCGGCGGCCCTTGATTGCCTCAACCGCTCTCTCTTGGCCCTGATCTTCTTAATAGTATCCTCGTCGGGAAAGCAGGAATAATCATCAGAAGTGGATTTCCCCAATCCCATAGAAGCCAATCGATTCTGTGCGTCGTCGGCACCGTTATCTTTATCCTCGTTCTCATCTTCCGACTGGTCGTCGGCATCGTCTTGTTGTTGATGATTAGAAGAATAATTAGGGTTAGGGTTAGGGCTAGGGCTAGGGCTAAAGGAGGGTTTAAGGAGACCTTTGAGGATAATTTTAGGTTCAGACGCGGAGGCAGGGGTGGTGGTCTTCGTGGATTTAGCGAGGGTGCGGGTGTTTCTCTGGAGCTCAAGAAGGGCTTCCTTAGTGTAAGTACCTGCTTGGGGTTGGACATTGGATGCTGTCGTTAAGTAGGAGGTTGTTGGAGGAAGTCTATCTTGGGAAACGGTCAATTTGTGAGAGGAAGAGGAGCTTGGTTTAGGTTTAGGTTTTGGTTTGGATTTGGAGGAGGGAATACGGGTGACAGCTTGTTCATCTTCTTCATCTTCGGCAAAACTTAGGAGCTTCTTTGGTTTTGGCTTTGTAGATTGGGGTGGTGGTGGCTTCCGGGTGGTGGAGGGGGTGGCTTTGGCGTTGGTGTCAGTGTTATTGGTGTTGGCGTCGGTCTTTTCATCGTCAACGTCGCCTCGCCGCCGGAAGTTTCTGGACTTGGAGGAGCTGCTCATTATTGACGGCCTCAGCTAACTGATTCTCTTTCTCTCTCTCTCTCAAATGATACATTTGTCGAATTTTTTTCCATTCCTTTGCCTTTTTATGATTTATACATGTCGATCCGGTTAAGGATTCTAATACGTCCTCATAAATATCAAATTATTATTTTTTTACGGTAATTGATTTGAAGTTTTTATTTCATACAAGGATCTCTAAGAAAATAAAAATGAGTCGATTGGTATTAAAAAAAAATTAATCTTTTTTTAAAAATTATAAATTAGATGGGTTGATTTTTTATTAGAGTTCCATTAAAAACACGAATTTTTTTTAATTATATATATATATATATAACATGTTTTTTGTTATTAATTTATTTTTGGATTCTTTTAGAAAAACATACTGGCCAGAGAACGCATTAAAGAAAAGGTATTTTAATACAACACAAAGATGATGATGTTAAGAAGCAAGTTTCCTGTAGTGGCACAAAGAGATGATGTTGTCTGACATGTTAAACTGTGGAGGGAGACCACTTGAACAGTTCAGACAGAATAATCTCAAAGAGAGCATCAAAATTCCATGATAGACGAACAAAATTACAATGCATGTGTGTATGAAAGCGTATATTGTTGAATGGCTGGCTGCTATTTCTATATACAGTACGTATGTTGCTCCTACAAACAAGGGTAGTACTTTACCAGGAAGCAATCAGCTTGAAACAAACATTTAACTGTCAGGACTTGAATTGTTTCAGTTTCCCATTCTGCTCGTCAATGACTTTGTGCCATCGCTCTCATCTCCCTGCAGCTTTGCTTCGCCTTCATGTGCATGAATTAAAACCCAGACCATATTGGTCCATCCTGGGATCTGGACCCCATATTCGAATTGCTCCATCATCGCTAGCTGAGGCCAGCATGTAAATATTTACCGGGTTCCAGCTCACACAGTTCACAGCTCCAGAATGCCCATCCAGTGCCTGAATTAGTTTCCCTGACCCTCTGTGCCATACATACACCTGCAATATGATATTATCACGCATGATCATCTTCTTACAATAATGAGCAGATATAGATAGTCTGGGAAACAGTGTCTCATGCTAGCTATCTATTCTTCGATTGCATTATTTGTTATGGCAAAGATCCTTCATTCTTGTGATTTAACTCCGACTTCTTGAAAATAACAGTACCTGAGCATCCTCACTGCCACTTGCGATAAATGCTTCTTCACATCCACCAAAACAAGATCTGATGATAAACCGTGAGCGTGTGTGACCCTTATACCTGGCCACAACCTGGGGATAACCCTCTAAGCTCCACAGATGGATTTCTTGGTTTGTAAGATTAACTAGAAGGAATTTGTTGTCTTTTGACAACGAGAACGAAGTAATCACTTCCTCTTCCTGAATCAGTTTCCGACATCTTTTCTCTTCCCAGTCAAGGAATACTATTGTATCACCTCTGCATATGCTTACTATCATATCCCTCGCATCAGTTATGGCCATCTCAGATATCCTGAGTGTATTCTCTTCCCAACAGTCCAGCTCCGCTCCATTGACATCCCACAGGCTAAAGCTCTTGTTAGTCATACCGGCAAGTATAACCCTACCGTCGGGGGACCATGCACAGGAAATGAAACCGATACCAATTTTTTCGTAAACATGGAGGCATTGTCCCAAATTGGCATCCCATCGTCTGATAACCTCATCTTCGCCACAGGTAAGCAGCTGGTTATCATCAGGGCTCCATGAAACTGTCAAAACTGGTTTCTGGTGACCTATGAGTGTATGCTTCCATGACACTTTACCTCCATCCATAACCTGAATCAGATTGGTTAATTTAATCTCTTATTCAAAGGGGGGAGATTAAAGTTAAATTTAAATTAAAACTCCAGTAAGGGCAGTGGTATTTAAAAATAAAAAATAAAAGAAATGATGGGAGAAGATGATGGTGATGATGAACCATGAGGCAGGAGATAAGCATTAGATCACCTTCAAAGGCATGCTTACCTTAAATGTCCATGTGCTATGCAAACACTCAGCATAGGCAAGCATATATTCTTTTATTTAAAAAACATAAAGAGAAACACTTACCTGCCATATGATTGCTGACTGATCCTTGGATGATGATGCCAAATACTTTCCGTCATGTGAAAATTGCAGAAACCAAACTTCATCAGTGTGCACTTGCAGAATCTGCCCAATTAGCATAAAATTAGAGTATTCATGCAGCAAATTCACAGCAATGTGCAGTATATTCATGGTAAGATGTTGTGAAAAGCAGTAACAATGAATGCAAAAGCAGCACAGAATAAGCACACCACAAAGTTTTTATTGGCGATAGTGATGATGTGAACACTGTGAAAACGGCAATTTTAGTCTGAGAAAGAAATGTATGACATTGAAATATGAAAACAATAACAACGATGAAAGCAAGGGCATTAAAAATTATTACCTAACCTAAGATTCTTCCACATACTGGAAAAAATTAAACCACGGAAGCTTTATAAGTAATATTTCAAGGCAAAGAAACATGAAATTGTTACCAACAACACACTACAGTCCAAAGTTTAATTTTTACCCTCGTGGCTCTTTCTTTAAACAAAAAGAAAGAAGAAAAAATACAGTTTGCAGCACCAAAAAAGAATTCCGATGAATCACTTACAATGACAATCACAACCTGTCTTTAAAACAAACTATCGTTGTATCTTGAACATATTCAGTAACGATGATTAGATTCTAAATAAATATATTGTTGGCCAGTCAAATGCCAAAGAAAGGACCATCAACCTACAAGACATCTAACCTGCTTTATTGAAGAAGGAAGCCGACCTCTTCCGCACTGATGATCCGGGTACAAAGAGAGATCACTATCAAAAACATTGTGAAACAGGCAAGCACCACGTTGCAGATCAAGAGCCTCCTCAACAATACTTTCTAACCTTGTTGGAGGAATCACGAGTGAAGGGGGAAGCAAGTTCAGCAGTTTCTTCAGAATCTCTGACTTTGCACTCTCGGTGTCCTGATCAGTATTTCGATACCCTGAAGGAGAGATGATCCAGGAAGCAAGCTCATGAACACGGTTCAAATTGATTCCAAGAGGCACGATTTCTTTCCTCAGAACATTTAAGGCATCAAGCACATTGTTATCCATTCTCAGAAATTTGAGGAACTTCTGCTCCAATATCAAGAATGATGCCAGGGACCGAGTTGCTTTGTCCAGAAGACTGATTGTACACAACGTTTTCACACTTTCTTCCCAGTTCCCATCCAACACTTGCTTCTGAAGCAATTTAACCTCTGAGGAGTCCAATGGTATTCTTGATTCTTCCTGCAAAAGGTCTGCAGTCATATTATAATTGAGTGAGTACAGTGCCCTTGTTATGATTCTGACGTATTCATTTCTTTTTATGACCCCTTTTGAGCCAACTGTCTCCACATCCCTTTGGGAGGTAAGAGACTGAGCCATCAGGTAACGAAGAGCAAGCAAGCTATAGAAATTGTAACGGGTGAGTTTTCCAAGAAGCTTTTCTATTCTCCCAAAAGCCACGTGTGATCTGTGATGAAAAGCAGATCAAGAATTAAAGAATTGAATCTTCTTAGAGGCGTTTATAACAAACAAGAAAAACGAACATAAATATGCATCAATCTAAAACTTGAACGTGAAGGTAAACAACAAGAAGAGACGCATGCATGTTCAATTCAAGAAAGAAAGAGAACACCTAAACCAAACTAAACTAAAGATGCACTCAAACAGAGCAAGAATTCAAAGAAAGCACCCAAACTGAAAAGGGTAAAGAAAAACAATTTAAAAGAAAGAGAGGGAATTCATGAAACTAAAACGATATCTGCTAATAAGAGGGGGATCAAGAAAGTCATGGAAACGGGAATTGAGCAAGGTTTCTTACCAGAAAGAAATTACCCAGAGAGACAAGAGTGCGTTTCTCCAAATCTAATGGAAATGGGGAGGAAGAGAAGACAATGCGCACAAACAAGGAGAAGAAATAAGAAGACGCAAAAGAAGAACATAAAAACGCAGCCAACACCAAAAGCTACGTAGAGGGGAAGGAAGAGTGCTGCTGTTTCTGCTAATTCTTTATTTTATGGAGTAGCATCTTTATCTTTTACTAGAGGGAGTAAAAAGATATTATATATACCAGTAGTAGGAGCAGTGTATGAGGAATGAGCAAGAAGATGATACATAGGGTGCCGCGGTCTCATTTGATTTCTTGCTATCCCTCTGTGATGTGAAACACATGTGGCCCTTCCCTTCCCTTCCCTTCCCTTCCATCCAATCTGTTGGCGTTTCTCGATAAAGAACCAAACAGATTGTCATTGGAGGTGGGCTATAAGCCTATAACTAACAAACAAACACACAAACAGAGAAGCCCTCTACTTAACCGGCAACTAGAAGTCTAGAACTGCAAACGGCTTTTTGATTGGCGAAAAAGAAACAGAGAAAACCAACTACAATCGGCCACTGTCTTCCACCAACAAATCAATCAAGTAAAGAGGAAACGACAGGAAAAGGAGGCGTGCGCCTAAAATTAGAAAGAAAGGGTAGTTTGGGAATCCCGGGGCATTGAGAACAGGAACAAGCAGCAGTGGCAGTGGCAAGGGAAGGCATGAGCAAAATAAAGACCAAAGGCAAAATAAACGGCTCTCCTCTCTTTTTTACTCCCTCTGGGCCTGTTATCCCGTTAATTTTTTTCACACTCTTGCTCTATTCAAATAAAATTAATATATTAATTTTCTTTCAATAAATTTTGACTTGAGATAAATTATTGTAATTATTTTAATCAGATAAGCATTTGGCATGTTTTCATTCCATTTAACAGTATCGATGATGTATTCAATGAGTTTATGTGGAATCGCTTCTTCTTCAAGAGAACCAGTATGAGGGACTCGTTTCAGAAGAATAGGAGGATGAAGAGGATGACTGTCCAATAATCAAACTTTCCGTAGAAGAGAGGAAACGAATCCGAGAACCGTTGCGTCAAACTCTAATTGTCAAAGTCATAGGACGAAGGATGGGTTATACGTATCAGAAGACAGCTACTCTCGCATATTGTTAGTTAATTTGAATGGTTCAAATACAAATCTAAGTGTATCTATGAACTGTATAGGATAGTATCTTATCTTCTGTTATCTCTATAACAAACGTGTATTATATAACACTTGAAAGTGAATGGAACAGTGAGCTTTTCCTTCTTCTCTGTCAAACTTCTATCATGGTATCAGAGCTCCCTTTTATCCATTGAATAATTCTTCAGTTTATTTCTTTCTCTATTTACATTGGCCACTCAAACCAATTCAACGAACAATCCAAATCCGTCCAATCCAACCACGCCAACAAATTCAACCATTCTCCACAGTAATGAATTTCAACTCAACACTTCTGCTCAAACCCCACTTAAACTCACCACCAGCAACTATATCTTTTGGAAACTTCAGTTCCAAACTCTTTTTATTGGCTACGATCTTTTTGGCTGTATTGACGGATCCAAACCCTATCCACCTACTACTATATTAACAAACCATTCAACCATACCAAATCTTGCCTACAACATATGGATTCATCAAGATGAGCTTATTCTTAATGCTCTCATTGGTTCACTTTCACCTACAATCATTTCATTTGTTGTAAGATCCACAACATCATAAGAAGCATGAACCATTTTAGCCAACACCTATGACAAACCATCATGAGGATGTACTCTTTTCAAATATTCCACCAAAGGTAATTTAAATATTACTTACTTTCTTCAATCAGTTAAAGCCCGTACAGATGAGCTTGCAATACTTGGTGCACCAATAGATGAGGAAGATCTTACTGAAACGATTCTAGATGAGCTAAGAGAAAATTATAGAGAATTGGTCATTGCTATTCAAACTCGTGGTAACTCTATCTCATTTGATGAGCTTCATGAGAAACTACTAACGATCGAAGCCTCTCTTCAAGAGAAAACAAAGAGATCTACTCACTTTCCAGTGACTGTGAATCCAACAAATAGAACTAACACAAACTGAAGACATCAAAACACCATTCCTAATTGACGTCCTAATTCTCATGGACAAATAGGTTGGTGCCCGTCACTCACTTCCCATCCATGTTCCCGTGATGGTCGTCCATCATCACGCCCATACTTGGGCTATTGCCAGATATGCAGCACTCAAGGCAACACAGCCAAGAGATGTCCATCATTCTAAGTGATTCCTATTCAATCATCCAACAAGACATCTACACCACATTCCAGTAATTCATCGACTCCTTAGCACCCTCGGGCTCACTTTGCTACTAATGTTGCCTCCAACAATTCAACTTGGTTGCTTGATAGTGGTGCTTCTCATCATGTCATAGCAAACCTAAACCATTTATCTCTTCATGCTCCCTACACTGAATCTGATGATGTCATGATTGAAGATGAAACGGGACTCTCCATCACTCACACTGGTTTAACTTCTCTTCTCACTAATAACTCTACATTCAAACTAAATGATGTCCTCTGTGTACCTGACATCAAAACAAACTTAATCTCCATTTATCAGTTTTGTGTCACCAATAATGTCTCTGTTGAGTTCTTACCAACGTGTTTTCAAGTGAATGATCTTCACACGGGGGCAACTCTTGTGCAGGGCATCACTAAGGATGGTGTGTATGAGTGGTCGGCTATCAAGCCCTCCTCTCTCTAATTATCGCCTTCTCAAGTACCAAAACCATTTCCTCCGATTGGCATCATAGATTAGGACATCCCGTATTTCCTATATTAAAGCATGTTTTTTCTGAATTTCATTTAAACATATCATCTCCTTTATCTAAAGAATTAGTATGTAATGCCTGCTACTACAATAAGAGTCATAAACTTCCCTTCTCTACCTCATCCTTACAATCCTCACAACCTCTTGAAATTATATTTTCTGATGTATAGACTTCTCCCATTCTCTCACATGATGGACTCAAATATTACATCATTTTTGTCGATCATTTTATGAAATATATCTGGTTTTATCCATTACAAAAAAAATCTAAGGTTAAGGATATCTTTATACGTTTTAAAGCCATTGTGGAAAATCATTTCAAAACAAAGATTATCACATTGTATTCATATAATGGGGGAGAATACGTGGGTCTTCAAAACCTTCTAGCAACAAATGACATCTCTCATCTCACCACCCCTCCACATACACCTGAACACAATGGCTAATCTGAAAGAAGGCATCGTCATACAGTTAAGACGGGACTCACACTACTTTTACATGCCTCTCTCCCATTAATCTTTTGGTCTTAAGCATTTGCAACAGCAGTATATTTAATTAACATAATGCCCACCAACTCTCTTGGTCTTTCCTCATCGTATAAATCAATTTTTGGTAATGCTCTCAACTACTCCAAACTTAAGATTTTTGAGTGTCTGTTATCCTTAGCTTCGACCATATTCATCTCATAAACTTAATGCTCGTTCTAAACCGTGTATTTTTCTTGAATATTCATTATTGCAAAATGCTCACTTGTGTTTTGACCCAACCTCCACAAAAATATTCATTTCTCGTCATGTCAAATTTGTCGAATCTGTCTTCCCTCACAAGTCACTAGGTCATCAGTTACCACGTCTTGACTCCACCACTATTGATTCCTGGGTTCCTCCAATACTTTATGTTTCAGTTCCTAATCCTACTCTGCCGGTGCAACATACCCCATCTACTGAATGCCCACAAGAGCTTCCATTGTGTGCTGTGTCCTCATCATCTTTCACTACACATGGTTTACAACCAATCCCTCCGCCTCTACCAACCCCACCACCAAACAACCCAACATCTATGCACCAAACTTTCCAACCTACTATACCCCAAACTTTCCAACCTACTATACCCCATCGCATGACTACCCACTCTCAAAACAACATCCACAAACCACAAAGAAAGCTTAACATTCACACCCAACTTAACCCCAACTCTATCACTAAACCTGCAACTGTGACCCAAGCTCTCAAAATTCCTCATTGGCGTAAAGCCATATCCGAAGAGTATGATGTCTTAGTCCGTAATAGGACATGGGAACTTGTTCCACCAGCTTCTGTCTCTAACATTGTTGGTTGTAAATGGATTTTTCGTATTAAATGACATTATGATGGTTCCATTGAAAGGTTTAAAGCTCGACTAGTAGCCAAAGGATTCCATGAAAGACCTGGTGTTGAATACCATGAAACATTCAGTCCAGTCGTTAAACCTGCCACTGTGAAACTTGTCCTTAGCATTGTTGTCAGTCGTGGGTGGCCTCTTCGCCAACTCGATGTCAATAATGTTTTTTTACAAGGTCATCTATCGAAAGATGTTTATATGTCTCAGCCTCCGGGTTTCATTAATTCTGATCATCCAATATTCGTCTGCAAGCTTCGTAAAGCCATATATGGCCTTAAACAGGCACCAAGGGCATAGTACCATTAGCTGCGCCAATTCTTCATTGCTGATGGGTTTCAGAATTCCTATGTGGATAATTCACTATTTGTCCTCAACACTGGTACCACCAGTCTTTACCTTTTAGTATATGTGGATGATATCATTCTCACTGATAATCAACCTGCTCTTGTTAATCAGTTCATTACTCGGCTTGCTCAACAATTTTCTCTCAAAGATCTCGTGTCTCTCACATATTTTCTTGGCATTGAAGTGGTTCCTCACATTCATGGTATTTTACTCTCTCAACACCGGTATATTCAGGATCTTCTTGCTCGGACAAATATGACAGGTGCTAAACCTATTTCCATCCCACTGCCTACCAGTCCTTCTATTAGTTTACACTCCGGAACAACTCTCTCTGATCCTATAGAATACCGCACAATTATGGGAAGTCTGCAATACTTGTCCATGACACGTCCAAAAATCACTTACGCAGTCAATAAGTTATCACAATAAATGCATCAACCATCAATTGAGTATTAAGCTCTTGACAAGCGTATTTTGCGCTATTTAGGCAGTACATTAGATGAAAGGATTATCATTCATAGTAATTCTTCAATCTCTCTTCATGCCTTCTCTTATGCAGACTAGGCTGACGACAAAGATGATTACTCCTCAACCAACGCCTATATTGTGTACTTAGGTCGTAATCTTATCTCTTAGAACTCAAAGAAACAAAAGACTATTGCACGTTCTTCAACATAAGTTGAGTATCAATCTGTTGCAGCTACCGTTGCTGAAATAAAATGACTATGTTCTCTCTTGACAGATCTTGGAATTAATTTACCCCATACTCCTACAATTTATTGCAACAATATTAGAGCTACTCAGTTGTGTTATAATCCAGTGTTCCACTCAAGAATGAAACATGTTGCAATAGACTTTCACTTTATTCGGGATCAAATCCAGACTGGTTCTCTGCGTGTGGCTCATGTTTCCTCTAATGATCAACTTGCTGACGCACTTACAAAATCATTGCCCCGCTCCAAGTTTCACACTCTCAAAACCAAGATTGGCGCCTTTCTTTTCGTGGCCTATCTTGAGGGGGCATATCAAATGACAACTACTTTCCCATATTGTTAGTTAATTTGAATAGTTCAAGGCTATGTTTGTTTCCCGGAAAGTGGTTTCCGGCAAACCACTTTCCAAACTTTCCTGTGTTTGTTTGTCATTAGGAAAGTTGGTTAACGAAAAACATTTTCCAATCAGAGAAAAACTTGGCTTGGTTTTCAGGAAAGTGTTTTCCTGGAAAATTTGGGCGGAAAACACTTTCCGGAAGTTGTGAAAAATTTAGAAATGTCATATTATTTGCTGATTATATCAAATTTGGTACTCAAACTTTTGATTGCTATATATATTTTGTTTTGAATATTTATTTTTCAATTTCATCTCTTAAAATTTAATTTTTATATTAACTTTGGTTCTCATTTTTATAATTGTTATTTGTTTTTTCCTTATCATTTTTTTATTGAAATTTTTTATCTATCAAATTTGATCCTTATTCTTTTGATTGTTACTTATTTTATTTGAAATAATTTATGAAATGTTAATTATTATTATTTTAATTTCTTCATCTTTCATTTTTTTTATTTTTTAGATTTGATCTCTATTATTTTGATTATTATTTATTTTATTTGAGATAATTTATGAAATTATATTTTTTTTTCAATTTCATTCTCATTCAACCTTTTAATTTGTAAGATTTGTTCCTCATTATTTTAATAAACTTGAGAAAAATAAAACATTAATAAGTTATTTTACAGCTTATTTTTCATAACATAACCAAACACTGAAAATTGTTTTCCAATTTATTTTTCATTACATTACCAAAGATCAGAAAATAATTTACTTTTCCAGAATTCACATTTAAAAAAACACTAATCTAAGTGTATCTATAAGCTGTTAAGGATAGGATCTTATCTTCTTTTATCTCTATAATAAACGTGTATTATATAACACTTGAAAGTGAATGAAAAGTGAGCTTTTCCTCGTTCTCTGTCAAACTTCAATCAATACGTACTTAATGAAACGTCTCCATGTCCTTTGGAGAATTCAGGGTGACCTTAGTTTGGTGGATTTAGGAAATGAATTCTTTTTGGAAAAGTTTTCGAATGCGGAAGATCGAGACCTTGCATTGTTTGAAGGACCATGGATGGTGGCAGATCACTGTCTCACCGTCAGACGCTGGCATCCTAATTTTGACCCTGATGAGGCTACAATAGAGAGAAGGTGGCGGTATGGGTGAGATAGCCTGACTTAGCTATGGAGTGCTATTATGACAGCTCGGTATTATGGAAGATGGTAACCACATCGGTCGAACTTTGAAGATCGATAGGACAACTTCAATTGGTGCTCGTGAGAATTATGCCCGTTTATGCGTGGAGGTGGACCTAACAAAACAACTTTTAGCAAAACTCAAGCTGCGAAGGCGGATTCGTCGTCTCATGTACGAGGGACTGCATTTGATCTGTTTCCATTGTGGATGGTACTCTGGCCACAAGAAAGAAAGTTGTCCCCATGTATCCGACACGACAACACATCAGGGTAGAGATAAGGAGGAGGAGCAAGTTAATAATGGGGGGTTGAAGGAGAACCAAAATAGTGATGGCCAAGAAGCAGCTCCGGTGATCAGATCGGAAGTGGTGGAAGCGTATGGACAGTGGATGGTGGCGAAAAAGGCAGGGAGAAAAATCAGCAAAAGATCGGATTCTAGGGAGATTAGCAGGCCGAGAAATCTGAGGAGATTTCCTCAGAAAGCGAGATCAGAATCGGATTTGATGTAGGGAAATAAGGAGATAAATGGGGCAAAGGGATCTCGTTTTAATTTCTTACGAGAAGACAATGTGGAAATTATCATGGCTGAGAAAGCGAATAATAAGTACCAGGGAGTTGACGTGAATTCAGGGAAGTAAGTCACGATTCAAAGGTTGACAAGGAGGCTATTGGCATTATAAGTCAGGTCAAGGCAGCAAACAGGCTAATAGAGGGACATTGGGCCACGGGCCACTAGCCCAAAAGAACATTAAAGGGGACTCTAATGGGAATGCTGTTGCAAACAAGAAAGAAGAGTTACTTACGCTCATTAGTCAGGCCTAACATCAAGCCCAAATCAATAAAATGAATACGGGAACTATCATTAGCAAGGAGACGTTTAGCCCTAATCATCTGCAGTTTGATACTTTATTCGGCTAGCAGAATGGAGACAGAAGAAGCTCAGAGCTCCAGTCAATTTCAAGCTCCGAGACCCCCAGGCGAACAAGGTAGAAATGTGGTAATAGTAAAGAAGGTCCACGGTGATTAGGTTAATATTTCAACAGAATCAATGGATGACATTCATTGGGAGGATACAGATATGGTAGAAGGAGATGTTGTTACCAAGGAAACCGTAACTTTATCATGAAGTGGAACGGGCTGTTTCGTTTCTATCCTATATTTATGTTAATGATGAATATTTGTTTTTGGAATTGTAGGGGGTAGGGAGCAGCCGATTTTGCTCCATAGATGACCTTAAAAGAGTACGCAGATTTAATATCTTGGCTTTAACTGATCCAACGATATGTGGGCGATCAGGTGGCATTTGGATTCTTTGGAATGATTCGAGGGTAAGCCCTAGACACCTCACTCACACACAAATTGATGATGGAGGCGGAAGGGTATGGTTTTGTACTATTGTGTATGAAGTTTTGGCGTGGAAATAAGAAGTATTCCTGTTAAAGGATTATAATCTTATTCTGAGTCAGGAAAAAGTATTATGGTGCCAGAAGTCCTGGTGTCAATGGATAGCGCATGGCGACAGGAAAACTTCTTCTTTCCACGCCAAAACTCTAATTCGAAGACAGAAGAACAAGATTCATTGTCTAAAAGATGCAAATAATAACTGGGTGTGGGAGGAAGATAAATTGAAACAGATGGCGATTGAGTACTACCGGAAGCTGTTCACAAGGAAGGAGAGTTCAGCTAATAATAGTCCAACATCTCTTTTGAATTTTCCAGTGCTTGACGAATGGGATAGACACAAGTTGATGAAGCCAGTTACAGACGAGAAGGTGAAAAGGACGGTATTTGACATGAAGCCCTTAAAAGCCCCGGGTCCAGATGGCTTTCAAGCTCACTTTTATAAAAAAACACTGGTTAGTGGTGGGGGATGATGTTAGTAAATTCTTAAAAGAGATGTTCACAAACAGCAGGGATATTCCAGCAGTTAACCATTCTTATTTGGTACTGCTACCAAAGGTGCCTAAACTGGAATATTTTAGTGACTCGAGGTAGTTCATTCGATGAGGAACAGGATGGGCAGAAAAGGTATCATGACCATCAAAGTGGACTTAGAGAAAGCGTATATATGGCCGTCTCGGATGGGACTTTATTCGAGAAACTCTTATCCTGGCAGGCTTTCCAAGTTGCATGACAGAGCTAATTAATTATGAATTGTGTGGAGACAGCTTCTTTGAGTGTTTTGTGGAATGGGCAAGCTTCTGATCGGTTTGTTCCTGCGAGGGGAATCAGGCAAGGAGACCTTCTTTCACCATACTTGTTTGTTTTATGTCTGGAGAGGTTATCTTAGAGTATCCTCAAGGAAGTTTAGGCAGGTACTTGGCAACCATTCAGAGGAGGCAGAAAGGGACCATCAATCTCTCATTTGTTCTTTGCAGACGATAAGCTTCTTTTCACTGAGGCTAGTGAACAACAGATGAGGAGAGTAATGGATTGTCTGAATTCGTTTTGTGAGGCTTCTGGTCAGAAGGTCAGCATCAACAAAACTAAAATATACTTAAAGTTATATCATTGAGAAGATGCCGCAGAGGTTAGCTAATTGGAAAGCCAAGATTCTATCGCTAGCGGGTAGAATTACATTATGTAAATCGGTGCTTGCTACGGTGCCACTTTACCCGATGCAATCTGCTCTGCTACCGGAATCTATTTGCAATGAAATAGAGAGGATTTTCAGAAGATTTATTTGGGCGGATAGTACAGAGAAAAAGGCAATCCACTTGATCAAATGGAGTACTCTTTGCCAACCGAAATTGGATGGAGGCATCGGGACGAGGAACATGCAGTCTATGAATAAAGCCTTTGTGATGAAGCTTGGATGGGGTATTTTACATGACTCCGATAGCTTATGGGCTAGTGTCTTGAGGAGCAAGTATATTAGAACTCAAGAGGGCACGGACCAAGTCCATGCTAAAGGTAGGGATTCTCCTTTGTGGAAAGCCATTTGTAAGGTTTTGCCAGATGTAATTACAGGAACGGCTTGGTCGGTTCGTAATGGCAGGAATGTAAAGTTTTGGAGTGATAAGTGGCTGGAGAACTTCGGTCCTCCTATTCAGTATGTTCCTCAGGTATCTTCGGTTAACAATATCAATGCAGCTGTCATGGATATGGTATCACCTAATAATCAGTGGTGCTGGGAGGCTTTCGCACATCTTCTACATGTGCAAGTAGTAATGGGAATAGCCAGTTACCAACCTCCAGCTACTGATATGAAGGAGGATACGAGGTTTTGGGGCAGTTCAGCTAGTGGTAAGTTTACAGTGAAGTCGGCATATCAGATGCAAGAACAGCCCTCTAGTAACCCGCGCCGCAAAGATCCAACTTAGAAATTTATTTGGGGATGGAGAGGACCTGAGAGGATCAAGAGCTTCCTTTGGATTGTTGATCATAATAGAGCAATGACGAACGAGATGGGAATGAAGAGGCATTTAACAGATAACCCGTGTTGCCCATCTTGCCAGTCTTCAATCGAAACAATTTTACACGTGGTTAGGGACTGTCCAGCAGCTCGAAACATTTGGAGAAGGCTGGTGAAACCTCAACATCACAGTACTTTTTTCAACGCCACCATTACACAATTTAGCTAATACGGCTGTCATGCGAGATGGAAGTCAGCGGGCTACAATTCTTGGTGTTACTATTTGGATGGTGTGGAAAGCACGCAATCAGAAGGCGTTTGGACAAGTGGAGGAACAGGGGGCTGACACTCTCAATGCAATCAGGTACATGGTAGCTGACATCAGGCGTGCTTACTCAGTGACAGATCAGGCCAGTGTTCGGAATAAAAGGGTTAACATTGTGGGATGGTTACATCCCCCACTGGAATGTTGATGGATGTAGCAGAGGTAATCCTGAAGCTGCAGGAGCTGGGGGTCTCATTTGGGATAGCATGGGCTCTTGGATTAAGGGATTCGCAATTAACATTAACACGGGGTGTGCACTTCGGTCATGGCGGAGTTGTGGACTGCGATTACTGGATTGGAACTTGTTTGGTTCCTTGGGTTGCGACGGTTAATATTTGAGTCAGATTCGATGGTGACTGTCAACCTGATTACAAGACACAATGTCAAGGTAGATGCCAACTATGCACCGGTGGTTAGAGCCAAAGAAATCCTATTAAGGGAATGGGAAGTTAAAGTCCAATATACTTTCAGAGAGGCTAATGTTGCAGCTGTCTGGTTTGACAAAAAATCCTTTTAGCAGATGGGGATATATTCTATTGATCTTATTAGATCAATATTACCTCGTTTAATCTAGTTCTTGTGCGTTAAGCCCAGAAATCAATAATAATTTTGTGATTTGTTTTTTCGTAAATGATTGGTCGAAACCTTGAGGTCAGATTTGTAATCTAATTTGCTTGTCACCTCTTATTATCTTTCATAGATAATTATTCCCAAAATGGCTTGTATTTTTCTTTTCCAAAGAAAAGCTGAGAAGGAAATGATGGCACGTACATGGAAATTAAGAAGAACCAGATGTAAAACCTCAATCATCAATTTTATATATGGCAGCTAGAACCAAGTTCTTCAGTCAGAGCAGAAATTGCAAATTTACATGTAGCCTCTTCTCTTTTTTTTCTTACCATTCATTGAGAAAACGACGTAACCTGACTGAGTCTTGCGGAGATGGGAGGAACCTTACAATGACAGTTATGACTACGAACAATTAATTTCCCTGTTTTTTTTTTTTTTCCTAGTGGATAAGAGCAACGTTTTGAGTGGAAGGGAAAGGAGAGGGAACAAGAGCCACTGAGAATTCCATCACTTTAGAGTTTCTTAGCATGACACTTGAAATGGAAAAGGAAGGAAATATTAATTATATTGCTCTAGTTAAAATAAAAATACAAGTCATAAACCGAAAGCAATCCATGATGTTCGGTTGCAAGACGACTAGGTACTTGCACTGGGGGAATACTTTTTTTCTTTTTTTACTTCATGCTGCTGCTTCATCTGTTTCTCTAATAATTTAATCATTTAATTTCAAGTATTTGATGAGTTATTAGTTTTGTGGGGATTTATTTTATTTATTGTTGTTGATGATATTGCATAAATAAATAAATAAATAAAACAGGGTAGGAAGGTGAGTGCCAGTGGGGTCCATGAGAAGAGAGCGAATGGCACAGATAGGTGTTGAGATTTGAGACACACACCAAGTGAACAAAGTGAAGATGAAGGGATAAAGTGATAACTGAAGAGGCCACCAAGAGGAGAGGAGAGGAGAGGCGACAGAAGACAATCAAATTTCAAAAGAAAAGAAAATACTACTCCTAGCTAGCTTTGCATTCATTAATCAAGAACCAGAAATGGCAATGGCAATAGCCATGGCCCTGCGCAGGCTCCCCTCTTCCTTTGACAAGCCCCTTCGCCCCGCTCTCTTCAAAGCCACCTCCCTCTATTATATGGTGATCTCCTTCTCTCTCTCTCTCTTTATTTATGAATCTTTTTTTAAACTTACTCCTTTCTCTTTTCTTTACATAAATAAAGTTCATTTTTACATGTAAATCCATGTAGTTTTCCTTCTTCTTCTTCTTCTTCTTCTTCTTTCCTGGAAATTAATCAGGCCGCGAAAGCTCGAGAAAATATTGAAATGCTGGTTTTCTGTTTTGCAGTCTTCCTTGCCGGATGAAGCTGTATACGAGAAGGAGAAACCTGGTGTCACTGTACGTAAGATATTACTAATATATATATACAAACTTTATATTTTTTCCATATCCTTCGATGACAAGTTAAGCTACTCCTATTTAATTGTGCATTTAACAGTGGCCAAAGCAGCTAAATGCACCCTTAGAGGTTGTTGACCCACAAATTGCTGATATTATTGAGCTCGAGAAAGCTAGGCAATGGAAGGTACCTCCCTACCTTGCTATATAATAATTAAGTTCAACTCAATAATATATTTACTTTCCTTCCGACTCTATTAAATTACTGCTAATTTAAGATTTATCTTAAATCAAATTAATCACTGTTTATTTTAATTGTGATTATATATACGTATCCAATTGTGTGAAAAAGGGGCTTGAGCTTATACCCTCAGAGAACTTCACCTCCGTATCAGTGATGCAAGCCGTGGGTTCTGTCATGACCAACAAGTACAGTGAAGGATATCCAGGTGCAAGATACTACGGTGGAAACGAGTACGTCAAACTCAAACTACTTTCACCCCTACATCTTTTCATTCTCCTGTTTCTGCTGCAGGAGGATTAACTGCCTGCTCTGCTCACGATCGTCTCATTGTTTTTTAATGCTCTGTTTCCTTTCTTTTCCAGGTTTATTGACATGGCAGAATCATTATGTCAGAAGCGTGCTCTGGAAGCATTTCGCCTGGATCCTGCTAAATGGGGAGGTACATTCATCTACTTTATCTATGCCAATAGAAACTTCAGATAATGCATTCTTCTGTTTTCTTTTCAACTATTAATTCTTACAAGAGATTGCTGGTAATTGAGTTGAGCTTGATTTTTGCATAATTAATTCTCTCTGCTTTCACGTTCCTTTCTGCTTGTTTGTCATATGATCGAGCTTTTCTCTAATTCTATTCCCTCTTGTGCTGGCTGCAGTCAACGTGCAATCTTTATCTGGATCTCCATCTAATTTTCAAGTCTACACTGCATTGTTAAAACCTCATGAAAGAATCATGGCACTTGATCTTCCTCACGGAGGCCATCTTTCTCATGGCTATCAGGTGCTTCATGTTTTCTTCTTTATTCACTTTCCTTATTCAAATGCTCCCCTGCTAATTTATTGTAAGATTTGTATTTAAGAATGTATACTTCTCAGATGATATATTGAAACTTTTATAATTTATATACTCTTATAAGTATCGAAAGGGCTTTTACTCGAGAGAGTGTATTAGAGAATAATATAAATCATATCTTAGAATCTCATCTAACAGCTTAAGCTATTGAGTTGAGATGATTCTTTGACATGGTATTAAAACGTTAATGACGAAATAGTTATGAATGCAAAACTCACCACGGAAATTGTTTCTTTTCCTATTCTGCAGACAGACACCAAAAAAATATCTGCAGTGTCAATATTTTTTGAGACAATGCCATACAGATTGAATGAGAGCACTGGCTATATTGACTATGATCAGGTAACTTATTCCTTTTCTTTTTCACACTGAACTTTTGTGGAAAATCATGGAAGACCGGAAGAAGTTGTTGAAAGTAAACAGTACTTCGTTGTCCAACCTAAAACTAAATTGGATTTATATCTTATGGCTTCGAAGCATCATTCTTTCTCCACTTTACTCAATAATTTCATGATACATGCTTATTTGTATAATTTGGAAGTCAGAATGATAGGTACCGTCTTCTACTACACAATGAATCCATGAAGCATGATCGTGTTCTCTCTCTCTGCTTTTTTTTTTCCAGCAGTTAAAAACAAACCATGACTGATGAAATTGTCTTTCAGCTTCACAAAAATCTGTCCTGCAACTGAAATAATCAGGGTAGATTTTGATGATCTTTGTTTCCTGTGTTCGCTTTCAACTTTTTGCTGTTTCTAAACCCCATTTATGCAAACAGCAGCTATGTTTCAAATAAATACGGCAGTTTAATGTGTATAAAGAACTACGTCATGAATCACTAAGATTCCATGTTCTTTTGTGCATATGTGATTGCATATATATTATCCATGCATATCCCTATCTAGGCGGAACAGGATGAGTATCTGATGTGAAAACTATGATATTGCAGCTGGAGAAAAGTGCCACTCTTTTCAGACCAAAATTAATAGTAGCTGGTGCTAGTGCTTATGCACGTCTATATGATTATGCACGCATTCGCAAGGTAACATCCTTTACATTGATACCAATCCAGTTAACAAATTTATGGATCAGGGTTTCTTTAGTTTTAAACTCATTTGGTGGTTTATAGAATTTAAGTCTCTGTGTTGATCTTTAACAGGTTTGCGACAAACAAAAAGCTATACTGTTGGCCGATATGGCACACATTAGTGGATTGGTTGCAGCTGGTGTCATCCCATCGCCTTTTGAGTATGCAGATGTAGTGACCACCACAACTCACAAGTCACTTCGTGGGCCACGTGGGGCCATGATTTTCTTCAGGAAGGGGCTAAAAGAGGTTAACAAACAAGGGAAAGAGGTAAGATACTGACTGAAAACTCACATTTCATGATTATAGATTTGTATCTTTGAAGTGGAACTAAGATTGTCTTTTGAGTTCTTCCTATAGGTCTTTTATGACTATGAGGACAAAATCAATCAAGCTGTCTTTCCTGGGCTTCAAGGTGGTCCACACAACCACACAATTGCTGGTTTAGCAGTTGCTTTGAAACAGGTCAGTTTGCTTATAAGATTTCCCGTCAGTTATAAACTCCTTCCTTCTGAAATAATAGTCACATTTTGCGTTTTGTTTCCTGCATGTTGAGTAAATTAAATCCCCCAAAATCCTCCTAGATTGCTGTACATGTTAGAAACGGTTAGCAGTCTCCAACAGGGTGAATTCATCACTCCAAGTTATCCATATGCAAGCCAAATTTCTTGAAGTTCATAGTATAAGAAGCACTCTTTAATAGGTCAGCAAGTATAAGGGAGAGTGCACATTTAGGTGATATATTAGGCTCGTGGCTGTTGGCCTCTGAGGTCTACAGTAACCACTAAGCAGGTTTTCAAAGTGTTTGATACTGGTACGACACAGGGAAGTGTTTAAGAGGCAGTCCGGGGGAAATTATTTCTCACGATGGCCCTAGCCTAATTTTTATCTCGTTAAAACTAAGGTCTTTTCCACCGAGAGCATATTTTTCACGAAGAGAACCATTGTGCAGATGCTTGAATTGGCTAATATTGGAGTGGCTGGAGGTGTGAGACCA
>Ga0325401_1000663_pt1 | contig 26028 bp, 19 predicted proteins | sample PopdelMetagenome_FD_205666 | JGI IMG/M metagenome (GOLD analysis project Ga0325401, IMG submission 205666) | Populus deltoides microbial communities from Bellville, Georgia, United States - Xylem-PdKOR-R2 | ecosystem: Host-associated > Plants > Phyllosphere > Stem > Wood/Secondary xylem | place...
TCGCGGGCGCTCGCTGCTCGACCACCGGTCCACCGCTGGTCGAGCAGAGAGGCCCGCTAGGGCCGAACGTCGTCGAGACCACCACCGTCGCGATGAAACCCAGCCGCACCGAACCAGGTCTCGACGACGCTCGCTAGCGCTCGCTGCTCGACCACCGGAGGTACGACGAAGGCCCGGGATCATCGATCCCGGGCCTCCGTCGTGCGGTGCGTGGGGCCTGTGTCAGGCGGACTTCTTCTTCTTGGCCTCGGACTCGCGCGGGACGAGGGTCGGGGCGACGTCGTCGACGACGGTCTCGCGGGTGACGATCACCTTGGCGACGTCGCCGCGGGAGGGGACGTCGTACATCACGTGGAGAAGGACCTCCTCGATGATGGCGCGCAGACCGCGGGCGCCGGTGCCGCGCTCCATGGCCTTGTCGGCGATGGAAGCGACGGCCTCGTCTGTGAACTCGAGGTCGACGCCGTCGAGCTCGAAGAGCTTCTGGTACTGCTTGACCAGCGCGTTGCGGGGCTCGGTGAGGATCTGGACCAGAGCCTCCTGGTCGAGCTTGTTCACGCTGGCGATCAGCGGCAGACGCCCGATGAACTCGGGGATCAGGCCGAACTTCGTGAGGTCCTCGGGACGGACCTGGGCGAGCAGGTCGTCGGCGTCGCGCTCGGTCTGGCCGCGGACCTCCGCGGTGAAGCCGAGGGTCTTCTTGCCGACCCGCTGCTCGACGATGTGCTCGAGCCCGGCGAACGCGCCGCCCACCACGAACAGGATGTTGGTGGTGTCGATCTGGATGAACTCCTGGTGGGGGTGCTTGCGCCCACCCTGCGGCGGCACCGAGGCGGTCGTGCCCTCGATGATCTTGAGCAGCGCCTGCTGCACGCCCTCGCCGGAGACGTCGCGGGTGATCGAGGGGTTCTCCGCCTTGCGGGCCACCTTGTCGATCTCGTCGATGTAGATGATCCCGGTCTCGGCCTTCTTGACGTCGTAGTCGGCGGCCTGGATCAGCTTGAGCAGGATGTTCTCGACGTCCTCGCCGACGTAGCCGGCCTCCGTCAGCGCCGTGGCGTCGGCGATCGCGAAGGGGACGTTGAGCATCCGCGCGAGGGTCTGGGCGAGGTAGGTCTTGCCGCAGCCGGTCGGGCCGATCACCAGGATGTTCGACTTCGCGACCTCGACGGCCTCCTCCTTGGAGTGCCGCCCGGAGGTGGGCTGAAGCCCGGCCTGGACCCGCTTGTAGTGGTTGTAGACCGCGACGGCGAGCGACTTCTTGGCCTGCTCCTGGCCGATCACGTAGGAGTTGAGGAACTCGAAGATCTCACGCGGCTTGGGCAGCTCGTCGAGGCTGACCTCGGTGCCCTCGCTGAGCTCCTCCTCGATGATCTCGTTGCACAGGTCGATGCACTCGTCGCAGATGTACACGCCTGGACCGGCGATGAGCTTCTTGACCTGCTTCTGGCTCTTGCCGCAGAACGAGCACTTGAGCAGGTCACCTCCGTCACCGATGCGGGCCACGAGGTTCCTCCCTCTCCACTGCTGAATGCACCCCGCCGTCAGTCGGGGCCTCCCGAACGGTACCCGGTCGGGAACCGCAACGCTGGGCGGACACGGGGTCGGGTGGACCCCGTGTCCGTCCGGTGAGGCGTCTGCCTCGTGTCGGTGCCGGTCAGCCGGCCGCGAGGGCCGGCGTGCCCTTGCGGGACTCGATCACGTTGTCGATCAGGCCGTAGTCGACGGCCTGCGCGGCGGTCAGGATCTTGTCGCGCTCGATGTCGCGGCTGACCTGCTCCGGGTCGCGACCGGTGTGGTCGGAGATCATCTTCTCGAGCAGCTCGCGCATGCGCAGGATCTCGTTGGCCTGGATCTCGATGTCCGAGGTCTGGCCGAAGGTGCCCTCGGTGTAGGGCTGGTGGATCAGGATGCGGCTGTTGGGCAGCGCCAGCCGCTTGCCGGGCGCACCGGCGCCGAGCAGGATCGCGGCGGCCGAGGCGGCCTGACCGATGCACACCGTCTGCACGTCGGACTTGATGAAGTTCATCGTGTCGTAGATGGCGGTCAGCGCGGTGAACGAGCCACCGGGGCTGTTGATGTAGATCTGGATGTCCTGGTCGGGGTTCATCGACTCCAGGCACATCAGCTGCGCGATGACGGCGTTGGCCACGTCGTCGGAGATCGGCGTGCCGAGGTAGATGATCCGGTCCTCGAACAGCTTGCCGTAGGGGTCGATGCGGCGGAACCCGTAGGAGGTCCGCTCCTCCCACTGCGGGATGTAGTAGTTCATGCTCGGGCTCGGGTCCACGACGTGCTCGTTCGTGCGGGCGTTCATCAGGGTCAGTCCTTCTGCCGCGCGGGGCGGCCGTCGTCGGCGGCTTCGCGGGCGTTGGTGATGACCTGGTCGACCAGGCCGTACTCCTTGGCCTGCTCCGCGGTGAACCAGCGGTCGCGGTCGGCGTCCTGCTCGATCTGCTCGACCGGCTGGCCGGTGTGCTCGGCGATGAGCTCGAGCAGCACCTTCTTGATGTGGAGCGACTGCTGGGCCTGGATCTTGATGTCCGAGGCCGAGCCGCCCATGCCCGAGGAGGGCTGGTGCATCATGATGCGCGAGTGCGGCAGCGCGTAGCGCTTGCCCTTCGCGCCGGCGCAGAGCAGGAACTGCCCCATCGAGGCGGCGAGCCCCATGCCGACGGTCGCGACGTCGTTGGGGATGTAGTTCATGGTGTCGTAGATCGCCATGCCGGCGTCCACCGAGCCACCCGGGCTGTTGATGTGGAGGAAGATGTCGGTCTCGGGGTCCTCCGCCGACAGCAGCAGCAGCTGGGCGCAGATCGCGTTCGCGTTCTGGTCGCGGACCTCGGAGCCGAGGAAGACGATGCGCTCGCGCAGCAGCCGCTGGTAGATGTGGTCGTCGAGGACGGCGATGCCGCCGCCGCCACCGGCCACCGGGCCGGGCCAGGTCTGATCAGTCACGTCTTCGACCCTAGCCGGGTGCGGGGACACTTCCACGGACGATCCCACGATGTTCGCCGACAGCAGAGCCGACAGTGGGTCGACAGCAGAGCCGACGGCTGAGCGGGCAGCCGTGCAGGCCGCGGTGCAGGCAGTCGTGCACACAGCAGAGCCGCCGGTCCGCCACGGACGACTGGGTGCACGTGTGTGCACTCGCGGGTACCCTCCCGTCATGCCGACCGCACCCGGCCCGACCGTCCTCGACGCCCTGTCGCTGCTCGCGGAGGTCGCCGACGAGCTCGTCGTGCGCAGCGTGCGCGACACGCACCTCGCCGTGCTCGACCGCACCCCGGCCGGGCGGGTCCACCGCGGCATCACCGGCGCCGTCTACGGCGGGCTGACCCACGCCCTCAGCGGCGCCAGCCGCGGCCTCGACTCGCTCGCCGCGACCGGCGTCGGCCCGCGGCTCGAGTCGGACCCGCGCGGGCGCTTCCTCACCTCCGCCGTCAACGGGCTGATCGGGGACCGCCTCCTGCGCGAGCGCCCGCAGCTCGCGATCCCGATGGCGCTGCGCCGCGACGGCGCCGACGTCGAGCCCGACCCCGAGGACCTCGCCGCGGCGTACCCCGACGCCACGGGGCAGGTCGTCGTGCTGCTCCACGGTCTGTGCGAGAACGAGTCCTTCTGGTCGCTGCACCGCGAGCGCACCGGCACGACGTACGCCGAGGCGCTGGCCGGGCGCGGCTGGACCCCGCTGCTGCTGCGCGCCAACACCGGCCTGCCGCTGCGGGAGAACGGTGCCGCGCTCGCCGCGCTCGTGCAGCGCGTCGTCGACGGCTGGCCGGTGCCCGTCACCCGCATCGCGCTGGTCGGCCACTCCATGGGCGGTCTCGTGATGCGGGCCGCGGCGAGCGTCGTCTCGGACCACGACACGCCCTGGGCCGAGCTGGTTAGCGACGTCGTCACCCTCGGCACGCCCCACCTCGGCGCCCCCGTCGCGTGGGGCGTCGGCGAGGGCTCGCGCGGGCTGTCGAGGCTGAAGGAGACCGCGGCGTTCGGCCGGGTGCTGGACTGGCGCTCGCGCGGGGTCCACGACCTCGTCCACGGCCTCGCCGAGGACGTCGCCCCGATGCCGCACGCGCGCTACCACCTCGTCGCCGCGACGCTGACCCGCTCCGAGCGGCACCCCGTCGGCTCCGTGGTCGGCGACCTGCTGGTGCGCCCCCACTCGGCGTACGGCCAGGACCGGACGCGCAGCCTCTTCCCGGACGCCGACGTGCTGCACGTCGGCCGCACCGACCACTTCGGCCTGCTGAACCACCCCGAGGTGCACGCGGCGCTCGAGCGGTGGCTGGCGTGAGCGCCGACCGCGAGCTGCGCGCCGAGACCACCGTCGCGGCGCCGCCGCAGGCCGTGTGGGAGGTGCTGTCGGACGTGCGGGAGATGCCCCGGCTCTCCGACGAGCTCGTGCGGATGGTGCCGCTGGGCGGCGGCCCGCTGCGCCCGGGCCAGACCTGCCTCGGCGTCAACCGCCGTGGACCCGTGGTGTGGCCGACCCGCAGCGTGGTGGCGCAGGTCGAGCCGGGGCGGCTGCTGAGCTGGGACACCACCTCGAGCGGCGCCCGCTGGATCTGGGAGCTCGAGCCGGTCGTCGACGACGACGGCCGGGACGCCACCCGGGTCGTGCACCGGCGTCCAGTGCCCCAGCGACTGACCCGCGCGAGCGGTCTCTTCGCCGGGGCGCTCCTGGGTGGCGCCGAGGGGCACGCCGACGAGCTGGAGGCCGGGATGGCCCGGTCGGTGGCGCGGCTCAAGGAGCGGGTCGAGCGCCGGTCCCGAGGGGTCTGAGCAGGGGTCCTGCCGACCGCCCACGCGGCGCCCCGCGCTGTGCCAGACTCGGGCCATGCTGCGCGTCACCCTGCGCGGGTCGGGGCTGCCCACGGTGACCGTCGGCTCCGGCGAGACTCTTCTCTTCGGGCGCTCTCCGCACGCCGCCATCCCCGACGGCGACCCCGACGCGGCCGTGCGCACCTCCGCGCTGGTGCTGCCGCGCTGCGCGCCCCACGTGAGCCGGCTCCTCGGCGAGCTGGTGGTCGGTGACGAGATCGCCCGGCTGCGCTGGCACGGTGCGGGCGAGACCCAGGTCAGCAGCCTGTTCGACGCCCCCGGCGGCGCGCGACGCGTGACCGTCACAGAAGGCATGTCGCTGCTGCTCGACGAGGGCGAGAACCAGCTCGCGGTCATGCGCGGGCGCCGGGGAGCCGACGGCAGCTTCGAGGACCTCACCATCGTCGTCGACGTCCAGACCTCCGTGCCCGAGGCGGCCCCGCGGGCGCGCCCCGACCTCGAGGACGACGACGCGGGCGTCACCGCCCCCGCCCCGCGGCTCGTGCCCGAGACCCGCGAGTGGTTCGTCGCGCTCGCGCTGGCCGAGCCCTGGCTGGTCGGCACCGACGACTACCCCCGCCCGCCGTCCAACCGGGAGATCTACGAGCGCGTGCTCGGCTGGCACGGCTACGCCTGGAACCTCCAGCGCGCCCAGCGCGTGGACGACGCGATCCGCTCCATCTCGGCGCTCGCCTTCGGCCCCCGTGACGACCCGTTCCGCGCGGGCGCCGGCCGCGCCCAGAACGTCCGCTTCGCGGTCGGGCGGCGTACGGCGGAGGTCCGCCTCGTCACGACCGAGGACCTCGACCGGGCCCAGCGCACCGCTGCACGCCGGAACGTTCCACCGACCAGCGCCTAGCGGGTCGCGCCGCACCCTGCCTACGTTCCTCCGCGTCGCCCGGGCCCACCGGGCCTCGCAGCCGCGGACAGCAGAGGAGCAGCACCATGAGCCACTCCATGCAGGGCATGGACACCGACCAGGGCCGCAGCATCGGCCAGAGCATGGGTCAGCACGCCGAGCAGGTCTCGGGGGTCGTCGGGCGCGTGGGCGCCGTCGTCGGGGCGATGAAGTGGCAGGGCGCCGACCGCGAGACCTTCCTGCAGGACTGGCAGGGCAGCTTCGCTCCGCAGGCCGAGAACGCCTCGCAGACCCTGCGCGAGCAGGGCGACCTGCTCTGCCGCCACGCCGAGGCCCAGGACCGGGCCAGCTCCTGACAGGAACGTTCCACCCCGCCGACCGTCGACCCGGTCGCCACGCCGGACCTAGCGTCTGGCCCGCCGGACCAGCACCGGCCCCGGCACCAGCAGAGCACCAGCACCAGTCACATCTCGGGAGGTGACCCGCATGTCGTCGTTCCTCGGAGCAGACACCGACGAGCTGCGCATCGTCGGCCAGGAGTGCGAGCAGGCCAAGGAGACCGTGGACGGCGTCATCGCCTTCCTCAAGGCCCTGATCGCGCTGCTCCGTGCCGCGTCGTTCTTCAGCGGGGGCGCGAGCGCCGCCTACGCGCAGTACCTCGAGACCGTCGTCCTGCCGTGGATGCAGAAGATCTCGATGGCCCTCGGCCTGTTCGCGAAGGTGCTCAACGCCAACGCCGACGCGCAGGACCAGGCCTCCGACGGCAGCACCGTCCCCGCCGGGTCGCTGCCCACCTACACCTCGCAGGTCGGCGCGGGCAGCGGCGGCGTGCAGCCCTACCAGGGCGCACCGCTCGTCACCCCGGGCGTCCAGGGCGCTGCGCCCAGCCAACCGCCCAGCCAGACCGCCGCGCTCGGTCAGATCGCCCAGATCGCGCAGGCCGCGCTCGGCCAGGGCGGGACCCCGGGCTCCTCCCCCCTCGCCGGTACGACGATCGGCGGGTCCACGATCGGCGGTGCCACCGGCGGGTTCCCCGTGCCGGCCGGTGGCACCGCTCCCACCCTCGGCTCAACCCTCGGCTCCTCCCTCGGCTCTGCCGGCCCCGCGGCCGGCCAGATCGCCCCGTGCGCGACCATCGACGCCAAGCCGCTGGTCACGGGCTACGACGCGACCTCGCAGGGCGCCTTCCAGGGCCAGCTCGGCACGGCCGGTGGCTCCCACGGGGCCGTGGCGGCGGCGCCCACCGGCGGTGCACTCGGCTCCGGCAGCGGTCTGGGCGGGGGTCTGGGCGGCGGGGGCGGCCTCGGGTCGGGCGACGTCGACGGCGCCGGCCACGGCTCGGCGGGCTCGCCCGGTGTCCACACCAGCGACGGCACGTCCGGCTTCGGCGGCGGCTCCCCCGGATCGGAGGCCCTCGGCGCCGCCTCGGCGCCGCTCGCCGACGCGGCCCGGGTGGGCGGCGACGCCTCCGGCACGTCGTACGGCGCAGCGGCGACGATCGGCGCCGGAGCAGCCGCCCTCGGGGTCGGCGGCGCGGCCCTGGCGGCCAGCAGGGGCGCCGGCGCGACCGACCCGACCGTCGACGCCATCGCCTCCACCAACGGGCGCGGCTCGTCGGGTGCCCAGGTGCGCGAGCTGCAGCAGCGGCTCACCGACGCCGGCTACGACACCCACGGGGTCGACGGCCAGTGGGGCCGCGGCACCGAGGCGGCCTACCAGGCCTACCGCGAGGCGCACCCGCTGCCGATCCGCGAGGGCACCGGCTGGACCAGCCCCGACGGCTTCGACTACACGCAGGTGACGGGGGTGCGCGGCAACGAGCGCGTGACGCCGGAGTTCCTGCGCGGCGTGGAGGGGGTCGCCCAGCGCGTCGGTGCCCGCCCCGAGCACCTCCTGGCGGCGATGAGCTTCGAGACCGGGGGCAGCTTCCGGCCCGACATCGTCAACCCGCGCAGCGGCGCCACCGGGCTGATCCAGTTCATGCCCGACACCGCCCCCGAGCACGGCACCACCACCGAGGCCCTGGCCCGGATGACGCCGACCGAGCAGCTGCCCTACGTCGAGCGCTACCTCGAGCGGTTCCGCGGCCGGGTCGGCGACGTCCCGTCGCTCTACTCCTCGATCCTCGGCGGTCACCCGATGCCCCACGACCAGACGATGTTCACCGAGGGCACCGCGGACTACCGCCAGAACCGCGAGCTCGACTCCGACGGCGACGGACGCATCACCGTCCGCGAGGCCGCCGACCAGATCGACCGCCGGCTCGCCGGCCGTCGCTGACCGACCGGTCAGCCCCACCACCACCGCAGCACCACACGACGCACCACCAGAGAAGGAGCACACCCGTCATGGTCATGAAGGGCATGGACATCGAGGCCGGTCGTCAGTCGGCCACCGTCATCAGCCAGGGCGCCAGCGAGCTCGAGCAGCTCACCAACACCCTCACCCAGTCGCTCGAGGGGTTCCAGTGGGTCGGCCCCGACGCCGAGCGCACCCGCCAGACCTGGCAGTCCGAGCACCGCACGCACCTGGCCAACATCACGGCCTCGCTGCAGGAGTTCTCCCAGCTCATCAACAACCAGGCCCAGGAGCAGGAGCAGGTCTCGTCCTGACCCGGCGCTGACCCGGCTCGGCCCGGGACCACCACCCCCGTCGACCGACGGCACCGCGAGGAGAGACCACCGTGCAGACCTGGATCCTCTCCGTCCGACCCGCACCGGAGTCGGGGCTGCCGTCGGTCGACGTGTGCGTGCGGGCCCGCGCCGACTCCACCGTCGCCGACCTCGCGCGCGCGCTGGGCCGCCACCTCGCCCCCGCCGTGCACGACCTGTCCCTGGTGCCGACCGACGGCGGCCAGCCCTGGCCGGCCGACCGCCGGCTGAGCGAGTGCGGCCTGCGCACCGGCGACCTGGTCGACGTCGTGCAGGCCCCCACCGCCTGGCGCACCCGCCCGGGCGGGCCGACCCGCTCGCGCGCGGTCCTGCGCGTGGTCGACGGCCCCGACCGCGGCCGGCGGGTGCGCGTCGGCGCCGCGCAGGCCACCATCGGCCGCGCCCCCGGCTGCACCCTGCAGCTGAGCGACCCGCTGGTCTCGCAGCGCCACGCCCGCATCGACCTCGGCCCCCGTCCCGTCGTCCACGACGAGGGGTCGGCCAACGGCACCACGGTGGCCCAGGTCCCGGTCGCGGCCACCGCCGTCGACTGGGGCACCACCGTGCGCCTGGGCGCCACGACCGTCGCGGTCGAGCGCGGCGACGTCGTCGAGGCCGACCAGCCCGTCTCGGTCTTCCGGCCGCCCCGCTTCGGCGACCCGCTGCGCGACGAGGTCCTCGAGGCGCCCGCGCCGCCGACGAAGCACCGCCCGACCCCGCTGCCCTGGGCGATGCTGCTGCTCCCCATGGTCATGGGGCTGGCCATCATGCTGCGCTCCCCCGGACCCTACGCCCTCGTCTACATGCTCGCCTGGCCGGTCGTCGGCGGCCTCGGCTACTGGCAGCAGCGCCGCGCCGCGGAGCGGAACTTCGCCGAGGAGCTGCGCGACTGGCGCGTCGACCTCGACGCCCTGCTGAGCGAGCTCGACGACCACGCCGTCGCCCAGCGCGAGCGCACCCTCGACGACTACCCCGACGTCGAGACGCTCCGGGTGCGGGCCGCCTCCCGCGACCGCTACCTGTGGGCCCGCGCCGAGGACCGCGACGCGTTCCTGTCGACCCGCCTGGGGCTCGGCACCGTGCCGGCACTGCTGCGCGGCGAGGTGCGCGACGGCGGCGACCGGGCCGCGCGCCGGGGCGCGGCCGCCGAGCTGGCCGAGCGCGACGCGCTGGAGGACCTGCCGGTGCTGGCCGACCTGGCCGCCCACCCGGTGGTGGCGGTGACGGGGCCGGAGCCGGCCGTCGACGCCCTGGTGCGGGCGCTGCTGCTGCGCCTCGGGTTCGACCACTCCCCCGCCGAGCTGTCGGTCGCGGCCGCGCTCGGGCACGACCGCGCCCACCACGAGGCGTGGCTGCGCTGGCTCCCCCACGTCGCCGCCCGCGAGGGCGGCGAGCCCGCCGTCGCCGTCGGCGCCCGGGACGCGACCGCGCTGCTGGAGCACCTCGCCAGCGAGGGCGCGACGCGCGGGCACACCGTCTGCGTCGTCGACGAGGCCTCGGGCATCCCCCGGCGCACCGTCGAGGCGGTCGCGGCGGGGGCGCTCGAGCGCGGCCTGCACCTGCTCTGGCTCGGTCGGCGCGCCGAGGAGGTGCCGGCGGCGACCGGCCTGCTCGTCGACCTCGACACGGGCCGGGTCGGCGTGCGCGACCGCGGCGGTCTCGCCGGACTGGCGCTCGCCGACGCCGTGAGCCTGGACCACGCGTGGCGCCACGCCCGCTCGGTGACGGCGTACGTCGACGAGGCGGCGGTGCTGCCGCCCAGCACCGCCATCCCCCAGGTCGTGCGGCTCACCGAGGTCAGCAGCGACCTCGAGGACCTCGACGACGCCGACGCGGTGCGCCGGCGCTGGGCGCAGTCCGCCGGGCTGCGCGCCCAGATCGGCCGCGGCGCCGACGGCACCGTCACCATCGACCTGCGCGACGACGGCCCGCACGGCCTGGTCGCCGGCACCACCGGCTCGGGCAAGAGCGAGCTGCTGCAGTCGCTGATCTGCTCGCTCGCCCTCAACAACCCGCCCGAGCGGATCACCTTCCTGCTGGTGGACTACAAGGGCGGCGCGGCGTTCCGCGAGTGCGCCGACCTGCCGCACACCGTCGGCTACATCACCGACCTGACGCCGGCCCTCGTCTCGCGCGCACTCACCTCGCTCGGTGCTGAGATCACCGCCCGGGAGGAGCTGCTGGCGCGCTACGCCGTGAAGGACCTCGTCCAGCTCGAGCGCGAGCACCCGGAGGCCGCCCCGCCCAGCCTGCTGATCTGCGTCGACGAGTTCGCGGCGCTGACCCAGGAGGTGCCCGACTTCGTCGACGGCATGGTCAACCTCGCTCAGCGCGGCCGCTCGCTCGGCATGCACCTGCTGCTCGCCACGCAGCGCCCGGCGGGCGTCGTGACCGGTCCGATCCGGGCCAACACCGACCTGCGCATCGCCCTGCGCGTCTCCTCGGCCGACGACTCGCGCGACGTGATCGACCTGCCCGAGGCCGCCCACATCTCGCGCCGTACGCCGGGACGCGCGTGGGTGCGCCGCACCGGCCACGGCACCGCCGAGCTGGTGCAGTCGGCCTGGACCGGCGCCCGGGCGCCGCTGGCCGAGGCCGAGGCGGCCGTCGAGGTCACGCCGTTCACCGCCACGGCCGGGGACGGCACCGCCGACCGGGCCGAGGGCCGGCTCGACCCGCGCAGCGACCTCGAGCGGTGCGTGCGCAGCATCCAGACGGCGTTCGTGATGAGCGAGGCCGCGGCCCCGCACCGGCCCTGGCTCCCGGCGCTGCCGAGCGAGCTGCTGCTCGACGCCGAGCTCGTCGCGGGCGCGGGCCTGGGCGCCGGACGGGTGGTGCTGGGGCGCATCGACGACCCGGCCGCGCAGGCCCAGCCGCCGTGGGTGGCCGACCTCGCCTCGACCGGCCACCTGCTGGTGCAGGGCGCCTCGGGCTCCGGGAAGACCGAGCTGCTGCGCACCGTCGCGCTCTCCGCCTCGCTCGGCGACGCCGCCGCGGGCGTGGCGCCCTACGTCTACGGCATCGACTGCGCCGGCGGCGGCCTCACCGCGGTGGCCGGGCTGCCCACCGTTGCCGCCGTCGTGCCCGAGACCCAGCAGGGTCGCGTCCTGCGGCTGCTGCGCCTGCTGCGTCGTACGGCGCTGGACCGCGCCGGTGCCCTCGCCTCGCACGGCTGCTCCGACGTCGACGACCTGGCCCGCAACGGTCTGCGGCTGCCCCGCGTCTACCTCCTCGTCGACAACCTCCCGGCGCTGCTCGAGATGCTCGAGGGCGGCGGCGCGGTGACCCGGGAGCACCTCGACCACCTCACCCAGGTGCTGCAGAACGGCCGCCGCGTCGGCGTCCACGTCGTCGCCACCGCGCCCGGGCGCACCGGCATCCCGACCTCGACCGCCTCGGCGTTCGGCAGCCGCGTGGTGCTGCGGATGACGAGCAAGGACGACTACCTCATGCTCGGGGTGCCGAGCGGTGCACTCGACGCCGACAGCGCTCCCGGGGCGGGGCTGGTCGGCACCCGGCGCGTGCAGGTGATGACCACCGGCGGTGTCGGCACCCCCGTGCAGGCCGAGCGGGTGCGCGGCATCGGCGAGCGTCTGCTGGCGCACGTCGAGTCCCGCCCTGGGGCCCCGGTGCCGCCCATGCCCGGACGGGTCGACCCCGACCTGCTCCCCGCCCCCGAGACCGGTGGTGGCCGCGCCCACGTGGCCCTCGCGGTCGACGCCGACGCCGTGGCCCCGGTGGCCCCCGACCTGCTGGCCGGACCGGTCCTCGTGGCGGGCCGCCCGCGTTCGGGTCGGAGCTCCGCACTGGCCGGTCTGGTCTCAGTGGCCGCACGGGCCACAGTGCCCCCACACGTGGTCCACCGTTCCGCGGTCCAGGACACCCTTGCTGACCTGCGGCGATGGCTCGACGAGACACCGGAGGGTTCCGGTTCGTGGGCGCTGGTGGTGGTCGACGGCGCCGATCTTTGGGATGCTCGGGCCGTGACCGATCTCGGGGTCAAGGACACGGTCGCGCAACTGATCTCGTCGTTGCACGAGCACTCGGCGCGCGTATCGTTCGTCGCTTCGGCCGATCTGACAGCTGCGCGCCAGCGCCCCGGGATGGGCGCGTCGGCGGACGGGCTGCTGGCCTTTGCCAAGGGCTCGCGCCGCGGCCTGCTGCTGCAGCCCGAGTGGAACGACGGCGACGCGTTCGGGCTCACCGTGCCCACCAGGACCGTCGAGCCGATGAGCGGCGTCGGCCGCGGTCTGTGGTGCGAGGCGGGCGAGGCCCGCGTCGTCCAGGCGCTCTGCGCGCCGCAAGGCGAGCCGACCGGGGTGGGCGCGTGACGGGGCAGCAGACCGGGCAGCAGACCGGGCAGCAGACAGGGCGCTGGGCCCGGCTGCTCGAGCGCCGTCGCAGCCAGCGGGGGTTCGCCGAGGCCTCCGTGCTGGTGGTCGCTGGCTCCCTGCTCGCGGGAGTGCTGTTCGGCACCGGCCTGAGCCGCACCGCCGTCGACATCGGCGACGGCCTCACCTGGTTCGCCGACGACCCGACCGGCGAGGTCATCCAGGTCAACCCCGCGACCGGCCGTCCCGAGGCGCGCATCGACGTCGGCGACGCGGGCGACAGCCTCGGCGTCGCGCAGTACGACGGCCGCCTGATCGTCACCAACGACACCACCGGCGAGCTCACGTCGTTCGACCTGGCGAGCATCCTCGCCTCGGGCTCGCGCCGGGTGACCCCCGGCGGCGCCACGAGCGTCCTGCACCACGACGGGGAGGTCTTCCTCGTCGACCGCGAGCGCGCGACCGTGGCCGCGATCGACCCGGTCAGCACCGACACCCTCGGTCAGCTGTGGCAGTCGCCCGAGGGGATCAGCGACGCCGTGGTCGACGGCGACGGCACGGTGTGGGTGGTCGACCCGAAGGGGCTGCTGAGCGAGCTGCGCTGGTCGGAGAGCGCCGGAGAGTTCGTCACCGAGCGCGAGCGGCCCGTCGACCACAGCGGCCCCGGCTCGGTGCTCGTCGCCCACGACCAGGGCGTGACCCTCTTCGGCCCCGACGCCGGCATCGTCGTGCAGACCGGCACCGGCCGCGACGACGAGGTCGTCACGAGCGTGCCGCAGCTCTCGGGCGAGCTGGTCGCCCCGCAGGACGCACCCGCCGGGCTCGTGCCCGTCTCCTCGCCCGCCACCGGCACCGTGGTCATCGTGTCGGGCGGCACCGTGCACGAGGTCGACCTGTCGGCGGTCGGCTGCGACCGCCCGGACCGGCCCGCCGTCTTCGAGACCACCGTCTTCGTGCCGTGCACGGGCGAGGGCAGGGTCGTGCGCCTGGCCCCCGACGGCCAGCGCGCCGGTGACGACATCGAGGTCCCCGACGGCGGCGAGCCCGAGCTGCTCGTCGACGACGGCACCCTGCTCATCAACGTCCCCGGCGCCGACCAGGGCGTGGCCGTCCACGAGGACGGTGCGGTGTCGAGCATCGTGCGCTACGACGACGACACCCCGACCGCCGGCGGCGACGGCGACACCGTCGACGCCACCACCGTCGACGACGTCGCCGCGCAGGACGCGCTCGCGACGCCGCCGTCCCAGACCCCCTCGCAGCAGCCGGCCCAGCAGCCGGCCCAGCAGCCCACCCAGCAGCCCACCGGCCCCGCCTCGACGACCCAGTCCCCCGGGACCGGGCAGCCGACCTCCGGCACCGGCACCAACGGGCCGGCGTTCAGCAACGGGAACGGCAACGGTCACGGCAACGACGGCAAGGGACCGAGCGTCTCGGTGCCCACCCAGGACACGCACCAGCCGCCGGTGGTGCCGACCGAGTCGCCGACGACCACCACGCTGTCCAAGCCCTACGACGTCGTCGCGACACCGCTGCCGACCGGTCAAGTGAGCCTCGCCTGGACCTACGGCACCGGCACGGTCGACGGGTTCATCGTGCAGGAGGTGGGCGCCACCGTGCCGCTCGCCCGCGTCGACGGGGCAGCGCGCAAGACCACCGTCGACGTCGCCCCGGGCCCGCACCGCTTCACGGTCACCGCGACCCGCGCCGGCGCCGTCCCCGCGACCTCCAACGTCACCGACGAGCTCGTCACCGCCGGGCGCCCCGACGCCCCCAGCGGGCTCGCCGGCTCGGTCGTCGGGAGCGCCTCGACCAGCGTCGCGACCGTGAGCCTGTCGTGGACCGCCCCGGACGACAACGGCGCCGGCGTCACCGGTTACACCGTGCTCGCGCAGAGCGGCGCCGGCGAGCGCCGCCTCGACGTGACCGGCACGAAGGCCTCCTACGAGATCCAGTGCGCCGACACCTACTGCGACCCCGGCCCGGTGAAGGTGACGGTGACCGCGCGCAACAGCGTCGGCGCCAGCGCCTCGACGTCGGCGACGCTGGCCTACGCCGGGCCGACTCCGCCGCCCCCGCCGGCCGGAGGCGCGCAGCTGGTCACCGCGGCGGACCACGCGTGGTCCGCGCCGCAGGAGGGCTTCGGCACGACCACGCTGACGCTCGCACCGCCGGCCGACTGGGCCTCGTGGTCGGGCACCTGCAGCTGGACCCACACCGGCAACAGCACCGGCCCCGTGTCCGGGACCGTCCCCTGCGGCGCCCGCTCCCTGGCCGTCGACATTCAGAACGGCACGATCCGGGGCGCCGGCCAGGCCGACGTCGTCCACTCGATCGTGTTCACGGCGACGGGTCGCGGCGGCACCTCGCAGAGCGCGGCGTTCCAGTGGGTGACCAGCCAGCCGACGCTGTGCGACACCTGCCCGATCCCCTGAGCCCCGATCCCGTGAGCGCCGATCCCGGGCGCGCAGCCCCCTGAGCCGTCCCCACCACAGCACACCCACCGAGGAGCACGTCGTGACCAGCACCCTCGCGCCCGCCGGGCCGAGCGAGGCCGCCGTGGCGGCGTTCCGCCAGCTGCACCAGCGGCTCGGCGACGCCGTGGAGACCGCGCTGCACGGCAAGCGCGCGGCGGTCGACCTGGTCCTGGTCTCGGTGTTCGCCGGCGGGCACGTGCTGCTCGAGGACGTGCCCGGCACCGGCAAGACCACGCTGGCCCGCGCGGTGGGCAAGGCGCTCGGCGGCGACGTGCGCCGGGTGCAGTTCACCCCCGACCTGCTGCCCAGCGACGTCACCGGCACGACCGTCTTCGACCCGCGCGATGGTCAGATCCGCTTCCGCGAGGGGCCGGTCTTCGCCCACGTCGTGCTGGCCGACGAGATCAACCGCGCCGCCGCCAAGACGCAGTCCTCGCTGCTCGAGGTCATGGCCGAGCGGACGGTCACCGTGGACGGCGAGTCCCACCACGTGCCCGACCCGTTCCTGGTCATCGCGACGCAGAACCCCGTCGACCTCGACGGCACCTACCGCCTGCCCGAGGCCCAGCTCGACCGGTTCCTCGTCCGGGTGAGCCTGGGCTTCCCCGACGCCGAGCACGAGATCGAGGTGCTGCGCCCCGGCAGCAGCGCCGGCCACGTCGACGACGTCGCCGCGGTGACCACCCCGGCCGAGGTCGCGGCGACGGCCCGCGCGCTCGAGTCGCTCCACGTCGCCGACCCGCTGCTGCGCTACGTGCGCGACCTCGGCGTCGCGGTCCGCGAGGACCCCCGCGTGCGGCTCGGGGCGAGCACCCGCGGCCTGCGCGCCCTCGTGCGGTGCCTGCAGGTGCACGCCGCCTCCCAGGGCCGCAACTACGTCGTCCCGGGCGACGTGCAGCGCCTCGCCGAGCCCGTGCTGGCCCACCGCACCGTGCTGACGCGCGACGCCCTGCTCGCCGGCCACACCCCCGTCGGGGTCGTCCACGACGCGCTCCAGGCGGTGCCCCCGCCGCAGCCCGACGGGAGCTGAGCGCGATGGGTCGCGCGGTCACCCCGCGAGGCCGTCGCGTCCTCGCGCTGGGCCTGGTGCTGCTCGGGCTCGGGGTCGGGCTGCACTACCCGCTCGTCGCCGGGGTCGGCGGCGCGCTGGTGCTGCTGGTCGTGGCCGAGGTCGTCGCGGTCGTGGTCACCCCCGACCTGACCGTGCGCCGCACCGTGAGCCCCACCGTCGTCGTGCGCCACCAGGAGTGCCGCGGGCGCCTGCACGTCACCGGCCGCCGCCGCGCGGGGCTGGCCCGGCTCGAGGTGAGCGACACGGTCGACGGCGACCTGGTGCCGGTCCCGCTGCCCGACTCCACCCGGGCCGCCACCGTGTCGGTGCCCTACGCCATCGCGACGCCGCGGCGCGGCCTGGTGGCGGTGGGGCCCGTGCGCCTGCGTCGCGTCGGGCTCGCCGGGACGGCCGAGCACACCACCACCGTCGGCGGCGTCGACCAGGTGCGAGTGCTCCCGCGCCGGCTCCCGCTGGCCGGCCTGCCCGCCGGCACCCGTCGTACGGCGGCCGGCTCCGACAGCGCGTGGGAGCTCGGCGGCACCGACCTCGTCGGCCTCCACGAGTACGCCGTCGGCGACGACCTGCGCCGGCTCCACTGGGCCACCAGCGCCCGCACCGGCTCGCTGATGGTCCGCGAGGACGTCGACCCGGCCGAGCCGCACGTGCGGGTCGTGCTCGACGACCGGCCCGGCTCCTACGCCGCCGCCACGGGCTCACAGGACGCCTTCGAGGACGCCGTCGAGCTCGCCTCCGCGCTGTGCCGCACCGCGCAGGAGGCCGGCCACCCGGTGCGGTTCACCACGGCGAGCGGACGCCACGAGGTCGACGTGCCGGGCTCCCCCGCGGGTCAGCCGCGGCGCGAGGCCCACGAGCTCGAGTGGCTGCTCGCCGAGATCGACCTCGCGGCCGACGACGCCCTGGCTCCGCCCCACGGCGACCGCGCCGACGTGGCCGTGGCGGTCTCGGGGCACCTGGCCGACCGGCACGACGTGCGGCGCCTGCTCGACGTCGGGGGCGCGCCGAGCCAGCTCCACCTCGTCGTCGACCCGCTGCCCTCGGTCACCAGCCTCGACGCCGCCGGCGTCCTCGAGCTGCGGGGGCACTCCTCGGCCGCGCTCGCCGAGACGTGGGACCGGGTGGTCGAGCCGTGAACCGGTCCGCCCTCGCCGTCACGGTCTGGGGCGCCGCCCTCACGGCCGGTGGCTCGCTGGCCCTGGCCGGCACCTGGGACTCCTGGCTGGTGCGGCTCGCCCTGGTGCTCGCCGCGGTGCTGCCGCTGGTGGTCCTGCGCACGGTCACCGCGCTCGGGGTCCCGCGCTGGCCGGCCTCGACCGCCCTGGCCGCCCTCCTCGTGCTCCTCGCCTACCTGATGACCGCGGGCGCCGGCACCGGCCTGCTCGAGACGCTGTCCGACGCGGTGCCGCGACTGCTCACCGAGCCCACGCCGTACGCCCGGCGCGCCGACCTGCTCGCGGCCCCGGTGCTGCTGACCGGGCTGGTCTCCCTGCTGGCGGGGCTGCGCGCCGACGGGCGCACCCGCGTCGGCCCGGTGGCCGGGGCGTTCGTGCTCTACCTCGCGGGCGCGCTGCTGAGCGGCGGGCGCAGCGACCCGCACGGTCTGCTCGCCGTACTCCTCGTCGTGCTCGCCCTGGCCGGGTGGGTGCTGCTCGACCGCCGCGCCGAGAGCCACCGGGACCGGATCCTGACGGTGCTGCCCGTCGCCGGGGTCGCCGGGGTGGCGCTCGCCGCCGTCGCAGTCGTGCCCGCCGACGGCGCCTTCCAGCCGCGCGAGCACGTCGACCCGCCCGTCGTCGACGTCGCCGCCGCCAGCCCGCTCCCCCGGCTCGGTGCCTGGGCGGCCAACCCCGACGTCGAGCTGTTCCGCGTCCGCGGGCCCGCCGTGCCGCTGCGGCTCGTCGCGCTCGGCACCCACGACGGCAGCCAGTGGCGCGCGGGCACGGAGTACGCCCCGGTCGGCTCCACCCGTCGCACCACCCTGCCCGCGGGCGACGAGCGGCGCCGCGTCGACGAGTCCGTCGAGCTGACCGGCCTCGGCGGACCGTGGCTCCCGACGCCCGGCGACCCGGTGGGGGTCGCCGGCGGCGCCGGCGGAGGGGCCTCCGACCAGCCCCTCGTCGACCTCGAGACGGGCACGCTCCTCGAGGCCGGTGCCCGCGAGGGCACCCGCTACCGCGTGAGCGCGGAGGTCGACGCCCCCGACCCGCAGCAGCTCCTCGGGGCGAGCGTCCCCAGCGCGGCGGAGGCCGGGCCCTACCTCGAGCAGCCGGCCCTGCCGGCCAGCCTCACGGCGTACGCCTCCCGCGTGGTGCGCGACGCCGCCACGCCCTACGAGCGCGCGGTCGCGATCGAGCAGGCGGTGCAGAACCAGCGCGAGCTCTCCTCGAGCGCGACCTCCGGATCGGCGTACTGGCGCATCGAGCAGTTCCTCTTCGGCGCGACCGGGCAGTCAGGGGCCCGGGTCGGGACCTCGGAGCAGTTCGCGACCGCGTTCGCGCTGCTCGCCCGGGACAGCGGCCTCCCGACCCGGGTCGTCGTCGGCTTCCGCCCGGGCAGCCCCGAGCCCGGCGCGACGGGCGCGGACGCCGAGACCCGGGTGGTGCGCGGCGCCGACGCGCTCGCCTGGCCCGAGGTCTTCTTCGACGGGCTCGGGTGGGTGCCGTTCAGCCCCACCCCGGACGACGACACCTTCGACGACGGCCGACCCGTCGTGGCCCCGGAGCCGACCGGCGACGGGGGCGAAGGTCCCGGCCCCGGTGACGGCGCCTCCGTCGCTCCCTCGCCCGCGCCCGAGGAGCCCACCGACGCGGCCGGCGCCGACGGAGCGGACAGCTCCGGGCTCGGCGCCGGGGTGCTCGCGGGCGGCGCAGCCGCGCTGCTCGCGGTGCTCCTGGGTGCGCTGGCGCTGCTGCGGCGCTGGCGCACCCAGCGTCACCTCCGGCGCGGCGACGCCGGCGCGTGGGCGGAGGTCCTCGACGCCCTCGCCCTGTCCGGCCACCCCGCCGACCGGTCGCTCGACGCGACCCGGATCGCGCGGGCCGCCGACGCGCGCTGGGGCACGACGGCCGTCGGTGCGCTGGCCGAGCGGGCCGAGCGCTCGGCGTTCGGCCCCGGTGCCGCCTCCGGGCCGGCCCCGGCCGACCAGCTCAGGGTCGTGCGCCGGGCGGCCCGGGGCGGGGTGCCGCTCTGGCGGCGCTGGTGGTGGTGGGTCGACCCGCGCGTGCTGGGCCGGTAGCGACCGGTCAGGGTGCGGTCGGGCGGACGCAGCGCGGGTTCTGGGCGGCCTGACCGATCGAGCCGTCCGTGTCGATCACCGTGAGCTTGAAACAGGCCCGCTCGCCCTCGGCGAGGGGCACCGTCAGCGTCGCCTCACGCGTGCCCGGCGCGAACTGGCGCAGGTCCTCGCTCGGCAGCGTCCGCAGCAGCACGAAGGTGCCGCGGCCGTCGGTGGGGTCGTTCCAGTTCATCTGGATGCTGACGCCGTCGCTGCGGATGCCGGTGAAGTCGAAGGTGAGCGCCGGGTCGAAGACCTGGGCCTGCGGGTCGCCCGTCGGCGCCGGGGCGCTGCTCAGGGTGGGCACGGCCTGACCGCCCGGGTCGCCGGTCGGCTGGGCACTGACCGTGGGATCGTCGTCCCCGCCGCGCAGCGCCGCACCGACCACGCTGAGGGCCGCGCCAACGAGCAGGGCGAGGACGGCGAGCCCGACCAGCAGGCGACGGCGCCGCCGCGCGTGCGGGTCGGGCTGCGCGTCGGGCGCGGCGTCGCGACCGGTGGGCGTGCCGGCGCCGTCCGAGTCCGCGGGAACGGCGGGCTCGGGCGGGCGGGCGCTCGTGGCGGCGTCCTCACCGGCGGCGTCGCGGTGGGCCAGCACGGACAGCGCCACAGGCTTCGGCTCGACCGGTGGCTCCGGTGGCTCCGCCTGCTCCGGGACGCCGTCCACCTCCACCCGCGAGTCGGCCGGCGGCTCGACGGGTGCGGGCGCCGGGGCGAGCGGGCGCGCCGCCGCACCCGGCTGCCAGCCGGTCGCACGCAGGTCGCTCAGCGCGTCGTGCAGCTCAGCGGCGCTGGCCCAGCGCTGGGCGACGTCCTTGGCCAGGCACCGGTCGATGACGGCCAGGAGCGGCTCCGCCTCGCGCTGCGCGGGGCCGAGGTCGGGCCGGCGCGGGACGGAGGTGCGCACCCGGCGCAGGTACGCCAGCGCCGAGTCGTCGTCGGGGTCGTCGCTCGCGAACGGCGCCCGCCCGTCGAGCAGGGTGTAGAGCGTCGAACCGAGGGCCCACACGTCGTCTGACTCGGTGGGCATCGCCCCGTCGAGCAGCTGCGGTGAGGCGTGGCGGTAGGTGAAGGTCTCGACCGAGGCGGTGTGCTCGGTGTCGACCAGCCGGGCGATCCCGAAGTCGGCGAGCACCCACGACGTCGGCTGGACGAGCACGTTCTGCGGCTTGACGTCGCGGTGCAGCACGCCGTGGGAGTGGACGAAGGCCAGCGCGTCGGCGACGACGCGGCCCGCGGCGACGACCTCGTCCACCCCGAGCGGGCCGCGTTCGCGCAGCTGGTCGTGCAGGCTGCCCCGCTCGTAGAGGTCCATGACGATCGCGGGCCGCCCGGAGGCGGTCGTGCCGGTCGCCAGGACCGTGACGACGTAGGGGTGCTGGCGGCCGAGCTCGACGGTGATCTCGATCTCGCGCATGAACCGCTCGACGCGGTGCGGGTCGTCGACCGCGAGCACCTTGATGGCGACGGAGCGACCCAGACGCAGGTCTCGGGCGCGGTGGACGACGGAGTCGCCACCGCGCCCGATCTCGACGAGGTCGGCGTAGCCCTCGAGGGCGTCAGCGGCCGTGCCGACGGGGCCGGGTGGGCGCCACGCGCTGTCGTCGCTCACCCTGACCCGATTCCCCGTCGGCTGCTCGGCTACGCCGATCCGGTGGTGCCGTCGATCAGCTCTTGCTGTCCTGCTCGTCGACCTGCTCGTCGGCCTGCTCGTCGGTCTGCTCGGCGACCTCGACCTCGACCTCGGCGTCGTCCGCCTCGGCGACGGTCTCCTCCTCGGCCTCGGGCTCACCGATGGTGCCGTCGGGGCGGAGGTTCTTCAGCTCGACGACCTCACCGGAGGCGTCCTTGACGGTCGCACCCTCGACGATCTGGGCGAGCGCCTTGCCGCGCAGGATCTCCTGGACCAGGTCCGGGATGTGGTTGTGCTCGAACATGTGGTTCGCGAACTCCTGCGGGTCCTGACCGGACTGCTGGGCGCGGCGGACCAGGTGCTGGGAGAGCTCGTTCTGGTCGACGCCGAACTCCTCCTTCTTCGCGATCTCGTCGAGCACGAACTGCGCGGCGACGGCGTCGCGGACCCGGCGCTCGAGGTCGGCCTCGAACTCCTCCTGGGTCTGCTCCTGCTCCTCGAGGTAGGCGTCCATGGTCATGCCGGCCATCGCGAGCTGCTGCTCGATCTGCTGGCGGCGGGCGTTGAGCTCGTCGGTGACCATCGTCTCGGGCAGCGGGACCTCGACCTTGTCGAGGAGCGCCTCGAGGACGGCGTCGCGGGCGCCGGCGGCCTGCTCGAGCCGCTTGCCGCGGGTGAGGCGCTCGCGGACGTCGTCGGTCAGCTCGGCCACGGTGTCGAACTCCGAGGCCTCCTGCGCGAAGTCGTCGTCGAGCTCGGGGAGCTCCTGCTCCTGGACCTGGGTGACCTTGACCAGCACGTCGACGGGCTCGCCCACGAGGTCGCCACCGACGAGCTCGGAGCTGAACGCCTTCTCCTCGCCGGCGCTCAGGCCGACCAGGGCCTCGTCGAGCCCGGGGATCATCCCGCCGCGACCGACCTGGTAGCTCATGCCGGTGAGCTCGGCGCCGTCCAGCACCTCGCCGTCGCGGCTGGCCGTCAGGTCGATGACGACGAAGTCGCCGTCGGCGGCGGGGCGCTCGACGTCGGACAGGGTGCCGAACCGCTCGCGCAGGGCCTGCAGCTGCTCCTCGATGTCCGCGTCGGTGACCTCGAGGTCCTCGACGGAGGCCTCGAGGCCGTCGTAGTCGGGGAGGTCGATGGTCGGCTTGACGTCGACCTCGGCGGTGAACTCGAGGCCGTCCTCGTCCTGCTTGGTGACCTCGACCTCGGGCTGGGCCAGCGGCTGCAGGTCGTTGGACTGCAGGGCCTCGATGTACTTCTCCGGCAGGACGTCGTTGATCGCCTGGGCGAGCACCGCCTCGCGGCCGACCTGGCGGTCGATGATGGCCGGGGGCACCTTGCCGCGGCGGAAGCCGGGGACGTTGATCTGCTTGGCGATCTGCTGGTAGGCCGCGTCGAGGCTCGGCTTGAGCTCCTCGAAGGGCACCTCGACGGTCAGCTTGGCCCTGGTCGGGCTCAAGGTCTCGACGGCGCTCTTCACTGCTTCTTCATCCTCCTGGTGGGCCTACCGGCCCGTGGTCGACGTCCGACCCCTCAGCGTATCCGCGTGGTGATCGCCGCACGAATCGCCTCCGGCGCCCGCTGCAGGTCGTGTGCCCGACGACGAGCCCCGCCTCGCCCCTGGGCACACGGGTCGAGGACGGCGACCTGCACGCCGGTCCGGGGACGTCGGCGGGAAGGTCGAGGGAAGAACGGGTCGGGGCGACAGGACTCGAACCTGCGGTCTCCTGCTCCCAAAGCAGGCGCGCTAGCCACTACGCTACGCCCCGGTCAGGGCGGCCCACGGACGCCGGAGAGCGCCCGGGAGACCGGTCCTGGAGCGGATGACGGGAATCGAACCCGCGTAGCCAGTTTGGAAGACTGGGGCTCTACCATTGAGCTACATCCGCGCGGCCCCGGCACCGTCCGAAGACAGCGGCCGAGACGTCGGGAATCTACCGCCCGGGGCGCCGCGCCCGCGAAACGACGACCATCGCGCGGTCGTCGTCCGGGGAGCCGAGGGCGTCGACCAGCCTCTCGGCCACGCTCCCCGTGCCGGCGGCGAGCAGCCGCCGCCCCTCGACCAGCAGCCGCGCGAGGCCCTGGTCGAGGTCGCGGTCGGGCCGCTCGACCATCCCGTCGGTGTAGAGCAGCATCGTCGTGCCGGGCTCGGCGAGGCGTCCGGTGGCGACGCTGAACTCCGCGTCGGGGATCAGTCCCAGCACCGGTCCGCCGCTCTCGAGCACCTCCTGCTCGGCCCCGGACAGAACGACGGCAGGAGGGTGCCCGGCCGAGCGCACGGCGAAGCTGCCGTCGGTCAGCGTCAGCGAGAGGTGCACGGCGGTGGCGAACCCCTCGGGCCAGTCCTGGCGCAGCAGGTAGTCGTTGGCGGCGGGGAGGAACTCCTCCGGCGCGAGCGCCCCGAGCAGACCGCCGAACACCCCGGAGAGCAGCAGTGCGCGGGTGCCGGCGTCCTCGCCCTTGCCGGACACGTCGACGACCGCGATCTCGAGCCGGTCGGGCGTGGGACAGGTGGCGACGAGGAAGTCACCGGCGAACGGCGTGCCGCCGGCCGAGCGCAGCGCCCGCTCGACGCGCCAGTCGGAGGGCAGGTCGGGGATGCCGCCCTGGGCCAGGATCGAGTCGCGCAGGTCGACGAACATCGACTCCCCCGTGACGCCGGCGACCCCGAGCCGGGAGCGGCGCAGCGAGAAGACGAGCACGATCAGCCCCATCAGCAGCTGGATGCCGACAGCGCCCCAGGTGCGGGCGCTGATCGAGTCCTGCAGCAGCAGCGAGACCCCGAGCGCGAGCACCACCCAGCCGACGAACCACGGCAACCGCCGCGGCGAGAGGACCAGGCTGCCGAGCAGCAGCGGCACCATGAGCGCGGTGATGGGCACGACCTCGGGGTCGACGCCGACGGCCACGACCACCAGCACCGGCAGCGCGACCAGCCCGGCCAGCACCCGGTCGACCGGCTGGTGGTGCGCCCGGCTCACGACCCGGCTCCCACCGCCCGCGAGCGGAACCTCGGCTGGCACCGGGGACACCAGAAGAGGTTGCGCGCCTGCAGCTCCTCGGTGCGCACCGTCGCACCGCAGACCCGGCAGGGGTCGCCGGCCCGCCGGTAGACGTAGTTGAGCCCGCGCCGGCGCCGCGAGCGCAGCTCGGCCTCGGTCAGGTGCTCGGGGCGCACGGTGTCGATGCGACCGGTGCGCACACCGTCGGCCATCAGCACGACGAGGTCGTCCCACATCGCGCGCCAGGTGGAGACACGGAGGCTGTTGCCGGCCCGGAACGGGTCGACGCGGTGACGGAAGAGGATCTCGGCGCGGTAGACGTTGCCGATCCCGGCGACGACCGACTGGTCCATGAGCAGCCCGGCGATCGGCGCGCGGCTTCGCCTGATCCGCGCCCAGGCGCGGTCGGGGTCGGCGTCGGGGCGCAGCGGGTCGGGCCCGAGCCGGTCGAGGATGGCCTCGACCTGGGCGGGCACCAGCAGCTCGCAGGAGGTCGCGCCGCGCAGGTCGGCGTACGACGCGCGCGCGTCGGGTCCCTCACCGGCATCGGCCTGCACGAGCCGCATCCGCACCTGCCCGACGGGCGGGTGCACCTCGGCGGCCGCCCGGTGCACGGCGAACTTGCCGTAGAGGCCGAGGTGGACGTGCACGACGTCGTCGTCGTCGAAGTCCACGAACAGGTGCTTGCCCGCCGAGGTCGCCGACCGCAGCACGCGCCCGTCGAGGAGCGCGGCCGACTCCGCGAACCGCCCCTGCGGGCTGCTCACGCGGACGGGATGGCCGGCGAACGCCTCGTCCAGGGCGCTCGCCAGCCGGTGGAGGGTGTGGCCCTCAGGCATTGCTCTCCGGGTGCTCCGGCTGCTCCGACTGCTGGGCCGGCTGCTGGGCCGACTCGGGCAGCGGCGGCAGCTCGCGGGTCCGCTCGTAGTCGCCGACCTGGCCGATGCGGCGCACGTGGCGCTCGTCGCCGCTGAACGCGGTGGAGAGGAAGACCTCGACGAAGCGGGTCATGTCCTCGAGCGGGTGCATCCGGCCCCCGACGGAGACGACCTGGGCGTCGTTGTGCTCGCGGGCCAGCGACGCGGTCTCCTCCGACCACGCCAGCGCGCAGCGGATGCCCTCGACCTTGTTGGCGGCGATCTGCTCGCCGTTGCCGGAGCCGCCGATGACGACGCCGAGGCTGTCGAGACCGCGGTCGCGGTCGTCGCGGACGCCCTCGGCGGCGCGCAGGCAGAACACCGGGTAGTCGTCGACGGCGTCGTAGACGTGCGGGCCGTGGTCGACCGGCTCGTAGCCGTGCTCGGTGAGCCAGGCGACGAGGTGCGCCTTGAGGTCGAGTCCCGCGTGGTCGGAGCCGAGGTGGACGCGCATGGGGCTCATCTTCTCAGCCGTGCGAGGAGATGAACGCCGCCCCCTGGGCCATCAGCTGGTCGGCGGCCGGGAAGACCTGCCGGTGGCGCCAGAAGCCGTGCAGCTGACCCAGCCAGCGGGTCCCGACCGCCTCTCCCCCGGCCTCGCCGATCAGCTCGACGAGACGCTCGCCCTCGTCGCGCAGCGGGTCGTGCTCGGCCGTGGTGACCAGCGTCGGTGGCAGGGTGCCGAGCCGGTCGCTCAGCAGCGGCGCGAGGTCGGGGTCGGTGAGGTCGGCCTCGGTGGCGGCGTACTGGTGCCAGTACCACGCCGCCTCCTCGGGGTCGAAGCCCGTGTCGGCCTGCTCGGCGTACGACGCGAAGCCGGCGGTGGGGTCGAGGAAGGGGTAGTGCAGCACCAGCGCGCGGAACCGCCCGGGGTGGCGCAGCGCGGCCACCAGCGCGAGGTTGGCGCCGGCGCTGTCGCCGTGGGCGTACGACGGTCCGTCGAGCCCGAGCCCACCGGCCTCGCGCTCGAGCCAGGCGAGCACGG
>Ga0325401_1000665_pt1 | contig 26007 bp, 17 predicted proteins | sample PopdelMetagenome_FD_205666 | JGI IMG/M metagenome (GOLD analysis project Ga0325401, IMG submission 205666) | Populus deltoides microbial communities from Bellville, Georgia, United States - Xylem-PdKOR-R2 | ecosystem: Host-associated > Plants > Phyllosphere > Stem > Wood/Secondary xylem | place...
ATTGATACCATCCATCCCACAAGATGAAAAATCGAATTATCACAACATGCAATTCATCAAAGATCCACTGGTTAGCAATGCTGAGGCCTCTAAATTTACCAACGCTGTTACTCATTTGAAAAAACAAATCCAAACTCTGCAAAATAGAAGTTGGGTACTTCATAAAACAACAGCCATTGTGAACAGGTTGATGAATGCATTGAAGAAGAAATTGGATAAAGCTTGTTAGAGCAGACGAAGATCGTGCTGGCAAAAGAAGAACATGATTCTGCTGATGAAGAAGGCAGAGCAACGGGTCTTATACGAAAAGATTGTGAAGTTTTACAAACTAATTAAAGATTCTATCTTTTGAGGAGTTCAAAGGCATGGATTGTTACATTATTGACTTCGTTTTTCCTTTCGAATTCAGTATTGTAGTTAAGAAGTCTGTCTTATTACCAACATATAAGAGGTATGAAGTACGAAAGTTTTTGTTTAGGATATGGAGTGCATGGAAATTCATGGAGTTTTTCCTCCTTTACACTTTCAAACTCGAGATCAAGTGTTTTTTTCAATTAAATTAAAAAAGGATATTTGAAAATATAATAATAATTATTATTTAAAAATGGATTAAAATAATATTTTTTTATTTTTTAAAAATTATTTTTGACATCAACTTATTAACACATCAAAATTATCTGAAAACATAAACAAATTAATTTAAAACTAATAAAAAATTTAATTTTTTTAAATATTTTTAAAACATAAAAATAAACAAATTAATAAAAACAGATGGAGAATAAAAGGAAATAATGAAATTAGTATTTATTTATTTATAAGTTTTAAAATAGTATGACTATTTTATATTTACGTGATTTTGTACTTCTATCCTACATCAATCCTCGTGTTTTGTTGTTTTTAGCTCTCTTGTCCTACATCGCCTGCTGCTTTATGATTTCCTTGTTTTCCTGACAACAAAATTAATGCTAACTTCTTATAAACCTTAAATGTTTTATTGGCCAGATAGAACCTTTTCATATGTGCCAGTGCTCCGAGACTCTGTGGAGCATTTGAAGCTTAACACTCCAATGTTTGTGTCGTATCCCTACCTGACTCACAGGTCAGTTCTCCTTTATCGCTGTACATTTACATGCACCAGTCCAGTCTTATCATCTGACTATGTGTTTGGTATTCTATTATTATTATTATTATTATTATTATTATTATTATTATTATTATAGTTTTAAAAAAATTATTTTAAAAAAATTATTTTTAATTAAAATTAATTTTTTAAAAAATATATTTAGTTAAAACTATAATTGAAATTAAGATTAAATAAAAAATAGTTTAATGTATTTGGTTAAAAAAATACTTTTTAAATTGAGATTATAAAATAATTAAAAAATATATATATATTAATATTAATAATTTTTAATTTAAATATTATAGATTTCACTATTGTTATTGAAATAAATAATATTGATACCAAATTTTTTTTATTATTTCATTAAACTATGTGCAATGTCATTACATATGAAATCTATCCAACAATTAAATACTAGTTTTTCGAGTAAAATACATTTTTTTAAAAAAAAATTACAATTTCAATACATACAAAAATTATTCGACAAGAACTATAGTTTTCATGATTTTTTGAGCGTATAATAAAATTAGATAAAATATTATCAGGAATAAAATTAAAATTACAGTACGAGTAAATTTAATTCACCTCAAATTAATTTTTTTAGAAAACAAAAAAAATTATTGTTCATGATTAACTGCATTGGTTTTTTTTCAAGGAAAAAAAACTAAACTTTTCTCAGTGGTTTTGTTATTTTAAAAAAAACTGAACAATGCGACATTAGAGTATGACTTTACTATTCAGTGAACAATGGAGCCATTGTTCCTGAAAAATACTCATGAAATGCTGCGTCTTCAATCCTACGGTTGGGCAGCAAAAATAAATGGATCTTACCAAGCAAAATCAGTTTTGCTTATTTTACTAAACACTGATATGTGTGGCTGCGGGTGAGGTTGACCCGCAGCTAAATTACCAAACAATGTCTAAATGCTATACAGTATACACCCCCTCTCCATACCTTGCAGGCTTGCATGGATTTTATGACTTGGATACCTATACCTCCGCCTCGGACTCCATTTCATGACTTGCAAAACTATGCATTTTCTGTCGAAAATATAAGCTGCCTTGGATGATTTTACTAAGTTTTTGACACTGAACATAAAACTTAAAATGTTATAAAAAAAAAGCGAATACAAATACCAGACGAGCTGTTCTCCTTCCTCCCGCTGCCAAGGGACACCAACATATGTGTGTGACAGTTCTTGTTTTCTCTTGAACTCATTCTCTAAAAGAACTGCAAGTCACCACAGAAGGAGCACATTGATATTCTCTGTCATGAACAACCAAATACTACTACAAGATGTTTGCAGCAATACGATGTTAAAAGCCCATCATAACTAAAGCAAACTTTTGGACCCAATCGGAAAATTCTTCCTAGTTAACAACAGGCATGCATCATGGGATATTTCCTGAGTGTTTGGTCTCTGTCAGAGGGTTCGAATGATTTTTTTCACCGCCATCATCTAATTACTAGGCCCGATATGCATTATCTCTTCTTCACTGATCTCAACATTACCTCTACGTAATCTAAACAACTCTATTGCGGTAGCAGATAATTTCCAAGGGCGTCCAATGTACAAAACCAAGAGCCTTTTGCACCCCTCTCTCAAAGCTTGCAACCCAAGATCACACAGATTTCGACAACGATTGACATGAAGTTTCTCCAATTTATTGCAATTGATCCCAATAGATTGCCATCCTGCAATCCTTACCCCATGGCACAATGCCACATTCCATTCTTGAAGCAATGGGCACCCCCTCGCTATTGCCGCAATGGACTCATCACCAACAGTCCTGCACAGCCAAAGATTGAGAATCTTAAGCCTTGTGGCAAAACCTGCACCTATCACTGCCAATGTATCTCCACTACGGCACCGGTTTACACGAGAAACATTCAAATACTCAAGACCACCTCCACTTACAATCCCCATAATGCCTTCTGGATCAAGGTTACAAGAATCAGCATCTATATGAGTTAAAGTTGGTGTACACCCTTTAAACCCTGTACCATTCACTCCGCTGCAATGTGATATCTTAACTGCCTCTAGATGACAGCAAGATTGAGAGAGAGCTCTCAGCCCACCGTCAGAAACAAGTGAGCAGTATGAGAGATTTATGTGCTTCAAGGCTGAGCAACCATTAGCTAAAGTTTCTAACCCAGCATCAGTAATATTGCATCGATAGAGACTAACAGCCTCTAGGGAGGAGCAACCAGCGGCAACCAGTGAAAGTCCATTGTCAGTGATTCCAAAACAACAGTCCAGATTAAGATGAAGCAGCTTTGAAGGATAGGATTGCAAAAAGGTTAAGCATGAATCAGGCAGCTCCGAGCAACCAGAGAGGGACAAATAGTGTAAATGCTGAAAACGGGTGAGCAGCCTATGGAGATGGTAGGAACTAACAACAAGCCCCCTTTGAGATAACGAAGAAGCGTTGGGGAGGGCCAATGAACTATGAAATTGTAAGGACCGACGATGTGTGTTTTGAATATTAAGCCAGCGATGACAAGTCAAACCAAACGATTCATGATCAGTACAGACAAGAAACTGAAAAACAATAGACAGGCAATCATCGGGTAGGAGCATGATAGAGGTGCGAGTATAACTCAAAGGTTCTTCCATGATAACTTTGTTAGAACTCTTCTGAAGGCTGTAGAACCTCGATCTTTAGCGTATCTTTTTTATAAGCTGAGCTAGATGAGTTGGGAGATTCAAAACTACATAGAGCAGGTGAATCGCCGTATCCATAGCCTACATGAACCCCAAATTTACGATAAAGAAGTTACTTTTTGAACGATAATGATCCGGGACACAAGAAGATAGTTTACCTCATCAACCTGTGTGAATTGACTAAGGTCAACAGAAAGGAAGGAGATATAAACCTTCTTTCTAGATTCTTGACATCAGGTGATTCGACTAAAAGATGTTAAATTCAAGGGGTATCCACAAGAGCCACAGCTGCAAAGGAGAAAAACCAGTAAACTGGAATGGAGAAAAACCATCAATAAAAGCATCATTAAGAGAAACATAAAGATAATTAAGAATGTGTTTTTCTAAGGCTTTGTGTTTGCCGTGGATACAACCCTCAACAGTACAAACTCCACAGTACAAAACACAAGACACAAGAGCGTTTGTTACGGGTACAACCCTCCACAGTTATTTGCTTTTCGTGGTGACCAAAAGCCCCACCACTAAAAACAAAAACACAGAAACTTAGAAAAACACACTTTAAATGCACTTTATAAACAAGCTTTCTAGTATGAATGATAGAAATTCCCACAACTTCACAGGCTCAAGGTTAGTGATAAAAATGAACACCGAAGTTTAACAACATCTCAGCTAGGAATTTCATCAGACACCTAATACCCAGAAAAATAATAATTAAACATTCATCTTTGAAACCAATCACATAATTGGAGGAGGTGCAGATACTGGCAGCATCTAAATTAGTTTGGGTGGTACTTGTGATGAAAACAGAAGTCTCCAATGATTTTGGTGCGAACATCAATCACTAGATCAGAAACCGCCCAATATCAAAAACAAGAACAAAAACAAAAAAAAAAACACCTAATTGTCAAAAAGAAGAAGAAGCAAATGATTCGAACCCGAGCAGGTCACCAATAATCAAATAATTCGAAATAAAAGGAACAAAAGTTTCTAACAAAATTATAGAAAAATTACCGAGCGATTTGAAAGCCTGGTAACTGAGAAGACAGGATGACTTGTTGACATAAGAAAAAACAGATACAAGAAAAGATGTAAAATGATTGAAGAAGATATCCTGCCCCGATTCGAATAAAGAGTGCAGCCAAGTCAGGCAGGTACAGAATTTCTCCTCTCCATTTAGAGCGTGTTTGGCAGTGTGGTTGCGGGTGCTTTTCAAATAGCTTTTCGTGCCGAAATGCATACCAATAATATTTTTTTATTTTTTAAAAATTATTTTTGACATCAGCACATCAAAACGATCCAAAAAGTACAAATCGCACTCAATTTTAGCAAAAAAAAAAAAATCAAATTTGCACGAAACACAGGTACAAACACAGTACCAAACGTTCCCTTAATAGATAGGTGGCCCACAGCGAGTTTATCTTCTTTTTCCATAGTAAAAAAATATCAAGAAGAAGCAAATTGTTTTTAAGCCGACGTACCTAAACTCCCCACCTTTCCGAATCAGCCGAGCGTGTTTGGGAGTATGATTGCGGGTGCTTTTCAAATAATTTTTCATGTTAAAATGCATGTCAATGATATTTTTTTATTTTTTAAAAGTCATTTTTAACATCAACACATCAAAACGATCCAAAACGTACAAATCATATTAAATTTTAGCAAAAAAAAAATTTCAAATTTTTTGAGAACACAGCCGCAGCCGCGTTCCCAAACGTTACCATGAATTTAAAAAGAGGGTAGCGTCCGCCTTCAGTTCATGAAATAAGTAAATTAGTATTAAAAATAGTGTTATTTCACTTTCACCGAAATTCCGACTCAAGTCGAGGGTCTTCTTTCCCTCCACCAAGCTCATTTTCTTGATTGTTGTATCATTAGATAGTAGATATGAAAAGTGAGAATCTCGTTAATTTATTTATATGTGTTACTAATTAGATAGCGAGACATTTAGCTATTTTAAAAGAGTCATAGTTATTCTTGTTGTTTACCCGCGCTTGGTTGAATTTTTTCACTTTGATATTTGGAGCACTGGACAGAAATTACTGTAATAACCCGGCTTTTTAAAGTCAAAACAACGGTAATAGTTTTTTTTAAAACCATGATATCATTTTGGGAATTGATAAACCGGTTTCCACTTGTTATCGAGGTATAATCCATATACAAAATATCAATCAACATTTTATTACAAACAGTTCTTCCACATACATATAATATTACGTTTGCATGATTACAAGTTCACATTATAATATACGTACATAATCATAAGTTTGCATTCATGTACTACTAATAGACATCACGTATTTAAACAAAAGTATTAAATAACAGTTATATATTTAGTACACTTTGTTCATACAAAATACTTTGTAATTTAAAATGCGACTACATGATTCTTTGCAAAAATAGGTTCTCATGTAATGGGGTGCATTTATGATTATTTACTTGATATCCAAAAATATTAAAAATCAATGAAAAAAAAGGTTGAGTTAAACTTGACGAACCTGCTGAATTCACAATTCAAGATATAATATCGGGATAACTCAATAAAAAAAAGTAAATAAAATCAAAATACCAATTTCCAAAAAAAAATTAAAAAACAAAATTTCTTCAAGTATTGCCTCATATTAAATGTTAGGCGATGCAATAAAAAATTTAATTTAATAAAAAAAAATTCGGGCCAACAATTTTTTTTCATCATAGAAAAGATATCAAGACAATGCAAACTCTGTAAACTCATGTTCAACTCTCAAGCTCGCAATCAATTAAATTCTTGACCCGGGCTTAACCTAGGAGCTCAACACCTAAAAAATTAAATGTTGGATGGTGAAATTAATTAATTCAATTCAATTTAAAAACAAAATTTCTTTAGGAAAGCTAAATTTAACAAAAAAAAACCAACGTGACCTATGTTATTTTCAAATTGACAAAAAAATCTCATAGAAAACGAATAATAAAATAATAGAATGGTAAAGGGTGGAAAAAAAGCTTTTAAAAAAGAAAAAAACCATGGAACCCATGCCCGTGTCAATTTCATAAACCAGAGTTAATCTCTTAAACCCGTAAATCATTAAATTCTAGACCCGAGCTCAACTAAGAAAAACACATGTCCAATTAAATATTGGAGGATAAAAAAAAATCAATCTAAAAAAATCTTGCAAGGTCAAAAAATACAATAATAAAAGAATGATAAATTTGCCAAAAAAAATTGCAAAAACTATTAAAAAATAGCAATTAAAAGAATAAAAACCAAATTTGATAGATGAAAATACCTATTGGGGTGAAATTGAAAACAAATCTTAATTCAATAAGGTATTCTTAATAAATAAAAAATTGCAATAGAGAGAATAACAATGGAATTGAAGAAACTCAATTTCATAAATTATTTAAAATTTTAAAAATTGTAATGAAAAGAATAAGGATGAAATTTTAAGTACACAAACATTAGGAGTTGATTTGATTTTTCTTAAGGTTAGCACGAAAATTGACTAAGAGAGAGAGAGAAAAAGAAGAAAAACAAAATATCACACGTGCCACTCTAGCCACCATCGAGTTAGACGCACCGCTTATTCATGGAGGGGACACTGAGATGTTTGACCATCACGCACCTGGGATAACCCTACTTAAAGAAAGGTGGAAAAAATGACAACACTCAAGGGTTAATAATTTAATGGCAAATGATAAAACCGAATAAAAAAATCAATTTAAAAAAACCTGAGTCAACTCATATTAACTCAACTAACTTACGACCCGAGATATGAGATGAGGATAACCTCACAAAAAGAAAAATAGAAGAAATCACAAAACTCAAGGCCTAATAAGTCATTGTTAAATTATGAAAATGAAAAAAAAATTCTAAAAAGAATGTTTTTAAAAAATGACCAAATTCAAACCATGTAAATCATTGAAACTGGTGGCTGCGTCATGAGACTGAGAATACCATGTAAAAGGCAAACATGAAAAAATTACAAAGCAAAATTCTCAATTATAAAAAAATCATAAAAAATAAACAATGAGGACTATATCTTGAACAAAAAATAATTGAAAGAAACTAATCAAGGATTAAATTGAAAACAAAATAAATAAATAAAGGATAAAAAAAGAGTAATGAAAAAAATGAGGACCAAAATTTAAAAAAAATAAATTAAGATTCTAAAAGATAAAATAAAAAAATAAATAGAAATTAAAATTGAAATGGAGCATGAAAAAAAAATGAGGACCAAAATTTTAAAAAAAATTCTAAAAGCAAAATTCTTAAGGATAAAAAAAAAATCAATCACAAGAATAAGGACTAAGTTGGATACAAAAATTAAATCAAATTAAATATGGAGGGATGAAATTGAAAAAACAAAAACTTCAAGAAGCATTAAAATAAAAACAAATAGAAATCAAAAGAATGAGGATCAAACCTAAAACAAATACAAAGTGGAGGGGCACAACTGAATTTTTAAAGGTCTGTCATGAATACCAAGACATAGAAGAGAGAAAATAGGGGTAGGATAAAAAAACATTCATCGCCGCTAAACCGCCGCCCACCTTGCCAAATACGCTGCCCAAACAGCTGTGCCACAATCTTATGCATCAAATAACATGACAATCAGGTTTTTTTTGCCACCGGAAGTGTCCTCACGTGCCTCTGTAACAACATGGAGGGCTTTGATGCGCTAACGTGTGCATGGTCTGTGTCAGTATATTTTACTGATATATTAATATTTTAATAAGTCAAATTACAAAAAAGAGCTCAATGACATATAATTATTACAAAAAATAAACCATAAGACAGAGACAAAAATGTTCTCTGAAGTCATTCTTAAATTTTTAAAAGTCAAAGGTTAAATGTGTAATTATATTGTGCAAAAACAATATTAAGACAAATAAACCCCTCTCTGCAAGGTCATTTTTTAAACAGACAAGGGTATAAACGTTATTTCACTATGTTAATAAATAGAAAAAAGAAAAAAAAACCCTTAATTAAAGACCATTTTTTTTAGATTTCAAGGGCAAAAGAGTATATTTATTGTGCATTTTCAAAGTTGAATGACAAAATTATGCCTAATCAATCAACAAATGACATTTGTATCACTTGGAAAAGATGATTTTACCTCTAATACTAAGGCAATTATTAAAAGCAATGAAGGGAAAAATAATCATTACACTGCATGAATCCACAATGATTCTCCTCACATGCTATAGGAAAAAGCTGAGCCCTTTTAGGTTTTTTTTGCAACTAGATTGGATATTTACGCTACACAGGGATTAAAAAATTTTAAAACATAAAAATTTAAATCTTAATAAATTCATTAATATTATTATTAAATTTTAAAATATAGTTATTTTGAATTTTTTTTCATCAGCATAAATTTTTTTATTAATTTATATAAACCCTTAACTTAAACATTGGTAAAATAATGTTAAATAAGGTAATTCTCAATTGAAAAATAGTGAATTAAGAGTAAAATTTGTTATGATTTGGGATAAAAATACCTATTAAATTAATTTAAATCTCGAATGCAATAAATATAACAAATCGGTAAGCGAAATGTTAGCCAATGAAAAATCATTTAAAACCCCCAATCGAGTAAAATAATTATTTAAGGAAAATGTTTGTGCCAACAGGGGAGAAAATCCTTAGAAAAATATAATGAAACTCCAAATAAATGAATGCATGAATTTACACGGGAATAATATTGACTATCGATATAAGACTCGTATATAATCATCTAAATCTTAATCGAGAGTGGTGAAGATTATGAGGGAATCATTGTGATTGGAAATGAAAAGTCTTGGTAAGCTGCTGTGAAAATCCTAAATAGATTAAAGAATAAATTTGGGCATGAAAATATCGATAGTTAGGGTAAACTCGTGCTGAATGGAGAAAATTTAAATAAAAAATTTTCATAATAAGATTAAAGAAATCTTTAGTACGAATGGTGATGAAAAATTTTGATAGGAAACCGGGATGAAATAATAAAAATTTCTAGTACACAAAAAATACTGACAAATAAGGATTTGATAAAAATAACACATAGATAATTAACGAGTGGCATTTTGATAATTATAAGCAATGAACCCCTTCCTTTTTACAGGTCGACTTGTAGTTTATCCATAAAAAAAAGGAAGGAGAGTTCTTCAATTTTCTTTTTCTTCTCTTGATTATTTGGGGAGAGTTTGTTGAGGGATAAACAAAGTGTTGATACACAACATTGCAAGACACCTATATTTTTTTCGATATTGAAAAATAAATTATTTTAGGGGAAATAAAGATTTTATTGGAGTCGCCATCTAGTAATTTAAGGGAACTAGAAATCCCAAATTAGACACTAATCTCAAAGATTCAGAGCTTATGATTATGGGAAGGTAGACACCACCCTTAAAACATCATTTCAAGTGAAAGGTTACCCTTACTTGTGTTTTCTCTAATTTTATTTAAATGCTATAAAATTCTGAGCTTATTTGCAACTTATTTTTGAGGGTTAACATCAATCCCTAAAAATAAGAGACATGTCAAAAAATGACATCAGTCCTTAAAAATAGAAGATTCATCAAAATGTTGATGTTTAACCCTAAAAAGAAGAGTTATGTTCAAGTTGAAAAACAATAGGCAAAATGCATATTTGCTTTTAAAAATTCTACATCGATCCTTTTTTTACGTGTAGACAAATAATGTTTATCCCTAAAAAGAAAGATTATGTTGGAATAGCTATAAAATCATCATAACCCATATTTGAGAATTGAACTTTAGACCTGCACACGATGACTAGATAAATTAGGTGTTGGACCTATGTTGTCATTGTTTTTTATATTTATTTCAGTTATTTTACAAATACAAGTATAGAAGAACAAATAAAATACCTCTAAAGTCCCCAAAATTAGTTGAGTGTCACTTTAAAGGAAAAAGACTGAAATACCTTTGAACTTCCTTGGAAACTATAAAAATACCCCTGGTGGCGCGTTTAACTCCCGAGTGGCCATTGTTGGAGGGGTTGAATTTTTTGGCGGGATTTCGGGCCACAAATGGCAGATTCTAGTAGATCTCGGTGAGAAGATTCTGATGGTGGTGGTGTTTGTCATTAATGGTTGATGAGAGAGAATTAATGGTTTGAAGCTTTAAGTGGCCGAAGATGTATCAGCCTTTTTCCAGCGAGATCTGACGTCAACGATGATGAAGACAACCTAGGGTTTGCTCATGATGAGTAGAGGAGTCTTTATGTGGTGGTTTCGCCGTGACATATGACTTGAGTCTGGAGATTTGATGAGAGAGAGAGAGAGTCATCGGTGAGGAGTGAGGGCCTCTAGGGTTTGCTACGGTATGAATGCGATCACGATAATCTGGTGCACCTAGAGCTTGTGGACCGCTGTATCACTTCTAGATAAATTAGGTGTTGGAATTGATAAATTGGTTGTAGTTGGGTTGATTTGAAAATTGATCTTACGGTCCTGATTAATAGATATTTTTGCTTCGGTGTGATAAGATACATTGTATGTTTGGTATACCGGGTGACTTGACAAGATAGGATCAAATGATAGATTGCTAAAGAGTTGTGATGTATTTGGGTTTTAATCCAGTGTGTAGGCCCTATTTGACATATGAATGGTTTGCACTGGCTTTGTGCTCAGTATACACTACAAGAGACATGAATTATCTTGAAGAAAATTTCACCTACACTAACTGCTCTATTGAAAAAAAGACTTTTACATTATTATTTTTTGTTGTATCATATATATATATATATATATATATATATATATATATATATATATATATATATATGAGTAAAAAAAAAAACACAAATCAATATTAGAAAAGGACCTTTTTCAATTGCTAAAAATCAATTTTGATTAACAAAAAATTAATTTCAAACACTGAAAAATATTTTTCAACTAGTATAAACCCAGTGGATTTGGTTTTGATCAAAAATAACAATTTTGACCTAAAATGGCTTGAAATTCATTTTTTTTTATCCTAGTCGACATGGTTTGACTCGTATTGACCTAGAGAACCTGATTTTGACCAAAATTATTTTTCAAGCGACCTGCCCAAGTGCTGAAAAATATGAAGATTTTTTAGTTGGTTTAATTCTCATAGGCGACCTACCCAAGTGATAAACATGAAAGTGTTTTCTACATTGATCTTATTTTCGAAGTGACCTACTTGTTTGTGAAATAAATAAAAGTGATTTCAACATTGGTTTTGTAAAATACATGAATGTGATTTTAACATTGATCTTATTTCCACATGACCAACCTGTTTGTGAAATAGATGAAAGTGATTTCAATATTGGTTTTGTTTCCCAAGTGACCAACCTGTTTCTGAAATATATGAAAGTGATTTCAACATTGGTTTTGTTCTCAATGGCAACCTGCCTAGGTGAGAAATATAAAGAGTTTCAGGTTGGTCTCATTCTCATGAGCGACCTGCTAACTGTTGTAGAAATGACTATTATAGGATATGACTTGAAATGTCCCAATTGCATGGTTGAGTCTGAAACTTCATAATGGTAAAGCTAGTTTTTTTTGTGATTACTTGGTTAATTTCCTAAGCTCTTTGGACAAAATAATCCTTTCTTCTAGAAAGTGGGGTACTGTTGGTTTCATGGTCAATACAAGCTTCTAAAGGAAGTCATACATGTGCGACTGAGATTTGATTTGTACATGGATCCCAAAGATGATGAAAGCTTCTCAAGGAAGTCCTACACGTATGGTTAGGATCTGAGGTGTATGATGATCTCATAGATGACAAAAGCTTCTCAAGAAAGTTGGCTCGTAGAGGACAATAACTTCTCAAGGAAGTTATACATGTACGATTAAGATCTGAGCTTTCATTAAATGATGACAGGAGTAAATCCTCTATAAATCACACAACATTTAGCATAAGTCATCACCAACATCCCAACTTCCTACATTTTCATTACTTCCAAAGTTCTTGACTTTTGAAGCTTTAATCATGTCTTTCTTTTCTTCCAGTGCTAACCCAAACCCTATCCTTATAGTAGAGCCTGTAGTTTAGTGCAGTCCCTTTAAAGTGACTGGTCGTCCAGTTATAATAGAGGGCATTGTAATGGGAAATGAAGATATTATAGTGCTCGTTGCTAGAGACATGGTTTTTCTCTGTAATAAAACAATGATAACGACCATGACTGATATTGAAGTGGTTAATCAGTCACTTACTCTTAGTATCAGAGCCATTTCATCCCTAGTAAGTATGATAGAACATCTTCATTGAATGCTCGGATTCATGACCTCTATCATAAAAAAATGACTTGGAGAGGAGTACCAAGAATTGAGTGTGCGTGTTGATATCTGAAGGGACTATCTCAACATGTGACACCATGAGTTTGAGGAAGAGATAGAGTAGATGCATAAACAATTTGAGGAATTATGTTGCATGATTAATCATTATAATGGAAATGTCTTTAATCATCCTTATATTGTTTAACCTTTGTACTTATAAACCCTTTTTTCATGAAAGAAAATCCATCTTTCTTCTGTCTTCATTTATGACCTTTTCCTTTGTAGAATTGTCATATTTGATGTAAATTAGAAGAATTTTAATTATTAGAGTCTCTTTGGATTCCATTAGGGATTTTTTTATGAAATTTTTGCAAAACAAATGTACAATGCTCGTAGGGTTAGATGACATGCAATACATCTTACCTGGTTTTGAAATATAGATCCCTATTCATCTTGTTTGAGGATCTTGATCTTTTTAACGAGATATTTTGATTCACATGACCTTCAAATTTACTCAAGCTAATTCATGATGGTCATTTCTTTAGGATAAACTTTGTTTGGGTTCCTAATTATCACTACACCCTTCTTCATTGGTCACTTCGTTGAGAGCATTAGTTGCCTCTGGCCAGACATTGTTCTATTTGCAACATCCCCACTAATAAGGATTCTTAACCAATTTATTTGGTCAATATATGAAGATTATCCTGTTTCACCTAGGATTTTCATATATATTTTACCGAAATTTCTATATTTCTTTATTGGAGATGTATTCGTTATTCTGTTGTCTAACAAATCATATTATGAGAGTCAACAATCTCATTTCACAGATACTGTAAATCATATTGTTTCATTTCTCATGCTGGAAGAAGTCTACATTTTTATCATGTGTATTTTTCACTAGGAAAAAAAATTCTTTATTCCGTTGGAGACGTGTTGACTGCTTTTCTACCTTATAGGTAGAATTAATTGCCTAATTTCATTTTCTCTTTTGCTCTTATTGTCATCCAAATCTTTGATTTTCTGACAGTGTTTTTTAGTTTGTTTTTCATCGTTTTTTTTCCATGCATTCATTTTTTTGACAAAAAAAACCTTGTCCAAAAATGATTTTTCAAAAGATCTATTTTGTTCTTAAAAACCAAAACTCTCAATGTTTGTTTACTAACAATGTTCATTCAACTCTCTAAGGATTTATGTCAAATCTTTTAGTAAAACTAATCTTGGATGAATGTAAGTGATAAAACGACCTTCTAATTTGATTTTCAAAGTGTTTAAGCAATTACTTGAATGTATTCTAAGAGAAAAGAAACAATATGCCTTTATTTTTTCAAAAATAGTGAGTAGTTATTTGATATGCCACGACTCTTTATGGAAAAATGTCTCTCATTTTAAGAACACTGTTTATTGGTCTATATTGCTTACTTGATTAAAATGGACTTCAAAGGCACATAATGTAGGTTATGACGCAAGGCTATAAAAGAAAGAGTACTTTATTAGCTCAAAAGAGTGTTTTAGGGTTTAAGGACTATATGTCACTATTATCTTATCATATAGTCTTTTATTTTGCTATCTTGACAATCAAAAGGATACCAAATATTTCAAATTACAAACTTTTTTTTTTACTCCCATATTTGTTGGGCATTCTTTCAATTGTTTGGAATTTTGCTGGATTCTTTGTTGTCAAATTTCATAAGTTCACATGCCTTCAAGGCTATTTCCATAATCATTTCTCTCTCTTTGCCCCTAGTGTAGGGTATGATCTTAGTCAGAGTTCTTATGAAAAAAGCTTTAAGTAGGCTCAGCTCAAATTAGAACTACAAAGGATAATTTTTAAAAAAGTGAAAGAAATATCAAAGGTGGCCTTTCCTTATTTCAAACAAGATCAGTTAAAACCAATAAACTTTGTCCACATCCAGCGTAATTGTTTGTATTTGCAAGAGACCATGTTTTGTGAGTCCATACCAAGCAAATTTACTACCAACCATTATTCATACAGATAAAATATAGCTCCAAGACATAATTTTGAGTGATAGTTTTTATATTTTCAAGTTTTGAATCGTTTGGTCATCTCTTTCAAAGTAGTTGATTAGAATATTATTCCAAACAAATCACTGATTTATTTCTTGAATTCACAAAAAAAATCAGTTCTTTTAAAATCTTATTTAAGAAAAAGAATTCTCATGTAAAAAAAAACAGTTTGAAAAATCAAATTGTTAAGCTATTGAGATCATGCATGGGTTCTTTGGTGATTTATATGCAAAGAGAATTTCCTAGCCAAAACTTCATTTTATTGATCTAAATTGGATGAACACATTATACATGATACTTTTTCATAGAATCAGAGTTTACAGGCCTAGGTAGATCATCTCCATCCATCCTGGTCAACAATAAAGCCCCTCCGAAGAATGTCTTCTTCACTACATATGAGCCCTCATAATTTGATGCCTAGTTGCTTCAGTCTTTATTTGGTAATAATAAGATTTTTCTTTGTATAAGATCCCCTTATTTGAGTTCTTTTGGTCAAACCTTCTAGTCATATGCTTTGGCCATTCTTTTTTGATATAGTTGGTGATGACAAATTGTAGCCAACCTCTTTCCACTTATCATGTTTAGTTGCTCATATCTCACTTTAGCCGATTCAGCTTTTTCTAATTCAGATTCTATCAGCACTCTCAAAGATGGAATTTTCACTCCCAAAGGCATTACCGCTTCTATCCCAAATACCAATAAGTAAGGTGCAGCTCCAGTAGATGTCATTACTATCGTGCGATATGCATGAAAAGCAAAGGGAATCATCATATGAAAAGTAAAGTGACCACCATCTTTTGGATAATCTTTTGGATATTTTTGTTTGTAGCCTCGACATCACCATTCATCTTTGGTTAGTAGAGAGACGAGTTTGAATGTTTAATTTTCCACTTTGCACACAACTCTATGATTATCTTTCCATTAAAATTTAGAGCATTATTGGTCACTGTCTTCTCAAATGAACCATACTGACATATCAACTTTTCTCAATGAAACGTTTGACCACTTTTTAAGTCACATAAGCATAAGAGCTGGCTTTCATCCACTTTGTAAAGTAATCAATGGCTACTAAGATAAATTGATGCTTATTGTTGGCCTTCAGGTTGATTGACTCAATCACATCTATTCCCTACATTGCAAATGGCTGTGGTGATGTCATATTAAGCAAAGAAGCTGGATGTGCATTTATCTTATCATTATGTACTAGATATTTATGGCATTTTCTGACATGATCTATGCATCCTTTCTCCATAGTCATCTAGAAGTACCCAGATCGTTGGATTTATATAGCCATCATATGCCTATTTGTATAAATTGCACAAATTTCTTCATGAATTTCTTGCAGTACTACCTTGGTTTTGATTTCATCTAGACATCTCCGTAAAGTTCCATTGAATGACCTTTTATATAGGATTTCTCCATCTAGATAAAATTTCATGGCTAACCTTCTTAAGGTATCCATATCTACTTTAGATGCCCCTAAAGGATACTTTTGATATTGGATAAACCGTTTGATATCATAAAACCATGGGTTCCATCCATTTCTCCTTCAATTAAACAACAATAAACTAGAAAAATTCTGATCTCAATACAAATTGGTTATATCCTAATTTCGTAATTAGTTTTAGCCATAAAACCTAAAATTGCCAATGCATCAACAAATTGGTTTTTGTCTCTTTCTATGTGGGTAAAATATATTTCGTCATACCCTCGGTTAGTTTAGGAGATATTCTTGATAGGGTCTCAGTTTTTCTTCATCCATCTACCATCCTCCTTTCACTTAACATATTATCAACATTAAATCCCCATAAACATCAAGCTTCTTTATTTTCATCTCTAAAACAGCTTCTAATATAAGGATACAAGCCTCATATTCAGCAATATTATTAGTACATTCAAACCTCAATTTGATTGAGATGGAATATTACTTTTTATAAGGCGAGATTATCATAGCCTCTACCCTGTTGCCATATATATTTATTGTACCATCAAAATATATGATCCACCAATAATTTTTCTCTTTTTTGTTCTTTTACTATTAACACATCCTCGTCCGGAAAGTCAAATTTCAAAGGCTTATAATCTTCGATAGCATTATTTGTTAAATGATCAATAATTGCACTTCCTTTCATATATTTTCTTGTCTTGTATACAATGTCATACTCAGCCAACATTATTTGCCTTCTTGCTATTCGGCTTAACATTTAGGGTTTCTTAAAGATGTATTTAGGATGATCCGTTTTTTAGATCAACCAGGTGGTATAATACAACATATATTTTTGAAGATGCTTCATACTCTATACAATGACATAACATAACTTCTCAATCATAGTATATTTGGATTCACATTCGGTAAACTTCCTACTCAGATAGTAGATAGGTTGCTCCTTTCTTCCAGACTCATCATGTTATCTCAGCACATAACCCATTGCTACAACAATTATTGTCAGATATAGGATTAAAGGTCTTTTAGGCACAAGTGACACTAACAAAGGTGAATTCTGTAAATATTATTCTATTTTATTAAAAGCCTCTTCAAAATCTTCGTCCCATATACCAGGATTTTTTTTCCAGAGTAATCAGAAGATTGGCTCACAGGTTGCTATTAATTGAGATATGAACTGAGTGATGTAATTTAAACGTCTTAAGAAGCTTCCTACTTTTTTCTCAGTTTTAGGAACTTTCATAGCCTGAATTGCTTTCACTTTATCAGAATCAACCTCTATTCCTTTATTGCTTATCATAAATTTTAACAACTTCTCAAACTTCACCCCATATAAACACTTTATAGGATTTAACTTCAATTGATACTTTCTCAGTCTGTGAAATAACTTTATTAGAATCTGGACATGATCTTTTTCCTTTTTAGATTTGTCAATCATATCATCCACGTACACTTCAATATCTTTATGTATCATATCATGGAAGAGTGTCACCATTATCCTTGGATAAGTGGCTTTGACATTCTTCAACTTAAATGGCATCACTTTGTAGCAGAATGTTTCCCATGTGATAAAAATGGTCTTCTTCTTATCTTCTTTGACCATCTTAATGTGGTTATACCTAAAGAATCCATCCATAAAGGAATAAGTTAAGCTTCTAGCAGCATTGTTTATCATGAAGTCTATGTGAGGCAAATGAAAATCATCATTTGAACTAACTTTGTTTAGATCTCTAAAATCTATACATACTATGATTTTGTCATCCTTTTTGGTATTACCAGTATAGATACCCATTGAGGATATTTAACAACTTTTAGGAAACCAACATCTTACTGTTTTTTTATATCTGCCTTAACTTTGAGTAAAATATCAAGGCGAGTTCTTCTTAATTTTCTGTTTAACAAGTTTACACTCTTCTATCAAAGGCACTTTGTGTACAATAACATCAATGTCTAAACCAAGCATATCTGCATAAGACCAGGCAAACACATCCATATAATCTTATAGGAGTGAGGTTAGACTACCTTTTTCTTTTGTGGTAATCAGAATTCCTATCTTTAGCTCTCTTTTGTCTTACTTGGTGCCTACATTTATCACCTTTAACTCTTCTTTTGTAGGTTTCCAAGCATGCTCAAACTGCTCTACTAGTTTAGGAAACTCTCTTATATAATCTTCTTCCCATTCTTCTTCTTTTATTGCAATCACATACTTATCATAGTCTGGCCATTCATTTCCAGTGCAATATGTTTGTGGATTTGTGGAGGATTCACTTTTAGAATTTATGAAAGCAAAAAACATTTTTAGTGTAAGAGTATTGTAGATAAAAAAAAATTGTTGAAGAAAATGCATGATCTCATTAATATTTTAAAAGTTAGCTTAATAATTAAGAAAAAAAGCCTCATTTTGAGCCAAGATTTCCAACTAGGTGCAAAAACACAAAGTAATTTATAATGCAAAGCATACAAAAGCAAACAAAAGTGGACATTTAATCATTACTATTTTAAAATAATTAGGGCTTTCTCAATCTCCTAATTCTAGAATACTTCATCAATTGAAAGCTTCTACACAAAGGTTTTGGCTGGAGGTTTTTCAGAGAATGGACAGTTAACTGAGGCAACAATTCATCTTCTTTCATTGTTTTTGGCTTATTATTACAGTTCTTGTCCTTTTCTTCATCTACATTGTTGACATCCATAGCAGCAAGCTTTTATCCCAAGACTTCCATCGTGTTTTTAGGTTTTATTATATATAAGTCATCAATGGTCAACACCACCACTACCATCGAAATCCGCTCACATAAATCTACTAGAAGCTGCAATTTATGGCCCAAAATCTCGCCAAAAAATTTCACCCCTCCAACAGTGGGTGCACGTGAGCTAAATGTGCCACTAGGGGTATTTTTGTATTTTCTAGGGAAGTTCAAGGGTATTTCAGTCTTTTTCCTATAAAGTGACACTCAGGTAATTTTGAGGACTTTTAGGCATAGTTTTTAGACCCGGCTTGATCCAAGGCCCGGGTTCTGGGTTTTGACCGGGTCGCCCGGGTCAATTCTTTTTTTTTTTTTAAAATCAAAACGACATCGTTTTAGTAAAAAAAAGTCAACGGGTTGCAACCAGGTTTTTGACCGGGTCAACCGGGTTGCCGGGTCATGTCGGGTTTTTCCTTTCCTTATTTTTTCTTCAACCCGGCCCGGTTCCAGCCCCGAGTCGACCCGCCGGGCCAAGCCGGGTTTCAAAACTATGCTTCAAGGTGTGTTTTATTTGTCTTTTATACTTGTATTTGTATTTTTTTATATATATTTTGTAAAATATCCGAAATAAATATATATATAAAAAAGAATAATGAGGCGGGTCGAACTCTCAGTTTATCTCGTTGTCGTGCATGCGTCTAAGTCCAATTCTCAAATATAGTTTATGCTTTTTTTCTTTAGCTATTACAACATAAATTTTTTTTTTTCATATATAAACGTTATTCGTTGACACGTTTTTTTTTTTTTTTAAAAATCGATGTCAAAATTTTAAAAACAATAGCATTAGAATCGTGCTTATTTTTTATTTTTTTGCAACTCCGACATAATTCTCTTTTTAGAGTTAAATGTCAATATTTTGATGAGTCATAATTTTAAAGATTGATGTTAATTTTTGACATGCCTTCTATTTCAGGGACTAGTACTAACCCTAAAAAATCAAATTACAAATAAGCTGGTTCTCTTTAGTTCAGACTGCCACCCATCATCCCTTGCATTCCCCATAGCAGCAGATCATGGTTACTTGCTATTCATTTATCAAATCCTCCTGTACAGATACATTTCATATATTGATGAGAAGCTCTGATGCAGTTGAAGAACACTTTGGGGTTTTGGGCTGTTTATTGTTGCTCCTGAAAGGACTTGAAATTACAAATGGAATATCATTGTGCAGTTGTGTGATTTTACATCTATTTATGCGTATTGTTAATGAATTTTAATATTTTATGCAGTCCATTGAGTGTGGTGTTCTGTCATTTGTTCTTTTCATTGCAGGATGGGCGTTGTGTCGATATAAGATCAAGACTCATGCCTCTCTATCAAGGCTCATGGATGAGTATACTGAGAGAAGGGGAACGTAAGGTCATAGCTTGCGGTTTTTCTACAATGGAAAGCGTATTACCAAAAGACATACAGCCAAGGTGACATTCTTCTTCTGCCCTTCAACCTTTTCTTCTTTTTTCAAGAAATATTTTCCGACTAACTCAATTATTGTCCTGGAAGTTCTTTTCCGTTAGTGAAATTACTAGAACCGATAAGAATTGCAGATAATGTTGGTAAAGGTCCCTTTGAAACAAGAGAACTGATTCATGATTTTCAGGATGTTCAAGATTTGTTTTTGATTCAAGATTATCGTTGCTAGATTACTTCCTCTTCTTTGATAACATTAAAGAGTAACTCAATATCAAAAGAAAAACAAAAAAGGCAATTGCAAGCATTTGTGGATGAGTTAACTTCAAGTAAATCGAAAACTTTGGCTGCATGGGCACCAACGAGCTTTGTTGTACTTGAAGTTTGATTTGGTGCTTATGCTTTTATCTTTTATTACCGCAAATAATGTTGATTTTCATTTATTCTGGTTCTTTTCAGTTCGGTGATTCTCTTCTAAATTTTGATTTGCATGTGTAGCTTGGACTAGAGAATGGGGAACAAATTGATGGCATGTTGCAGATGTTAGGAAATTGTCATTATTGTGGCAAATGCCCCACTTCCACTTTATACAAGTGGAACAACTCATCACCCATTTGGCACAAAGTAGAAGCACATGTTGTGACATAATTGGTGCCATGTTTTATGGCTTTCATGTCCCATCAATGTTGATAAATGTGCTGGAGGAGCTTACCATTGTTGCCTATAAATAGAGGCATTATTTGGAGAGCATGTTGAGTGAGTGTGAGGAGAATAAGAGAGAAGAGAAGAAGAGAGTGGCTGCAATGCAATAGCTACAAGTGCAACAGTGAGAGCAATGAGAGTAGAGTAGAGTAGATGTGATCATCTTCCTCCATGTATCTATGTTGTTCCCTTTCTTTATCTCTAATAATATCGACTTTTCCCGTGGATGTAGGCGATTTGCCGAACCACGTAATATTGTGTCAGTGTGCTAAGCTTTCAATGGGCAATAATCAGAACATCACCGGTCAAAATCCCCAGATACCAATTGTTGGGGATTCGGACTTGTGATGTTCTGATAGTTGCTAATTGAAGGCTTAACACACCGACACACAATATTTAACGTGGTTTGGCAAACCGCCTACATCCACGGGAAAGGTCCATATTATTAGAGATAAAGAAAGGATACAATACACATACATGAAGAAGGAGGATCACATCCACTCTACTCAACTCCCATCTCTCATTGCTGAACTTGCAGCTACTGCAATGGCAGCAAAGCTGCTGCCATTGCAGCCCTTCTCTTTCTCTCTCACGTGTTTCTCTCACACTATCTCACTTTGCTCTTCAAAATTATGTCTCTTTTATAGGCATTAATGGTAAGTTTCTCCAGCACATTTGTCAACATTGATGGGACAAGAAAGCCATAAAACATGGCACCAATTATTAAACAAAATGTGCTTCCATTTTGTACCAAGTGGATGATGAGTTATTCCACTTGTAGAAAGTGGTTGTAGAAAGTGGAAGTGGAGTATTTGCCACAAATTAGCAATTTCCTAACAGCAGATGCATGGAGGGGGTTGCAAGATCTTCTAAATTCCTACTGGCTTAGTGAAGTCAGTTCAGTTTCTGTCAAATTTGTACCCAGTCATCTCCAGTACTTTGTTTTAAGACATGGAGAGCTGGATAGGTTCTTCAACTTGCATTATGGCATAACATGATTTGATGTTTGAACTATCTGTGGATCATCAATGGAAATGAATCAGTAATTTTCTCAGGTGCGATTGCAACTAACCATCTTCCTGTTCTACTCGCCTGATCATTCTTGTTTCCTATGTTATTCTGCGATGATGACTTAATACTTCTGTTATACTGATCATATTACATGTGATTGCTCTGTGTACCATTTGTGTCCTCTGAAAGATTGGATGTTGCCTGCACGTAATTGTGCAGTAGCGAAAACATTGAAGAAAACTGTGTTCAGTGTTCATAAGCGAGCAGTAATCTTGTGATGGGAATAGGAATACGAAGAGTTGTTGATTTTGCTTGTCAAAGAACCTTCATATTGCAAATAGGATGATGAAATTAAGACATACAGAGTCACTCTGTTCACGTCGAATCAGACTCAATTTAGTGTCATCTCAGGGTGAGCTTAACTGTTTGGACGGAGATTTCCTCGGACCGTCTTTCATTCTTCATCAGCTATTGTGCCTTGCTGGTTTTTCTAATCCATTCACAGGCACCCTTGCCGGAAACGGGCTTGAGTTGACTGAGTCGACTGACCATTTTCAATCATTAAGAAAGCTGTTAAAGGAAGTCCAAGCCGAACTTCAGCTAAATTTACTAGTGAATCGCCTGAAGAAAGATATCAATAACCAGACAATCAATGAATGCATTGAACTGAAAAAATCTTACACCTCAGAGAACATCTGAGAGGAAGTTTCATGACCCTCATGTGTGTGTAACCAGAATCCATGGTATGCCCACCATTCTAAACCAGCACCTTTATATGCTCATCATTCACATACACATCATAAATGTGTGCCGAAGGAACAAGATTTCTCAAGAAATGAAACAATGATACTCATGTGACTTCGTTTTCATTTTCCTCCACATTTACAGGTTCGTGAAAGATACAAAGGAAGAAAATGACACTTAATTACAAAGAAACCTAAGACAGACAGTAGCTGGAAAAAATATCAATATACTGTCAAATGGATAATTTCTCCTCGTATTGCATCAAATTTCTCTATTAATATGTTATCACTCGGAATAGCATAAACCTTAATGCTTTACCAAAAGAAAATGCAAATCAATGTGTTTAGATTTTTACAGGGAATCCGAAATCTACCTCAAGGAACAAGGACTCAGGTTCCAAGACCAGCCTGAAAAATTATGTAGCTTTTACAGGGTCATGAAAGATATCAGGGATTTAAGAGATGAGTTCTCAGGGAGACTGAAAAACGTACCTGACCATGTCTTGGCAAGATTGAAGGCAATTCTTGAAGGCCACTGTGACCTGATACGAGGGTTCAACATTTTCTTGCCGCCCTCGCATCGTTTTAGCGTTTATGATGATGATGAAGACAATGGCAGTGAGGCAGCAGAGGTAGGGGAGGAGGAGGATAAGATGGAAGCTGCGGCAGCTTTAGCAGAGAGAACAAAAATACTACCTGGATTTGAAGGTGCTCACGATTTTACAAAGAAGCTGAGGATGCGTGGCAAGAAGGTTTGGGAAGATTTTGCGAAGATTTTAAGAAATGCCAAGGACATTAGTGATCTCTTCAGATGTATTGTTGCGCTGTGCGGAGACGATGCTGATTTACTAGAGTGTTTTTATAGAGTTATGTGAGCTTGTGAAGCACCTTCATCAGTAGCATCTCAAAGTCCAGATTCTCGAGATAAAGATGTGAAAAACAGCGGAGCAGAACTAATTAAGGCTGGTGAAGAGCGGAAGAAGCAGCATCCTGAAAAGATTGAGGTCGCTCAAGGGAACGATAAGGAAAGAAATTTTGTGAGAGGATTTGCAGTGAAACCAGGTGAACACGTAGTAAAAAAGCTCCTGCATGATGGATTTTTGCTTTTCGAGAACTTTCAAAAGAAGCTAACGTGTGAGATCAGCTGTTACACTTTATTAAAGATGTTTTTCTATTATATCAATGGAAGGATTGGCAAGTATGAATGGAAAGAAAGTATAGTTGCTATGATTAGAAAGCATCCTGACCTCATGGATGAGTTCCAGCGTTATGTTTCGGTCTTTGAGAATGTTCAGGTATCCAGGAGTGAGGTTGAGGAAGAGGATGAAGTGCAGAGGATTGAAACAAGGGGATCTCAGGACAGAAAGATGGAAAAGTATCCCAATAAGTCAATTCGACTTGATCTCTCTCGGTGCAAAAAGTGTACTCCTAGTTATCGATATCTTCCAAAAGACTATCGTGTTCCTTCTTAACACAACGCAATGCTACCCGAACTGAAGGTGTTGAATGATCGAATTTTATTGGTGCTTTCAGGATCCAAGTACTTCTCCACTAGAAAGAGCAATGAAAGTGAGAAAATCATGCTTGAATGTGAAGATAATAGATATGAGATGGACATGCTAATTAGTTGGTTTAGTTCAGCTGTTGAATATGCAGAAGAATTGGAAAAGGGCATCGATGATAATGAAATGGAAAAGGGGAATCGGAAGATCTTTCTATGTTGTCTTGAACGTTTATATGGTGATCAGGGTCTTGAGGTACTTCATATACTAAATGTTGATCCTCAACATGCACTGCCTCTCCTAAAAGTTCATTTGGAACAAAAACTGAAGGAGTTAAAAGAATATAAAGATGAACTTGGAAGGATTTGAGCGGATGCATATGCTAGATATTAGTATAAATCATTAGGCAGTCCAGATAGTTCAACAAAAATCAGAGATATATGCAAAGAAACCAAGCAAACAGCTAGATTAGAAGAGAAATCTGAAGGAAAGTTACTTGACCCCCATAACCAAAATCCCTGAAACACCATGGGATCAATTTAATCCCTCATCCTTAATCCTAGCCACTCTTCTCTTGAACATTTAAGCTGGTAATTATTCAATGTTGAGAAATACTACTGCATTCTTCCAATTGATAATATGATACTAGAAATATTAGTTCCAGGTCACATGTTATAGATTTGTCTTCCTACAGTTTCTAATAACATGGTGTTTCTTGATCAACTTTTTATCATGTTCTTCATGACAATTACACAGAATATCATTCTGCAGAATGCAGAAGTAGAAACCTGTGTGCAGTCCACTCCCATCTCCAGTTTTTCCATCGACTCCTCTTATTATGGAAATAACATCCTCTGATCACTCAGTATACAACCATATCGAAGTCGTGTAAGATTCATATAGACATCAGACGTAGCACTTTGAGGAGACTGTTTTGATATTTTTGTGATTTGTCCCAAACCAAAAGAATATTTTCCATGGCTCTAGCAAGGCCAATACTTTCACTTCAGCTCCAACGCCATTCAAGCTACCACCACCAATTCCTCCTCCAGAGAGTACAAAGTATGCCATAGAAAGACTATGCATTCAATACATGCAATAAATAATTGTTAAGGGAGCATCCGAAAGCATGATTAGGCTCATGTAAATGTAAAACCTCTAAAGCTTCCTGACTACTAGCAACATGTAAAGAACAAGGGCCTGCCTGCGACCTGTTGTCAATGTAGTGTAGCTGGCTTGTTTTCTTTATTTCTTATTTGCTATTCTCTCCAGTCTAGATTAAAGAATGCAGTTTTTCCAAGTCCTAACAGAAATAGTTTCAAATTTTGCTTGATCTGTCACAAATATGAGCGTTGAAAGACCAAATTAACCTGTTATTATCTCATGGATTATCGCTTAATTATCACAATTTTGTTTCT